>WNFX01004492.1_pt1 | contig 14595 bp, 10 predicted proteins | sample 5400111 | NCBI WGS metagenome assembly WNFX01 (sample SAMN13153363, study PRJNA577476) | soil metagenome | isolation source: 40 cm soil or saprolite under grassland replicate 1 | place: USA:California | collected 2016-06-15 | reverse complement strand
AGTAACTGTCTTGGTTTCAAGCATAACTTAGATCCGTTTTGAGCGCGCTGTTAAGGACAATCAGCAATTTTCGCATCGTCGCCGTCAGGGCCAGTTTGCCTGGTTTGCCAGCAGCTCGCAATCGCAGATAAAAATTGCGTAGGATCGGGTTGTGGTGCGCCGCCACGAGCGCGGCCATATAAAGCCCGTGACGCACTGGTTTGCGGCCACCGTAAATTGCCCGTTTGCCGCGCATCCGGCCGCTATCACGATTAAACGGTGCGACTCCGACCAAAGCCGCAACTTCACGACGATTGAGTTGTCCTAATTCCGGCAACTGCGCCAGGAGTAATGCTGCCGTGCGCGCACCGACTCCACTGATCGAGGTCAGTTTGGCTGCTTTAGCCGAGAGTTCGTGTGATTGGTCGATGTGCCCTTTGATGAGCAGATCGAGTTGCTCGATCTGCTTTTTGATTTGGTTGATCAAACTGCGATTCAATCTTTGCACTGAAGCATCGCTGACCCGTGCCCCTCGATTCTGTTCCATTACGAGCAAGCGAGTTAAATGCCGGCGTTGGCTCTCCAGCTCTCGCAGATGCTCTTGCTCCAGCCTTGCCGCAGTGACTGTCTGCGGACGCATCACCTTACCAAATTCGCACAGCACCTCTGCATCGATTCGATCGGTCTTGGCCAAAATTCCAGCCGCTCGCGCAAATTGCCGTACCCGGTTGGCTTGGACCAAACTGATTTTGACTCGCGCCCGCGCAAGCCCCTGGACTAAAGCGCGTTCGTACCCTCCGCTCGATTCACAAATCACCTGCACTGGTGCTTTGAGCTGTTTAACCCACTTGATCAGCTCGCGATGACCAATGGCGTCATTAGAGAAACGGCGTTTCTCATTCCCGACTGCCGCGTCCAGATAAGACTTGGCGATATCAACTCCTAAATGGCCGGTCCTGCCCTCGGGGTAAAAGGCCGGCTTGGTCGCTCCAGTAACTGTTCGAGTTTACTTCACACGCCCAAGGGCAGGCACGGATCGAACTAACGGACGCTCTTGGTCTAACCAGAAGCCGCTTCATCGAGGATCTCGCACCTGCCGCCCTTTTGCACCAAATCAAGGGCCCTTTAAAGAAGATAGAGGCTTCATCGTTTGGTTAGGCCGCGGTGGATCCGCGCCGTCGATATCGACCCAGAAACAGTTCAGGAATCCAGGTCAAGCCTATCGCTCCGATGATTATTCCGAGGCCAAGCCAGCTCCACCCGGATGGTCCAAGCGGCAGGAGGCCCAGGCCATAACCCAGGGAAATAAAAGCGCCAAAGATGAAAAATGGTCCTGTGAAGCGGCAGTGAACGCGACCGCAACGGGAAGCGTTGATCAAACACGCAACGCCCATGACCGCGAGTGACGTAGCCCACAAAGCTGTTCTCAACCTAGGCGGCACGCTAAAGCCGAGCGCAAAAACAACCCAGGGTGCACACCAGAGAAGACACGCGATCGGTCCTTTGCAAAGGAAGTCGCGCCCCGGATCCGGCGAGTTGGATTTGTCCGTGCCCATTTCTTAAGTCTGCCTAACGAGAATTAGACCGAATTTTCGGGTCCAATCCAAGTCTCTTCGTGATCACTTCTCGCGGAATTCGAGCGCGGCATCTTTTGCATCTACGTAAACGGTTTGGCCTTCGCGAACTTTGCCTTCCAGAATGTCGATGCTGAGTGGATCGAGAATTTCTTTTTGAATGGTGCGCCGTAGAGGGCGCGCGCCGTAAACTGGATCGTAGCCTTCGCGCGCGAGGAGTTCCTTGGCTGAATCGGAGAGCTTGAGCGTGATCTTTTGCTGTTCAAGACGTTTCGCCAAGCGGCCGAGTTGGATCTCAACAATCTTTTTCAAATCCTCCTCGCTGAGCCGATCGAAAATGATGATTTCATCGACGCGATTGAGAAACTCTGGCCGAAAATGCGCTCGCAATGCGTCCGTTACAAGTCGACGGCGCGCTTCTTTTGATTCTTCCTCGGTGATGTATTGCGAACCGATGTTTGAGGTCATGATGATGACGGTGTTCTTGAAATCGACCGTTCTCCCCTGCCCGTCCGTGATTCGTCCGTCATCGAGCACTTGCAGCAGCACGTTGAACACGTCCGGATGCGCTTTTTCGATTTCGTCGAAGAGCACCACTGAATACGGTCTTCGCCGAACCGCTTCGGAAAGTTGACCGCCTTCCTCGTAACCGACATAACCCGGCGGCGCACCAATCAATCGCGCGACGGTGTGTTTCTCCATGTATTCGCTCATGTCGATACGGATCATGGCGTTCTCGTCGTCGAACAAAAATTCCGCTAGCGCACGCGACAACTCCGTTTTACCGACGCCGGTGGGTCCGAGAAAAATGAATGAGCCGAGTGGACGATTTGGATCCTGCAGGCCTGCGCGCGCGCGGCGCACTGCGTTCGAAACAGCTTTGATCGCCTCGTCCTGGCCGACAACGCACAAATGCAGGTGCTCTTCCAGTTTCACCAGCTTTTCGCGTTCACCTTCCTGCAATCGCGAGACCGGAATGCGCGTCCAGCTCGAAACAACTTCTGCGATGTCTTCCTCGGTTACTTCTTCGCGAAGGAGCGATTTCCTGCTCTTGGCACTTTTCGCGGTGGCATCGGCCAAATTCTTCTCAAGCTCCGGGATGCGTCCGTATTGAATTTCGCTCGCCTTCGCCAGCTCGCCGCGACGCTGCGCGCGTTCCAGTTCCGTACGAAGTCGGTCAAGCTCTTCCTTCCACTTTCGTTGCTCTTCAAGAACTGCTTTCTCTTTCTGCCATTCGGCTTTGAGCGCGGAGGATTTTTCCTTTAGTCCAGCGAGTTCCTTCTCGAGTTTTTTCAAACGTTCCTTACTCGCCGGATCCTTCTCTTTCTTGAGCGCCTGCCGTTCCATCTCATGCTGCATGATCTCGCGCTCGATGACGTCGATCTCCGTCGGCATCGAATCGAGCTCGATCTTCAAACGCGACGCCGCTTCATCGACCAGGTCGATCGCCTTGTCCGGCAGGAACCGATCAGTGATGTAACGCTGCGACAACACCGCTGCGGCGACGAGTGCACTGTCAGTAATACGGACGCCGTGATGCACTTCGTAGCGTTCCTTTAATCCGCGGAGAATCGCGATTGTATCCTCAACAGTCGGTTCATTCACCAACACCGGCTGGAAGCGCCGTTCCAGCGCGGCGTCTTTCTCGATGTATTTGCGGTACTCATCGATCGTGGTCGCGCCGATCGTGCGCAACTCGCCGCGCGCCAACATCGGCTTAAGCATGTTCGAAGCATCGACAGAGCCTTCGGCAGCGCCTGCGCCGACAATGGTGTGCAGCTCGTCGATGAACAAAATGACCTGACCTTGCGAATCGGTCACTTCCTTCAAGAACGCTTTGAGGCGATCTTCGAATTCGCCACGAAACTTCGCACCGGCCACCATCGCGCCGATGTCCATCGCAATGACGCGTTTCTGTTTGAGCGAATCAGGGACATCGCCGCTGATGATTCGCCGTGCGAGCCCTTCCACGATTGCCGTCTTGCCCACGCCAGGATCGCCGATGAGCACCGGATTATTTTTCGTCCGACGCGACAACACCTGCATGATTCGCCGGATCTCGTTGTCGCGTCCGATCACCGGATCGATCTTTCCGCGTCGCGCCAGTTCGGTCAGGTCGCGCCCATATTTTTCCAACGTCTGATATTTCCCTTCAGGATTTTGATCGGTCACTCGCTGGGAGCCGCGCACCTGCTGAAGGCCCTGCATAAGTTTGTCGCGCGTGTTGCCGAGTTCCTTGAGTAATTTTGCCGCTGGAACATTTGCCCCGGCCAGTGCTAGCAGGTAATGCTCGGCGCTGGTAAACTCATCCTTCAGCTTCGACATTTCTTTCTCCGCCGAATCCAGAACGTTGCGGAGCTCATTCGAAAGACGCAGATCAGTAGCGGACCCGTGGATTTTGGGACGGCGCTCCAATTCCGAACGCAATCGTTCGCGCAACTGATCTACGTTCGCTCCGATCTTCTCGAGCAGCGGCCGGGTAATTCCCTCACCCTGGTCCAGGAGAGCGGAAAGAAAATGCTCGTTGGTAATTTCCGGATGATTACTTTGGGAGGCGAGGTCCTGCGCCGCCTGCAGCGCCTCCTGCATCTTCTGCGTGTATTTATCGATGCGCATGTTTCAAAAGATAGTGAACGCGCGCTCCAGTGGCAATTCGCCAATCACGGAAACGCTTTTTTCGCACGCGAAATCGAAGGACAGGTGTTTGACACAGACTCCTCTACAACGATGAGTGTTTGCGATGGACGAGAAAGAAAAAGGGATTGGACGAAAAGCGCTGGCGCTTTTGCGGCAGGGCCCGTTTCGTCGCTACATCATTGGTTCGCTCATTTCCGACAGTGGCACTTGGATGCAAATGATGGCGCAGAGCTGGGTCCTGAGCGGGCTAACCAACAAGGCGATTTTGCTTGGCCTTGTTAATTTCGCTGCCGGTTTGCCGGCGCTTGCACTCGCTCCGATAGCCGGTTCGCTCGCTGATCGGTGGGACAAACGCAAGATCCTGATCGCAACCCAGATTGTACAGAGCATTTTCGCGATCGCGCTTGGGTTTTTGGTAATGACCGGGCGCATTCAAATTTGGCATATAATCTTTTTTGCGCTTCTGCTGGGGATTGCTTTTTCCTATGAAATGCCGGCCGTCTCCGCGCTTGTGCCAGAGTTGGTGAAGCGCGACGAGATTGGCGCCGCCGTTGCACTTGATCGTTCCGTGTTTCATGGGTCGCGTCTGATTGGGCCGTCGCTGGCCGGTTTCTTTATCGGATGGTGGGGCGCGGCTTCGGCATTTTTCACGAATGCATTTTCTTTTGTGGCACTCATCATCGCGCTCATCTCGCTTCCCAAACGGCCCATCGGGACGCCTGAGGAAGAAGAACAACGCCGCAGCGGCATACGCGAAGGTTTTCGATATGTCTGCTCAAATCGGATTATTCTGTCTTTGATCGCACTGATCGCGTTGAACACGATCTTTGTTTTTCCAGCTATATCGGTGATGCTGCCGCTCTACGTGCGCAATATTCTTCACCTGGGCGCGGAAAGCATGGGAGGATTGATGGCGGTGTCTGGCAGCGGCGCATTCCTTGGCTCGATTGGCTTGTTTAGCGTCGCGCGCGAAAACCGCTTGAAATTCATGGGCGGAAATGTGGCGGCCATCGCCTTGGGAGTTTTCCTCATGTCTTGGTCGCAAAGTTTCTTGCTCACGGCGTGTGCCATGGGAGCCATTGCCATCGCGCTCTCGATGAACTTTGGTCTGGCTAACACCATCGTGCAGGAGCAGGCACCAGCGCACTTGCGGGGTCGCGTGTCTGCGGTCGTGGGCATGAGCTTTTTCGGCTTAATGCCCATTGCCGGTCTGATCGCGCCTGGCTTCTCCGATCTGATCGGAATGCGACCCACGCTCGGTATCGCCTCGGTGATTTATGGCATCGCCGCAGCGTCAGTTTTGAGCCTCGCCGGTCGGCACGTTTGCGACCGTCCAGTCTCGCCTGCGCCCGCGCCCGAGATCGAGCCGGTTTGCTAGTTATAGAGATGGCGTTTCACAGAAAAGCCCTACAATTCGTTAGGCCGATGATTTCGTTTTCAACGTGTTGGAACTCCAAACGCCATACCAGCGGCGATACGATGCTGCGCGAAATCAAAACCAAACTTGGGTTTGATTTGATTGAGCTAGACCACGGTATCCGCATGTCGTTGATACCTGGAATTCAAAAAATGTTCGATACGGGAGAAGTTCGCTTCAGCAGTCTGCATAATTTTTGTCTGTTGCCTGCCGAAGCGGCGGTGGCTTCGCCCGACTGTTACAAATTTTCCGCCGCGTCAGCCGAGGAACGCGAGCGCGCTGTCACGCAAGCGTTTCAGGCGATTGATCTCGCCCGACAATTAAACGCCCCGTTCGTTGTATTGCATCTGGGACAGGTCAACATGCCGCCCATTACTGATCGGTTGATTGCGATGGCGAAAGCCGGCGAATACCTTTCGCGCAATTACGTGAAACTGAAAATAAAAGTCGTGCAAGAGCGAGAACGAGATTCGCCCCAATACCTGCAACACGTGAAGGACTGCCTGCGCCGTGTGATCGAGTATGCCGGTTCGAAAGGCGTCCGTTTGGGAATCGAGAGTCGCCGCGCCTATGAAGAGATTCCAACCGAGCGCGAATTGGGGAAGTTACTGGGCGAGATGAATTCCCCGCAACTTGGTTACTGGCATGATTTCGGTCACTCTCAGATTAAAGAGAATCTTGGGTTCGTTGATCACGCCGAGTGGCTGCGCGCGGTCGGTCCGCGTACCTTTGGCTGCCATGTGCACGACTGCATCTGGCCTGCGCGAGAGGATCAACTACCCTTTACCGGAGGTGTCGATTTTGAGAAACTTGTTCCGCTCCTTCCCACAAACTGCTTATTTGTCTGGAAGATGAACCCGAACAGGACAGCTGATGCAATTCGCCAGTCAGTCCAACTGTGGAAGAAACGCTTCGGCGAATGAAAAAAATCCTGGTCACGCTTTTCCAGCTTAGCGTCACCATCGCGGTGCTTTACTGGGTTTATCACGATCCCAACAGGCGCGCGCAGATGGTCGAGGCGATCCGAAATGCTCAGTATCGCTGGGTTGCGTTAGGCATCCTCGCATACGTGGTCGTGGAAGTTGCTGCCGCCTTTCGCTGGTACGTTTTACTGAAGGTCCAAAAGATTCATCTGACTCTTCCGCGCCTGGCTGGGTTGTTCTTTGTCGGGATGTTTTACAACCAGTTTCTCCCGGGAGGCACGGGCGGAGATATCATAAAGAGCTATTATCTACTCAAGGAAACGCCGGACAAAAAAGCGGGCGCCCTGCTAGCCGTCGTGTTTGACCGCTTCATCGGGCTTGTTGCATTGGTCGCCATTACCGTCACGCTCATCGGATTGCGTTATGATTTCCTCGCACAAACTACCGAGACGCGAAACTTGCTCTGGCTCCTGCTCTTTCTTCTGGGCACATCGGTCCTGACATTGATATCCACTTTTGTAATCAGCGGATTTAACTTGTTCCATTCGTTGCCTGAGAAGTTCCCTGGTCGCGACAAACTGATCGAGATTTCCGCAGCCTATCATCTTTATGCGCATCACTGGCGCGCGACGCTCGTTGCGTTTGGGGCGTCTCTCGTAGCGCACCTCGCCACGTTCGCGACTTTTCTCTGTGCGGCTTACGCGTTGGGTGCGCCCGTGCCACTGGTCAACTTTTTTGCTGTGATGCCAGTGGAACGCACGATCTCGGCATTACCCATCAGTTTCGCGGGAATTGGACTTCGGGAAAAAGTCTTGCAGATCATGCTTAGCGGCCTTTGCGGAGTGCCGGAAGCAAAAGCGATTCTCATCGGCTCCCTTAGTTTCCTCATTATTCTCGTCTGCTGTCTGCCAGGCGCGCTCGTGTATCTGTTTTACAAACCGAGTGGTGCAATCGCGCGTGTGAAAATGCGCGAGATGGAACACGAAGTAGTCACGCTGGAACATGAGATTGGCGAAGCGGAATGAAGGAAATTTCCAACGCTCAATACTCAATACTCAACACTCAAAGCTCAATTCAGACAGTTGGATGTTGGACATCGGACGTTGAGCGTTGGGCGTTTTCTTCATGATAAAGCGCAAACGTCAGCGCCCATTCGTCGTCGCCACTTTCGCGATGACTGTCGATGGCAAGGTTACCACCAAAAATTTGTCGCCAGTCGATTTCACTTCACGCGAAGACAAGTTGCATTTATTTCGGCAGCGCACTTTGGCCGACGCCGTATTAATCGGGCACACTAGTTTGAAGCGTGACAATGTACGGCTCGGCCTTCCGGTGGAATTGCAGGAGGCCAGAGTGAAACGTGGTCAAAGCCGCTGCCCGCTACGCGTGATTATTTCCAATGAAGGCAGGATCAACCATCGTCTGAAGATTTTTCAGTCGGATATCTCGCCGATTATTATTTTTTCTACGAAACGGATGCCGCGAAAATATCAGCGAGCCTTGGAGAAGAAGGCGACCCTCCATCTTAGCAATTCAAAGCGTGTCGATCTTGCCGACATGCTGGAAACGTTGCGCAAGAAAAACGGGGTTCGCACAGTTGCATGCGAAGGCGGACCAACTCTCTTTCGGTCATTATTAGAACAAGGCCTTATCGATCGGCTCAATCTAACCATTGCGCCTTACATGTTCGGTGGAGCAAAGGCCCCGACGCTGACAGGCGTGAGCAAGAAATTCCTGCCCGCCAGCGTGCAATGTTCATTGAGTGATCTGCGCACCATCGGCGACGAGTGCTTTCTCACCTATCGAATCAGACACCAGCGGAGGCGCCGGAACTAGACGTCTCTTTGCGCCGCGGTCGCCGCACAAGTTCGCCTTCACAGTTCGGGCAAACGAACTTCATTTGCCCGGCGCAACTCGGGCAAAAAGTGCATTCGTAACTGCAAATGTATGCGACTCCGCTCGGTGCAAGCGTGGCTCCGCATTTTTCACATACGCCTTTCAGCTCCAGCCCCATTTTCTGTTTCTATTCTCTAAGAGCGCCTCAAATCGTTCAACGACGAAGTTGTAGGCTGGATTGCTCAGTTTTTTAGCGTGTGGCGACTAACCACTTTGTGTACGCTCGCGGTGTTTCTCGGAGGAACTAGTATGTTCAAATCAATAAGCTGTTTCATTGCGATCGCACTTCTAGTTGCGTTACAAATAACCGGGTCAATCGCGGGTGATGCGGAATGGGATCGAACCGCGCTACCGCGTCCACTTCAGACGTTTCAAGGCGTGACCAAGCGTACGCTGGAAGGCTCTGTCGCAGCCTTTACTCAGCCAGTGAAGGCGCCACTCAACGCACCGAACATCCTGCTCGTCTTGATTGATGATGCTGGGTTCGGCAATCCATCCACGTTCGGTGGGCCGGTTGCGACACCTACGTTCGACAAACTAGCGACCGAGGGACTTCGTTACAATCGATTCCACGTCACGGCGCTTTGTTCGCCAACGCGCGCAGCGTTGCTATCGGGGCGAAACCATCACGCAGTCGGATTCGGTTCGATCTGTGAGTTGATCGGTGGCTGGCCCGGCTATAGCACCAACTGGCCAACGAGCGCCGCTTCCATCGCACAGATTCTTCAGGGCAACGGCTATAACACGGCTGCGATTGGCAAATGGCATCTGACACCTGACGCGCAACAGGGGCCTGCAGGCCCTTTTGACCGCTGGCCGAACGCACTTGGCTTCGATTATTTCTGGGGGTTTCTCGGCGGAGAAAGCGGTCAATTCGATCCGGTCCTTGCAGAGAATAACAGCATCATCGGCGTGCCGAAGGAAAAGAATTTCTATCTAAACGACGCAATGGTAGAACACTCTATTACTTGGATTCGTGATCAAAAAGCGCAGGCGCCGGACAAACCTTTCTTTCTCTACTTCTCGACTGGAGCAACTCATGCGCCGCACCAAGTACCGAAGGAATGGAGCGACAAATACAAAGGCAAGTTTGATCAGGGCTGGGACAAGCTGCGCGAGGAGACGTTCGCGCGGCAGAAGCAGCTCAGCGTGATCCCAGCCAACGCCAAGCTCACCCCTCGTGATCCAGCGTTCCACGTCTGGGACAGCGCACCGCCGGAAGTAAAGAAATTGTATGCGCATCAAATGGAGGTGTATGCCGGGTATCAAGAAAACGCCGATCACGCTGTAGGGCGCGTTGTGCAAGCGATTGGGGAGATGGGCCTCGCAGACAGTACGCTCATTATTTACATCTTTGGTGATAACGGCGCGAGCATGGAAGGCACGGAGAGCGGGACATTCAACGAAATGACTACTCTGAACGGCGTTCCGCTCACAAACGAAGAGCAATTAAAAGCGATCAAAGCTTACGGTGGCTTGGACAAATGGGGCGGTCCAGACATGGCTCCGCATTACGCAGCCGCGTGGGCGTGGGCTGGTAACACGCCATTTAAGTGGGGGAAACAAGTGGCCTCACATCTCGGCGGTATTCGCAATCCAATGGTCATTGCCTGGCCAAAACGCATCAAGGACAAAGGCGGTCTGCGAAGTCAGTTCACTCATTGTACCGACATCGCTCCGACGATCCTGGAAGCCGCTGGCCTGCCAGAGCCAAACGAAGTGAACGGCGTCGCGCAGATGCCGATGCACGGCGTAAGTTTTCTCTCCACGTTCGATGATGCCAATGCGCCCTCGCGACACACGCAACAGTACTTCGAGATTTTTGGAAACCGCGCAATGTACAAGGACGGCTGGCTGGCATGCTGGCGGCTAGACCGAATTCCGTGGAAGATTGATCCCGAAACACTCGCGCAATTCGCACCAGGCAAGTGGGACCCCGATAAGGACAAATGCGAATTGTATAATCTCGACGAAGATTTCTCGCAGGCTAACGATGTCGCCGATAAGTATCCGGACAAAGTGCGCGACCTAACGGCGCTGTTCTGGGCGGAGGCCGAGAAATATCAGGTGCTGCCACTACTCGGAGAGATGGCGACTGTGTGGGGCTTTCCGAAAGGTTTGCCGGAACAGACGAAGTTCACCTATTACAACGGAACGGAAAACATCTCTTCCGGGATGATTCCTCCGATATACAATCGTTCTTACAGCATCAGCGCGGGCCTCGACAATCCGGGTCGATCAGGTCTGGGACTGCGTCCCGGTATCGCTGGCGTGATCGTTGCCGAGGGCAGCTTTCTTGGCGGCTTTTCGCTCTATGTCGAAAATGGCCACCTCAAGCACACCTATAGCTTGCTCGGTCTAAAGCTCGATACCATCAGTTCACGCGATGCGTTGCCCGAGGGCAAAGTGAATGTGCGCTATGAGTTCACCGCCGATAAACCCGGCGAGTTCGGTACCGGTGGCACGAGCCGACTTTTCATCAATGGCAAACAGCAAGCCGAGGCAAAAATGGAGCACACTGTGCCTTTCCGGTTCGCCTCTTATGCTGGCATGGACATCGGCACCGACAATGGTCTCCCAGTCGTCCCAAAATTCGAATACGCCAGGGTGCTACCGAAGTATTTCAGAGGCACGATTGAAAAAATCGAGTTCGACCTTGGTCCGGACAAACTTAGTAACGAAGACCTACAGCGCAGGTATCTGGAGCTCTTCGCCAAAGCGGTGAGCAATTAAGTAATGCAGCGCACCTGATTGATGCGGTGGCCTGGACCGGCTTGTAAAGTTCACCGTTTCAACTCGCCTGAGCGGCCTTGTGCCGAATAACATGTCCCTCTCCCATGTCGTTCCGGCAAACCATTGCAGCAAAGATTTTCGGGCTGGCCGTGTTTCTCTTGCTGCTAACGATCGGGCTTGCGGTCTTTCTGCTCCATGAGGGGACCCGGACCAAGCAGTCTCTCGAGGTCGTGGCACATTTCGATGTCCCACTTACCCAGTCGGTAGCGCGACTGGATGAGTTCGGTCTTCGACGGCGCCTGGCATTTGAGCGCTGGTTCGGAGCTCTCAACGCAGCTGAGCCAAATCAGCAAATCATCGCGGAGGCCAGCGCAAACTACACGCTTTTTACGCGCGAGCTTGCGGATGGATTTGCCGCCGCCCGGCGAATCATCGGAGCGTACCCAACAAACGTCGCTGCTCCTGGCGCGAAACCCTCGCTGAAGTAAAAACCCTGTTGGATCAAATTGAACCTGCCTATCAGGTCATCAGTACTCGCCAGCGCGAGTTGCTCGACATACAACGGGCTGGCGAACATGAGAAGGCAAATCAACAAGTGGATCTGCTTAACGATATTCAGCGCACCGTCCAAAATCAGCGTGAGTCGGTGAATTTGAAAATGGCAGCGTGGAGTGCGGCTGCCGCCCACGATACCGAACGACGCGAACGTCGCGTACTCTGGCTGACGATTGCTGCGACAGTATCAACTGTATTACTAGGCCTGACAGTGGCGGCGCTTATTGCCGACCGTGTGACTCGTCCCGTACGGTCGCTGGTGAGCGCCATGCACGACGTCCAGCAAGGGAACCTCAATGTCCAGTTGCCCGTGCGTTCCCACGATGAGATCGGCCGGCTCACCGATTCCTTCAATTTTTTTACCGAACAACTGCGTTCTAAGGAGCAAATGAAACAAATCTTCGGCAGGTACATCGATCCCCGAATATTAGAGCATGTGCTTGCGCAACCGGGCGCAGAGACAGTGGCAGGTGGACGGCGCGAGATGACTGTGCTTTTCGCGGACCTGGTTGGCTTCACCAGTTTGTCAGAACGACTGACTCCATCGCTCATGGTCACGCTGCTTAACCGTCATTTCGGTCTCCAGGCAGCCGCAGTACAGGAGTATCACGGAATAGTCGATAAATTCGTGGGCGACTCCATCATGGCCTTTTGGGGCGCCCCCTTCGTGAAGCCGGAAGAACACGCCGTGTTGGCATGTCGCGCCGCGAAAGTGCAGTTAGAAGCACTGGACACCCTGCGTCGCGAACTGCCCGAGATTACCGGATTACGCCGGGACGCGCCGACGGTCGAGCTGCGCATTGGCATTTGCACAGGCGAAGTCGTAGTTGGCAATATTGGGTCGGAGAACACCCGCAGTTACACCGTCATTGGTGACACCGTAAATCTCACGGCCCGACTCGAACGCGCTAATCGCGTCTATGGCACACAAATTCTCATCGCCGAAACAACTGCACAAGCCGTTGCCCAAAAATTCGAGACCAGGGAAATCGATGTTATTTCCGTCAAAGGCAAAACAGAAAGCACGCGGATATTTGAGTTACTCGCTCCAAAAGGACAGTTATCCGGAGAATTGGAGTGCTTGCGAGAACGTTATGAGCAAGGTCGCCGAGCCTTTCTCGCACAAGAATGGGACCTTGCCGAGGCTACCTTTCGCGAATGTCTCCAAGTTCGACCGAATGACGGGCCATCACAGGTCTTGATTGAGCGCACCCAAATACTGCGCCAACATCCTCCCGGGAAGGACTGGAATGGCACATGGCAACTGGTGGAAAAATAACAATGCCATTCCGACAAATTACACAGCTAAACTTAATATCCTTCCTACGCCATAACATCCGGCGTCCGCTGTCCCATGATTGTTTGGGGCCGGCGACCACTTGGAACACTGTGCTACCGAATTCTATTTCAGGTCGGCAATGCGAAATGACGTTCGTTGTCGGCCCATGCTTCCTTAGCCACGTCCGGCTGTCAGTCGCTATTATTGGTCGGCGAAAGCGTCAACCACCAGGCAAGCACACCACCGAAAAGGAGAGCAACAGCAGCCATCTTGCGCCAACACCGCCTAACGAATGCAAATACGATCGCAAATCCAATCGCCAAGATTCCAGCTGCAACCTTGTTTGCGTTGCGGAACGGAGCGTCAAACCATACGGCACCAAATGACCATGCAATAGCGACCATCGCCGCAAAAAGAATTAGCACTTTACCAATCCAGCGAATCCCTTGCACCAGACGTTTCATTATGGACATAAGGACTCACGCACGCAGTAAGAAAGACGCACGTAAAAAAGAAGAACCGAGTGACAAATCCAGGTAACTAGGAAAATCAACCGCAATAGCTATAATCGGTGCCCAAGCTTGCCTTCCAGGTTGCGAGTAGTCGCAAGCAAAGGATAAAACCTTGACGCGGCTCCAGCCTTAACACCCTTCACTTCGCCAGATGTTCCAACACCATTGTCATCGACTTGCTCGGTATGTGTATCAAGCCGCCAAAAGGCTGATCCAACTCGAGAATCAGGAGAATGGCACACGCAACTGAGAAGGCTGAGGCGACCAGGGCGAGCGTGGTCGTGGCGTTGGGCGGCGCAATCAGGCTGAAGCCAAAGAATATCACGACAAGCCACGAGACAAGAATGATCAGCATCGGCTTCGAAATTGACGGTATCGACTGAGCTACCAGCAGCGACCGAAGCTGACCGAGATCCACCATGAGGTTCGCCACCTGTGCCTTAAGGGTGCGTTGTGCGTCATCGTGCGGGGAGAGTCGCTGGATACTGATATAAAGCGCGTCACCCGCCTGTTGGTTCGGGGCCAACTGAGCAGGCCCGCTTCGGTCTGTCGGCCAAATACGTCGAACAGCGTCGATGATAGCGGCGCGAAGCTCTCCGCGAGCCTCCGCAGCTTCTGGTCCGTAGAGGGCCAAAACGCGGTCGAGGAAGGCTACTTTTGCGGCCATCTGGATCACTTCGCTTCGTGCAGTGTCGTAGGTGCCTTTGGCCGAGCTGACAAGCAATCCCAAAACCAGGGCGGTCATGGTAGCAACAAGGCCCATGGCTAGTTTCACGGCGTCCTTCGAGTCAGCGCTCAGATGAGCCTCAGGAAGGTAACGATGCACACGCCTTCCGAGTAAGGCGGCGCCGACAAGAACCACAAACAAAATACTGGAGATAAGAATCATCGTGACCTGTTCGCTGTAGATGGGGTTAGTAACCTGTTTGAGCGACGGCTTTCTTTGTAGTTACGGCTCTCAGTTTCGTCATGCCTATTTAGGCGTCTTCTTTGAGTCTTTGGTTCTACAACGAAACTGGAGCCGATTTCAAGACAATAGTTGTCCTCTCGCCCTGAACTCGCTCCCCGCCCTGATTTGACTTGACGTGCT
>WNFX01008207.1_pt1 | contig 14597 bp, 11 predicted proteins | sample 5400111 | NCBI WGS metagenome assembly WNFX01 (sample SAMN13153363, study PRJNA577476) | soil metagenome | isolation source: 40 cm soil or saprolite under grassland replicate 1 | place: USA:California | collected 2016-06-15 | reverse complement strand
TGTTATCAACAACCAGGTATTTTCGCTAAAGCTTGCCAACCAGGAAAGTGTCTGCCCGCTCCTATTGGTGATCGTAATCTTCTGCGAAGCTGGTTGTAACTTACCCTGAACCAGTGAGAATTCAGTGCCGGTAGCCTGTACATCAACGGCTGCGAGTCCGGTTTGCACCTGCATCGTCACTGCTATATTCTGTACTGGTAGACCCTGGCCTACGACCTGTACGTCTGTTGTGTATGCGCCGTCATTCGCCAGGTTGCTCACGCTGCTAGAGATAGTAAAATAGCCAGTCTTGCCAGGATGTACTATACCCTCTTGTGGTGAGAACCTTAGCCATGTGATGTTACTCACAAGAGAAACTGTCCAGTGCAAATCCGCCTTACCGGTGTTATGAATAGTCACTTGCTGGGAATCACTGTTGTGAAATAGTACATTGTGCGTATTTAACACCATAGCGGGACATATGCCTATCAGGCAGGAATTGGTAAACCAGATAATGCCGACCATACTGCTCGCGACTAAAAGCAGTGCCAGTACCACAAGGAGACCGCTTCGCCGCCAGTTTTTCTTGTGAGGATGTACCTTTTCTCCTGACAACCTTCCTTCAATTTCCTGTTCACTTCCTCCCTTAGACGTCTCACGGACAGCTTCGTCTACAGCTATCGCCGATTGACTCAAGGTTTGTAGCACTCCCCTGTTTGACGCCTCTTGTTGAACTGGAATTGGAACAGGGACCGGGGTGGCATCAGCCTGACCAGAGGTAGAAATGTTTGTTTGCACCTCTTCTATACCCGTTTTGAGCTCAAGCTCCTGGGTGATCACCTCTGTGGTATAGTGCTGTTCATGCGCATCTGTTTGCGAACTTGAAGAACTTTCCACGGCAGTCCGGTAAGCACGCGCAAAGGTCTGCATATCCTTATAGCGGTTTGTTGGTTCTTTAGCCAGGGCCTGCAGGATAACTTCCTCGACCTCCGAAGGGATAAGTGGTTGAAATTGACGCAGTGATGGTGGTGGCGTTGAAATATGCCCATGCATGATCGAATACAGGTTGCCGGTGAATGGTGCACGGCCTGTGAGCAATTGATAACAGGTCACTGCCAGCGCGTACTGATCACTGGCTGCACGTGGTTGTTCCAACCACTGTTCTGGTGCCGTGTAGAGAGGCGTTCCTACATAGCCATGCAATGAAGCGTGCGTATATCCTTCTAAGAGCGCGGAGACGCCAAAGTCGGCCAACAACAGACGATCTTCCCTATCCAGTAACAGGTTGGCTGGCTTGACGTCCAGGTGAATGATGCCATGTTCATGGGCATACTGTAGGGCTGCCGCAGCGCCCTCAAGATAAGGTAACAATTGCTGTGGAGTGAGCACAATGGCTTCCGTAGATATGGGCAAAGTCGCAGCGCCCTCAGCAATTTCTTCCTGCCCAGGTACATCGATTTCCACTGTCTCATCATCGAGGATGGTACCCTGCTCAGCAAGAGAAGACACGGGCATCTCTATCTCGTCTGCTTTATCATTGCTTTTACCCTTGTCATCTACGTTGACTTCTTTGGTCAATACATTCGTATCAGAAGGAGCATTTTTGGGCTGCTCGTTCTGAAGTTCAAGACTAGCCGTTGGCAAGAGCGAAAAGGGAGGTAAAACTGCCGGGCAGAATTTTTGCAGTGAGCCATGAGCGGCAAACTTCATCACCAGGTAGGGCCGTTCTTCTGCAACCGTGCCAACACGTAGCACCGGCAAGATGTTTGGATGGTCTAGAGCGGCAATAGCCTGTACTTCACGTGCAAAAAGTTCAGCTGCCCGCCCGTCAGCAACATGCTCGACCGCCATCACTTTAAGTGCCACACAGCGGTTTAAAGGTGGTAACTGCTGTGCCTCGTACACATCACCAAATGTGCCGGAGCCAATCCAGCTGGTGACACGACAATCACCCAGCAATGCGCCTTCCAGTAGGTACTTACAAAACTGGCACGTTACCTGCTCTTCTTGATGTGGAGATGAAATTGAGGACTGTTCGTCGGCATCGCTTGATGACCGGGTAGCATCTTTCGCCGGCACAGTAACCGATGAGGGCACACTCATATTTTTATGCGGATTTTTAGGATTTAAACAACGCCGCATCGATGATACCCCTGTCAACATAGTAATTGTTCGAGACACGAACAGGCGTGAACTCTATAAGCATATCATAGTGTAGAGGTTCTGAATAGGTAGTATTTCACAATTTGGGGCAAGAACAGCAAATTGATGACATTTCCCCATCTTCAATTGACGTGCAGCATCTTGATTCCAGTGCTATCGCGACGCACTCGCCGCCCTTGTCGCACTTGCTGGGCCGCCAGGCGATCTTTCTGCGCTTCTAGTTTGATAAGCGGAAAAGGCCGGTGAAACTGCTGATCAAACTGTTCTGCCTTTTCCTCCGAAATTTTTGCCCGCAGCTCAAATGAGACCGCCAGGATTTCACGTTTTTCATTCTCAGATAAATCGATCAATAGCAAATATGCCAGGGTAAAATCAGGTTTACCTTGCTCCGCGTAGGCCAGCGCGCAGGTAAGCCCATCAGCTCCCTCTGCCAGATTTTCCCGGGCCTGGACAGTGAAAACATCGTTTTTAAGTAGTGATGCATAAAGTTCTGCAAACGTATTGGGCATAACAGGTTATCCATCTCTTTTCAAGTAGATGACAAACGAGACAACCGTATAGTCAAACTTACAACTCGCAAGGACATTATACTCCAAAACTCGCTTTGCCATATCCACATCACGTCCTTCTACTGTGTCGCATACAAACGCATGGTGACAGTGTGGGTTACTCTCTGGGCAATAAAGTGGTAGTGAGTATCTAGCCAGTGTTGGGCCGCTTGCGCCTGTGCCGCTGTGCTACTACTGGAGATGCGCCCGGTAATATAAAAGATGCGTGGATGGTGCGCACCAAAGACTGCCAGGGCCTTTGGATCAACCGCGGGTTCAGCATTGCCCAGGTGATTTGTAAGATCGTAGTTCACCCAGGGAAAGGAACCGGGGGAATCGGCTGTAAAATGTGCAGCACTGGGATAAGCCGTCAGGTAGTACTCGACGCAGACCTGGCACCCCTGGTCATTGTCATAGCAGACCAGGCCATCATTAGCCTGGTAGTGCTGCTCCAACCAGAACGAGGTCGTGTTCCAGTCTTCCGCCTGGGGATTCTGGTAATAGAGAGGGACATAATGTAAAGTGAGCAAGAGGAGACAGAGTGCCAGTGCCACCTGGACCACTCGTCGGCGTAGAACGACTATACCCAGGCCGACAAGGAGGACGAATGCAGGTACAATCGTCACAAGATAACGGCTCGAAAAAAGGCGCGTCGGTCCCTGGGAAATAGTATAGCTGAGCACAACAGGCACTATTATCCAGCAGAGCAGTGCAAAGCCTACAGGTAACAACTGTCGCAGCCTTGACAAGCGTTTGTCATCAGCACCATCAACAAGGGAGGCTTTGCTGAGTAGCCGCACACCCCAAGATCGGTATGCGAATATCGCCGCACAAAGACCCAGGAGACACAATGCGAGCAGCAAATAGAGATAAAACCTGCTGTTGGCACTAAAGGTGAGAAACAGGCGTATGATATCCCTGAGCTGGGGAATGGGAAGCCAGCCCGTTTTCGACCCATGCCGGCTCGCATATAAGAGAGGGATAATGAAGACAAAGATACCCACCAGGCTAATGAGAAAACTGCGTAACTGCTGCCGCGCCTTACTACGCCACGGCCCGGGCAGAAGCGCCAAACCACCTAAGGTAACTACCTGCGCAGCAAGAATGAGTAAACTGAACAGATGCGTGTAGATAGCCACTATAGTGACAATAGCATAACAGGTCCACCAGCGTTTCTGGCGAATTTCTGCGGTAAGTATAGCGAAAAAAGCATACCAGGTGATACAGATGAGCAAGAGTTGCAAAGCGTAGGAACGCGTTTCCTGCGCATAGACAAGCTCCAGGTCATTGAGCAAGTAGAGGCCCGCACCAACGAGGCCTGCAGCCAACCCCAGGAAGCGGCGCCCCAGCAAAAAGATCATCACTGAACTCAGGGCGGCGAAAATTGCGGAGGGGAAGCGCACGACAAACTCTGTCGGATTCAATCCCAGGAGAGAGGTGAAACCCAGCCAGAAATGCAGGAATATATAATAGAAAGCCATATTCGGCTGGGTAGCAAAGATGATCTTCCACAGCACAGGCAAAGACTGGCGTGCCCGCTCGACAGAAAGGACTTCATCGAACCACATACTTTTGCTTCCCAGCTGGAAAAGATTAAAGGCCAGGGCCACGCCGCCAATTAGAACGCAAAGTATCCAGTAGTGGGAGGCAAAGAACCGGGAAGCAGCGAGTAGCATACCCTGTAATCGAGTTAGCAGAGTTGCCTGTTCCCTGGTTTCAGTACCATCCTGGTCCTCCTCAACTTTCCGCAAATTACCGCTCGCCTGAGTCATGAAATACCTCCTGTGGGTGCGATAAATCGGGTCATCTCGGTCGTGTCTGTTGTATACAAACGAACGGTCACAGTCCGAGTCACGATTTGAGCAATAAAGTGGTAGTGGCTATTCAGCCAGCTTTGGGCCGCATTTGCTCGTGCAACTGCTGTATTCCCAGAAAGACGTCCAACAATGAAAAAGATACGAGGATGCTTTGCTCCATAGCTCGCCAACACAGTGGGATCAACTGCGGCGTCGGGACGAGCTGAACTAAAGGTTGCCCACGAAAATGCGCCAGGAGAATCACTTGTAAAATATGCAGTACTGGGATAAGCATGCAGGTAATACTCAATCGAAATCTGACATCCCTGCTCAACTGCATTATCATAACAAACCAGGCCATCACCCACCTGGTAATGGTGCTCCAACCAGAATGAGGCTGCATTCCAGTCTTCTAAGCATTTGGATGCGGTACCAACGAAGCCCGGCTACACCCATGCCAACCAGCAAGAAAAGCGGCGGTACAATCGTCACGAGGTATCGGGACGAAAAGAGGCGTGGTGAACCCTGAGAAACGATGTAGCTCGCTACAACCGGCACGATTAGCCAGCAGAGGAGAGCCAGGCCGATAGGCAAAAACTGTTGAAGCTCTGCTCTGCATTTTCCATCAGTGCCACTAATCCACGTGATACGTATCGGGAGAGAAATGCTCCGTGAAAAATAAGCCAATGTAGCCAGGAACAGGCCAGCTATACAACAGGCAACAAGCACAAACAGATAGATCTTGCTATCACCGCTGATGGAGAGCAAGAGAAGGGCAATATCCCTGAGATGCGGAGCGAGCAACCACCCGGTCTTTGAGCCTTGTAAGCCTACAAGCAGGACAGGTATGATTAATACATCAATGGCGGCCAGGCTTATGAATAACCACAGCACTTGCCGCCGCATCTTGCTTCGCCAGGGCTCCCAGGGCTTAGACAGTAGCAGCATACCGCTAAAAGAACAGAGTTGTGCCAGCAGGATAAAGAGGCTAAACAGGTGGGTATAGATTGCCAGGGTTGTTGCTCCAATGTAGCACATCCACCAGCGTTTCGCATTTGACTCTCCTGTGATGGCAGCAAAAAAGGCATACCAGGCAATGCAGGTGAGCAAAAGTTGCAGGCTATATGAGCGAGCTTGTTGAGCATAGACAAGTTGTAAGTCATTAAGCAAGTAGAGAGCCGCCGCGACCAGGCCTGCTGGCATTGTCAAAAAGCGCCGCCCAAGTAAAAATACGACAACCGTGCTCAGTGCCGCAAAGATGGCTGAAGGCAAGCGGACTACAAACTCTGTGCTATGCTGTCCGAGCATGCCTGTGACAGCTAACCAGCCATGCAAAAGCAGGTAGTAGAGTTCCATATTCGGCTCTAAGCCAAAGATGATATGCCACAAGAGGGGAAGGGGTTGTCTTGCTAATTCGACGGAAAAAGCCTCATCGAACCAGATGCTTGGCGTTCCCAGGCGATACAGATTGAAGCCGAGGGCCAGAGTGAATAAGAAAGGGGAAAGTACCCAATTTGAGGAAATCCACGCTGCTAACAGGTGCTCTCGTTGTGGAAGCATTTCCTTCGCTTGTGTATCACTAGAGGCACTGCCTTCCATGATTTGTTGCAGCATGCTACTTGTTTGAGTCATCGACTATTTTCCCTGACTCTCGCTCTTCACGGTGCCACTTGCGGGCATAAGTGAACATCTCACGGAAGGCGCGTGCGATCACAGCAGGCTTAGCTCCCGTTGCTCGTCCGCCGCGCCGTGGCAAATGGCGTACACCAAGCTGCGTATAAGTATAGCCGGCGCGGGTAAACTTATATAAAATTTCGGCATTAATCATTGCTCCGCGTGTCTCCAGCCGGTGTTCATGGAAAAATTTTCCAGGGTAGAGTTTGAAGGCACAATCGATATCGCCTACGCGCAGTCCGAAGACGAGACGTACCAGCATTTTCCAACCCCACGCGTTGAGTTTACGCACCCATGTATCCTGGCGGTCAATGCGATAGCCAAGCACTGCATCGTATTCATCGATAAATGCAAAGAAACGCTCTAAATCGGCAATATCAAATTGACCGTCAGAGTCCATAAAGAAGACCAGGTCTTTGGTAATCGCCTCAAATCCGCTCACGAGAGCGGCACCATATCCCTGGTTCACAGGGTGATTGATAAGGCGTACATGCTGGTCGCTAGCAGCAATTTCTTCAACAATGCTTCTTGTACGATCTTTACTGCCATCGTTCACGACGATGACCTCGAAGTCCGGCACCCATGCTTTCAATGTATTCACAACACTGTGAACAGTTGCGGCAATGGCCGCCTCCTCATTATGTGCTGGCATAATCACCGAAAGACTATGCTTCGTAATCATTTTGCTTCCGTTTGTCTCTAGCCATGTTTCATGAATGTCACCCGATCTCGTAGGAGCGGGGACAGGATTGCGCGGGGTGGTCAACCGCCCTTCCTTTGCGTTGCTAGGTCCATTCTGCGACCTGCTGAAGACCCATAGCCGCATCCCCAAATATGATACGCTTGCAATTCCGATAATGGCGCATCCTTTCGATGCATTGGCCCAGAGTATAGGGTTAGCAATCAAAGTGTGCGAAATACTTGCTACGCTCCAAATAATACCATCATTGCACAGAATACCTATAATATTGACGATGGCAAAGCGTAAAATCTCACTTCCTGTAACAGCCTGTCTATGCTTAAACGTCCAATACTTATTGAAACCAAAACTGTTAAGCGCTCCTAGTATGTATGCGATAGAATTATAAAACAAGAGGAGGTTGGCGTCATGAGTCGGGAATCGCCAGAGCAGGATATTCAATGCTATTATATCAACTGTGGTATTAAGAACACCCACAATTCCAAAGCGCACGATTTGCCAGAGCGGAGTAATCCACCGGCGTTCGGGTAGAGAAACAACATCTTGTGCACCAGGTAACAATTCTACAGGGGTTTGCACTTCAGATAAATTGGCCAAGAACAACTCCCATCAATTAAAACAGCCCATTGATAAAAAACAATCCTGCTCATGAGAAACGAGTACTGCATCATTCTTGTAACGATGATAGGAAAATCTCGCTAAATCGTTACCACCGCACAACAAGAGCGTCCTAAACTGTACGTGATACGTGATGTGAGATAGAATTTACGAGCGGAGCACATATGCAATCTCCTACCAATTCTACGGGGGAAAAAGATATACTTTCCACGGTTCAAACCCAGGAAGTTCGTTCAAATACATACTCCTCTGACATAGCAGCACCATCTAATGATGCACCCGCACATGGTGTTGTCGGTACAACTCCCAGGCCAGCAACATGGCTGAGCGCTTTGAAAGATATCCTGCCTATTTATATCGCTGTCCATCTTGTTTTCCTTGTCCTCACCTACCTGGCAACCTTGTTTGCCTTTACCCCCAAGAATTTTTCGCTATATTCTTTGCCTCTTTCCAGTTTAGTAAAATCCTGGGATCGTTGGGATAGCGCCCATTTTGTAGAAATAGCCACAAAAGGATATGATGCTCCTTACCGGACAGCCTTCTTTCCGCTCTTTCCCCTGCTTGAACGCGCTTTAGCCTTTCTTACGTATGACCCTTTTGTGGCGGGTCTCATTATTGCCAACCTTGCAGGGCTGGGTATGCTGACGGTCCTCTATCGCCTGGTAGCCCGGGATTTCGATGCCGTGCTCGCCTATCGTACCGTGCTCTATTTCTCTGTATTTCCGACCGCCTTCTTCTTTGCCGCAGCCTATAACGAGTCACTCTTTCTCTTCCTGGCTCTGCTCAGTTTTTATTATATGCGCAGGGGTAACTGGTGGCTGGCCGGCCTTTTTGGTTTCCTGGCAAGTCTTACGCGCTCGGTCGGACTTTTCTTACTCGTTCCCTTTTTCTATGAATACTTGCGGCAACATCAATTCAAATTGAGAGCCACGCGCTTTGATATTCTCGCCAGCATCGGTATGCCTGCTGGCCTGGGTGTCTTTGCCCTCTACTGTTACCTGCGCTTTCGTGACCCGCTGGCCTTCTCACACGCGCAGGGTTCCTGGCTGCGCCAGTTACATGGCCCCTGGCATGGTTTGCTCGACTCCTTTCTGATCATCACGTGGCGCGGCATCCTGAGCTTCGGCTCCATTCACAATGTGATCGACCTGAGCGCCGGTCTATTGATGCTCCTGCTCATAATTCTCTGCTTTATCGGTCCCTGGAAGTTTTCCAGAGACCTCTGGGCCTATGCTTTGTACGCCGCCAGCATCTATTTCTTCACCCTCTTAGTCCCTGAGGCGGGCGGCTTCCCCCTGGCCTCACTTTCCCGTCTCGTATTAGAGCTATTCCCCGCCTTTATTGTGCTGGCCGCCATCGGCAAAAACCGCCAGTTTAACCTCTACTACCTCACCCTCTCAGGTGCCATACTGGCTTTTATGCTGATGCAGTTTTTGACGGGATATTGGATTGTATAATGCAGGGGTACAATGAGGAAAGCTTTCCATCAGGAGATCGGATATGAGTTTCATCTTTAACATTTACTGTGATGAAAGTTGTCATCTCGAAAATGATCAGCAACAGGTCATGATTTTAGGGGCTGTTTGGTGCCCACTAGAAAAGACTCAGGAGATCGCTATACGAATTCGTGAAATCAAACAACGTCATGGGCTTTCATCTTCTTTTGAAATAAAATGGTCAAAAGTCTCTCCAGCTAAACAGCTATTTTACGTGGACTTAGTTGATTATTTTTTCGATGACGATGATCTGCATTTTCGCGCCTTGATAATTACTGACAAAGCAAAATTGCGTCACCAAGATTTCGCGCAAGATCATGATACATGGTATTACAAAATGTATTTTGAAATGTTGAAAGCTTTGCTCATCCCTAGTGCTGAATATAGGATTTATCTTGATATTAAAGATACTCGAAGCGCTGCTAAGATCGCACAGCTACACGAGGTTCTTTGTAACAATATGTATGATTTCGAGCGCAAGATTATTAAACGTATTCAAACGATCCGTTCTCATGAAGTGGAACAATTACAGTTGACCGACCTGTTAATCGGAATTGTAGGTTATGCAAACCGGGGTCTTAGTGCTAATTCAGCTAAGCTGGCCCTTGTTGAGAGAATGCAGTATCGATCACACTATAACCTTAAGAAGACGACATTGCTTCGTGAGGATAAAGTTAATTTATTTCGTTGGGAAGCGAGGTAAATCCCTCATGGGTAGTAGTGGTTTCCTTCCTCCGTTGGTTCTGCTGAATGACTATGAAAACAATTGGCATCGATATTTTGACGTAATCTATAACTTCTTCCGCCAGGATTTCGTGACTTCTAAGCCAAATTTTAAGGGTAAACGTTTCGCATTGAAACGGAATCCCGTAATAAATGGTAAGGAAGCAACTTTTTGGCATATTATTAGCGAAGGTGGGGTAGAAGGGGAACGTTTACCAGATTTGCGGCGTTGCGAACGTATTCGTTGGCCTCGTCCAATTATTGAAGCGGTCAGATCTGAACATGTGAAATGCTGGAAGAACAAGCGAAAAGAGGAGGTGAGAGTAGTGATTGCGTTGGAAGATTTCAGTTATGTAGTTGTTCTGGCAGATCGGGGTGATTATGTGCTTCTATGGACAGCCTATTGTGTAGAACAGGAACATAGGCGACAAAAGTTACGCAAAGAATATGAGGCTTTTTTGAACGAAAAAAGCTAGTGCCGCCCTGGTAGGACGACACCGTTACTCCTTCCACACGTGGTAGATGAGCTATGTTCTTTATGAATTATATCCCAAATAGAGCTAGAAGTCAAGTTTTCGTATTCCGTCATTCCGTCAAGGTAACATGTTACCTTGACTTGACACGTTCGTCGGCTCACTGAAAGTGCAAATTGCACCCCTACATTCTAATCTGCTATAATAGCCTCACATTCCCACGTAGAGCAAAGTAACGAGCGTATCCAACAAATATTCAGGCTCTACCAGGGTTTACACATATTCTCCGTTTTATCATTATCAAGATCAGGTTAGTATTACTGCGTAAAGCTTCTGGCAATAATAATAGCCTCTCAAATAAATATACGTGGAGGAGAGAGAATGAATAATACCGTGACTGAACGCTATAAGACACTGCAAGGATTTAGAGATATCCTTCCTGATGAGCAGCCCTACTGGCACTTTGTTGAGAAGACGGCTACAGAAGTAGCCCAGCTCTATAGATACCGGCGCATCGAAACGCCTATACTGGAAGAGACAGGCGTCTTTCAGCGCACCGTTGGCGAAGGTACCGATATCGTCGAACATGAAATGTACAGTTTCGATGACCGCCCCGACAAGGAGGGCCACCGCACCAATATCACCCTACGCCCAGAAGGCACTGCCGGAACTGTACGGGCCTACCTGGAGCATGGCCTCTATAAGTTGCCGCAGCCCGTCAAGCTCTTTTACATAGGCCCTTTTTTCCGCCGCGAGAAGCCGCAGGCAGGTCGTTACCGCGAACACCACCAGTTCGGCTGCGAGGCATTAGGAGATAATGACCCGGCTATTGACGCTGAAATCATCGGCCTGCTCTATCAATTCTACTCTACGCTTGGGCTGAAACATATCCGCGTCTATATCAACAGTATCGGAGATCACAACTGTCGACCTCAATACATCGAGATACTGAAGGATTACTATCGCCCGCTGCTGAGCGATTGCTGCCAGGACTGCCAGATGCGCTTCAACAAGAATCCGCTGCGCCTGCTGGATTGCAAAAACCCGCAGGATCAAGAGAAGATTCAGGCTGCCCCAAAGATTTCGGACTACCTGTGCGAGCCGTGCCGCGAACACTTTTCAGCGGTCCAGCGTTTTTTGAAGCTCTACGACGTGCCTTTCGAAATTGATCCACTTATCGTGCGTGGGCTTGACTACTACACGCGCACGGTCTTCGAGTTCACCTCCGGGGTTGACAAATTGGCCTTGAATGGTGGCGGACGCTACGATGGCCTGGCAGAACTGCTCGGTGGACAGCCGACGCCCGGTATCGGCTTTGGTGCCGGTATAGAACGCATCATCGCGGAACTCAAGAAACAGGGTATCACGCCGCCGGCAGAAGAGCGAGTACGCGCCTTCGTCGTTTACTTTGGTAAAACCGCCCAACTCAAAGAGGCAGCCGTACAGCTGGTAGCGGAACTGCGCCACGTAGGCATCAAGACAGAGATGAGTTACGGCGATCGCAGCCCGAAAGCTCAGATGAAACAGGCTAACACCTCTGGAGCGGCCTATGCCCTCATCATCGGTGAAAACGAGCTGGCAAATAACATTGTTTCCGTCAGAGACCTGCAGGCCGGGAGCATGGAAATAGAGAAGAAGCAGGTCGAAGTGCCACGCCACCAACTGCTGGCTGTGCTATTGAGTACACCTCAGTAGCCGAGTGTCCCTCATGTTTTTGCATGGGCCAAGTAGGCAACCAGGTCGTCCATAGTAGGGGCGAGGCTTGCCCTCGCCCGGCTCAGGCTACTCAATGCGCTATCGTCCAGATGGCCTGGGTATGTGGAGCGAGCTTTTCGGCATCCGTGTTATCTGCTGTAGGATCAACGAACATGGGCAGCACGATAGAGAAAGTGCTTCCTTGCCCGGGAACACTCTGGACGTCGATATGCCCACCATGGCGCTCCACAATTTTACGTGAGATATATAATCCTAAACCTAATCCGGTATGCGGGCCATCTTGTACCTCAACACCTGGGACGCGGTAGAATTGCTCGAAAATGTTGGGAATCGTCTCGGGTGGAATACCAACCCCCATGTCACGAACCGAGGCAGTAGCTTCATATCCTGCTTGTTGCAGCGTTACGGTGATAGGAGACCCCTTTGGTGAGTACTTACGTGCATTTGACAGCAAGTTGAGAACCACCTGGCTGATGCGATCGGCATCGACTTCGACTTCAATCGGCTCACCCGGAACTTCAAAAGTGAGAGCGGGACCATATCCAGCGGTGTACTCGTCTATTAAGTGCCGGCATAGCTCAACCAGGTTACAGCGTTTGCGATGCAAGACAAACATATTTGTCTCAATGAGCGATGAGTCCAGCAAATCATTGACCAGCACTTCCATGCGGCGAATCGAGCGTTCCATGTCCGCCAGGCCCATGCTCACAATTTGAGCCGCATCTGCACGTTCAACCTGTCGACGAAACAATTGCGTCATCCCCTTCAAGCTGGTTAGGGGTGTTTTAAGTTCATGCGAGACAATGCTGAGGAACTTGTCTTTTGCCGCGTTGGCCTCGACCAGTTCTTTTGTTCGCTGTTGCACCATGCGTTCGAGCGACCTGGCATGCAGCTCTAAAGCGAGCTGCTGGACCTTTACCTTGCGGCGCAGCTGATACGTTTGAATGGCACGCTGCAAGGCAGCCACCAGGTAATCACGATCAATGGGCTTCTGGATGAAGTCGTAAGCTCCACCTCGTAGGGCCTGCACCGCGAGATCGTGCTCGCCATGGCCGGTAATGAGCAGAGTAGGCGTATCTGGCCTCAGTTCTTGTATCTTTGCCAGCAATGCCAGACCGTCCATGCCAGGCATCTTGATATCGCTCACGATGGCGGCGTACTCGTACTCTCCGATTTGCTCAATAGCTGCTTGGGCCGAGTCGCATGTATCCACTTTGACTCCGTCCAGGCGCAGGTATAACGCCTGGGGAAGCGCTTCTAACAGTGCTGTGTCATCGTCTACAATGAGGATATGTGCCTTGTCCATCAGTTACGTACCTTCCACTGTACTAACGTTTGAGCGGCAGCTCAATCAAAAAGAGGGCGCCCTCACCAGGAAGATTTTCGACCGCAATGGTACCCTGGTGCTCTTTGATAATGCCATAGGTAATAGAGAGACCAAGACCTGTTCCTGCACCCACCTCTTTGGTGGTGAAGAACGGATCAAAGATGCGTTGTTCGAGTCCATTCGGTATACCCGGGCCGGTATCGGAAACTGTTATATACACCATGTCTGCTTTGGTCAGACATGTGATAGTAATGACTTTGTTGGCTGCATTGGCCAGGGCATCTCGTGCATTGCTCAGCAAATTAATAAAGACCTGCTCTATTTGGATGGCGTTGCCTATCACTATTACATCTTCAGCCGTGAAGTGTAACTCAACCTTAATCTGCCGCAGGCGCAGTTGTTCCCTCATGAGAGAGAGCGCGCTCTGAATGACCTGGGCGATAGCTACCGGCTCGCGACTTACCGAAGCCGCCCGCCCAAATGTCCGCAGGTGCGAAATAATTTCGTTGGCCTTGCGAACTTGCTGCATTGCACTGTGCAGTTCATGCAGGATGGATTGAGGGTCCCCCTTGCCGAGTTCAACGAAGTCAATGACATTGCCTATGAACAGGCCAATGTTGTTAAGCGGATTATTGAGTTCATGCGCGATGCCGGTAGTAAGCTCTCCCAGTGTCGCCAGCTTGCCCGCTTGCACAAGCTGTTCCTGCTTCTCACGTAGCTCTTGTTCGCGGCGCTTTACTTCCTCTGTCGTTTCTTTCAAATCGCTCATGATATGAATCATGGCTTTGCGACTGCTTTCTAAACGCAGATTGGACTGGTGCGAGTCCTGTAGAATATGCATAAGAGCACGCCGGGAATTGTCCAGGCGCTCAGTTTGCCTGGCAAGACGGCTGCGATCCTTCTCGTAGTCGGCCAGGATATGAATCATGGCTTTGCGCTGATCATTCAGCTTGCGATTGACTTTGTTCAGGTCGCTGAGGATATGCATGAGGGCGCGACGTCGCTCTTCACTCTTGAGCACACGCATTTCCAGAGCCTTCTTTTGCTCCACCAGCTGCGCGTACTCGTGTTGCAACTGTTCCAGGTTCATTCCTTCAGGCAAGGGGGCATTGCCGTCGGATATAGGGAGATAGAGAGGCGCTCCCACAGCTACGTCCATCTGCTCTGCCCTTGATTGATCTTATCCAGTTCCCGCTTTAAGTTCTCAATTTCTTTCTCTAAGGCAATCATCTTGAGTTCACGACCCACCACCACTTCTTCGAACTTCTCTAAGTCCAGGATTTTTTCCTGTAACTCTGCTTTCGATTCCTCCAGGTCACGTACCACTTTCTCATAGGCACGCATATCGCGTAGAATGCCGATGGCGCCGATAACTTTTCCGTCG
>WNFX01003975.1_pt1 | contig 14597 bp, 14 predicted proteins | sample 5400111 | NCBI WGS metagenome assembly WNFX01 (sample SAMN13153363, study PRJNA577476) | soil metagenome | isolation source: 40 cm soil or saprolite under grassland replicate 1 | place: USA:California | collected 2016-06-15 | reverse complement strand
ATTTTGCTCGTTCAGAACGGCGATCACGTCGGCCGTCGTGAGCCGCAACTGTGTGAGGCGATCCGGCTTGACCCAGATGCGCATCGCGTAGTCCTTGGCCCCGAAAATCTGCACGTTGGTCGTGCCCGGCACGCGTTTCAGCTGATCGAGGACGTTCACCGTCACGTAATTGCTGGTGTAGAGATCGTCGTAGCGACCGGTCGGCGAATAGAACGCCAGCACCTGAAGAAAGGACGACGATCCCTTCTCCACCGTGACTCCGAGCCGGCGCACGTCCGCAGGCAACCGCGGCTCGGCCTGCCGGACGCGGTTGTTGATGTTGACCGTGGCTTGGTCGATGTCGGTACCGATGTCGAAGGTGACGTGAATCTGCACCTGGCCGTTCGAGGTGGAGGTCGAGCTCATGTAGATCATGTGCTCGACGCCGTTGATCTGGTTCTCCAGCGGCGCCGCCACCGTCTGCTCGATCACACCGGCCGAGGCGCCCGGGTAGTTCGCCGTGACGGTCACGACCGGTGGAGCGATCTCAGGATACTGGGCGATCGGCAGGGTGCGCATCGCCGCGAGGCCGGCGATCACGACAAAGATCGAAAGCACCGCCGCGAAGATCGGGCGATCTATGAAAAAACGAGAGAACATGAGGCTGCTCCTTTTACTTTTGCGCGATGACGGGGGCGCGGCCTTCCGCCTTGGGCGTCGCGTCGGTTTCCTGGGGCCGCGATTCCGCGACTGCCACGGGCGATCCCGGGCCGATCTTCATGACTCCGTCAACGATCACGCGATCGCCCGAGGCGAGACCCGCAGTCACGAGCCAGGCTTCGCCGTGCCAGTCGCCGAGCTCGACCGGCCGGGGCTCGGCCTTGCTCTCGGAGTTGACGACGTAGACGAACTTGCCCTTCGGACCTTCGAGCACTGCGCGCTGCGGCACCAGGATCGCAGCTGGCCGCTCGGCGCCTTTCAGCGTGACGCGCACGAACTGGCCGGGGTGCAGGAAGCCCGCGGGATTGGGCAGCTCGGCGCGCGCTTCGCTGGTGCTCGTACTTCCGGAGACGCGCACGTCGGTGAAGTTGGGCTTGCCGGCTTCTTTGTATACGCTGCCGTCGGCGAGCTTCACCGTCACCTCGAACCGCCCGTCGCGGGGCAGCACCAGGCGTCCCGAGTCGGCCTCGCGGGCGAGCCTGACGCGCTCCTCGTCGGAGACGCCGAACAGGACGTAGATCGGATCGATCTGCGACACCGTGGTGAGCAGTACGTCCGGGCCGGACACGTAGTTCCCTTCGGAACGCTGCGCGCGGCTTGCGATGCCGGCGATCGGCGCCTCGACCCGGGTGTAGCCGAGGTTGAGCCGTGCATCCGCCAGATTGGCGCGCGCGGTCTTCGCCTCTGCCTCTGCCACCTGCTCCGCCGAAGCCGCGTCGTCGTAATCCTTTTGGCTTGCGGCCTTGATCTCGAAGAGCGGCTTGAGGCGCGCGCTGTTGCGCTTCGCCTGCGCAAGCTTCGCCTCGGCGCTGGCGAGCGCAGCCTCGGCTCGCGCAGCGGCCACCTCAAAGGGCGCGGGATCGATCGTGAACATCGACTGCCCCTGCGCGACCGGCGCGCCTTCGCGATAGTTGCGTTTCAGGACGATTCCCGTCACGCGCGCACGCACCTCGACTTCGCGCGAGCCCGCGGTCTGGCCGACATATTCGAAGGTCGCCGGCACCGATTGCGGCTGCACCGTTACGACGGCGACTTCGGGTGGCCGCATGCCTGCATGCGGTTGGGAATTGGCGGGCTCGCACCCGGAGAGGAGTGCTGCAGCCGCGGCGACAGACAGTGCTGCAGCGGCGGCCAAATGGGAGTCCCTGATTTTCATGATTTTGCTTCCTTTCAGTTGGAGCGGGTGTAGGCCCGCGTTAGGTATTGATCGGCGCGCGCCGCGCGTCGTTTTGGCGATTCTTGCTCGAGAGAGAATCGATCAGGCCCTCGATGCCGTGGTTGCGGACTTCTTCGGTGAAAGTGTCGCGGTAGGTGGCCGCGAGGCTCGCACCGCTGATCTTGACGTCGTACACCTTCCATCCCGACGGCGTCTTCTCCATCTCGTAATCGATGGAAACCGCTTGAGCCCCCGATTGCCTGACTTCCGACCTGACGGTGACTTGCGTGTCCCCGGGCTGGGCGCGCAAGGGTCTGAACTCGAGCACCTGGTCGCGATAGCTCATGAGCGCGCTGGAATACGTGCGCACGAGAAGCGCCCTGAATTCCCGAACGAGCTGCTCGCGCTGCTCGGGGCTGGCGCGCCGCCAGTTGGCGCCCATCGCGATGCGGGTCGTATGCGCAAAATCGAAGTGGGGCAGTATCTTCGCCTCGACGAGGCTCGCGATCTTCTTCGGATTGCCGGACTGGATGTCCTTGTCCTGGCGGATCGTGGCGAGTACCTCAAGCGAGATGGTTTTGACGAGTGCGTCCGGCGTCAGTTCCTCCGCGGGAGAAGTCGGCGCGGCAAGGGCGAGCACGAGAGCCGCAGTTTTGAGTGTGTTGCGCATGGAATTCAAATCCTTTCGATGAGTATTGAGCTTGCGCCGGGGCTGCTGACAACGTTGTGTCAGGAGCATGTCTTCCACATTGGTTGCGACGATTTTTTCCTGCGGTTGCCGAGCCACCAGAGAAGCGGTGCGCCGATCAGAGCGCCCGGCAACACGAGGATCGCAGCCAGGACCAGCCCGCCTTTGAGAAGAGTGCGCAAAAAATTGCGTGTGACCGATCCACCCTGCTCGTCCACCTGTGCGTTCGATGGAGCGGGCGTCTCGGCTTCGTCCGGGCCGCGTTTTTCCGGCGGCAAGGCCCGCCCGGCGACGAACGCTTCGTCGACATACAAGACGTTTTTCATGCTGCTCTCCCGGAGTAGGTGATCTCTCGAGCGTTGAAAAAAGGCTTGCAGATTAAGGTTCTCGCCTGCATTTTTCATATATGTACTATTCATTCAAAAAAAACTACTTGATCGCCGACAGGACGCGCTCGAGCGTGCCGTGGTCAATGCCTGAAATCGTCTTGGCGAACTCCGCCTGCACTTTCTCGACCTCCCGCACGCCCGCGGCGTGGCGCTCCTTGCCGAGCGGGGTCACGGCGGCCCTCACTGCACGGCGATCCTCGGGATCTTCCACGCGGCGTACCAGCCCATCAGCCTCGAGACGGTCCACGAGCTGCGTCATATTCGAGCGGACACAGGTCATCTTCATGGCGCATTCGCTCAAGCTCAACGGCTCGCCCTCCTTGACGAGGTGTGAGAGCGCGCCGAATTTCGCCAACGACAGGCCGACCTGGTCCAAGGCTTCCTCAAGGCGCGACTCAAGCACATGCGCGGCTCGAACAAGCGAATACATCATTTGACTGTCGCCGGTCCCTGGGTTGCGGGATCGCAGCTTGGCTGGCTTATTCATATATGAATAATATAGTCATGGACGCTTCGCTTGTCAAGCCCCTCGGAAAATGCGCCCAGGTCAGGGGGAGACACCGGGGAGCCGACGCGGCAATTCTCATAGACTTCCGTATGATAGTGCACCCATGGATACGGCTGAGGCCCTGCTCCTCGCCCGCGCCCAGTTCGGGCTGAACATCGGGTTCCATATCCTCTTCCCGAGCCTCACCATCGCGCTCGGCTGGCTCCTGCTCTATTTCCGCGTCCGCTACGCGCGCTCGGGCGACCCGGCGTGGCTCGCCACCTACAAGCTGTGGACCAAGGTGTTCGCGCTTTCCTTCGCGATGGGCGTGGTGAGCGGCATCACCATGTCGTTCCAGTTCGGCACCAACTGGCCGGGATACATGCAGAGAGTCGGCAATATCGCGGGGCCGCTCCTCGCCTACGAGGTGCTCACCGCTTTCTTCCTCGAAGCGACCTTTCTCGGCGTGATGCTCTTCGGCATGAACCGAGTTCCAGGCTGGGTGCACGTGTTCTCCTCGGCCATGGTCGCGGTCGGCACGACGATCTCGGCGTTCTGGATCCTCGCGCTCAACTCCTGGATGCACACTCCGGCGGGACACGTGATGGACGGCAGCCAGATCATCGCCGGGGAGTGGCTGCAGGTGATCTTCAATCCGTCGTTCCCGTACCGCTTTACCCACATGCTGCTCGCCTCCGGGCTCACCGCGTGCTTCGTGGTCGCGGGGCTCTCGGCGTGGCGGCTGCTCCATGCAGGCGAAGACGTCTCGGCGCGGAAAACCCTGCGCACCGGGCTCGTCCTCGCCGCGGTGCTCGCGCCGCTGCAGATTCTCGTCGGCGACCTGCACGGCCTCAACACGCTAGCGCACCAGCCGGCGAAGATCGCGGCGATCGAGGCGATCTGGAAGACGGGGAAGGGCGTTCCGCTCGTGCTCCTCGCCGTCCCCGACGACGAAAGACGCCGCAACGATTTCGCCGTCGAGATCCCGAAGGGTGCAAGCCTGATCCTCAGGCACGATGCGGAGGCCGAGGTGCAGGGCATCGACGCCTTCGTGCCGGATGCCGCGCCGGTGGCGCCGGTCTTCTTCGCGTTCCGGGTGATGGTGGGAATGGGGGTGCTGATGCTCGCCGCGGCGTGGAGCGGCGTGTGGGCGACGCGCCGGGGCGCGCTGCCGCAACGATGGATGCTGTGGACTTTCTCGGGTTTCACTTTCGCGGGATGGATCGCGACCCTCGCCGGCTGGCTCGTCACCGAGATCGGCAGGCAGCCCTGGCTCGTGACCGGGATCCTCAGGACCCGCGACGCCGTGGGCAGCGCCTCCGGCGCGCAGCTCGGCGCGAGCCTCACCGGCTACATCATTACGTATACAGTGATGTTGGTCGCGTACCTGGTGGTGCTCACACACCTCGCGGGCAAAGGCGCCAACGCATGAGCCTGGACCTGCCCCTCGTCTTCGCCGCCCTGATGGGATTGGCGATCCTCATGTACGTCGTGCTCGACGGCTACGACCTGGGCGTGGGCATGCTCATGCCCGCTGCGGACGAGCGCGAGCAGGACGTGATGGTCGCCTCGATCGGACCGTTCTGGGATGCGAACGAGACCTGGCTCGTCCTGGGCGTGGGCATCCTGCTGGTCGCTTTCCCAGCGGCGCACGGTCTCGTGCTCGGCGCGCTGTACCTGCCGGTCGCGGCGATGCTGATCGGGCTGATGCTGCGCGGCGTCGCGTTCGAATTCCGGGTCAAAGCCGAAGGCTGGCACCGCGGGTTGTGGAACTGGCTGTTCTGGTTCGGCTCGTTCCTCGCATCGTTCGCGCAAGGGCTGATGCTCGGCCGCTACGTCACCGGCTTCCATCCCGGATTCGGCTATTACCTTTTCGCGATGCTGGTGGGCGCGTCGCTGTGCGGCGGCTACGTGCTGCTGGGGGCGACCTGGCTCATATTGAAGACCGAAGGCGAGCTGCAGAAAAAGGCGCTCGCCTGGGCGCGCTGGGGTTTGCTGTGGGTCGCGCTCGGCGTCGCGCTGGTGAGCCTCGCCACGCCGCTCGTGAGCCACACGGTGCAGGCGAAGTGGTTCGATTTTCCGCGCACGCTCGCGCTGATGCTGCTGCCTCTTGCGACGGTCGCCGCAGGCTGGATGGTCTGGGCGGCGACCGGCCGCTTGAAGCGGGGCGAGCGCGAATTCGATTGGATGCCTCTCGCGGCGACGGTGGCGATCTTCATGCTCGCCTTCGCCGGGCTCGCCTACAGCCTCTTTCCTTTCGTCGTGATCGACCGCATGACGATCCGCGAGGCGGCGGCGCATCCCTCCGCGCTCAAGTTCATGCTCGTGGGCGTCGCGATCGTGTTTCCCTTCCTCATCGCCTACACCGCCTTCGCCTACCGCGTATTCCGCGGCAAGGCGCGCGCGGGGCTGTACGAGTAGTTCCCGCGGGTTCAGCCTTCCTTCAGCGGCGCGAGCGTCACTTCGACTCGGCGGTTCGCGGCGCGGCCCTGCTCGGTCGAGTTGCTCGCGATCGGGTGCTCCTCCCCGCCTGCTGCGGTCATGATGCGCGGCTCGGTCACGCCCTTGCTCATCAGGTACTGGGCGACGGCGCTCGCGCGGCGCTGCGAGAGCTGGCGGTTGAAATCCGCGCCGCCGACGTTGTCGGTGTGGCCCGCGATCTCGATGATGGTCTTGTCGTATTTCCTCGCCACCTGCGCGACGCCGTCGAGCACCTTGAAGAACTGCGCGTTCAGGTCCGCGCTGCCGGTGCGGAAAGTGACGTTGCCGGGCATGTTGAGGACGATGTCCTCGCCCTTGCGGGTGACCGTCACGCCGCTGTCGCGCATCAGCGCGCGCAGCTCGGACTCCTGCCTGTCCATGTAGTTGCCGACCGCGCCGCCGGCGAGCGCGCCGACTCCGGCGCCGACGAGTGCCCGCTGCCTGCGCTGCTTGGCGTCGCGGCCGGAGATCATGCCGATCGCCGCGCCGGTGCCGGCGCCGATCAGCGCGCCCAGGGTCGTGCTCGTCGTCTTCCTTTCTCCGGTATAGGGATCGGTGGTGGTCTGGCAGCCTGTGTTGAGGACGGCGGCAAATGCCGCCGCCAAGGCCGCTTTTGCCGCGGGGTTTGCAATGGACATGTTTTGAGTCTCCTTTGGACTACTGCACCGCTTTCCTGTAGAAGCTCTCGTCGACGTATTTCATCGGATCGCTGAGATTTTTCTGGGGCTTGGCGAATTCGCTGCGCAGCTTCAGCACCGTGCGGCAGCCTTCGATGTCGAGCTTCGCCTTCTTCTGGAAACCCTCTTTCTCCGCGAACATCACTTCGTAGGCCTTCTGCGCCGCAGGGCGCGCCCCGCTGACGTGCTTCATGTAGATCGCAATGGCCTCTTCCCTGTTCGCGGGCTCCTGCAGCCAGTCCATGGCGGCGACGTACGAGCGGATGAAGGCGACCAGATGGTCGCCGTTTTTCGCGCCCCAGGCGCGGCGCGCGACCCCGATGGACGCCTGGTAGGGACCGAAAGTCGTGGTCGTATCGCCCAGCCGCGTGTAGCCCTTGGACTCGGGCAATATCTCCGAAGGAGAGCTGATCATGGTTCCGGCGATCCTTCCTTCCATCATCGCCTGAACGCGCGCCGGCGTGCCGCCGAGCTTCTCGATCTTGTAGTCGGACATGCCCAGGCCGTTCATCGCCGCGAGCTTGTAGAGGATGAAGGCGAACCCGGTGGTCGCCGCATCCACGCCGACCGTCCTGCCCTTGAGCGCCGCATAGGTCTTGATGTCCGGCTGCGTCACGAAGCGCAGCGACCCGGAGTAGCTTCCCATGAAGGCGAAGAGATCCGGCTGCACCGGCAGCTCGGTTTCGCCCTGTCCCTCCTGGTAGGCGACGACGTTGTCGTACGCGGTGGTGCCGAGGTCGTAGGTTCCGTTCATCAGGTTGCGGATCTGCTCGACGGAATTCGGCGTGAAGGAAAGCTTCACGGCGATGCCGTTCTTCGCGAAGAGGCCCATCTCCTGCGCCGCCCAGACCGGCCAGTTGCCGCCGCCGCCGAATGCGATCACCTCCAGCGGCTTGGGGCCCTGCGCGAGGCCCGCGCCGGCTGCGGCGAAAAGCGCCGTAGCGGCCGCGATTTTCTTGAGCGCCTTCATGGTTTCTCCTCTGAATATTTCAGGGCAACAGTATAAGACTCATCGCTGGCGCCCGTGCGGATCCAGGACCTCGCTCAAGCGGTCCGCGACCAGGTTGATGCTGACGACGGCGAGGAGCAGGGCGATTCCGGGGAAGGCGCTGATCCAGTAGTGGCCCGAGAGCAGGTAGTTGAAGCCGTTCGAGATCAGCAGTCCGAGCGAAGGCTGGGTGATCGGCAGGCCGAGGCCGAGGAAGGAGAGCGTGGCTTCGAGCGTGATCGCCGCGGCGACCTGGACCGCTGCGAGCGCGAGGAGCGGCGGCAGGCAGTTCGGAAGCAAGTGACGGAAAATGATGCGCGCGTTCGACAGCGCGAGCGCGACTGCGGCGTCGATGTATTCCTTTCTGCGCTCGACGAGCGCGGCCGCGCGCGCCGTGCGGGCGTAATACGCCCATTGGACCGCGACGAGCGCGATGATGATCTTGTCCAGGCCTTGCCCGAGCACGGCGAGCAGGACGAGCGCGATGAGGATCGAAGGGAACGAGAGCTGGAGATCGGCGAGGCGCATGAGGAGCGCGTCGAGCCAGCCGCCGAGCCAGGCCGACGCGAGGCCCAGGCTCACGCCGATCGCGAGCCCGAGCGCCGTGCTCGAGAAGCCCACGGCGACGCTGGTGCGAAGGCCGTAGAGTATGGCGGAGAGCATGTCGCGGCCCTGGTCGTCGGTGCCCAGCCAAAAAGTCGCGCCCGCGGCCGAGCGCGCCCCGGGTGGCAGGCGCGAGTCGAGCAGGTCGAGCCGCGCCAGATCGTAGGGATTCTGGGGCGAGATCCACGGCGCAAAGAGCGCAGCGAGCAGCACCAGCGCGAGGAGCGCGAGCCCCGCGAGCGCGATGCGGCTCGCCGCGAACTCGGCCGCGATTTGCCGGCCCGGCGTCACCTTGTCTCCCCGGGCCGCACCCGCGGATCGAGCCACGAGTAGGCGAGGTCGACCGCGAGGTTGATCGCGACGAACAGCGTCACGACGATGCACAGATAGCCGACGATCACCGGCCGGTCGAGCACGTTGATCGAATCGATCAGGAGCTTTCCCATCCCGGGCCAGGCGAATATCGACTCGGTGACGACGGCGAACGCGATCACGGAGCCGAACTCCACGCCGGCCACGGTGACGACCGGAACGAGCACGTTCCGCAGCACGTGGACGCCGACGACGCGCGTCTCGGTCAGGCCCTTGGCACGCGCGAAGCGCACGTAGTCTTGCTGCATCGCTTCGCGGGTTCCCGAGCGGGTCAGCCGGATGAGGAGGGACAGATTGAAGAGCGCGAGGTTCGCTGCGGGCAGGACGAGGTGGCGCAGGCCCTCGAGAGTGAGGAAGCTCACCGGGATCCCCAGGAGATTCGCGGTCGGCCCGCGGCCCGAGGTCGGCAGCCAGCCGAGCCAGACGGAGAACACCATGATGAGCATGAGCCCGACCCAGAAAGTCGGAAGCGAGAACCCCAGGATCGAGCCCGCCATGATGGCCCTGGCGGCGGCCGATCGGGGCCTCAAGCCCGCCCAGAGCCCGAGAGGGATTCCGAGCAGCACCGCGATCAGCATCGCCGCGGTCGCGAGCTCGAGCGTCGCGGGCATGCGCTCGAGGATCAGGCCGATCGCCGGCACGTTGAAGGCGAAGGATCTGCCCAGGTCCCCGCTTGCGGCGTGCCCGATGAAGACGAAATACTGCTCGAGGAGCGGCCGGTCGAGGCCCAGCGCGGCGCTGGCGCGCGCGATCTCGTTCTGGTCGGACTGCGGGTTGACGAGGATGTCCACCGGGTTTCCGACGGCGTATACCCCGGCGAACACGAGCAGCGACATGACGAACAGAACCGCGACGCTTTGCGCGAGGCGGCGAGCGCAAAGGGCGAGCATCAGGGGGCAGTCCCCGCGATGCGGAGCAGTTCTTCTCCCAGAGCCAGCGCGGCGTCGGGCCGGTCGAACAAGCGCGCGCAGCGGGCCGAGATCTGCTCCGACACCGATTTTCGATATTCCGCGTCGCGGCCGAGCCGCAGCGCGATTTCCACGTACTCGTCGGCCGAGCGGGCGATGCAAGAGTCAAGGCCGATTTCTTTGTACAGGCCCAGCGTAAACCTGCCCGGGAGCTGCGAACCGGGCAGGGTGACGACGGGAACGCCGAGGGACAGCGCATCGCAGCTCGAATTGCATCCCCCGAAATGAAACGGATCGAGGACGATGTCGGCAGCGGCGACGTACTGCAGGAATTTGCGATGCTCAGAGCGCGGAACGAAGCGTATTCTCGATGCGAGCGTACCGAGCGTGAGCTCGAAGCGCCGGCGGAGCTGCTCGGCGACGCCCGCCCGAACGAACTCCAGCAGCACGAGCTCGGCTTGCGGATCACGCTCGAGGATGGCCCTGATCGATGCGTCGAAATCCGGATGGAGCTTGAAGAGATTCTGCGGACAGTAGTAGAGGTGTTTGCCCTCAGGCAAGCCGAGCTCCTCGCGCGACACGCGGGACCCGACGAGCGCGGGCCGGCGATAGCGCGGCATGAAATAACCGGGCAGGCGCACGAGTTTCTCGGTGTAGTACTGCTCGCTTCCGGCGGCCTCGATCGCGTCGGCCGACACGTAATAGTCGACCGTGTCGATGCCGCTGGTGACGGAATGTCCCCAGGTAGCCATCTGAATCGGAGCAAGCCGCCAAAACGCGAGGAAATAGGTGAGCGGGTGCATGCCGATATCGGCGAAGAACACTATGTCCAGGGCGGCGGAGTCGACCGCGTCGCGGGCACGCCCGAGATCGAGCGGGAGCGACGCATAGTGGTCGGCGCTCTTGCGTATGGCTTCGGCCAAGTCGTCTGCTTGCGGGGCGATGGCGAACACGTGGACATCGAAACGGTCGCGCGGCAGATCGCGGATCAGGCCGAACGTCGTCCGGCCGACCGAGTGCGCATGGAAATAGGTCGATACGAAACCGATGCGCAGCCGCCGGCCCGGGGAAAACGGTCGACGTGCGCATTCGGTTCTCGCCGGATAGATCGACCGGCACACCCGCGCGATCTTGCGCAGCAGCCCGGCGTTGTTGCGGCCGTGATAGGCCAAGTTGAAAGGGGTCGCGCCCACGTCGAATTCCGGGTTCAGGACTTTGGGTGATTTCAGGTCGAGCAGTTCGTCAAGGTCGCGATCGAGCCGCTGTCTTATCTGGTCGATCTGTTCGCTGGACTGGAGGATGACGGGAAGCATCAGCGCGCGCCGCAACCGCGGAGCGGCTCCGGGCTGCAGCGCCGTGTATCGGTCCATGAGGCTGCGCGCCTCCTCGACATCCGAGTCTTCGCGCATCACGGCAAGACACAGGAGAGCGTCGCGGTTGCCCGGGTCGACGTCGAGGATTCTCCGGTACCACTGCTCGGCCTCGGACTGCCTATTGCAATCCTGGAGCGCGGCGGCCAGGCGCAGCATCGTGCGCGGGCGCGTCGGATCGGACGGAGGAAGGACCTCCAGCGTGCGGGTGAAGTGTAGTGCCGCCGATTCGTTTCGTTGCTGCGCGAGCGCGATCGAGGCCCGCAGATAGTGCACATCGGCGAGATCGGGCAACAGTTTCGCGCACTCCGCGGCCGCCCGCTCCGCTTCCTCCAAAGCGCCTTCCCGAAACAGCCGCTGGGCCTCGGCGAGGAGCCGCGCTGATTTGCGCTGGAGGAAGAACCGGCGCAGAAGACTCATCAGCATCCCGAGGTCTCCGCCGTCATTTTTCCCGAATCTGGTGAGCCAGCGTGAATTCGTCCGTACGCGGCGCGTAGGCAAGCGGCTTTCGCATCGCCCAGGCCGCGACCTGGTGATGCAGCGCGATGACCGCGTGGTCGCGCATGGCGAGTCGCATCGCGTCGCGCGCGAGCGCCTCGCGTTTCTTCTCATCTACGCTCGCAAAGGCGCGCTCGAGCAGCGCGTCCACGTGCGGATTCGAATAGCCCGACCAGTTGAATGCGCCGTAGCCCTTGTCCGGATCGGGGGTCGCGACGAGCGCGCGCAGGGCGAGGTCTGCCGAGAACGAGCCCCAGCCGAACATCGCAAACGCGAATTCTCCCTTTCGCCCCTTGGGGAGATACGCGTTCAGCGGCAGAGTCTCGACGCGCGCGCGGACGCCGACGCGCGCGAACATCTGCGCCACGGCCTGCGCGATCTGCTCGTCGTTGACGTAGCGGTTGTTGGTCGCGGAAAGCGTCATCGCGAACCCGTCGGGATACCCCGCTTCGGCGAGCAGCCGCTTCGCCCCTTCGGGATCATAGGGCTCGGGTTTCAGGTCCGGCGCGTAGCCGAACACGGGCGGCGAGACGAGGTTCGACGCTGGAATCGCTGCCCCGTCCATGAGACGCTCGGCGATCGCCTGCCGGTTGATCGCTTTCGAGAGCGCGCGCCGCACCCGGAGGTCGTGGAAGGGATTGCTTGCTAGCGGCGTGCCGGCCTTGTCGGTGAGCCCGGGCGCGCGATCGCGATGTTGATCGAGATAGAAGAAGATCGTGCGCCAGGAGACTTTTTGCGCGATCTGCAGCCTGGCGTCGCGCCGGATGCGCGGCAGGTCCGCGGTGGGGGCCTGCTCGATCGCGTCGAGCTCTCCGGAGAGGAGGCCTGCGAGTCGCGCCGGGTCCGTGGGCACGATACGGAAAGTGACTTTCTCCCAGGCCGCGCTTTTTCCACCCTGGGCTCCCCAGTAGTCGTCGTTGCGCGCGAGCTCGACCCGGTCGCCGCGCGCGAAGCGCACGAACCTGAAAGGACCGGTGCCGACCATCGCCTTGCCCGAGTCGAAATCCTCCGGCCCCGAGCGGGCCGCGGCCTTCCTCGAGACGATGAACACCGAATTGAGATCGTAGGGCACCATCGCATAGGGCGTCGCCGTCTTCAGGCGGAGCGTGTGCGCGTCCACGACTTCCCTGCCGACGATGCGCCGCGTGAAGATTCCGTACTGGCCGTTGGGCACCTTGAGCGTGCGCTCGATCGAGAACACCACGTCCTCCGCGGTCAGCTCGGCCCCGTCGTGAAAGCGCACGCCCCGCCGCAGCCTGAACTCCCAGGTGGTCGCGTCGACCGCCCGCCAGGAGACGGCGAGGCCCGGAATGAGGCGCGTGTCTTCGTCCACGTGGGTGAGCGCATCGAAGACGTGCCAGGCGATATTGATGTTCGGCGCGATGGCGAGGAAGTGCGGGTCCATCGAGGTCACGTCCGCCGCGAGGCCGATCCGTAGCTCGGTGCCGTGGACGGGCAGGCCCGACAGAATCGAACCCGCGACGAGGATGCGGAGCAGGCGGCGCATGGACTTGGGAACCCCGCCTACTTCGCGGCGAGCGGCCCGATGACTCGAAGCATTTGAGCGAAGATTTTCGGGCTGCCGCAGACGATGCGGCCCGAATCGAGGTAGCCTGAGTCGCCGCGAAAATCCCCGACCAGGCCGCCGGCCTCCTGCACGAGCAGGGCGCCTGCCGCCATGTCCCAGGGCGCAAGGCCCATTTCCCAGAATCCGTCCAGCCTTCCCGCCGCCACGTAGGCGATGTCGAGCGCCGCGGCGCCCGCGCGGCGCTGCCCGGCGGTGCGCAGCGTGAACTCCCGGAACATGGCGAGATATTCGTCGAGGCTCTGGAGATCGCGAAACGGGAAGCCGGTACCGATCAGCGCCTCGTTGAGCTGCGCGCGCTTGGAGACGCGGATGCGGCGCTCGTTCAGGTAGGCGCCGCGGCCGCGCGTCGCCGTGAACAACTCGTTGTTGGTCGGATCGTAGATCACCGCCTGCGCGAGAAGGCCCTTGTGGCGCAAGGCGACGGAGACCGCGTACTGGGGAAAGCCGTGGATGAAATTGGTCGTACCGTCGAGCGGGTCGATGATCCAGGTGTATTCGGACTCGCCCGCGTTCCCGGCGGAGGCGCCGGACTCCTCTGCTAGAATCGCATGGTCCGGATAGGCACGGTGCAGTATCTCGATGACCGCCCGTTCCGCGGCCTTGTCCACTTCGGTGACGAAATCATTGTGCCGCTTGCGAGTGACCGGCAGCAATTCCACGTCGCGCGCTGCGCGGTTGATGATCGCGCCGGCCCGCCGCGCGGCCCTGACCGCGATTCCGAGCATCGGGTGCATTTTTTCGTCCGGGAATTCAAAAGAGCGGCGCTGCTGAACGCCGGATTCTAGTATGAAAGCCGGCGGCCCGCTGTCTCGAATCCGCGTCGTCCTGCTGCGGCCTTCGCACCCCGGCAACATCGGCGCCGCGGCGCGCGCCATGAAGACCATGGGCATCACGCAGCTCCGCCTGGTGCGGCCGAAGCGCTTTCCCCATCCGGACGCGCGTGCCATGGCCGCCGGCGCGGCGGACGTCCTCGAGTCCGCGCACGCGTGCGCGAGTCTGGAGGAGGCGCTCGCCGAAACGGCGTACTCGGTGGCCTTCAGCGCGCGCGAGCGCGAGTTGTCCCATTCGTCGCTCGATGCGCGCGCTGCGGCGCGGGAACTCCTGAGCGCGGCGCGAAAGGACGAGGCCGCGGTCGTCTTCGGCAACGAAACCGTCGGCCTCTCGAACAGGGAAATCATGCGCTGCAGCGCCCTTGCGCGGATTCCCGCCGATCCGGAGTACGCTTCCCTCAATCTCGCCCAGGCGGTGCAGGTGATCGCGTACGAGTTGCGCATGGCCGCGCTGGCTCCTTCCGCCGCGCCGGCGAAGACCGCGTACGCGACTCACGAGGAGATGGAGAAACTCTTTGCGCACCTCGAGCGCAGCCTGTACGCAAGCGGCTATCTGCACCCGCGGCACCCTCGCAAGCTCATGGATCGCCTGCGCCGGCTGTTCGCAAAGGCGCGGCTGGAGAGGGTGGAGGTCAACATTCTGCGGGGCATGCTCGCGGCCTGGGACGATGGCAGTCCACCCGGGGAATAGTTGACCAATTCACTAAGGTTTCAGATAATGCCGGGCACCGGCCTCTGGAATACCGATGTTTACCCGAATTAGCGAAGACATAGCCTGCGTATTCGAGCGCGACCCGGCGGCGCGTTCGACCTGGGAAGTCATTACCTGCTATCCCGGTTTTCACGCGCTTCTCATCCATAGA
>WNFX01003974.1_pt1 | contig 14599 bp, 13 predicted proteins | sample 5400111 | NCBI WGS metagenome assembly WNFX01 (sample SAMN13153363, study PRJNA577476) | soil metagenome | isolation source: 40 cm soil or saprolite under grassland replicate 1 | place: USA:California | collected 2016-06-15 | reverse complement strand
ATTCCAGTCCCGGGCTTGCAGGCACGCGATGGTCTGGCCGCGATCAACGGGTCCAATTTGTTGACCGCCATGTCCGCGCTGCACATTTACGATATGGAGCGTTTCCTCAAGCAGGCCGAGATCGCGGCGGCGATGTCCATTGAGGCGCTGCTCGGAAATCTCAAACCATACGACACCAAGCTACATGAACTGCGCGGCTTCCACGGCGCGATCACGTCTGCGCAAAATATTATGAAGATCGTCGAAGGTTCGGACCTCGCAACAGGCAGGATGAAGACCAAAGTGCAGGATGCCTATTCGATGCGTTCAACGCCACAGGTGATCGGTGCGGCGCGGGATGCGGTTGCGTATGCGCGTTCGCAGGTCGAGATTGAGTTGAATGGTGTGGGTGATAATCCCATTTTTATCCCCGAAGATAAATTGACTTTGACGGGCGCGAACTTTCAGGGAACTCCCGTTTCGTTGCCGATGGATATGGCGGGCGTGGCGATCACAATGATATGCGTGCTATCCGAGCGACGTATGAACCGCTTGACGAATCCCGCTCTTTCTCAGGGATTGCCTGATTTCCTCGCCCACGAGCCTGGTTTCTACTCTGGGATGATGCTCAGCCAATATACCGCCGACCATTTGATCGTGGAGCAAAAGATTTTGTCTGCGCCGGCGAGCATTCAATCCATCCCTGCCGCTGCAGACCAGGAAGATTTCGTTTCAATGGGCTTGAATACTGCTCTTAAGAATGGACAAATCCTCGATAATGCCTACGGCGTGCTTGGCATCGAATTCATGGCTGCCGCGCAAGCCCTGGACTTCCGCGAGTTCCAGCCCGGCAAAGGGACGCAGTGCGCGCGTGAAGTCATCCGCAAACATGTGGAGCATCTGCATGTGGACCGTCCGTTGTATAACGATCATAACAAGATGAAAGAGTTGGTGAAATCAGGGGAGATCTTAGAAGCAGTAGAGCAGGCAGTGGGTGAGTTGGAATAAAACGTTTAATCACAGAGACACGAGGGTACAGGGAAACCTCTATAAATCTTGATCGCTCGGTGTCTCTGTGACAAATTGCAGACATTTCTAATTATTCCTCCTTTGGCAAACTTCTTGGCGTCGCGGCACAAGGGAACGAACTTGATTCCCGTATGAAGGTTATGTTCATGTACCTTTTGCTAGTTGTAAATCGATTGCAATCGTGCTACAACTATTACGACGTAATTCACTATATCAGTTTTCAATTGCGGGGAGGCAGCGCCATCAAATTGCGGCGAGACCGGCACTCTCTATTGGGCGGACAAAACAATAAGCTTGTCTGCGAAGACTCATTCATAATGTTCCATTTAAACAAGAGAGGAAAAATGAAAACTCGAATCTATTTCTCGATTCTGCTCATCGCAGCGCTCCTTGCACCAGCATCAATTGCAGTTGCCGCACCATCAGCTGATTCCACACACTTCCGTCTGGAGGCAAACGCGGGCTGGATTGATAGCGGCTATTTTGTAGAGGCAGGTGGGCAGCTCAGAATTACCGCCTATGGTCAAGCAGTCACTGCACCCATTAATGTTTTTGGGTCAGGTTCGGTCAGCGGACCGGATGGCCAAGGGAATATTTGCCCTAACTATGATGGTGCCCCGCCTTGCGCGATGGAGAATGCTCCTTACGGCGCATTGGTTGGCAAGATTGGCGCTGATGGAACACCATTCTTAATTGGATCAAACTTTACATTGACCGCGGACACAGCTGGTGATTTTTATCTGGCGGTGAATGATCTGTTGCCATACTACTCAGACAATTATGGCAACTACATAGTGTTCTTTAATCACTAGAACTTGCTGACCTAAAATTAGAGGTGAGAAGGAACACTCCTTCTCACCTTTTTATCTACCCTGCCGTTATGATATAACATGTCGTTGCGAGGGCAGTGTTTTTCTGCCCGAAGCAATCTCACATAATCAAGAATATATTGGTTAGCTGAGATTACTTCGTCGTGGCATCAAAGACGCCACTCCTCGCAATGACATTACATATATTATTCATCCGTGAGCTTGAAGACTTTATCGTGGGGATGCACTTTCTGAATGACTTTCATGCCCACATCGTCGCCGGGATTGGCTTCACTGACGGATTGATGTTCAATCTGCAGTGAGGTCACTTCCTGTTTGAAATCGGTCGAGTGACCCAGGATATGAATGGTATCGCCAACACGCAAAGGTTCGGTCAACGTGAGCGCGGCGACATTGATATGGTCAAAGTAGTGGGCAATTTCTCCAATTTGGGTGCCAGACATTTTCTCATCTCCTTTCGATGAATGCCTGAGTAATCAAGCCAAATTCATGTCCCTGCCATTTCGCTATGATTTTAGTATAGTGCGTGGCGAAAAATAGTCAAGTGCCACCCCTTTCTATTTCAATTTATAATTTGCGCTTGTGCAGCGCTCGAACCATCTCCTATTTATTTCATTATTTTTCATCTTATCAGCTTGCCTTTCCTCAACGCACACAGCCACAGCAACTCCTGTTCCTCCTCAACCAACAGAGACCTCCATGCCACCTGCTTCCACTCCTCAACCAACTTCAACACCAATCACATCTGTCACTCTTCGCCGCGGCATGAACATGGGTAACATGCTCGAAGCGCCAAATGAAGGTGATTGGGGACTTCGTGTGCAGGAAGAGTATTTTGATTTAATAAAAAAAGCAGGTTTTGACTTTGTCCGTTTGCCGGTGCGATGGAATACGCATGCAGAAGAGAGCGCTCCTTATACAATTGACAGCGCTTTTTTCTTCCGCATCGATCAAGTTGTGAAATGGGCTTTAAAACGCGATCTAGCTATTATCATTGATTTTCACCATTACGAAGAGATGATGACTGATCCCCGTGGAAATAAGGAACGCTATCTTTCCATTTGGAAACAAGTTGCTGAACATTACAAGGATTACCCAGTGACTGTTTTATTCGAACTGCTCAATGAGCCAAATAGTCAAATGGATGCCGCACTGTGGAATCAGGATTTAAGTGAAGTCTTGGTAATCGTGCGCGAAAGCAATCCTACGCGGGATGCCATCGTGGGGCCCGTCAATTGGAATGCATATGACTGGATTTTCACGCTCGATGTGCCGAATGATGATCACTTGATTGTTACCTTCCATTATTATTTGCCATTTCAATTTACACATCAAGGTGCGGAGTGGGTGGAGGGGAGCTATCCCTGGCTCGGCACGACTTGGGAGGCAACCAACGCAGAGAAAGCCGAAATCACGCGTCACTTTGATTCGGTCTCGGATTGGGCGCAGCAACACCACATTCGAATTTTGCTTGGAGAGTTCGGCGTATATTCCAAAGCAGATATGGCTTCGCGCGTCCGCTGGACGAATTATGTTGCGCGTGAAGCGGAACGTCACGGCTTTGCATGGTCGTATTGGGAGTTTGCATCAGGCTTTGGAATATACGATCCGAATGCAAAAGTTTGGAGAGAAGATTTGTTGAAGGCATTGATTCCCTAATCAATGAGCCTAGCATTGAATACTTTTGAAAGAGTCATAACAGCTTTTGTTCAGTGATTGAGCGTATCACGCCACCCAATAATTGAACGCGAAGAGCATAGCCTCCAAGCCCATCAACAATAAACTGAACATCGTCCAGGCACGGTCGAAGACGGGATTCTTGCCCCAACGCGCCAACATGATGAAGACGGCTGGTGCGCCGAGGATATAACGCTGAATCCCTTGCGCGGGCCCACTAGCCCAAGAAATGACGAATACCGCGATGCTGAACCAGGCGATCTCAGGATAATATTTCAAGCAGGCTATGCAAGTGACGAGGCCGATGGCCGTGCCGATAAACTCCGTCAGGAAGTAAGCTGTCCGTTCCGGATTGCCAATGAACATAGATTTGAACGCTTCACTCCAAGCAAAAAATGCAAAACCCAGTTGGAGCGCGCCTCGTCCAAAATAGTTAGTTTCAATATAGTCGAAAGCGAATCCCAGATAAGAAAACTTCCAAACGAGAAAAGCGACCAATGGGGCGAATGCCAGAAGCGCCTTCCCAAGCGTGCGCCAAGGAATCCCTTGGAGGAGAATCTGTCGCCATTCAAGATCAAGCTCCATCCATTCACCGGTGCGAATCCATGTGATTGCCATAGGAATGACAAGTGTGATTCCCACCGCGCGCGTCAGAGTGGCAGCGGCGCCCAGCAACGCGGCGTAAATCCAGTTGCCGCGCTTGAGCATAGCAAGGCAGCTAAACGCCAACCCAACGAACAAACCCTCGGTATATACCTGCAGGAGAAAGAAACCTGTGGGAAAGATAAGCAGATAGAAGATTGTGCGCATTGCTCCATCTTCACCCAGCGAATCCTTGGTCAGGTCATAAAGAGCCAGCATTGCGCCGAGAGTTCCGAGCGCGGAAACGATGACGCCTGCCAATGTGGAGGTGGCGATCGGATTCAATCCCAAGATTTTAAGCGGCCAGGCGATCAACCAGATCATCCATGAATAAAGTGGAAAGAACGCATAACTCACAGAATAACTGTCTTTCAGAGGTGTAGACTCATTAGCAGGAATCAACACTCCGTTTAACGTCAGGTGTGGAATGCGCGGATCATCGAAACCGCCTGTGGCAGTGCCCAGGTAATATTCTGAGTCCCAAGCCACCTGATCATTCATGAATGGATCCAAGAGGTAGGCGTGGCCGAGCTGATATTTACTTTTGTCAGTGAAATCTTCGGTCCACTCCTGCGCCCGGTCAGGCCATTGGGGTTGGAGGCGAGCCGTTGCAAGCGCCTGGAAGCCGATCACGATCAGTACCCAAGCCAACCAAATGAGGAAGAGGTTGCGAAAGGCAATCTTATTCATAGAAGTCTATTTTTCCAAGCCGGTGATCACCATATCCTGCATGAAGAATCGTTGGGAAAGTAGAAGTACAACGACAGGCACAATGAGTAGAAGCAGTGTGCTTGCCTGCAATAATTCCGGGGTAAATCCGACGGTTGGGGTGATTGAGGCAGTGAAAGCCACGGTCTGCAAATCCTGGCGTATACCGAGATACAGACTCGACACGCGCAGTTCATTCCACATATTGAAGAAATGCAATAATGTAACGGTTGCCACTGTTGGAATGGACTGTGGCAGAATGATTGAGATCAATATACGTAGAGGACCCGCGCCATCCAACATGGCGGCTTCATCCAGATCGCGCGGGATGCTTTTAAAGTTCTGTCTTAGTAGAAAGATATAAACCGCGCTTCCGAAAAATGGCGGAACGATCAACGGCAGGTAACTTCCATTCCATCCCAGGACGCGTGCAAAAATCACAAACGATGGAATTAGCAGAATGCTATCAGGGATCATGATCGTGGCAATCAATAGGAAGAATAAATATTTTCCTCCCGGGATACGAAAACGCGAGAAGCCATAGGCGACTGCGATAGAGGCCAAAAGGACGCCAATCCCGCTGACAATCACCACGTATAACGTGTTGTTTATGACATGAGGATAGTCAATGACTTTCCACAATTGAATGAAATTATCAAAGGTGATTTTTGGCGAATAAGCCCTGTGCAACCCACGATAGAATCCTTCTTCTCGGATCAAGCCTGCTTCGGGATGAGCCGGGTCGATGTACATACTATACTTCTGGTGAGGTTCCACAAGTGCCAAATCTTGAACTCCATTTTTAGTTGGAACCTTATAGATGGGGTATGTCTTCCCCTCATAAACAAACGTCTTTAGTTCACCGGGCCAAAGGGGAGAAGTACCATCCTGTAATTGAGTTCTAGTTTTGAGGGAGGTTACCACCATGTAACTGAGTGGCGAAAGGTAAACCAGCAACAGGATGAAAATAAAAAGGTTTAATAGTGCGGTGCCAGTGAATTCCCACAAGCGCAGAGTGAGGGTCGATGTGTCATCGCGATATGTCCGTTTAGAATTCTTCATTGCTTGTCTCCTCCGGGAAATATACCCAGGAACGTGCTGAGCGGAAAAGGGCTAGTATGATGAGGGTCACAAAAATAAACATCACCCATGCCAGCGCGCTGGCATATCCTAGATCCGTACGCGTGAACATTTGAAAGTTAATATAGGATTCCATGGGCGCTAGGCTTTGGCTGTATGGCAAGCCGCGATCCAGTAGGACAACGCCTCCAAAGGCGTTCGTTATATTGATGATCAAGCTGAAAAAAATCGCTGGGGAAATCATTGGCACGGTGATGGCAAAAAAACGCATGATCGGGCCCGCTCCATCCACCCGCGCGGCTTCGTAGACTTCCTTTGGCACTCCTTGAATCGCGCCCAGCATGATTAAGAAACTTGGTCCTATGCTCCATAGAGACAACAGGATCGGAAATATGAAGAAAAACTGCACGGGAGGGAGGTTGAATGGCTCAAGCAGACGGTTAAGCCAACCGCTCCCGGGATCTGTCAATCCGCCGATAATGACGAAGATGCCGAGTGCAGGGATGATACTTGGCAGGAAGAACAACGTTCGCAAAATCAGTTTGCCGCGCAGCCGTTCGCTTGCAAAAATTGCTGCCAACGCGAGTGCCACAATCATTTGTATTGGCACAACAAAGAGGAAATTCCCTATCGATGCAAAAAGATTGGCGCCCGCCTGCTGATCATGGAGGATATTTATGTAATTCGTCAAACCAATGAAGCGCGTCTGTTCAGGTTGCAACATGTGGAAATTAGTCAGTGAAAAACCAAGCGCGGCGAGGATCGGCACGAGTTTCAGCAGAATAAATCCAACGACCCAAGGCAAAATGAACAGGTAGCCTACGATGGCTGAATAACGGGCGAGCGAGCGGTGCCGCGGCTTTACGAGTTTTGATTCTGCTATGTCGCTAGTTCGACTAATATTCAAAATGAGCCTCCTGTACTCCAACTTCACGTGACTGTACACTTAAAAAACTGAAATAATGTTCTATTTTACCTGTAATATCGCGAACAGGACACTTCGTCTTTATACACCCTCCCCTCGATAGAGAGTCAACCCTCTAGGGAACTTTCATTCTGTGAAAGTTCTTACACCATTTCTAATATAGATAGTAAAAGGGTGAAAACTTTGTCAACTTTATTAGTTTCGATTCTATGATAGAGATTTTCAGTCCCAATCATATTACTGACCCCAGTCCTACTTGCAATTGTTCTTTAAGAGCATGGGACTCAAGCTGTCAGTCTCATGTTCTATTCCAAAAGCAGATTCTAAACTAAGAGTTAAGTGGACAGTTCAACTTTCGCTCGTCATTTATGGTTCTACGCTCACTACGCCTCCCAGCGCGTTCATCTTCAACGTCCATGTGCTGCCAACCGTGAACTGCTGAAATTCAGAGAGTGTACTTGGCGAATAAGTTTTCTGTTCACCATTCTTAGTAGAGAATGAAACCTTCAGGTCTTCAGATTTGTCTCCAAGCCGCTGATCGCTTGAGATGTTTGGAGTGTCGTAAATTGGTTGCAAGTCGTTGCCATCAAGAGTGTATGTTTGGATGGTCGTCCACTCATCAACTGTATACGAACAATACTGCTGTGTTTGTGTATGACATTCCTCTACAACTTCTGAATAGCCATTCCCTTTGTCAACGGTCTTTTGTTCACAAATATCTTTGCTTTCATTATGACAGGAAACATTATAAGCATCCGATGGCGGATTGCCAGACTCATTGGAATGATTTATTGCGCTGATCTCCTGCACAGGAACAGAGGTCTGCCAGTGCACATCCACAACGGTTCCCTGAACGGACCTTGTAGGAAAGAGGAATAAAGCCCCAATTACGACACAACAGATTGCAAGCGCCGCGAGGATACCACCGATCAAGAACCAGTTTGTCTTTTTCTTTGCAACTGGTTTGTTAATATTCGTTCCCATTATGGGCTTGGGTGACATCGTTGAAGCCGCGACAATTTTTGGTAGTGGCGATCCACAATTTGAGCAAAGAGAATTGCTACTAGGGTTTTCAGTTCCACAATTATCGCATTTGACCACTTTCGGCTGTTTCGAAATCCCCGATGGGGAAGGCGCTTGCATCAAGCGACCTGTCTCGCGGGCTTTGCCTTCTGTTAAGTCTGCGCCGCATTGCGAGCAAGTTTTAGCGGTAGCAGAGTTGCGCGTCCCACAGAACGGACAATGGATGTCCGCGCTGGCTTGTGCCGCTTTGATGGAGGCTTCATCCGTTACAAATTTTTGTTCTGAGGGAAGTTCGAACTGTACATTTTCAGGTTGCGGTGCGCCACAGTTCTCACAAGTCTTGACACTGCCCTTATTGCGTGTGTTGCAGTTTGGACAGGTCCATTCATTTTGAATATAGCCAATAGTTCGTCTGCTTGCCATGATGTTTGCTCCTTGTTCTCAGCGAGCAATTATAAAAGATGACTCTTGAAAATTTATTCAACTAACGTATTTGTAATTCTGCTCCTTTCAGATCCCAACGCCGTCCTCGGCGTTGGCATTTAGAATCCATGCCATTTGCGGATTTCCTCAATACGAGACTCGCAATCGGGCTCTTTGTGCGGATTAGGATCATTTGTCTCTGACTCCCCCTTCCCTGTCGCCGCGACAAAGACCGCTTCTGCCCCGTTGGAGACGTTCACTGGGTCATAGCCCCCTTCAAGGACAAAGATGATCTTGCCATCACAATATTCTTCTGCCAGCGCAATCACTTTTTGCGCTAACATGAAATATCCTTTGGTTGACAACCCAAGCATCGTGATCGGATCGCTCCAATGCACATCGAAACCGACTGAAATAAAAATCATTTGCGGCTTGAACGATTTGACAAAAGGAACAAATAATTGATCTGCAATCTGCTCATAAACTTTATCTCCAGCATAAGCTGGCAATGGAACATTTACAATTCGCTTCTTCGCGTGAGGGACATCTTCGATCCAGCCTGTACCTGGATAAATTCCCCATTGATGAGTAGATAAAAATGCTACTCGTTCGTCGTTGAGAAACGTGGCTTGCGTTCCATTTCCATGATGCGCGTCATAATCAATGATGGCAACGCGCTCTGTTCCCTGTGTTAGGGCATCGCGCGCCACGATTGCGATATTGTTGAAGATACAAAATCCCATGGCGCGCTCCGGTTCTGCGTGATGACCCGGTGGGCGGATAATGGCAAACGCGTTCTTTGCATCGCCATTTATCACTGCGCGGGCACAAGTAATGACTCCGCCGGCTGCAAGCAAAGCATCCTCGAAAGTTGATCGAGTGACGTAGGTGGGCGCATAATCAATAATGCCCGGCGCTTGCTCACGACAGACCTTTTCAAGTACCGCAACCAACTTTGGATTATGCACATAAGTGATCTCTTCCGGCGTTGCGGGTTTCGCCTCAATCAATTCAGCATCGAATAATTTGAGTCGCGGCTTTAAGATATCAAATCGCGCCGGTCGTTCTGGATGATCTGGATAAACATGATTCGGTGAAGAGACAAACGTATAAACGGTTTTCATAAATAAATTATATCTCTCAACGAAACCTCCCCCAAATTCTGCTTTTGAACTTGGGGGAGGTGGCACGGAGTGACGGAGGGGTAAAAGAAACCGCCGCCTCGCTAGCATGGGGGGGACATGCTAACCGCAGGCGGCGGATAGACACCTAATACCAATAAAGGGAGGGCAGGTGTCGATGCATTCAATATACCCCCGAATAAAAAATATGACATTAAAAAATTATTAGAAATATCATAATATCTGTCTATAATTATCCCTATAGTTCTTATTTGTGTCTTCTCTGTTCAAATAATTTCAACCATTCTTCTACTTCCTGTTGGGAAATCTTTCGTTCATTGTTTGCTTTAGGGGCAGAGTTATGTGCTTGTTTTAGCATCCCCGCAAATGAATCAGATGAAATAACTTCTGCCTGTGCAGCATGTGCTTCTGCTTGGACCTGTCTGTCCGAAGAGACGACTGTCCAGTTTCTAGCGCTTTTTCCGAGAGCCTTTAGCCGGTTGCGGATAGCATCATCCGCCGTAGTTCCCAGCCGCACAAAATGCGCGGTAACAGCGCCCAGCTTTCGGGTCCCGGCTTGAGGCGCTGGTGCTCCATCGAAAAATACTTCGACCCGCCCTGCGGGCGTGTGCTCCAATCTGCAAAATTCCTGCAAGATAGCGATCAATTCCATTTCATCGTCGATGAAATCCAAACGCAGGCCTGTTTTAGGAATCAAATTGTGTCCATCGATAAGATAGGGCATACATCATTTTACCCCTCTCCCTTGCCACTTCTGAACATTAATTTCGTATATGATATGAGTATAACTATGCATATGTGTTTTATAATGTATTGCACATTACATAGACCATTTTATTGTTAAATTTACCTAAATTAGATGGAGACAAATATGGCTAATAAAAAATCTCGGACAATTATGGTACCTCCGCAAAAAGGCATGGTACGTGACTTCGTTTCACGGCTTAAACTTATCTTGAAGCTTATGGGCGATCGGCGAGTCAGCCCTTGGGTCAAACTCGTTCCAATCGGGGCGCTGGCTTATCTCATATCACCCATTGACCTTATCATGGGAATTCCAGGTATAGATGCATTGGATGACGCAGCTGTTCTTTGGATCGGTTCGACTTTATTCGTTGAGCTTTGCCCTCCGAATGTAGTACAAGAGCATATGCAGGAACTGGATAGCAACTTTGAGGATAGTTCAGGAGATATTGTAGACGCTGATGCGACAGATATGAATGATAACAAATAAATGAGACGATTGATATTTTTATTGGTACTGTCCGTTGTGGCGTGCAATGGACCGAATACTTCGCCTCCCCCTTCGGGCACGCCGACAGTTGACTCTATTACACAGACCGCCATCTCACCGACAACCATTCCCGATATAGCAACACCTAGTCCACTTCCTGCTTCTGAAACACCTGCAGGCGCAGCAACATTTCCTGACCCTAATGCGTATCAATGGCAACCAATTATTTCTGGCCTTCAGCGTCCGGATGACTTACAAGCCGATGGCTCGGGGCGTTTGTTCGTTCTCGAAAAAGTGGGACGTATCCGAATCATTCAGGATGGACAATTGCTTGAGACCCCTTTCCTCGATATCTCAAGTAAAGTGGGAAGCTCTGGCAATGAACAAGGTTTGCTAGGTTTAGCCTTTCATCCGCAGTATGCGCAGAATGGACGTTTCTTTGTTAATTATACAGACAACAATGGAGATACTGTGCTCGCGCGCTTTCAGGTTTCGAGTGATCCTAATGTTGCAGACCCAAATAGTGAAGTGAAATTACTGGGAGTGGATCAACCATTTCCCAATCACAATGGAGGAGTGCTCACCTTTGGGCCAGATGGATATCTTTATGCAGGACTAGGTGATGGGGGCTCACAGGGCGACCCAAATGGAAATGGTCAGAACACAAACGTTCTGCTCGGTAAAATACTGCGACTCGATGTCGACTCTGCTGATCCTTACGCAGTTCCAACGGATAATCCATTTGGAAATGAAATCTGGGCTTATGGTTTGCGCAATCCCTGGCGTATCTCGTTCGACCGCGCAACAGGTGATCTCTATATTGGTGATGTCGGTCAAAATATGTGGGAGGAGATTGACTTTCTTCCCAAAGGTTCTCCTGGTGGTGCCAATTTTGGCTGGAGTTTCCGTGAAGGCGCACATGATTACAAAGGCGGTGGACCAGAAGGTCTAATTGAACCTATTGCGGAATATAGTCATCCTGAAGGGGGGTGCTCCGTCATTGGTGGATATGTCTATCGCGGTTCTATGTCCGAATGGAACGGGATTTATCTCTACGGAGACTATTGCACCGGGATGATCTGGGGACTGATCCATTCAGATAGTGGTTGGCAGAAGCAGTTGTTGTTTGATTTGGACGTTAATATCACCTCCTTTGGTCAAGATCAATCTGGAGAGCTTTACCTTGTAAGCGATAATGGTGGAATTTTCCGCTTTGCTCACCAATAATTTGGTGCTACAAGTATTTGTTCTTACACTCAAAATTTAAATCGGATAAGTCTTATCTGTAATAGGTAGATTGTCATCTCAAATCGGGACGCCTGTCACTGGCAGGCGTCCTTTGCTTATCATACAATGACGAAGTAATCTGGAGGTGCCGTATGGCTCAGAAACAGTGGTATGTAAGCAAGATTCGTTATTGTGAGCATGTAGGACGCGAGATTGCCTTAGAAACTGAAGTGGTCCTTCCTTCCGAGTATTTGCCTGAGCAGCCCCCACGCATCATTGCCCGCCGCTGTTCAAATGCGATTGAATGTAACGGCATAAACAAACCAGGCTGTGCGTGGTCTGGCACAAATCCTGATTACCGTCCTTTATAAACTAAGTTGGCGTTATAGAACCGCCACTTTGTTAAAAACTCTCTCCTCCCTCTGAGTTGGTCTTTTGGCTGCCCCGCGAGCGATCGCGGGGTATGCCGTTAATGGTATAACGGGGGCATAATTTCTGTGCAACTCCTTCGTTTTTTCATATCAAGTTTGCTTTTGTTTCTTTTCGCAGCCTGTAGCTCTCAGGCAACTCAACTTCCATTACAGTTTACTCTCTCCCCAATCCCAACATATACAAGTCAGCCTGCAATAACTCCAACCGTTACCGAAGTTCCAATCCCTTCGCAGGCAATATCTTGTGAGAATTGGCAGTCGTTGCCTATCATTCCAGTGGTGAGCAATACAGCGCGTGAGTTATATCAACGCGGTCAGGCGAACGGCAACAATCCGCGAGCGTTTTCCAAGATTGGTGATGGGGAGATATCGACTGAATGGTTTCTTACTGCTTTTGATCTTGGTGAAAATTATTATGGCCTTGGTCCCTATCAAAATCTGCTACCTGTCATTGATTATTTTGAGGGTTCGTTCGGGCGAATCGGAGTAGCTTCCAGACGTGGTTTCAATACCAATCTAATTCTCGATCCATCTATGACCGATTCGAATCTTTGTGAATCGGGCGAATCACCCCTAACCTGTGAGCTGCATCTACACCAACCCGCGTTTGCTATCCTTTCGCTAGGAACCAATCAGGTCTGGCAAGCCGAAGAATTTCAAAGGGGGATGAGGCAGATTTTGGACATTCTTTTATCGAAAAACGTCCTGCCAATCTTATCCACGAAAGGGGATAATTTGGAAGGCGATTATCGCATCAATAGCATAATCGCTTGTTTAGCTCAAGAGTACGATGTTCCACTCTGGAATTTTTGGTCTGCCATTCAGCCGCTTCCCCATCATGGACTTCAGTCTGATCTTGAACACTTAACTTATGGTGCAAGTGATTTTGGCGATGACCACGCGATGCAATCCGCATGGACAATTCGTAATCTCACTGCGCTTCAGGCACTGGATGCTGTTTGGAGAGGTGTAACGAGACAGCCCTGATTTGGTCTTGACATGCAAATAATTTCAGAGATAATTACGTTAATCAAATAAAGGCTGTGACAGAGGAAAGTAGACTGGCAGAAGCCGCCAGAGATGTGCACGAAGTTGCTGAAAGTTGCACTCGACCGAAATCAGTTGAAGTTCCCTCTCGAGCCGTTCATGTGAAGCGTAGTGCAAGATGGTATCTTGCGCCACAGAGTAGTATGAACCGTAATCTCAACGTTATCAGAGAGGCTGATGTTAGTTGGCACAAAGAGAGTCAATCCTGAGCATAGACGAAGGATGACTAATTTGGGTGGTACCGCGAGATGCTTATAGCGCCTCTCGTCCCATTGTGGATGAGAGGTTTTTTGTTTGTGTATTATGGAGTCCGAAGTCTTTGCGTAGCACCCCCGTGGGGCCAGACTTCGGTAATTTCAACGTCAGGAGACGTTGACTCCAGTTATCATTTTGGAGGTACGCATGTTAGATAAATTGAGTGAGATTGAAAAGACTGCCTTAGAAAGCTTGAACAATATCCGCGATCAGGCCGCGCTGGAAGCTTGGCGCGTTGGAAATGTTGGCCGTAGTTCACCACTGATGCAGGTCTTTGCTGAGTTGGGGAAACTCTCAAAGGAAGAGCGACCTGCGGTCGGCGCGGCAGCAAACCGTGTCAAGGCGAAGTTGGAAACTGCTTTAACGGAACGTGTGGAGGCGATCAAAGCAGCTGCCTTGGCGAAATCCCTTGAAGAGGAACAACTTGATGTGACGTTGCCTGGGCGTGGAGTTCATCTTGGACGATTGCATCCATCCACCCAACAATTGCGCCGTGTGCTGGATATTCTCGCGGATATGGGATTTCAGGTGTACACCTCGCGCGAAGTGGAAACGGATGAGATCAATTTTCAATTGCTCAACTTCCCGCCGCATCACCCCGCGCGTGACATGCAAGATACGTTCTTTATCGAAGCCGGGGAGCGCGGTGATAACCCGATCTTGCTCCGCACGCACACATCTCCGGGACAAATCCACGCGATGCGAGAATTCGCTGCGATGAACCCTGATAACCCGCCGCCGATCCGCATTGCACTGCCGGGGATGTGCTTCCGTTATGAGCAGATCACCGCACGTTCGGAAATTCAATTCAATCAAGTGGAAGGACTCGTTGTTGGCGAGCACATCACCTTCGCCGATTTGAAAGGTACGTTGATTGACTTTGCTCGGCGCATGTTTGGGCAAAATGTGCGAACGCGCTTTCGTGCATCCTACTTCCCGTTCACGGA
>WNFX01003973.1_pt1 | contig 14599 bp, 18 predicted proteins | sample 5400111 | NCBI WGS metagenome assembly WNFX01 (sample SAMN13153363, study PRJNA577476) | soil metagenome | isolation source: 40 cm soil or saprolite under grassland replicate 1 | place: USA:California | collected 2016-06-15 | reverse complement strand
TTTTTCATATTATATCGTTTTAAAATTTAAAAAATCGATCCATACTATTCATTACTATTTTGCTTTTTATCCCTTTCTCGGAGAATCTTGGCGCAGCCAAATTCATCTGCTCAACAAGGACTTTTTCAACAGGCTGCGGCCGTTATCTGCGACGCCCGATCTGTCGAGGAGCGAGAGGGTGAGAGCCAAACCTCCCACCGATTCCTTGCTTGCCGGGTTGTGTGCTATACTTCTGCATATGGGTAACTGGAGGTGAGATACCCAATGGGAAGGAAAGGACCCTATGGCCAAACCATCGCTGCATGCGCTCATCTGGTCCGAAGACTCTCAGCAGTATGAACTGCGGAGTCGCGGAAAACCTGAGCAGTGGTTCACGCAAGGAGACGAGCCAGCCTTCGTTCGCTGGTTGGCCGAGCACACCGCGTTTGCCTTTATCGGACGAGCAGGACGGCTCTCGGTCAGGAAAGAAGGCAGGGGAAGCGGCAGAGGCTATTGGTATGCCTATCGCAAGCAGGATCGACGCATCCGCAAGGGCTATCTCGGGCCGTCAGCCCAGGTGACCTTTGCCCTTTTAGAGGAGCAGGCCAGATCGCTCACAAGCTCGCAGCCCTCTCCTCCTCTTGCTCACGATCTAGCGACACCGTCGTCCGAGCTATCAATCCCGCTCCTCGCCACCAAGCTCGCTCCTCCTCGTTTGCCGATCTGGCTCGTGGAGCGCACGCGCCTGCTCCGCGACCTGGATGCCGTCTGCACTCACCCGCTGACCCTCGTCTCTGCCTCTGCCGGCAGTGGGAAGACCACCCTGCTCTCGGCATGGGTGGCCACCTCAAGGCTGCAGGCAAGCGGAGCGCTGGCACTCCGAGCCCAACTGGCTGTTGCCTGGCTCTCCCTGGATACACTGGACAATGATCCCATCCGCTTTTGGGCATCATGCCTTGCGTCCCTGCAGAGCTGCCTGCCCACGCTTGGAGAGGAGGCGCTTGCCCTGCTGCACGCGCGAGAGGCTCCCCCACTCTCAACCATCCTGGTGGCCTTGCTCAATGAGATCGTGCAGCTTGACCGGGAAGTCATCCTGATCCTGGATGACTTCCATCTCATCTCTGAACAGGCCATCCACGAAGGGCTGCTCTTCGCGCTCGATCATCTGCCTGCCAACCTCCATCTGATCCTCGCCACGCGCGCGGACCCTCTCCTCCCTCTCTCCCGGCTGCGCGCGCGCGGCCAGTTGCTCGAGATCCGCTCCAGTGATTTGCGCTTTACCCAGCAAGAGGCGACCACCTTTCTTTTGCAACATATGGGCCTGCCTCTCTCGGAGGAAGACGTGGCCGCTCTGCACTCCCGTACAGAGGGCTGGATCGCTGGTCTGCATCTGGCGGCACTCTCCCTGCGCAAGCAGCAGGATCTCTCTGGATGGGTCTCGGACTTTGCTGGCAGCCACCGCTACCTGCTGGACTATGTACAACAGGACATCCTGGCGCGCTTGCCAGCCCCACTTCAGGACTTTTTGCTCCAAACATCACTGGTAACCAGGATGAATGCCGCCGTATGTCAAGCCATCACCGCAGGGCATTCGCTCCAAGCAAGCCAGCAGATGCTGGAGGAGGTGGAGCAGGCCAACCTCTTTGTGGTACCGCTCGATGAGCAGCGGCAGTGGTACCGCTATCATGATCTCTTTCGTGAGGTCCTGCGCACTCAGTTGCACGCCTCTCAACCGGAACTGGTGCCGCTCTTGCATAGCCGGACAGCCCGCTGGTATGAGACGCAGGGTGAGTGGCGAGAGGCCATCACGCACGCGCTGGCTGCCCCTGACTACTCCTTGGCCGCCTCCCTGATGGAACAGGCGGCCCCGCACTTCTGGCTCAGCGGAGAGGCAAGAATCGTTCATACGTGGGTGCTCGCCCTGCCAGATCCCGTCCTGTGTGCGCATAGCCGCCTGGCCCTCAACGCTGCGCTGCGCTTCCTCAACTCCGTCCATATCAGCACTGAAACGGTGCATGCCAATATGAGAGCCCAGGTGGAGCGGACCATCACGCGCATGGAAGGGCTCCTGCAAAGATCGGCGGAGTTTTCGCTCTCAGAGACAGAGGGGACCTTAATCGGGCGGCGTCTGCGCCTGCTGCGGGCCTTGATCGAGGTCAGGGCCTACTTCAGACGCGGCGACAAAGAACGCCTGCGCCTGCTGACTCACGAGCTAGAAGCACTGCCCCCCGATGAAGAGGTGAGCTGGAAGCTGATCCCGCTCTCCTTCGCCTTCTGGCTGACCCTGGCGCTCCAGCAAGCAAGTACCCTCCTGGTGGAAAGACTGCGTGAGGCCCGGCAGTGGATTAGTGAGGCCGGGGACTCCCTGGTGACGTTCCGGGTGATGACCTGGCTGGCTACAGCGTATGGAGAAGCTGGACAGTTGCACCTGGCGCACCAGGAATGTCTCTCTGCCCTCACTCTGCTTGAGCAGATCAATGGGGGGACTCCAGTAGCAGGATATCTGCTTTTCTCCCTCTTCACTGTCTTCTACGCCTGGAACCGGCTGGAAGAGGCGTCTGACGCGTTGCATCGTTTGCAGCGTATCGCGCAGGACTGGCAACAGGTGGAACTGCTGATGATCGGGGAGGGATCGGTGGCGCGGCTCGCGCTCGCTAGAGGGGATCTGGGCACGGCACAAGAGGCACTGCAAAGGGCGGAGGCGCTCTTTGAGCAAGAGGAGTTTGCCAACAATGTTCGCTGGGTGGTAGAGACCCGCGTCCGAATGTGGCTGGCTCAGGGCAACCTGGCTGAGGCAAGCACCTGGGCCGCACAGACTACCCTCTCCCTGGAAACCTGGGACCCCTTGCGTAAGTGGGAGGTGCTGCTACTGGCACGGGTCGCTCTTGCACAACAAAAGTCAGCCCAGGCAGTCGAGACGCTAGAGCACTTTAGCTGGCACCGGGATCAGCCAGCAGATATCGAGAAAATGCTCGAATGGATGGCGTTGTATGTGGTGGCTCTCTCCCATGCAGGCAAGGCCGCGCAAGCACGAACGGTTGCAGCTCGCCTCGCGCAGATGACCGAGCCTGAGGACTACATCCGCGTGTATCTGGATGCTGGTCCCGCCATGAAAGAGGCGCTCAAGAGGCTGTTGGAGGCACCACCAGATGGCGATGCTTGTACTGATGCTATTTCCACATCGTATGTGTTGCGCTTGCTGGCAGCCTTTGAGCAGGAAGAAGGCAGACTCACAAAGGGGCAGAATGCACCAACTGTTACAGCAAACCAGGCTCCGCCACATGCACCGCAGAACCCCGTCCAACGAACGCTCATTGAACCACTCTCCCGGCAGGAGCACCAGGTCTTACGGAAGCTGGTCGCAGGCCAGACCTACGCAGAGATAGCGGAGGCGCTGGTGGTCTCCCCCAATACCATTAAGACCCAGGTGAGCAGCATCTATCGCAAACTGGGCGTGGGCCGACGGGCCGAAGCCATGACTGTGGCGGCTCAATTGCATCTCCTCTAGGCTGATCGTCCGGGTCTGTCTGTCCCTGCTGGTTGGGTGACTCGCATGCTTCGGGGGTATCCAAGATCCCCCCACACAATCACCCGAAACATCACGAACTCCGGTGATGTCTGTCCCCCGCTTGCCAGCTATACTCTTCTCAACGACTTTTGGGAGTGTACACACGAGCCGCTCAATCAGGAGGCGTACCGATGCATGTGATCATTCGCATCCAGGGGCACCTGGACAAGAGCTGGCAGCAGTGGCTGGAGGAATTGGTCATCGTGCATGAGGAAGGTGGAACGTCGCGGCTTTCCGGGACACTCTCCGATCAGGCCGCCCTCTATGGCGTGCTTCAAAAGATTGATCGTTTGAGCCTGATACTGCTCTCCCTCGAACGCAGCGAAACAATGGCGCAGGAGGGCTGACCTTTCCGCTTTTGCCGCAGGTTCGCGAGAAGAGGAGCACCTTCTCACTTGCAATTTGCAAGGAAAATAACTGTCCTGAGAAAAGGAGAAAAGAGCATGAAACTACGAGTGTCCGAGATTTTGACCCTGGATGGGGTCATGGAAGCGCCCGATCACTGGGTGTTTTCATACATGGATCAAGAAATCGGGGAGGATGTCATGGCCGCGCTCCAGGAGACCGACGCGATGCTCTTTGGGCGCAAGACCTACCAGGAAATGGCAGCCGCCTGGCCCAGCAGAACAGGGGACATGGCTGACCGCTTTAACAGCGTCCACAAGTACGTGGTCTCTAGCACCCTGAGGGATGTCACCTGGAACAACTCCCACCTCATCACAGGTAGCATCGCGGAAGAAGTGGCGAAGCTGAAAGCGCAACCCGGTGGGATTCTCCTGGTCAACGGAAGCGCGGCTCTGGTTCGGCTGCTCGCACAGCATCACCTCATCGATGAGTACTACTTGAATGTTGCTCCGCTGGTTCTGGGGGAGGGGAAGCGTCTCTTTCAAGAAGGGGATCAGATGCGGCTTCAACTGGTTGACTCTAAAGCCTACAAGACCGGGATGCTTCGTCTGGACTACGAGCCAATCAAACAGTGATAGAAGACATCCACGAGCCAGTTTTTCACCTGGCTCCGTGGATATGCACTCACTACCTATGAGAAGGGAAGGAAAGTTTCATGCCACAGGTACCTTCAAAAGATGGGACCGTTATCGCCTATGATCGGATCGGCCAGGGACCGGCACTCGTCATAGTGGGCGGCACACTTGGAGATCGATCCCAGCAAGATCCGCTGGCCCAACTGCTCACAGAGCACTTCACGGTCTACAACTATGATCGCCGAGCGCATGGCGAGAGCGGAGATACGCCTCCTTATGCCGTTGAGCGCGATGTCGAAGATCTCGAAGCCATGCTCGACGCGGCTGGTGGATCAGCCTTTGTCTATGGAACGTCTGGCTGTGCGGTTCTGGCTCTGGAGGCAGCGTCACGACCTCATCCGTGCAAGTCCTATGAATCCTACTGAGAAGGAGAGAGTATGCAACCCACCATTTCACAAGACGCTACATCCGGCGAGGCCAAGCTGACCAGAGTGCTCCTTTTCTGTGGCATAGTCGCCGGTCCCTTCTATATCATCGTAGGTTTGATCCAGGCCCTCACTCGCCCTGGCTTCGATCTCCTCCGTCATGACCTCAGCCTGCTCGCCAATGGCAACTTAGGCTGGATTCAGATCAGCAACCTTATCGTGTCTGGCCTGCTGGTTCTCGCCTTCGCGCTTGGAATGCGCAAGGTCCTGCGTGGCAGCCGGGGTGGGACCTGGGGACCGCTGTTGGTGGGCGTCTACGGCTTAGGCTTAATCGGCGCTGGCATCTTCACCGCTGACCCGGCCTTCGGTTTTCCTCCCGGGACCCCGCCCGATGCCCACACGGTCAGTTGGCATGGCCTGCTGCACTTCATCACCGCTGGCATCGGGTTCCTCGCGCTGATCGCTGCGTGCATGGTGATGGCCCGGCGCTTTGCCTCCCAGGATCTGAGGGGATGGGCAACCTACTCTGTGGGAAGCGGCATCCTCTTCTTCGCCGCCTTTGTTGGTGTCGCCACGGGCTCGGGCCAATCCTGGAGCGTCATTGGCTTCTGGATCGGGGTCCTGTTCATCTGGGCATGGATCTCGATACTGGCGGCTCGGTTGAGGAGGGAGTCCAATGTATGAGATTTCGTGCTACCGTAGCGCTTCACGGCAAGACGGCTACAGGTATCGTAGTTCCGCCAGAGGTCGTTGAGCACCTCAAATCGGGCAAGCGACCAGCAGCCGCCCCCGGCATATCAGCCCTATCCTTACCCCTACCCGTACCAGGCGCCGCCACCGGCGACACCCGCACCATCATCTAGCGCGGATAGTGGCCAACTGGCGCAGCTCAAGCTGCTCGGCGAACTGCGGGACTCCGGCGTCTTGACCAACGACGAGTTCGAGCGCCAGAAGCAGCGCATCCTGAGCGGCTAATCACAGCAATGGGGGCGCCTGGATTCAGCAGAGGAGATCAGAGCCATGGATTCCAGAACTGCCCAATGGATCGCGAAAGATGCGCTCAAAGAATTGCTCGCGCAAGATCTCAAGAGAAAGGCTCCTCATTCCTCGGAGCGCATCTGATTGAGAAGAGCACGCAAGTTTTCTCCCAACTCGTAGTCGATACGTCCCGTGTTCAGGAGGAAACGAATGAAGCGTTTAAAGCTCGTCAGTGGCTGTTTGCCAGGGTGTTCCTTGAGATAGGATAGCAGATCAGCCTCAGTGAGATCAAGGATGCCGCGTGGAGGATCAGCTTCTAGCACTATTCCATGCGCGAAATCCTCAATCGTGGCGGCATGCACGTCAACCATATGTTCACTGAGCCCTCCTTTACGTAACTCGCGCCGGAACGCTGTCAACACCTTGCGATTGCGTGCGCTGATCTCGTTGCGTTGGTTGGTCGCAGAGATTTCCTGATCTTCGGGCAATAAGCTGGTGATGATGCCTTCTCGCTCCTGGAGTGTGCGATACTGCTCCTGAAGATCACGGCGAATGCCTGGGCCCAGAAGCACATTGTAAGAGACAAGCAGGCTATCATAGATAATGTGATGCTCGAAGGGCAGTAAAACCGCCTGGGCATAGACAGGAAGCGGAAGAGGAAGGGTCTCCTCAATCGTGCTCACCAGACCGAGCACGCCATAAGCGTGGACCGGAGTGGTTTGTGACAGAAAGATGGTATATTTTTGCAAGGAACGCACGATAGAGAATGACCCTGCAACGCGATACTGCCAGCTCTCGACGACTGCCAGGTCGACCGCAGACAACTGCGCCGGGTTGTCTGCAATGAAGCGCTCACGGATCTCGTCATGGGCCCAAAGAGCATCGCGTAGTTGAACGGTAACCTGTGTAGAAACGGTTTCCTCACCAGGGTTCTCAGGAAACTCGGCAATGATGTGTAACTGTGTATTGACATAATGTAATAGTGCAAACCACATACGATAAAAGCGTCCGACGTCCTCGGGTGGTAAACGCATACTGGCACACCTCCCTGCGAGATCATTTTCGTATCCTATGCCTTGTATCGTATCACGGCTGACAACGAGAGAGGGCCATAATGGGACTTATGAGCATGTTATCGTATGTCCTTTTTACCCGCACTATTGTGTCCGCTGATTTTGACTTTAGGGGCGCGCATCGTCTACCTGTGACGGGAGTGTGAGGCACAACTGGGCCGAGGTGACGCAACTGAGACGCGCAGGGGTTATGCTTATGCTGGAGGCAGCCGCTTCCAACACTTCCAGCGTGAATGTATATGAAGTTGCAACTCTGGATGTAGCTCTGGAATGTACAGAGAGACAACCTCTCGTTTCCGGCTTTGTGGCTTGTGCGCTCGCGGTCGCGCGTGACATAGCTAGCTACAAACAAGCAGCCCACTCGATACATCATTAGAGCTGCGAATAAAAAACCTTGAAAGGCAGGAAACTATGTATACGTTCGTCGTCTATGATTCACAATTCGGGAACACCGAACACATTGCCCAGGTGATCGCCGACACATTGCGTTCCTTTGGACAGGCGCAGGCCGTCCGTGTCGACCCGGCACATCCGATCTCGTTACAGGGCGTGGACATGCTTATTCTGGGGTGCCCAACACAGGGATTTCGACCAACTCCGGCGATGCAGTCGTTTCTCGAAAACGTCTCCTCCCAGGAGCTTCGCGGTCTGGCCATTGCTTGCTTTGATACCCGCTTTCGCGGCTTCCTGTGGAAGCACTCTGCCGCGCCGGGTATGGCCAGGCAGCTTCGCATGATGGGAGACGAGCTCCTGGTCCCGCCGGAGAGCTTCTTCGTGCAGGCTATGAAGAAGGAGGGTCCCCTGGAGGCTTCGGAAGAAGAGCGAGCTGCCAGTTGGGCCCTGAGCGTTCATCGGCAGTACGAGATACAGGAAGCGCATCTCGCCGCGCTCACCGTCGCAGAGCATTACAGGTAGAAACAGGGGGACACCATCCTCATGGTATCCCCTTTACGTATCACTCCGGCATGCGCTCGTTAAGGCCAGGGTCCAGTAGAGACACTGTAGAACAAGCGAGAAGTAGAAATGATACATTTCAGAGAACTGCTTCAAGTGCAAACAGCCACCAGTCCATCGGTCACAGTGGGTGATATCACCGTGACCCCACAGTTACAGGCAATCATCGTTCGTCTGCCTCACGGCCACTTTATCTGGAGCCGACCAACAGGTATTGTGGTGGAGCAGCATGGGCTGGTGAAGCATCTGCCCATTGTAGATGTCACCCGCATCCTTCAACTGGGGCTGCTCGGCTTCTGTCTGGCAATTTCACTTATACGTTTCGTCAAGTTTCCTCGACGAAAGGAGCTCGCATCATGATCGACACGAAGACTTCCCCTATTGCATTTACAGAGAGCAATCGTGAACAACTTCTCGGTGTGATGGAGAGGATATACTCCGCTGCTCAACCCGGTGCTGTGTATGGCCAACCGGTCGTGTCGGGTAATTACACCGTTATTACGGCCAGCGAAGTTTCCTCCGGTGGCGGGTTTGGTTACGGATCAAGCTTCGGGCCGGCGGTTACATCTTCCACCAGGAAAGTATCAGACGAGCAGGCGGCTCAGGCCCCGGCTCAGCAACCCAGTAGTGGGGGTGGAGTAGGTGGGGGCGGAGGGGCCAGCGGGCGGCCAGTAGCCATCATTGTCATTGGGCCAGATGGAGTCACAGTCAAGCCCGTGTTCGATATCACCAAGATCGCTCTCACAGGCATTTCTGCGTGGAAAGTAATGCTGATGATACTCAGCAAGGTGCGCAAAGCAGGCAGAAGATGATTGATCCTGCTATCAGGCATCACAATTGCCAGGGTGTTTGAAACGAAGGAGAAGAACACGTCATGGCGAAGAGGGATAGGAACATGCCACAACACACAGCACCCGCTGGAACAAACGGGCCATCTTCCGTCCCCGAAGTGACCGGGCCTTTCCTGGTGAATGCGGACAACCAGGGAAAGCCTCTCATCGTCGTACATCAATTGCACAAAACGTACGCGCCAGGTCAGACGCAGGTGCACGCGTTACGCGGGGTCTCATTAGAAATCTCCTACGGCGAATTCGTTGCGATCAGAGGGCCGTCTGGGTCCGGCAAATCTACCTTCATGAACCTGATCGGGTGCCTGGACCGCCCTAGCCAGGGCGAATACTGGTTGGAGGGCAGGCTGGTCAGTCAACTGTCCAATCGCGAACTGGCGCACGTCCGCAATCGCCTGATTGGTTTTGTATTTCAGGGCTTCAATCTACTGAGCCGCGCCAGCGCCAGGAGCAATGTCGAATTGCCTATGATCTACGCCGGACTCAGCAGGCAGCTGCGGGAGCAGCGGGCCAGGCAAGCACTCCAACTGGTGGGGCTGGGATCACACCAGGATCATAAGCCCACCCAACTCTCAGGAGGGGAGCAGCAACGTGTCGCCATTGCTCGTGCCCTGGTCAATGCCCCCTCCTTGCTGCTGGCCGATGAGCCGACCGGCAACCTGGACACAAGGACGAGCGTGGAAATTATGGCGACCTTGCAGGCCTTAAATCAGCAGGGCTTGACGATTGTGTTGGTCACTCACGAACCCGATATCGCTGGCTACAGCAGCCGCCAGGTGGCCTTTCGCGATGGGCACCTGGTGCGGGACGAACCGGTGGCCCATCCACGCGATGCGCAAGCTGAATGGGCTGCGCTCTCCACTGAGAGCCCCGGTGAGGACTTCTGAGGCAGAACAGAAGGAGAGAAGGACATGAGCGATCAATCAAGAGGAGCAGCCCCTCCCACCGACACACCCGCGCCAGGTTCGTCTTCCCACGTCAGGGAGATGCTGCCTCCGCTCCAGCAAGGGGATTTTGACCGGGCGGGCAAGTTGGGGATCGATTTCTCGGTGGCACTGGAAGCACTGCGTGCGAACCGTCTGCGCTCGCTCCTCACGATGCTGGGGATCATCATTGGCGTGTTTTCGGTGGTCTCGATGGTGACTTTGATTGAGGGCGTCAGTGCGAACTGGACGGATACGATCGCCAGCCTGGGCACAAATATGATCATTATTGCACCTGGAGCCGGCAATAACATCGCAAATAGTGGCCTCTCAAGTAGCGGGGGCGTTTCAGTTAGCAGTCGGGTGACATCTTCCCTACCCGCCTCTGAGACGACGCTTTCCATCACGCCTGGCGATGCGCAGGCTCTCACCAAAGTGCCTGATGTGACGGCAGTGAGTCCCATCCTCTCCCTCCGCGAGCAAGTTATCTCTAGCAATCAAAACTGGAGTACACGCGTTGCGGGGGTGAGTGAGAGCTTGCAGAATATTCAAAACTGGAGTATTGCGGAAGGCTCCTGGTTCAGCACCACGGACAAGGAGGGAGCCAGGTCGGTGGCCGTGCTTGGCCAGACCGTCTATCAGCAACTGTTTGCCGCTTCAGGCCAGGACCCGATAGGTCAGACCATCCGTATTGGCAACCAGCTCTTCCGCGTGGTGGGAGTCCTGGCGGCGAAAGGGGGAGCCTCCGGCACCGATGATGTGGTCTTTGTGCCCTTTACGACCGCACTGGTGCGGCTCAAGAATTCCTCCTATGTCGATCAGATTGTGGTCAAGGTCGACGATGCCAGCAACATTGATGCTGTGCAGCAAGCGATTACCACCGTGCTGGAGCAGCGCCACCACATCCTCAAGGGCAATGCGGACGACTTCAATCTCACCAGTTCCAAGCAGTTGTTAGAGACGTTCGATCAAATTCTCTCGCTGGCCACCGCCCTGGACGCCAGCATCGCATCCATCTCACTGCTGGTTGGGGGAATAGGGATCATGAATATCATGATTGTCTCGGTGACGGAGCGTACGCGAGAAATTGGCATTCGCCTGTCGCTGGGAGCGCAGCGACAGGACATTCGCAACCAGTTTCTGATCGAGGCGCTGACCTTGAGCCTGATCGGTGGGGCGGTCGGGATGCTGCTCGGCTTGCTGATGGGGTTTGCACTTGCCAATCGTCTTGGGATTCCTTTTGTTATCACGCCTGTCTCATTGGTTCTGCCATTTGCGATGTCAGCAGGCGTTGGGGTGATCTTCGGTCTCTACCCGGCGATGCGAGCAGCTCGCCTCGATCCCATCGAGGCCCTGCGTGCGCCCTGATAAAGAAGGAGAAATGCGATGGAACGTTCTGCATCGCTTGCTGCGTGAACCGAGGTATTCCATGAATCAGCGAGACGCACTTCGCCATATTAGAATCGCCATCTTTCTGGTGCTCGGCATCCTTGTGCTGGGGATCGCAGGCTACATGCTTATCGAGCATTTTTCGTTCGTTGATGCCCTGTTCACCACCATTGATATAATGTCAACGGTAGGCAATACGGCGCATCCCCTTTCCGATCACGGTCGCCTGCTCACGGTCGTCATCATCATCCTGGGTGTGGGATCGCTCTTCTATACCTTTGGGGCGACCATGGAGTTCATGATCGAAGGCCATCTCAGCAGAGCAATCGGGAGGCATATTATGGATAGGAAGATTGATCGACTGCGCGCCCACTACATCATCTGTGGCTTTGGTCGTGTCGGCTCGCGGGTAGCAAATGAGATCGCCGCCGAGTACAAACCGTTTGTGGTCATCGATGAAAATGAGGCAACAGTGCAGGGCTGTATTGAGAAGGGATATCTGGTCTTGCGTGGTGATGCGGCAAATGATGATATCCTGCGCGAGGCTGGCATTTGCCATGCTCAGGCGTTGATCGCTGCGACCGATCAAGACGCCAGCAACATTTGCATTACGCTTTCCGCGCGCACTCTCAATTCCCATCTGCATATTGTCGCGCGTGCCAATCATGATGAAATGTTGGTGAAGCTGAAACGAGCGGGCGCGAACCGCGTAATATCGCCTTACGCTATTGGTGGGCATAGAATGGCAAAACTGGCGCTTCAACCAGGATTTCCAGATCTCGATAGTTGAAGGGGAGGAAGCGTCGTATGAGCATGGGGTGCTGAAAGTCTTTATCTCCAAAGCTGGGCAGACGCAGGCCAAACAGATCCCCGTGAAGGGGGCGGTGCCGGTAGGGACTCGCTAGTCTCGGCAAAGGATGACTCCCATTGGGAGAGGAAAGGAGCGGGAAGAAAGAATCTCTTCCCGCTCCTTAATACAGTAAACTGAGAACAAGCCTCACGCTCGCAGGCGTTGAGATCCCCCTTTCGTGCTTTGCTACAATGCTGTACTGGTGTGCTGATCCTGTTTTCTCGCATCTTGATCGGTCTCAGAGGCGAGAGGTTCATCTCCGGCATGCACGACATAGAGCGGCATCCATGTCCCCCCCAGGAGACGTTCTGTGACACTTCCTGTCATCCAGCGCTGCAGGCCGCTGCGTCCGTGCGTGGTGATCGCGATGAGGTCACAGTTCTTGCACGTTCCTTCGGCATCGCCGAGCTCAGCCGCCTCGATCAACACATCAGCAACATCGCTGCCCGTCAGTACCGCCCAGGAGATCTTGACATTGTATTCCGCGGCACCACCTGTGCTCACCTTATCAGCGATTGCGCTGAGGGAGTGGGACGCCTCGCGTCGCGCCTGCTCCAGGAGGTCGAGGTCGAGTTTTTTATGGTCGAGGTCAGAGGGGACCTCGATGACCTGCGCCAGGTGCAACTCTCCCTGTCCGGGGCCAGCCAGAGCAGCGATCAGTTGTACTGCCGGGGTCAGCACGGTCTCAGCGAGCGGTGAGCCATCCAATGCGACTAACACGCGCAGCGGACGTGCCAGCTTCTCGTCGCCAGACGGAAAGGCAGGACCATCTTCTCGTAGGACAAGCACTGGAACCGGGCTATGGCGCACCACCTTCTGCGCAACACTCCCAAAGACCCAGCGCTTCAAACCGGTATAGCCATGACTGGACATAATAAGTAGATCAGCCTCATGGAGGCGCGCGCAGGCGAGGATACCAGGGACCGCCATACCTTCCATCGCAACAGTTTCCGTTTTGACCCCGATCAATGCTTCCGAATGGGAGAGAGCGGAAAGGTAGTTTGCTGCACGCTGCACCTCTCGCTGCTGCACGCTCGTGGTCGACAACGTGTTGTGTGCGAAGTGAGGTCTATACCCGTAATCAATGTCAGGTGTGACCGTTTGCAAGAGCACAACGGTGCCATGGCTGGCGCGGGCGATATGAGCGGCTAGAGGTACAGCACACTCCGCACGCGTTGAACCATCCAGTGGGACGATAATCTTCCTGAACATCTTCTTGCTCCTTTGGCATCTTGAGGAGCATCTCCGGTGATGCCCCTACAGGTTCCTTCTACAGGTGATCTGTTGACCCTCTTTGAAAAACATATATACTAAAGATAACGCTCAAGATGATGTGGCAATGGCGGTATTCACCTGCCACTCTCCCAGTAGTTCGACATTCAACGCCAGGTGGATGCCGTGCTGTGCGAGCACCCGCTGGTGAGCTTCGATGATAAGAGTTACGATATCAGTTGCGCTGGCACCTCCCAGGTTCGCGATAAAGTTCGCATTGCGGTGAGAGATCTGCGCATTGCCTTGCGTTTTGCCTGCCAGACCTGCCTGCTTGATGAGCAAACGCGCTGTGGTTCCGGGTGGATCTTTGAAGATTGAACCGAGGTGCTGTTGTGCGGGATCGTGCCGCTTGCGTGCCTGCGTATAGCGCTCCAGGAATCCAGCCAGGACGCTCGGGTCCTGTCGATGTACGTGTAAAGCAAGGGAGACCACCAGTTCGTCGGGCTCAATCAGCTTGCGAGGCGGGAATACTATCTGACCACTCGGATCGATGTGCGTCAGTCGTTGATCACGGAACCGGCTATGGCGATAGCCGAGGTCCAGGCTTTCTCGCGGGTAGCGGCGCAGCACGATCACGGAGAACTCAGGCGGTTCTGCCGCCTCGCGATTACCACCTCGCGCGTCGAGCACCTCTATCCACTCCAGAACCTGCCCCAACTCGTGGTTGTGCGCACCGACGTTGCTGATCACGCCTGCACCCAGGGTGCCGGGAATCCCTATGCTAAATTCCAGCCCTCCCCAGCCGAGCGGGACCAGTTCCTTGAGTAAATTGGCCCACTGAACGCCCGCTTCAGCAACGACAAGGGCCGTCTCATCGGTTTGCTCCTCAAAGTGATAGTCCCGCAGCGCAATAGTCGCGACAATGCCACGTACTCCGGCGTCGGCATAGAGGATATTCGAGCCGTTGCCCACTATTAGCAGCGGCCAGTTCTCGCGCGCACAGAGACTGATCAGATCGCTCAGCTCCAACCGATTTTCAACCGGGAGCCAGAGGTCCGCCGGGCCACCGACGCCGAAGGAACTATGCAGCGCAAGCGGCTCGTGCAGGCGCACACGTTCTCGAAAGTAAGGATAGAGCCTGTTGTAAGCAACGGCACTGTCAAAGGCCATAACATCGTTCCTTTCTCTTTTGTGCAGACTTCTTCGCGTTTCTCATCGACAAAAATCGTGAGATGCCCAGTTCAACGAAGAATTGGGTGAGCTATGAGATCTCTTTAAGCCTATGAACCCAGGGGCTCGGAACACGAGGTCTGCTCACATCTCCAGTGAGAACGCCTTGCAAAAGGGGAGCTACCCACGCGATGTGCTACTATGAGCGTATTGTCTGGTGTTCTCACCACAGTCACAAGATGCGGTTGCC
>WNFX01003971.1_pt1 | contig 14601 bp, 14 predicted proteins | sample 5400111 | NCBI WGS metagenome assembly WNFX01 (sample SAMN13153363, study PRJNA577476) | soil metagenome | isolation source: 40 cm soil or saprolite under grassland replicate 1 | place: USA:California | collected 2016-06-15 | reverse complement strand
AGGTGCGGCTGGCCTGGTCGACGTTTCGCGAGGCGGGAAGCGACTCTGGGCCCGTCGAAGCCAAGACCTCCGACGCGCGCTGTGGCGACGTTCTCGTCCAGGCTCTCATGCGCCTTCATAACTACGGTTGTAGTATTAGAGGCTGTGTATAAAGTGCCAAGCCGACTCGCATTCTGCGTGGTATTCTAGAAAGGAGGAAGGGAAAGGAAAGGGGATAAGCTGATGGGAAATCGAGTGACACGTGCCGCCACGCATCTGTCCGAGGACGCGGTGTACGCCCGAATGCAAAGGGAACCGCGGCCCTGGCGCCGAAAGCGGTGGGAGATCCTTTCTCAAGCGGTGACCGCCCCGCGCCCAGCCGAGGACATTGCCAGAACGGTGGGAGTGTCGGTCTCAACCGTTCAGCGGGTCATTGCCGCCTCCAACCGGGAGGGAGTGGCTGCCATCGAGACTCCTGGCAAAGGGGGGCGGCGTCATCCATACCTCACACTGGAACAAGAACACGCCTTTCTCCAGCCGTTCGTGGCCCGCGCCATGGAGGCGAGAGATCGCGACGGGCGCCGAGATCCATCAGGCTCTTGAGGAGCGAGTGGGACACCCGGTCGATGAGAGTACCACCTCTCGCCTGCTCAATCGAGAGGGCTGGAGCAAGCCGGGTACTCGTGTCAAGCCCACCTCCAGTCCTGCTCCCACTCCTGAGAGCCTGCGGATTCACGAGGAGACGGTTCCTGGGCGGCAACGGAGGAAGCAGCCGTTCCTGAAACGCCCAACGCCCCAGAAACGCTCCTCGCGCGGCTACCCCAGCGATCTCACCGAGCAGGAATGGGCGATCCTGGAACCGTCGATCCCGCCTGCCAAAGGAGGGGGCATCCGCGCACGACGGACATGCGTGAGGTTCTCAACGCGCTCTTCTACGTGGATCGCACCGGATGCCAATGGCGGGCCTTGCCGCACGATTTTCCCCCGTGGTCGACGGTCTGGAGTGATTTCCGAGCCTTTCGCAACGATGGCACCTGGAAGCGCATGCATACGGCCTTGCGCGAAAAGACGCGCGTGAGGATGGGACGCGAACCACCGCCCAGCGCGGCGAGCATCGATAGTCAGTCCGTGAAACCCAGTCAAAAAGGGGGGCTCGCGGGTATGACGGCGGCAAGAAAGTGAAAGGGCGCAAGCGGCATCTCCTCGTGGATACCACGGGCCTGATCCTGCAGGTGCTGGTCCAGGAGGCCGAGATCCAGGATCCTGCAGGCGGCAAACTCCTCCTGGAACCGCTGGGAGGCTGCTTTCCCCGACTCAAGCTGATCTGGGTCGACAGTGCGTACAAGAAAGGTGACAACACTCTCGTGGGTGAGGGAGACGTTGGGCTGGGAGGTGGAGGCGGTGGAGCACCCCTGGACTGGCCAGCGTGGCGTCTGGACCCCAAAGGACACCGTCATCGATCCGGAGCAGGTCCGCGCCTTTCGGCTTCCACGTGTTGAAATGGCGCGGGATTGTGGAAAGAACCTTCGCCTGGCTCTCCACCTGGCGTCGACTCGCCAGGGACTATGAGCTACTCCCCAGCAGTGAAGAAGCCTGGATCTGCCTTGCCATGATCCGACTCCTGCTCAGGCGTGTGGCACAAAACAGCTCCTGAAGCCTTTGCACACAGTCTCTTATTCCAAGTTGCGTTTTAACAGACAATTTTGAATGGCAAGAGAGGCATGCGAGCGGACCCAGTATTATCTGTTAGAACGCAGCTGGTATTAGGCCATGTATACTTCTCTGACTGGAGGATATTTCATTCTGCGAAGAAAATAAAGAAAGCATCTTTCCTGGTCCTCAAGACAACCAGGCTTCCCTGGCTCGTTGCTCCAGGGTGCGTGGACAGGGTTCTCCGGCCGCCCCTCATGGAAGGGGCGGGCTAGCATCGGGACTTGGGAGCGCTAATGTATCGCGGTACTCTGTCGCTATGGTAGCACGATCGGGCTCGTCGGGGTGCCACCACCACAGACGTTGAAACACACTCTTTTCTTCCGGCATCCAATCAAAGCCAATTTCGCCGATATTGGCATACCCAACAATGTGCGCACCGGCTTTCCACTTGCTTAACCACTCCTCACGATGAAAGAGCGCCTCCGCCAGAATATTCTTGCGCCTGTCCAGTCTGCGCTCTAATCGTTCTGCTCCTTTGATTGAGCCTCGTACGATATGGTGCGTTCCTCGGGGAAGCTTTTCAGGCGCCTGTTGAGCAGCCAACGTCCTTCTCACGAGCTTGCGCCTGGTTTTTCCCAGCTTTGTTTCCGCATAGGTAATGATTTTTAGAGCCACGCGCTTCAGCCAGAACCCGCGCCTAGCAACTGGCCTGGACTCCTCAAGGGCATTATCAGGGGCAGCGAGGCCGTGCAATGTGTCGCGAAGATAGTGTAGGCGATAGCTTCTCTTCGGTGGCATATCCTTGAAAGCCCCTTTCGGCCATCCTTGTGCTGGTAGTACTATCTCATAGGGCAACCTCATTGCATCTATCAACCGTGGCACCGACCACCAGAACTGATAGATTCTTGAGCGTATGAGTTTGAGTACTTTTCGCAGGATGTGGCGGTTGCTAGCAACTATATCCCAGGCAAAGAAATCCACCGTCGGCATCTCAGTCCGTCCTAGTAGATGAAAGAGGCTTGGATACCCTACGGCGAGCATGGCCATCTGAGAGCTTGACCCTTCATTCCTCAAGGGACTGGATGTGTAATCGACGAGCTTGGCGGTCGTATGCCGCGCATGGTCCCAGTACTCTAAACTCGAACCAAAGGCATAATGCACATCCCCTGAGAGAAAGACGACCCGTTGCATGGCACTTACGGTACCAAGAAATTTTTGAAAGGTTCCCCACTCTAAGTTCCAGGCCTCGCAGTCGTAGGCATAATTATTTTTGATGCGCCATCGGCCCCAGTATTGGATGGCCTCGATAAACCCCACTCCGAGTACGGGGGGGGCCGAAATAATAAGGGTAACATCCGCGTCCTTACATTCGGCAGCGACGATTTGTCGCTTGATGGCATCGGGAGCCAACAATCCCGGAAAATCGCTGGGAGAGCGATAGAGGCGCTGTGTACGGGTATCCATCACGATCACCTGGTGATGGGAGCCAGGAACTGTATAATTCCAGCGCAGTGCCTGAGCTGAACGCCTGAGCTCACCGCTTCCCTCAAAGGAATCGGGCAAGCCGATGATCCTGCTGATGGTATCCTTCTGTGAATCCAACTCATCCCAATGCCAGGTATCAATCGCATTGAGCAGAGCGGCGCCATTGGGCTCATCAAATTGGTCGGGCGTATTGCCCCATGCCTGGAAGAGCGCGTACGCCAGCAGCGCGTTGCGCACGACGCCTCGTCCCAGCGGGCTAGCCAGGACCCGGTGACACCACGCGCCGTCCAGGTACCAGTCATCGGTCACATCATGGTCGTCACAGATCATATAGGTAGTGATGTTCGCCAGCGCCCGGCGCACCTGTGGCAAGGTAGACCGAAACGCACGCAGCCTGTCTATGTGCTCGGCATACGTGGCTTCCTCTCTCTGCTGTAACGCGGGCTGAGGTCGCGCCTGCGGGTACGTGTTCCATATATCTTCAGCGTCAGGCAGGTCGTCTGGCCAGAGTGCATCCGACCAGGCAAAGAGGTACATGGTAGCGTATTCGGCAAAGGAGAGCAGTTGGCTTTGCGGGGTGGTGGTGGTAAACATGGCCTTGTTGCGCACCACCTCGCTGCGCTCTCCAGGGGCAAGCAGAGAGGCAGGTACCTGTACCAGCGGCAGCACTTCTTCCCTGTTTCCCTCCAGTAAAAATTTGCCCGCATCTATCAGCGTAAATAGGAGGGATGCAGCCACATCATCGCCATAGATCTGATCACCAGTCATAAAAAGCCGTTGCGGGCGTTTTATTGCATTTTTGGCAGCATCTTCGAGCATGGCATCTGCCACTGATAGCATTTCCTTCCCCACTCCATGCGGTTTGCGGCAGGACCCGTGCAGATATCTCACCCGGTTCAAATCTTCGGGAGGCAAGACGAAGCTGGGAAGCGGATGGGCTGGATATACCAGGCGATGGAGGGGGTCAGCCGATGCAGGATCGTTGGTGAGGGTGCCCGGTGTGTCGAGAGACGCGGGTGTCTCCAGCCCGCGCCTTTCAGGTGTGTCGTCGGGCCGAAAGAAAAGATTATAGTAGTAGAGCTCGCCCCAGGCCAATCGTTCATACTCGTTGGTGGCACGTGCTGTGACGGCCACAATATGCAGGTGGTCACCCAGACGAACGGTATGGCGCGTTCCCTCCAACTGCTGAACGAGCGTTCCCGCTCCATTTCTGCTGTAAATACGCAAGGTGACCAGTTGGGGCGTCTTCAATGCCAGCCATACAGTAACGGCACGAGGCTCGGTACGGCGCAGCATGGGACCAGCGAGAATGAGTGGGAGCGACGAGAATCGCTCTGCTAAGGGTGTCCAGGACATCCCTTACTCCTTACTATTGACCTCAGCATAGAAAACTAAAGAGGGCAGCCAGCGTGGGCGAAACACTGGCGAAGGACAGGTTTACGATGTCTCAACCGTTCCTTGGCACGACGCAACTCCCGTTGGATGTGTTGCGTGTCAAGACAACAAACATTCTTGAGTTCGACACGCTTGAGCAGATTCCAGACCCCTTCCTGTGGGTTCAGCTCTGGTGCATAACCAGGCAGGCGTTCGAGATGAACGCGTTTGGCTCCGCCTTTTGCCAAAAAGTCTTTGATCACCTGACAGCGATGAATGGTGGCTCCGTCCCAGATCACCAGCAATTTGCCGGGGATCTCGCGTAAGAGCAACTGCAAGAAGCGAACCACATCTGGGCCTTTGTACGAATGGTCCTGGGTCTGCATGAGGATTTTTCCTTCCGGCGTGATGCCGCCAATGGCCGAGAGATGGTCACGGGTCAGCTTGACCTTCAAGATGGGCGTCTGGCCCATCGGAGCATAGGTGCGCACCGCCATTGGCAAGAAGTAAAAAGCGGACTCATCTACGAAAACGATGGTACGTTTTTCGATTTTGGCCTTTTTTTTAGCTCATCCCATCGTTGCTCTTTCCAGCTCTGGATCGCGGCCTCCTCGCGCTGCGTCGCCTTTTGGATGGGCTTTTGTTGACTGTGCTTGATACGGCGAAGCAGACGACTACAATGAGCTGGATGATAGCTCACCCCGAACTGTTGCTGGATCATCTGGGCCACCCGCTGCGTGGTCCAGACCTGTCCACGAAAACCGAAGGCTTCCGCTCCTTTACTCAACAAGGCGGGCAACTGCGCCCGCTGCTCAGGACTCAGTTTCGGCCTGGCACCAGGTGCTGGCTGATGTCGCAGGGCTTGCGCTCCCTGCGCTTTGGCTTTCTTCATCCATTGGCTCACTGCGCCCTCAGTAACTCCGAGTGCGGCTGCGATATCTTTCTGTTTCCATCCTTGTTCATGCAGTTCCCAGGCGCGCATCCGGCGTCCTTCGCGCCAATCGGATGGCGAGGTGTCGATTTCTTGCTCATATCTCCTTGTATCGGCACTTCCCTTTTTTTCTTTAGATCTCTCCGCTCAGATCAATAGAACGTGTTTTGAAGAACCAGGAAATGCATGGTATTATAGTCCTGCCCTGTCTCGTGCGCTTCGCTTTCAACGATGTTGCTTCTGACGCAGCTCTCGCACCCATTCCTCTGGCATGCCAGACACCTTGATGACCCCAGCTAGCGGATCGTCCAGGTCCCACAGCATCAGCGCGGTGGTGACGACTAAGAAGCCAACCCCGAACTGGATCTCGCTGGAAACCAGGAGGCTCTCGATGTGAAACAGATGAAACGAGAGGACCACGAGTGCCGAGATGAGCAAATAAAGGACGCGGATACTGGGAGCAATGCGCTTGGGAACCTCTACCAGGAAGGTCTCCCGATCTGCTTTGTGAATGGCCTCCTCCACCTTCTTCAATTCTTCGTCGGCTCTGGCTAAAACCAGGCTGAGAAAAAGACCCAACCCACGAAGAAATCCACCATGTAGGTATTCACGGCAATTTCATCCGCTTTGCCTCCAGTGGTCAGAGGGTTCATCACAAACGTAAAGAGCAAGACGTTGAGGACTCCCGCAGCGATGCCGATGAGCAGCATGATGGCAAGACCACGCCAGGCATCTTTCAGTTTCATAGGCAACCTCCTTGTTGGATATGCACGACTCCGTTTGCTGATAGTATATGAGAAGTGGGAATTCATCCGCAATGTGTGCACTTCGTTTATGAACCCTGTTGACTCTGTTTGGTATCCAGTTTCTGGACATAAAAACAAAGTAATAGAAGGAACGGGTCAATAGCATGTTAAAAGCTTGCTTATGGGCACACAACAGGTGAGGGCTATATTATATAGCAAATTGCTTCAGTAAAAAAAGAACATCATTTATAAATTAATTTATAAATGATGTTTACGGAACCGACGGGAGTCCCATTATCTACAACTCCACCGGTGGGACACGTTGTGGGCCTCTTTCGCGTTGCAAACCCAAAAATGGGACGCTGATTTGATTGGTCAGTGTCCCGTTTTCTGTACCTTCCGATGGTAGTCTGATGATGCTCAAGAAGACCAGTGTGATGGGTAGACAAGATGGTCTACTGCTTCTCCTCTCATGTATTGTTCCTTGTGTGCAGTTTTTTCGTTGTGTAAGAATGGAGAGAAGGAGTTCGCATGCTCCTTATGTGTCGCTCTGCTCAATTCTATCACCAACAAGGGAGACATCCAAGCTCAGTCAGGGTCACCAACGACCTGCTCTGGAGGATCCTCCCACGCGCACTGACCTCTCTCCTTCCTGTCTGAGGAGCACACTCTCCGCTCAGCCATGCTTTGGAGAGACTAATCAGTCTAGCAAGCCGTTTCAGAGGCCCTATTTCGCAATGCAAACTTGTACTAAATGTTTCCAAGTTGGGTTTGCGGAATTATCGCCGAGGAATGTCTCACCTGTTGGATGCTGGGCCGCTCTTGGCGATTCCTATTCCGCAACCTCTTGCTGGAAGTATTTAGGCTATTCCGAAGTACCACTCGACGTTAATAACTTCATAGCCCTGGTCAGTCTTTTTCACGGTCACGGTGGCCTGGTCATAGGTTACTGAGAATCGTACCTCCCATTCGACGTGAGAAGTCACTGTCCAGATCGTGCACTTCTCATCGACATCTGACCACTCTTCACGTGCGTACTGCAGCGCAACCATTTTGATGATTTCTTGCTCGCTCATATCTGCCGCTATATCTGGCTTCAATGTTTGCAGAGCCGCATCTAAAGAGTCAAGAGACATCTTCAGACGAGCAGCTACCTGACATGCTCTTGCAATTGATTCTTGCGGTGCAGCGCCTACATCTTCTACGATTCGAGCAATACAATTGTCCAGTTTAACAGTTTCATTTTGTATCTGCTGATGACAATGCAGCAAGCTTTCAACCGTGACGACTTCCTCTTGTTGCAATTTCATCTCTTTCTCTTTCCATGTTACAGGCCTGGTCATTTGGCCCTGCTCTTTGTGGTTTGTCTAATAGCCTGCTCCTGGCCACTTTTGGTGAAGGATGAGCTTATCGGAACCGTCTCGTCTTGAACTTCAGCTCAGGATCAGCTATCAGGCTATTCTGTGGACACTGGTGTTCCTGACCTTCCTTACTTCGTAGGATCATGCCATTGCCAGTGGACAATAGTATCAGGATCTTTGCCGTACTGCCGAATAAAGGAGCGATGTTCGGTGAGAAGCGCCTGGTAGTGGCCGAGTCGTTCACTCATTTGTATCGCAATGCGTTGTTGAGTGGAACAAACGACAGTCAGACGAATGGCCTGCATCACAAGGTGATAGCGATCGGTCCCATTACATACTTGCATGTCAAAAGGAGTGGTCGTTGTTCCTTCTTCACGATATCCGTTAATGTGGAAGCGCTCGATCCTGGGACGACCAAAGAGCAACTGTTTGACCGCCGATGGATAGCCATGGAAGTTAATAATTACAGGACACTGAGCCGTGAATAGCGCTTCAAACATCTCACCGTCCAGTCCATGAGGATGCTCTAACGCAGGCGCTAAGGCAAATAAATCTATGACATTGACGACTCTCACGCGCAACTCTGGAAATTCTGTGCGTAAAAGTTTCGTTGCCGCCATCACCTCTAACATCGGATTATCACCGATACCCACCAGAACGATATCTGGATCGATCCCATCATCAGTACTAGCCCATCGCCATACTGACGCTCCAGCACGGCAGTGCTCGATGGCATCAGGAAGTGAAAGCCACTGTGGAAATGGCCTCTTTTCAACGATGATCAGATTGATTGTATTGGTGTCTCTTAGACATCGATCCATGACATACAATACACAATTTGCATCGGGGGGCAGATAGATGCGTGAAACCTCCGACGTTTTATTTAATAAGGTGTTGATAAAGCCCGGATTCTGATGCGAAAACCCGTTATGTTCCTGTCGCCAGAGTGTGGAAGTTTGCAAATAGTTGAGGGATGCGAGTGGGAAACGCCAGGGAAACTCTCTAGACACTTTCAGAAACTTGGCAAATTGATCCATCATAGAAGAAATGATGTTGAGAAATGCCTCATAGGAGGGGAAGAGCCCGTGACGGCCTGTCAGGAGGTATCCCTGAAGCCAGGCCTGGCACAAGTGCTCACTCAGCACTTCCAACACTGGTCCGTTTTGCTGGGTACTGAGACAGTCAGGATCAGACACGGCCCCCTGGTCGTTACGCGCGGCCGCATCTAGCACTGCTCCCATAAGATTCGACTCCAATTCATCAGGACAGAAGATCCTGAACGTATGAGGATTGTTGATCACAACCTCTTTTAAATAGCGGGCAGTCGGTTCAATATTGCTGCAAGACTTCCCTCTGGGAACCGCATAGTGGTAGAGATCAGGTAGCTTAAGAGCGCGACGTATCAGGCCACCAAATGTGTGTTTGCTGCTTCCCATACGACGTTCTCCTTGAGGACACAGTACGAGGACTTCTGGCCGTGGACGACCCTGTTCATCGAATAGCTCTTCGGGATGATAGGAGCGGAGCCATCTCTCTACAGCTTCCAGAGAGGTGACATTCGCTTTCAGGTCATTGGCCGGAACCTGGTGCGCTCGATGGGAACCTTCGATGCGCTTGCCATTCAGCTGTTTAATGCCCGTCCACCCCTTAGGAGAACGTAAAATAATCAGGGGCCATGCGAAGGAAGTAACTGGCTGGCCGGAGCGGGCCATCTGCTGAATACGGCAGATATCTTGGTAGGACTCATCCATCGCCTGTGCCAGTTGCGCATCACCCTGAGTTGCCTGGACAATACGCACCTTATATCCAAAGCCGGTGAATAAGTAAGACAACTCAGCGTCACTCATTGCCCCATAGATCGTCGGACTACCAATTTTATAGCCATTGAGGTGCAAAATTGGCAGCACTGCCCCTGATTCGGCAGGATTGAGAAATTTGTGGCTATGCCATGCGGTAGCGGTTGGCCCGGTTTCAGCTTCCCCATCGCCAACAATACAGGCAACGATGACGTCGGGATTATCCATCGCGGCCCCGAATGCAGTGGCAAGAGAGTATCCCAGCTCACCCCCTTCAAGAATCGTTCCGGGTAAGCCGGGATAGAGATGGGTGGGAAAGCCATCAGGCCAGGAGAAGCTCTTGATGAGCTTTCCGAGCCCGGCTTCGTCGAGGGTGAGTTCCGGGTAGAATGACTGCAATGAACCTTCGAGGTACAGATTTGCCAGGTTGGCAGGGGCTCCATGCCCCGGACCAGTGATCAAGAACATGTTCACGTCATAGCTTACAATAAGCCGGTTGAGATGAGCATACATCATATTGATGCCTGGACATGTTCCCCAATGACCCAGCAAACGATCTTTAATATGATCTGGCCTTAGAGATTCCCGCAGAAGGAAATTGCTCTGTAAGTAGATTTGTGCTGCAGCTAGATAGTTTGTTGCACGCTGGTAGAGTGCAAGCGTCTCCATCTCCTCTGCCAGTTGTGTCACATTCATTGGTAAAGTTACAACATCAGAACCTTGAATTATCATGCTGTTACGCCTCTCTTGAACGTGTGGAACAATATTACTACCCTCTGAAAGAGCACTTGATGAGATTGCTATCAGGCTTCTTCTCAGAGGAAGGAAGTAAGCAAAGCATTACATCAACATCCTCTATCTTCACTGTACCGGAACCTTCAAGACAACTGCTATTTTGCCCCTGGTGACAGCTTGTAGAGTTTGAACTCTCCCTCATTTGTCAAATGGCATTCAGCAGCATCATGCTGATAGTTGCATCGTCAAAGAGCGCGCGGGAGCGGTGGCTCTGTTTCCATTGCGGCGAGATCGTGGCCTGCGTATGTGTCAGGTTGATTTCACGCTCAACCATCTGTGCCAGATCGTAGAGCAGGTCGAGTTCCTGCTGCTGAAACTGATGCGGTACACGATCAAGAACGCACAACGTTCCTAGAATATATCCTCGCGGATCCTTAAGAGGATAGCCTGCATAAAAACGAATATGAGGTTCAAGGTCCACCAGTGGGTTGTCTGCAAAGCGTCGATCCTTGTGAGCGTCTGGAACCACCAGAGGAGCACTGTTGAGAAGCGTATACGCGCAAAATGATCGCTCCCTTGGTGTTTCCCTGTCCATGAGTCCATAGCAGGACTTGAACCACTGCCTGTTGGTATCGATGAAGCTTACCAACACAATGGGAACCCGGAAGAGATACTTGGCAAGCCGAGCAATGCGATCAAAACGCTCTTCAGGAGGTGTATCTAAAATATTAAGAGCGTGAAGGGCCAATATTCTTTCTTGTTTATTTAAAGGAAGAGGAACACTAAGTGACATAACCTTCTCTCCTTCTCTTTTTAATGAGAATTGTACCAACGCAAAAGCGTACTCCCCCAGGTCATTCCCCCACCATAGGACAAGAGCACAACTGCATTCCCGTCTTGCACTCGATTACTTGATACGGCCTCATGCAAGGTAATCGGCACTGAAGCGGCTGCCGTATTCCCGTATCGCTCAAGAGTGAGATATATCTTCTTTGAGGGAATTCCGAGGGATTGTATCCTTTCTTGCAAAAGTACGCCATTAGCCTGATGAGGAACTATCAGGTCTACGTCTTGTATATGAAGATGTGCTGCGTCTATTACTGCATATAAAGCTTCAGAGAATATTTGTTGTAAAAAAGTCCGGACTGCACGACCATCCATGCGGAAGAAATGCTCATGTTCTGCAAGAGTCCTGGATGAGGTAGGATGTCTACTACCACCAGCAGGAACCTGTACCAGCGATGTGCCAGTTCCATCAGAGCGAACGTAACACGACAAAATACCATATCCCTCAGGAACACGACCGAGGACAACAGCACCAGCTCCGTCCCCAAACAGAACACATGTTCTCCTATCTTGATAATCAAGGATACGAGAGTACGTGTCGGCACCGATGATCAACGCTGTCTTAAAGCTAGCATTTCCTTGCATTGCGGACTGTACAATTGCAAGAGCATACACGAAGCCAGCACACACTGCCGATAGATCGAATGCCGCTGCTTTCGTTGCACCAATGTTTGCTTGTACCTGACATGCAGTAGCAGGTAAAGGCCAATCAGGAGTTGAAGTTGCTACGACAATGAGGTCAAGATCATCTGCTTGTATCCCTGCTGCAACCAGAGCTTGCTTTGCTGCATTGGTTGCCAGGTCTGACGTTGCCTCGTACGGAGCAGCTATGCGTCGCTCACGTATACCGGTCTTGTTCCTAATCCAATTTCGCTCTAAGCTCAACGAAATTTCAAGTTCGTCGTTTGTAAGGACTTCTTCAGGCACATAAAGCCCTGTACCGAGAATGCCGATGTTTGGCTGTAACATAGAACTCCTCTCTAGTATTGACCTATTTTCTAGAACAAATGACATACATCTGAGGGACGCGCTTTTCAATGGCTTATCCTGAGCAGGGTCAGGATAGCTAACTGCACCGAAGATTTTGTACAGTCAAAGCAAACCCTGTTTCCAGCTTACACCATCCACAAACGATGGAGTATGCGTATTGTTTCGATACGAGGAACGAAAAGTCGAGATAAGGAGTTGGGTGTTTCTCGTTCTTGCGCCGTGTTTTAGAACAGGAATTGAAGCCAGTCTAGTGGCGGCTTCGCGAGATGCAAACACCAAGAGTAGCGTCTTTTTTATGCTCTGTATACTGAAGATATATGCTCTATATGCCGGAGATATGAGCGACAGAAAGGAGCTTACGGCGATATGAAGCCGACGAAAGTTACGCTCTCGAATACTCGCGCGGGCGTATATCACCTGATAGAAAATTTCAACGGCAATGGGATCATCATTACCGCGCAAGGATTGCTTGAGCTGGCATCCTGGATTGAGCAGCATAAGAGCCCGCTTGAGCAGGAGGCGAAGCAGGAGCCAGAGAATCGACGAAAATGCTGGACAGAAGATGCGGAGGAATACGCGTACGTCCAACGCGAATGGAGGGAATAGTTTCAGAAAATGTCACGTTTCATGACACTCTATTTCTGTTCATGAGGGTCATCTTCACTGGAAGGTAGGGTAATAAGAGCCGAGATATGATTCATTACGCCATTTTTAGAGTGAATATCCGGCATTGTTGCTACAACGCCAGGAGACGTTCTCTTGCCTGTAAGGGCAGAAAATGGTCTTCGATTAGATGCGTAGAAGTAACCCTGAATGGGGGAACGATGATGTACGGTAGAGCGTGACCGCCGCCTGATTAACGCATAGAGATGTCTTTCGTAGAGATACAAATACATCGTAGACGTTGTTTCTTAGAAGCGACGTAAGCAAACAAAACAAGGAGAAGATCATGACCGAGAATACGGTAAGTGAAGCAACATGGAATTGGACTAGGTCCTTGAGTGACACAAGTAAGGCTTTTGCTGACAGTGTTGTCGCCACCCAGGAGCGCAACTTGCGTTATGGTCAGAGCATCTTTGAGAACGGTCTCGAAGTCTTGAAGAGCCACACAGAGGGAACACGTTCATTAACTCATACACTGGTAGAGCAGTCGCAGAAGCAGCAGGAGACCTTCCAGGGCTTGACTCGTGAGGCTGTGGAAGTGTATATGAGCTTTTTCTCTACTCCGTTTTCCTATTGGCTCCAGATGTTCAAGATGGCTGAATCTATGACCTGGCAGGGCCTGGGTGCGGCTCAGAAAGTTGTACGTGAGGGTGTAGATGTGACCCAGGCAGCTATGCGCGAGGGACGCCGTTAACCTATCTTGTACTCTTGTACTACAGTCATCTTAGAAGTCCAAACCCTCTGTTGTACACGGAGTACGACATGGAGCCCTGTTGCGCTGGTAGCAGGGCTCCACGCTGTACTTATATGTTCAGTTTGTGTTGAAAAGGCGAGGTGATCTCACTACTCTTGAGGAAGAGCACATTACTGATCCCGACAAGGGGAAGTAAAGTGTGGTACGATAGGAGGTATGGTAGCACCAAAGAAGACGCCATCCCGCTTTCTGGATCTTCCGCAACTTTCGTGCTAAACTCTACAGTAGTGAAAACTTGATTTTACTCAACCCGCCCTCATAGCCAATTTCATAGAAGAACATTTCTTAAGAAGCTTCCCCTAGCACGAAAGTTGCGGAAGAGCCCGCTTTCTGTGTAAAGAGGAGCAATAAACAAACAAGCAAAGAGAGAAGGCCGACGCACCCTCTTAACAGAATCTGACAGAACAGAAAAATGCGGCACAGGTTGAGGGTGATCCTGCCCCGCTTTTCTGTAGTGTGAGAACAGAAGTTGAAAACCATCAACTTCTAAAGGAATGATGGAGATCACTTAACCAATGTCGAACCATTCAATGAAGGGGCCTCTGCTTCCATCAACCTCTACCTTCTCGCAAGTCATATGACGTTTTTGTGATTTATAATGTACTATTGTGTAAATAGATAACTACCTATAAAGTGAATTGAGAAGAATGAGCTTAGAAATGTGACAGGCAGGCAAAATGAACCACTTATGTTTTTGCGCAAGGACATGACCTTCTAGAAGGAAATAGGAAGATGACTTTTTGCATCGATGAAAAGGCTCAAAACCTCTTGAGAAGCCGAAGGAGGAATAAAAGGCACGGCGGTGTTGGAAGCACTTCCAGATGCGTATGTTCTTCTCGCAAGAAACAAAAATACTGCAATCTATGCCGAAAGTTGATTGCAGTATTGCTCGAACGGAACCGACGGGAGTTCCATTATCTGCAACTCCACCCATGGGACAATCGGATAGATACGAACGGTTTTTTTATCCAGTATGTTTCCATAGCGATACGTTTCTCCTCAATCCATGTCCCTACAGTCGTATCTTCTTTCCTCCCCACATAAGAAAATTTCTTGAGGTATCATACCGCATGGGAAAAAGAAGCAAGGAATTTCTTGCTCCCCTGCTGGCTATGACCCCTTCGAAGTTTGGCAGCCTCACGCGTTGGCTTCTTCCAGAAAAGAGGTATTCTGATAGACATCGGCGACCGGGAAGCGAAGGCCGAGGCTATTCAGTTCGATGGTATCGCTTAATCCCAGCGTATAGAGCGACCAGAAACCCTGTTTCTCGCGGCGGAAGACTTCGACG
>WNFX01003970.1_pt1 | contig 14601 bp, 14 predicted proteins | sample 5400111 | NCBI WGS metagenome assembly WNFX01 (sample SAMN13153363, study PRJNA577476) | soil metagenome | isolation source: 40 cm soil or saprolite under grassland replicate 1 | place: USA:California | collected 2016-06-15 | reverse complement strand
CCCGAACAAGGTGAGGCCCCACGCGCCCAGCGACATCGGTGAATACGCCTTGAATACGGGCGTGCCCGACGCGGAATCGACGAGCATGTGCCAGAAGCGCAACGGCTGACCGAGGTCGAGCGTGAGCAGGATCGGGCAGATCAGCAGCAGCGGAAAGCTGATGACGAACGCGAGCCGCGAGGCCGCTTTGTCGGCCGGACTGCCCCACAGCCGCAGCATGGTGCCGATGACAAATGCGCCGCCGGAAATGCCCGCGAAGAAGAAGTACAGAAGGATGTACCACTCCCAGTGCGGCGGGACGACGAAATGCTCGCCGGGCATCAGCCCCCACCCTGCCCTCCCCCGCCAGCGGGGGAGGGTGATGGTCCTGATCCTCCCCCGGATGGGGAGGGTGATGACGCGGTCTCGCCGCGGCGACGGAAGGCGATCAACCCGGCCAGCGCGGCGAACACGGCGGTGATGGCGGCGGTCAAATAGCCGGGAATGTTGTTCCGGCTTGGCAGGACCGCGCTTTCCGTGCTCGGCAAGCTGTACGCCTCCGGCTTGTCGGTGAGCAGGAAGAGGGCGTGCAACCCGCCGTACTCCTTGTCGCCGTAGATGCGAGCCTCGGACATGCCCTGTGCATGAAGCGTGTCAACCCGCTGGGCGGCGATCTGACGCATCTCATCGAGATTGCCGAACTTGATCGACTGCGTCGGACACGCGGTGGCGCACGCAGGCTTGAGGTTGTTCTGAAGGCGGTCGTAGCAGAAGGTGCACTTCTGGGCGGTCCCGGTATTGCTGTTGAAGCCGATGACGCCGTAGGGGCAGGCCGAGATGCAGTCGCGACACCCGTTGCAGACATCCTGCTGGATGAAGACGGTGTCGAACTCGGTACGCACGATGGCGTTGGTGGGGCAGACTTCCAGGCAGCTGGCATTGGCGCAGTGCTTGCAGACGTCCGACATCATTGACCAGGCGATCGGCTTATCCGCGTTCTTGGTCGTTTGCTCGATGAAGCGCACATGGCGCCAGTTGGCGTGGTCGAGCTGGCCGGTGTTGTCGTAACTGCCCCGGAACTCGAGCGGGTTGTTGGGCAGGCCGTTCCATTCCTTGCACGCCACCTCGCAGGCCTTGCAGCCGATGCACAGCGTCGTGTCCGTGAAGAATCCGACCGTTTGTGCCATGCCTTAATTCCCCATCAGGTTGGGCGTGATTTTTGTCAACCCCTGGTCGCGTGCGTACAGGTCGAGCGGCAGTGCGGCGATTTCGTCCACAACCGGCACGGCGCGGGTATCACGGCGCAGGTCAAAGGTCAACAGATATTTGCGGCACGTCTGGCATCCGTCGACACGGGCGTGGGGGAACTGTTCCTGTTCCTGATAGATCGGAAGCTTCGTCCCGTTCGACTCACCGCACCCTGCGCAGGTCATGCGGGAGAAGATCCAGTTAGTGGCACAGCGCGAGCAGACCAGGTAACGCGGGCCGCTGACGAGTGCCTCGCCAGAGATGGCGAAGTACGAGAGTTGCGGGAGGCCCCTGCAGTTTGGACAGTGAGTTCTCGCGCCCTCGGTCTCAAATTCCCTCCCCTCTTGTGGGGGAGGGGCAGGGTGGGGGGTCACAGCTTCGAGGAGCGGAGAGGCGGAGGCGCGGGCCAGGTAGGTCTCGAATGGATTCAAGGGCTTCTCGTCGAGCCAGCGCTGGATCATCTCCTCCAAATTGGCGGACGCGTACAACGCGATCACGCCATCACGCAGCGCCCGCGGTCCTGCTTCAACGGTGACATCGATAACTGCAGGGAGGACATTCTCCGCCGCGTAAGCGGCAACGTTTTGAGGAGCGGGAATGCTGTAGGCGGCCTCTTGCACGACGGTCAGGGCCCGGTAGAGGCGGAGCATCTCCGCGGCGTGCGGGTAGCGCTCGGCGAGTTCCGCCGCGCGCTCGCGACGAAGCGGCCACGGGTTCGCGGCGACCGCGGCTTCCAGGACCTGCATCACATCTTCTCCAGGTCCACGAGGAAGGCCTTGAACTCCGGTGTATACGCGTTGGCGTCGCCAACGAACGGTGTCAGCGAATTCGCCAGCCAGTTGGCGCCCTTGCTCGGGTCCGACTCGGCCGAGACGCCGACGAAGCCCCAGTGGATCGGGATGCCGACCTGGAAGACCTTCTTGCCATCGATGGTGCTGGGACCCAGGCGCGGCGTTACCAGGGCAAGTACCTCGATAAAGCCGCGCTTGGAGCGAACGCGCACCCGATCGCCGCTCTTGATCCCTTTCTGGTTGGCGAGCTCCTCGGGGATCTCGACGAATGGCTTCGGCTGCAGCCCGGCCAGCAAGGGCACGTGCTGGGTGACGTAATGCTCGTGCTCGGTGAGGCGATAGCTGGTGGCGACGTAGGGAAACTCGTCGGGTTTGCCGAAGCTGTCCCTGGCGGCGCCAAATTTGCCGCTGCCGCCGGTGTAGAGGAAGGCGACCGGGGACTCGGACTGGCTGGGGTGCAGCGGATTGGCGACCGGCGCCTCCATCGGCTCGTAGTGCTCGGGGAATGGCCCATCGACCATCGAGCTGGAGAACAACCGGCCGACGCCCTCGCCGGTCATGATGAACGGCAGCCAGGCCGTTGGACTGTTCGGATCCGCCGTCGGGCCATTTTTCGGATAGTCGGGTACGTCGCCGACCCACTGCGTCCCATCCCACTTGATGCCAGGTCGGGTCGGGTCCCACGGATTGCCCTTGAGATCGGCCGAGGCACGGTTGTACATCACGCGCCGGTTCAGTGGCCACGACCAGGCCCAGTTGGGGAAGAATCCCATCCCGGTCGGGTCATTGGTCTTCACGTCCTGGACGCCGAGCCTGCGCTTCATCAGGTTGCCGCTATCGGGGTAGCTGCCGGTGTAGATCCAGTCGCCGGCGGTGGTCGTGCCGTCGTCCTTCAGGTTGGCAAACGTCGCCATGCGTTTCCCGGTCGATAGATCGAAGCCGTTGACCTCCTGGGCGAGCTCATCCAGCGTCGGCTTTTTCGGGTCGGCGTACTTATTGAAGGTCAATGCCATGATGGGATCGGGAAACTTCCCGCCCTGCTGCTGGTACAGCGCCTTCACCCGTTGGAAGAGGTCGGCCAGGATCCAGTGGTCGTGACGGGCGTTGCCTTGCGGCGGCACCACCTGGTCCTTCCACTGCGACCAGCGACCGCTGTTGACGAAGGAGCCGTCCTTCTCGATCCAGTGGGTTGTCGGGACCATAAAGACCTCGGTCTGGATGGACTTCGGATCAGCACCCGGGCGGCGCCAGAACTCGGAGCTCGTGGTCGGCAGCGCGTCCATCACGACGAGCCACTTCAGGTTGGCCAGCGCTTGCATGACGCGGTTCGAATCCGGGCCGATGCTGGTCGCTGTCATCCCGGAGAGGATGAGGCCCTGCATCTTGCCCTTCAGTGCTTGGTCGTAGATCGACATCCAGGACGAGTTCTGCGCCGGCTTGGGGATGAACTTGAAGGCGAAGTCGTTGTCCTTGGTCGCCGCGTCACCGTACCAGCCTTTCAGCAGGCTGACCGTGAATTTCTTGTAGTTTGTGCCAAAAAAGTTCCAGGAGTGGGGATCGGCCTTCTTGGGCGCCTGCGCCGCGACATACTCATCGATCGTCTTGCGTTGCGGCGCCGGGATCTGCATGTATCCGGGCAGGATCTCCCAGGAGATGGCGTGGTCGGTGTTGCCCTGGATGTTGGCATGACCGCGCTCGGCGTTCATGCCGCCGCCCGGACGTCCCATGTTGCCCAACAGCAGCTGCAGCACGGCCCCTGACCGGATCAGCTCGCCACCGGTGGTGTGATGGGTGAGGCCGACGGCGTAGACGATCGTCATCACCTTGTCGGGCTTGCCCATCTCGCCCACCAGCTTGGCGATCCGCATGAACTGATCCTGGGGAATGCCCGTGATGCGCGACACCATCTCCGGCGTGTAGCGGGAATAGTGCTGCTTCATCAGCTGGAAGACGGTCTGCGGGTCCTGCAGCGTCATGTCGCGCTTCGCCAGGGCGGCGACTGCCCCACCCGCGGGTGGATGCGCCGCGTTGTAGGCGTCGCTGGCGGCGGTATCGATCTGGTAGCCCCAGGATGACGTGTCGTACTTGCGGGTCTTGGGATCGTATCCGCTGAACAATCCGTCTTTGAACCCGTACTCCTTCTTCACCAGGAAGGAGGCATTCGTGTAGTTGAGCACGTATTCCTGGTGGTGCAGATTGTTCTCGAGGACGTAATTGATCAGCCCGCCGAAATAGGCGACGTCGGTGCCGGTCCGGATGCGGGCATAGATGTCGGCCACCGCCGAGGTCCGGGTGAATCGCGGGTCGGCGTGGATGATCTTGGCGCCCCCGCCCGAACCGGGCCCGCGCTTGGGATCGTTCTTAGCGGCGAGGAACCACTGGAAGCCGACCGGGTGAGCCTCGGCCGGGTTGGCGCCATTGATCAACATGAGGTCCGTGTGCTTGATGTCGCGCCAGTGATTGGTCATAGCCCCTCTCCCGAATGTGGCGGCCAAACTGACCACCGTGGGGCCGTGTCAAACCCGTGCCTGCTGTTCTAGATGCACCAGGCCGAGGCCGCGCATCACCTTCGTCGCGAAGTACCCTTCCTCGCTGCTGAAGGCGGCGCCGCCGGCGAAGGCAATCCCCTCCGTGCGGTTGACCGTATTACCGGACGCATCCTGCGCCACGAAGCTGGCGTCGCGAGCGTCTTTGACGCGCTGGGCCAGCTTGTTGAGCATGTCGTCCCAGGTGATCTGCTGCCACTTGTCGGAGCCGGCTGCGCGATACATCGGGTTTTCGACCCGGCGCGCGCTGGTGGCGAGCTGCATGGCGGTGGCACCCTTCGGGCAGAGCCGTCCCTCGTTGACCGGGCTGTCCGGATTGCCCTCGATCTGCAGCAACTGGGTCGTCCCGTCACTGTTCGTTTTCGTGTAGGCGACCAGGGCACAGCCGACCGCGCAGTAAGGACAGACGGAATGTGCCTCTGAGGCGCCGGCGATATGGAAACTCTGCTTGGCCGCAACGGCCTGTGCCATGTCGAACCCGAGGGCGGTGAGGCCGGCCGCACCCGTCCCGGCGGCGCCGATCTTCAGAAAGTCGCGGCGCGTGACCTGTGGCACCCAATTCCTCCACGGGAACGGTTTTGCAGGCGACTAAACCCCAGCGTACCCACCCCGCACGGGGGATGTCAACAAATACGGCCCGGTGTTACGGTTGGGCTTGACATGAACGCCTGGTTCGAAGCGCTGGGCCGCCGGTTCGCTGAGGCCGCCCGGGATCGCGGGGCCACCGTTGCCCCGCCGGAACTGGATCCCCAGGTGGCCGACGAACTGCTCGAGCTGGCGCGGGTGTCGGCGCACAGTAAGGAGCGTCGTTTCGCCCCGCTCGCCTGCTATATGGCCGGGGTCGCTGTCGAGCGCCTGCGCCAGGCGGGCATATCGTCGGCCGCCGACGAAGCCACCTACATCCGGACAATCCGAGAGGAGGTCGAGGCCGAACCTCCGGCAACGGAACGCTCGTTAGGCCCTTCGTAAGAAGGGATGTGGAGGGAACAACCGTACGCCCAGCCGGGCGGCAAGCTGCTGTCCCCATCTGTGCTGGCCCGGAAACAATGTGCGACAAGCTAATCCGCAGTCGGGTCAATTGCGGAGTTCGTAACGCAGTCCTGCCTTACTGGACGGCAGGAGGTGTGTAAATGCGCTGGCTGCTCCTGTTGGCCTCGATCGCGAGCACTCTGTTGACGCTCGGAGCGGGTAATCACTGGCACTAACCCCTGTCACGGCGAGATGACGACAGGGTAACGGTCGGCCGAGGAGGCGATGCCATCGGCCGACCGTTCGTTTGTCGGCATATTTCCCAGATCCGGCCGTTATACGGGCGGCCGTGAGCGGATACCGGGCGCTGAATTCGCAGGTCAAACAAATCCTCGCCATCATCTGGATGACTGGTGCCGTGGCCAGCTTTTACGCCCTGGTCTGGCCCCTCTTCCACGGTCACGGTTTTTCGGTTCCGTTCGCTGTCCTCGTCCTTATCATCTTCACCACGGTCGCGGACCTGTTTCCGGTGACCTTCGAGCAGGGATACGAGATCACCGTCTCGAATGTCTTCCTTATCGGCGCCATCATGATCTTTCGCGACGACCCCGCCAACGCGGCCATCGTCGCTATCGTCTCGACGCTCGCCTGGCAACTCGTCACTCGTCGAGCCTGGTACAAGCTCCTTACCAATGTTGCCCTGGCGACGACTGCCGTGATTGCGGGCGCAACCGCACTCAGCATCGTTGGATCGCAGGACACCGCCCACGTCGTTTTCGGGACGGCGCTGATGCTAATCGTCTATTTCATCGCCGACACGGTGCCACTGTCGCGGTTATTGGCCTCTCTAGACGGCCGGCCGTTCCAGGTCGCCTACGTCAGCAACTATGCGGGCGTGGTGTTGGAACTCATCGGCATCGAGTTTTTCGGGCTGATCTTCTACCTCGTCTGGGCTGAATCGCCCTGGCTTTCCGTGCTGTTCGCCGTGCCGACCGTCATCCTTCGCCAGGCGTATTTCCAGGTGGAGCGGCTCCGAAACGACAGCATGCGCGCGCTGGCGGCCGTTTCGGATGTGATCGAAAACCGGGATGAGTTGACCCATAACCATACGCAGTCCGTCTCCACCTACGCGCGTCGCGTAGCCGAGCGCCTGAGACTCTCACCAGACGAAATCTGGCAGGTCACCGTGGCTGGGCAGTTGCATGATCTGGGCAAGATTGCCGTTCGCGACAGCATCCTCTTCAAGCCGGGCGCCCTTACCGAGGCTGAGATGGAGCTGATGCGCAAGCACTGCCAGGTTGGGTATGACATTCTGCGACAGTTTTCCAACCTCGAGAAGGTGGCAAGGCTGGTTCGCGCGCATCATGAGCGGTACGACGGTCGCGGCTATCCGGATGGCATCGGCGGCGCCCAAATGCCTGTCGGCGCGGCGATCGTGGCGGTCGCCGATGCGTTCGATGCGATGCGCACCGACCGTCCGTATCGGAAAGCAATGCCGATGGGGCGCGCGCTGGACACGCTGAAGCAGGGGCTCGGAACTCAGTGGCATCCCGTGGTGGGGGCGACCTTTATCCAGCTGATGCTCGAAGACGTCGCTGCCCGCTCTAACGAGAGCCGCATCGTGAAGTTGTCGAATGACGCTGCTTAGCGCCATCATCATCGGTCTGGGGCTGGGCGCAGCATTGGGAGGGCGCCCTCGCCGGCTGGGCCAACTGAAGCTCCGCTGGAACGCCCTGGTTTTCGGGTCGCTCGCGATCCAGCTGTTTCTCTTTACCGGCCTATCGATCGCCGCGCTCGCCGTCACCGTCCTCTACCTGCTGTCGGGCGCCCTGGCCTTCGCCTGGCTGGCGCGCAATCTCATCATCCCCGGCATCGCGTGCATCATGGTGGGCGGGTTCAGCAACTTCCTCGCCATTGCCGCCAACGGTGGCCGGATGCCCGTTGAACCCAACCTGCTAGCGCAGACCAGGGGCCGCGATTATGTCAGCGCGCTGGCGGCCGGTCGCGTGACCTCCAACTCCAGTCTCGCGGACAGCCATACCCACCTGCGCTGGCTGACCGACCAAATCCTGATTCCCCCGCCATGGCCGCTTCCCACGGTCCTCAGCGTCGGCGACGTCTTGATCGCCCTTGGGGTAACCTGGCTGATCGTCAAGGGAATGCAATCAAGGCCGGAAGATGAACGCCGGCGGATAGCCTAAACTCCGAACCGCGGTAGGGCTGGACATGCCGGATCAACTGCGGATGTATGCGATCAAGCCAGGCGAAATGGAAGCCTGGCTGGAAGAGTGGGAGCGCCAGATCGCCCCGCTTCGACGCCAACTTGGATTCGAGATCCTCGGCGCCTGGACGACGGAGTCCGATCAATTCGTCTGGATCCTTCGGTACGCGGGCCCGAAGACGTGGGAAGACGCCGACGCGGCCTACTACGCCTCCCCGGAGCGGACGCAGATGCAGCCGGATCCCGCACGCCACATTGCGAAATCCGAGCACCAGATGATGTCCGCCGTTTCGCTTTCCCCCTCTGGGAGTGAGGATTCGCCCTCCCCCGCTCGCGGGGGAGGGCAGGGTGGGGGTTCGATCACGGCGACCGAAGTCATCACCTACGCCGGCGCTTTGGTCACGCTGGCGGGCCTCGGCACGTTGCTCGGCACGCAATACAGGCAGCTCGGCGTCATCGGCCGGCTGGCGATACCCGGATTGGTCGCGATCGCCTCTCTCCTGGTCGCACGCGCCCTTCCCGCCGAGCGGGCGCGTGCACGTCGCGCCCAGACCAGCCTCCTGACGCTGGCCGTCGCGGCCATTGGGCTCTTCACCGGGCAGCTCCAGGCCGAGCTTCTCGGCGGTCCCGACGCCTCGATCTCTCCGCACACCGGGTATCGCATCCTCCTGGTCGCGGCCCTGGTGTCCGCGGTTCTTGCCGCGGCCTTCCTGTTTCGCCTGCGAGCGGGCCTGTTGGCGGCGGCTCTCAGCGTCGCGTTGCTGGTCGCGGCCATTTCATCGATCTTGCGTCTGCAGCTGGAGCATGGCTGGGCGGTCGAGGCGGTCTTCCTCATCACGGGCGCCATCCTGGTCGCGGCGGCCGAGTATGGCCGGCGGCAGAAAGTGTTATGGGCAACGGAGGTGCTGGCGTTCGCCGGGCCATCGATGGCGATCATCACCGCCTTCATCACCGCTCAGAACGGCAACCTGCCACTCGAAATCTTCGGCGGCGTGTTGGCCGGCGTCGCATTTGCCGTCTCCGTGTACCGGGGCAGTGCCGGCTACGCCTTCGCCGGCGGCGTCGGTTTGTTCGCGTTCGTACTCGACATCGAGTTCCGTTATTTCCAGAGCAGCCTTGGGTTCGCCGTCAGCCTGGTCATATCGGGCCTCGTACTGCTCGGGATTGCGTTGCTCTTGGCGAGGCTCCTCCCGCGCCTCAGGCGTTAGTATCCGGAGAGGACGGCCACTAACCACGGGAGGGGAAACGTTGCTCAGCGATTATCCGATCAACGTCGTTCTACTTGCGACGGATCTCGACGCGACGAAGGACTTCTATGCCAATAAGGTCGGCTTGAAGATTCTCAATGAGAGCCCCGGGGCGCTGGTGTTTAAGTGCGGTGGCGACAGCCAGTTCACGGTGACGAAGAGCACTGTTGGCACCAAAGATGACCAGACTCAGGCTTCGTTCCGAGTGAAGGATGTCCGGGCGGAAGTCGCCGAGCTGAAAAAACGCGGTGTCAAGATCGAGGACTACGACACGCCCAGTCTTAAGACCGTCGACGGTATCGCCGATATCGGCTTCGCGTGGATGGCCTGGTTCATCGACCCGGGGAAGAACTGCGTCGGAATGATCCAGATCAAGTCATGAGTTCCGAACAGCCGACCCATCGGAAGCCGCCCGCTCAGATCCCGACGGACATGAACGCGTTCAATCGCAAGCTGATCGAGGAGTTCCGCGCCAATCGTGGGCAGCTCAGCGGTCCGATGGCAGGCCGGACACTCATGCTGTTGACCACGACGGGCGCGAAGTCCGGGAAGGAACGGACGGCGGTGCTCGGATTTGGGAAGGACGGCGATCGCTACGTCGTCATTGCGTCCGGGAATGGTGCCCCGTCGCATCCGGGCTGGTACCAGAATCTGCTCGCTCGACCGATCGCAACCGTCGAGGTAGGTCCCGACAAGTTCAAAGCTCGCGCGCGGACCGCGCGTCCCGAGGAGCGGGAACCGCTCAAGCGTTTCGTGCCCTACATCGAGCAGCAGCAGACGCTGACAAAGCGCGAGATTCCGATCGTCGTCCTCGAGCGCGGATAAGCTGCCCAATAGGACACGACCTTCTGCCCAAAAGTCTTGCCGCCCGCTCGTTGGCTTTCGCATAGGCGGTGATCAACATGAGCTGGATTGGGCGGTGAAGCCAGGCTAACCGAGAAGAAGCCGGATGCAGCGCGCTCGTCGAAGCACGCCCCGACGAAGGGAAGCCCGTCGCCAGCCGTGACGCTGGCTCCGCCCTCGGCCCTGTCCGTGCAAGCGATTGCCGCCTTGCAGTCGGCGGCCGGCAACGCCGCGGTGAGTGCCCTGCTGGATGTTCAGCGCCAGGCGGTCGTCCAACCCCGCACCACCACGACCGGTTCGCAGCCATTGGTGAAACGTGGCTCGCGGGGACCAGTGGTCGAGGAGCTGCAGACCAAGCTCAACCTGATTCCGACCGCGGCCCCGGACGCCTTCCTCAAGGTCGACGGCGACTTCGCCGCAAACACCGAGACGGCCGTGAATGCATTTCAGAAGAACGTGATGGGAATCGCGGTCCCCGACGGGAAGGTCGGCAAGAACACAGGGCCCGCGATCGATCAAGCGGTCAGTGCCGCCGAGAGCGCACCGCACGCCCACCCGGTGCTGCATCTGAATGACAGTAGTGCGGCAGTCGGCGAAGCCCAGGAAAAGCTGAACGCGGCCGCCGGAGCGCCGTTGCTCAGCGTCGACGCGGTCTTCGGCGCCCCCATGCTGTTCGCGGTCAAGAATTTCCAGCACACGACGATGGCGATCCCGGTTCCCTCGGGCGTGGTGGATGCCGCCACGTGGACCAGGCTTGACAACGCCGCGCCCGGCGGCGGGACGCGCGCCTCGAGAGGTGGAAGCGGGATCGAGGAACACGTCGGTCCAGCGGGAGGCGGCAACCCGCTGGCGGCCGCCATCGGAAGCACCCACCCGATCGTGGGACCAGGGAACGTCTTGAAGGGGATCGCGGTCAAGGAGATGCAGCAGAAGCTCAATGGCTTCCTGATTGCCAAAGGCAAAGCGTTCATGAAAGCCAACGCCGTCGCCCGGCTCAGCGCGGACGGGAATTTCGGACCAAAAACCCAGGCTGTCCTTTCCCTCTTCCAGAACCAGAATGGCCTGGCGGGCGCCGGGGGTATCGCTAATGCGGCCACCTGGACCAAACTCGACGCCTTTACCTCCACGGTGGGCACCGAGTCTCGCACGTGGCAGGAGACCGTGGGCGGCCACACCTATGGCCTGACCTCCGTCTTTTCCTGGACGCTAACCCCGACCGCAATCACCGTCACCGTGGGCTTCAACTTCGTGCCGCCGACCGCCCTCGCGCCGATGCCGCCCGCGCCGCTGGGCACCTGGATGAGCTTCATCAAGTCGACCTGGAACCAGTTCAAGGCTGTCGACACCGCCGACCCCAAGAAATCGGTCGACATCGTCTTCAACCCGATCCAGTCCACCGACCCGTCAGCGCGGACGGTGAAGGTGATGCCGGGGAAGGGGCGCTCGGACGCCGGCCAGTTCTTCGTGGTCGACCCGGACATCGCCGGCACGGTCTCCCACGAATTCGGCCACATGATCGGGCTTAAGGACGAGTATCAGCAGACGGCCGCCGACTTTCGCGCGAGCACCGGATCCGAAGCGCCCGTGGGCCAGACGACCGGACCCACCAGCAACTTGACCCCTGCCCAGGTGGCACAACGACTGCAAAACGCGATCGTCGGCCGAGCCGCTCCCAGTGTGACGCCGAGCCCGGCCTCGCAGGTAATCGCCGGGATGGGCCAGGGTGCCTTTGCCCAGCGAGTGATCGCGGCGTACAGGGCCCTGCCGTCCGTGGCCGTCGGCGCTGTGGCTCATGTGCCGGCGGTCCCACCCAACCGCGGCGTAGAGGCGTCCGCCGCCTTTAACACCACCGGCGACCTGGTCAAGGACCTCGACACTGGGCTGACCAACTTCGACCTGGGTAGCATCCCGGGTGGCAAGTACCAGGTGATCGAGGTGCTCAGCTACGACAGCGGTTCACGGATGGGTGACCCGGTACGGCAGGTCGACCAGCACGAGCACGGGGCCGAGCCACGCCACGTCCGCGAATTCAGCCAGCTCGTTGCCCATACCAGAGGCGGCGTCTGGCAACCGCGGCAGCGATGATGGGGTTGGGATGATCGTCGACTACGCACGGATCGGAGGCCGGGTTCCGCCTCCCGACAACGAAGGGCTACAGGTGGCGGATGACGGCACCTTCCGCATGTGGCGCTCGATCGCGCCTGCGGTCGGCCGCTTCGCCGGGAAGCTTTCTCCGGCCGAGCTCAGCCAGTTGAGGAACGAGGCGCAAATGGCCGCCGCCGCAGGCGACGTCAGCAGGCCGCCGACGATGGACGGGTCTGCGGAGAGATTCCAGCTTGAGGGCGCCAGCGCCACGATGGGAAACAACGATGATGTCGAAGGCGCCTGGGGCGAGCTGATCCGTCATGTCCGCACGCTGCTCGAGCAGCTGGTCAGCATGCCGCAGGCGGCGGTCGGCCTCGAGGTCGCTGACGATGGGCGGAGCGCTCGGCTCGTCCATCTGGGCAACAAACCGATCACGGTCGATCTGTCGACGTCGTCCGTTCGCGCGGTGCTATGGGGACGCGGATTTCAGAAGGTGGGGGACTGGTCAACTCCAGTGAATCCCAACCCGGCCCAGGCCGAAGCAGACGATTCCTGGAATGTGCCGCTCCCTTTCGACCACGGCTTGAAGACGGGCAAAAACAAGGTGCTGCACGTCTACGTGACCTTCGCCGTAGCCGAGAACGGCCAGCGGACCGACGTCCGCGCGGAACATACGCCGCCCGTTCCAGCCTAACGCTCGGCGAGCAGTTCTCGAAGCTGCGTCGTCGTGATATTCGAGCCGCTCAGGATCAGCGCCACGCGCTTGCCTTTGAGTCGATCCTTGAGCCGGATGGCGGCCGCCAGCGGCGCCGCGCCGGCGGGCTCCGCCAGGTTGCGGGTCGTCTCGATCATCAGCCGAACCGCGGTGCGGATTTCGGCATCCGGTACGAGGAGGAAGTCGTCGAGATGCTCCCAGAGGATGCGCTGCGGCAGCTCGAAGGCAGTGCGCGTCGCGAGGCCTTCCGCGATCGTGCCCATCCGGTCCTCCAGTAAACGGTGCGCTTTCCACGACTTCTGAGCGGCTGGAGCCTCGGCCGACTGCACGCCGATTACCTGGATTTTTGGATTGATCGTCTTGGCCACGATGCACGTCCCGGCGGCGCCGCTCCCGCCGCCAATTGGCACGATGATCACCTCGATGTCAGGCTGCCGCTCGAGGATCTCGAGCGCCTGCGTCGCCACCCCGGCAATCAGGTGCGGCTCGTTGCCCGAATGGATGTAGCGGTAGCCGTGTTCCTCGGCGAGCCGAGCGGCGTGCACCCGAGCCTCATCGAAATCGACTCCGTGCGTCACGATCTCAGCGCCGAGGCCCCGAATCGAGCGCACCTTCACCGGGTTCGCTCCCTCAGGCACGCACACGATGGCGCGCACGCCAAAGAGCCGCGCCGCGTAGGCGATCGACTGTCCGTGGTTCCCGGTTGAGGCGGTAATCACTCCACCACGGCGCTCGTCGTCCGGCAACTGCGATAGAAGATTGATGCCGCCGCGGACCTTGAAGGCGCAGATTGGTTGGTGATTCTCGTGTTTGACCCAGGTTTCGGTCCCGACCAGTTCATCGAGCGCTGGGTAGCGGTTCAACGCTGTGGGCTGCAGGTATCGAGCGATGCGATCACGCGCGGCGAGCACGTCATTGAACGTGGGAACGACCGTCGCCGCTGTCGCCTCGGCCATCAACCGAAGGATACCTACTGGAAGATGACGGCCATGTTGTTGAAGTCGGCGAAGTTCGCCTCGAAGAGGGCCTTGCTCACCCAGTACTGACTCGCGTTCAGGACGTCATTGACGCGGACCTGGGTGGGGGAGACCCCGCTCAGGGTCACCGAATGCTCGGCGAATGAATAGCGGACCTGGGTCCCGTCCCACGCGGTCCAGGTGCCCAGCTGGACCCGGGCGAATCGGGTCTGGATCCAGATCTGCACCGGATGGCCCGCCGCCAGCTCACTGTAAATCCGGCTGGGCGCAAAGCCCTCGCCACCAATCGCGTTGGGTAGGCCGTGGTTGTGCGCGAGCCGCAAAATAACGGGCCAATAGACGCCGTAGCCGGTGGGCGTCCAGTCACTGCCGTTGACGTAGCCGACGAAATTCGTGTACGGATTGCCCCAGCGGAGCACCGTGTGGTTCGCGCCCATCACGGGTAGGCGCACGTCGGCATACTCCTCGGCGAACAGCTGCGACTGGCTGATGTTGAGGCCGTAATAGGCGAGCCCTTGCTGTAGCGCGGCGGTCTCGCAGTCGAGCACCATGCTCTGCTGGATGACCGGCACCGGAATCGTGACGGTCGCTGGCGTTGGCGCCGGAGTCGGCGTCGCCGTTGGCGTCGCGGTGGCTGTTGGCGTCGCAGCCGGAGTCGCTGTTGGTGCTGGGGACGACACGGGCGCGGCGGTCGCTCCATTGGGGGAAGGTGATGTAAGCAGAGCGGACGCCGCCGTGCGAGTCAGCACGACGCCGGCGACCGCGAGTCCACCAGCGGCCAGGAATTGTCGTCTCGTCGCAACCACGGATCGCATGTGCATCATCTTCCGCGCGGTGACCTTTCGAAACGATGACGCTTGCCGTCACGGAATCGCAAGGTCGACAGGCCGACGATGAGTGCACATCAATCGTCCAACAGAGGTGAATGTCAAATGGTCGCCTATGAATACTTCGACAACAAGCCACAACCGGAGGTCCCG
>WNFX01003968.1_pt1 | contig 14602 bp, 15 predicted proteins | sample 5400111 | NCBI WGS metagenome assembly WNFX01 (sample SAMN13153363, study PRJNA577476) | soil metagenome | isolation source: 40 cm soil or saprolite under grassland replicate 1 | place: USA:California | collected 2016-06-15 | reverse complement strand
CGCTCACTGACCCGGCGGGCAAACGAGCACTCGATGCCGCCGCCGGTGTTGCACGCGCCACCGGAGTTCCGCTCGTCGTCCACGTTCTCGGCGCCGCTGCCTGGCACGACCTGTATGGAGTCGAACGGGGCGGCGTCGTGCTCGTCCGCCCTGACGGATACGTCGCGTGGCGGAGCATCGGGCCACCTCCGACGTCACACGCGCTCGCAGCAGCGCTACGAGTCGCCGCCGGCTACGGTCCCCGGCGCACCAGCCTCGAACGGGATAACTGACTCACACCAGACGCCACGGTTCGCGCGCCGAGCCCGAATAGTCTTTCGGCGCATAATCAGCGGCTGGTAGGGCAGCCGTACTTCGTGACCTGATCAGGGATTGGTTGCTCGCTTGCGCAGGCGGGCTCGCTGGCAGAACTCAGCGGGTCGCTGTTCCAGTCAGGCGGGCCTACTGGTAGAGGTCGTGGAGCCATGCCCGGGCGTGCTCCACGTGCGAACCGGTCAGCCCGATCACCGGATCAACCTTCACCATCAGGTGGCGCCCTAAGCCCGGCTGCCCGGCCAGGCGGCTGACGGCATCGGTGTCGTCTTCGAACCACACAAAGGGCGTCTGCCCGACCCACAGAGCCACGTGCCGCGCCTTCCAGCTGCCCGGTGTTGACCGGGTAGGCGACCTCCAGTGCGGGGGGATCGGAACAAACCGTAGCGACGGCAGGCCAACCCGTGGCGCGACCCAGGTGTTGGCCCGGTTCCGCCAATAGCTTGCCCATACCAGCTCCGCGCCGGCCACCCCGGCAAGCTCGGTGAGCATCGGGCCATGCGATGGGTTCAGCAACAGCCGGTGAGCTAGGCCACCGGGGAAGACCCAGTGCCCCCGGTAGCCCAGCGCGTGAGACCGGGCGGGGTTGAGCACGCCATCCACATCGACCAAGATCAGCGGCCTGGGCTGCTCCATCTGAGCACCATAAGCCGCGGCAGTACTTCGTGATCTGGTCATGGATCGGCTGCCCGCCTGCGAAGCCCCGTTCGCTGTCTCGCCGGTTGAGTGCGTACAACTCATCGTCGAGGCGGCTGACCAGCTCAGTCGCGGGGATGGACCGGACGTTGTCGGCGACGAACACCCGGTACAGGAAACTCAGCACCAACGGCGCGTTGTCCGCGCGGAGCAGCCGCCACGCGGGACTGTTATCACGCAGCCACGCGATCTCGTCGAAGCTCGGCACGACCGACATCGTAGGGCGGCGGGCCGACATTCTTGCGGCAGCACAGCGCGACCCGCCGCATTGCTCGGACGCGTCAGCCTGTCGTTTCGGGCACGCAGCACCTTCATCGCGTTAGGGGCAGGCGGCGTCCGTGCCTATCTCCGTGAGCCACCTCGATCCCGCCTGCGGCAGCGCGCTCGCCGCCGTTAGCCCACCTATGCCGCCCCGATGATCGCGACACGTGTCATAGGGCCGCCTGCTGGCCGGCGCGGCGGCCGGATGGCTGCCGGGTTCTGTTCCACCACAGCGAGAGCGCGAGCGCGGCGGCGATGAGAAGGCCGCCGAAGCCGGCGAACCACGCGGCGATGTCGAGGTGCTCGCGGATGATCGTGAACCTGCCGGAGAGGTTGCCGAGGGCGGCCTTGAACTGGTTGGCGTTCTGCGCGCGGTAGAACTTGCCGCCGGTGGTGCTGGCGATATGCCGGAGCGCGCCGTAGTCGGCGACAAGGGGGTTGCGCCCGCCGAACCCGCCGCCGTATCCGCCCCCGCCGAACCCGCCGAACTGCGAGCCGCTGCACACCAGGGGCGCGGGATTGGTGGTGCCGAACCCGATCGTGAAGACGCGCACGCCGCGGGCGGCGGCCTGCCGCGCCGCGGTCTGCGGGTCGACGCCCTCGTTGTTCGAGCCGTCGGTGAGCACGACAATCACGTCGTGCGCGTAGCCGTGGGCGCTAGCGGGGCGGGCGCCGGTCGGCGCGACCGAGGGGTCGACCTGCGCGATGGCGTCGAGCGAGGTCAGGATGCCCTGGCCGATGGCGGTGCCCCGCGAGGTGGACAGGCCGCGCAGGGCACGCAGCAGCGCGCCCGAATCAGCGGTCGGGGGCACAAGGACCCCGGCGGTTCCGGCGAACGCGACGAGGCCGATGCGCGGCCCGCCCGCCTCGGACCTGATGAAGGCGCTGGCCGCGTTCTCGGCGGCGGTTATGCGGTTCGGGCTCACGTCGGTGGAGCACATGGAGCCCGAGACGTCGAGGGCGAGCATGATCGCACCGGACGACGACGGGACGTGCACGGTTGCCTGCGGGCGCGCGGCGCCGACGCCGAGCACGGCCAGCCCGAGCAGCAGCAGCGCCGCGGGAATGAGCCTGCGCCAGCGGTTGCGGCCTGGAAGGGACGCACGGACGAGCGCGATCGAGGTCACGCGCACCGCCCCACGGCGGCGCCGGTGCCGTGTCCACCACCAGGCCGCGATCACCAGCGGGATGGCCAGGAGGGCTAGCAGGGCCCACGGCCAGGACAGCGACATTCAGATCACCCGCCCCGATCGGACAACGGTGAGAACGGAGCCCGCGGCGAGAAGCACTAAGGCCAGGGCAATGAACGCGCCCGCGAGCGGCAACCGCTGGCTCGTGATCGTGAGCCGGAGCTTGATCGTCGAGGCGACGTGGTCCAGTTCGCTGGCATCCGAGGCGGGGTAGTACGCGCCGCGGGTGGCCTGCGCGATCGACTTCAGGGCGCCGGGGTCCAGCGCGGTGAACAGGTGATAGCCGTCAACGTCAACGGTGGTCCCCGCGGTGGTACCGACCCCGACGGTGTCGATGCGCACGCCCGCCTTCTCGGCAGCTGCGGTGGCCGCGGTCGTGGCGCTGGCCGCGCCCTCATCCTGGCCGTCGGAGAAGATCACGATCGTGGCCGACGGCCAGTAGCCAATGCCGGGTACCGTGCCGTTGCGTTCGACAGAGATCGCCTTGCCCGTGATCGCGGACAGCGAGGCGATGATGGCCGAGCCAAGCGAGGTCCCGCCGGAGACCCTCAGGCGCCCGATCGCCGCCTCCGCCTCGGCGTGGTCGCCTCTTGGCCGGTTGGTGATGAGCGCGCCCTGCTCGAAGGCGACGACGCCGATATCGATGCTGTCCGGCTGCGCCGCGATGAACGACCGCGCCGCCCGCTGTGCGGCCGCCAGCCGGTCTGGGGCGACGTCCTTGGCGCCCATGCTGTTGGACACGTCCATGGCGACGATGACGGTGCCGGACGCGCGGGGCACCGGGAGCGATGCCGCCGGGCCAGCGACGGCGATCGCGAGCACCGCGATGCTCGCGATCGTCAGCCACACCCCTGCCTGCCGGGCGCGGCCCGGCCCGGCGACACCGGCCGCCGCCAGCGCCGCGGCCCGCCGCCGGGAGACGGCGACGGCGCCGGAACCCAGGGCCGCGGCGACGAGCAGACCGACGGCGAGCAGCGTGGGTGAGGCGAGTGTCATGCGCGCCTGCGATGGGTTCGGGTAACGACCTCGATGAGCGAGCCGACAAGGTCGTCCGCGGTGCTGATGCGGTGCAGGGGCACTCCCGCCCCGCGCATGCCGGCGTCCAGCCGGGCGTCACGCTCGCCAGCGCCCGCCCGGAAGCGCGCCCGCAGGAGCGGGTCGCCGGAGTCGACGACGAGCTGCTCCCCCGTCTCGGCGTCCTCGACGACGATCAGCCCGGCGTCGGGCAGCTCGTCGTCGGCGGCGTCGATGACGCGAAGGGCGACAACCTCGTGGCGGTGGGTCAGCCGCAGCAGGGAGCGCTCCCAGTCGCCGCCGCCGATGAAGTCGGACACGACGACGATGAGGCTGCGGCGCCGGACGAGCCGCGCTACCGCGTCGAGCATTGCGGCGAGATCCGTTGTGCCGCCGCGCCGTGCGCCGACGGTGCGGGCGAGCTCGGCGCCGATGCGCAGGACGTGCCGGCGGCCCGTCCCGGGCGGCACCACGCGCACCATCCCGGTGTCGTAGAACAGCGCCCCGACGCGGTTCCCGCCGCGGCTGAACAGCCGGGCAAGAACCAGGGTTAGCTCGGCGAGCACGTCATGCTTCCCGCGGCCCGGCGCGCCCACCGCCATGGACGCCGAGCGGTCGAGCACCAGCCACGCGGTGAGCTCGCGGTCCTCGTTGAACATGCGCAGATGCGGCTCGCCCAGCCGGGCGGTGACGTTCCAGTCGATGTGCCGCGCGTCGTCGCCTTCGACGTAGCCGCGCAGGCCGGCCAGATCGGTCCCGGACCCGCGGTGCGTGGTGCGGTAGCCACCATGCACCCGTCCCTCCAGGCGGCGGATAACCCGCCATTCCAGGCGGAGCAGGAGTCGTTCGGGGACGGTGCGCATGGGCTCACCGGCTCTGCAGGACGACCTCGGGCTCGGGCACGGCGTCCAGCACCCGGGCGATGATGTCGTCGGCGCTGACGTCGTCGGCGAGTGCCTCGTACGACAGCACGACCCGGTGGCGGAGCACGTCGGCGGCGAGCTCGCTGACGTCGTACGGCAGCACGTAGTCGCGGCCCCGCAGGAACGCCAGCGCCCGGCCGCCGACGACGAGCGCTATGGAGGCGCGAGGGCTGGCACCGTAGGTCAGGTACCGCTTCATCTCGTCAAGCCCGGCCAGGTCCAGCAGACGGGTCGCGGTCACCAGGCGGACGGCGTATTCGATGATGGCGGGGTCGACGTACAACTGCTGCACGCGCTCCTGCATCCGGGTCAGGTCCTCGGGCGTAAGCATGGCCCGGATCGGCTCGGCGGGGCGCAGCGCGCGGTCGACGATGGCGTGCTCCTCGGCGGAGCCGGGGTAGCTGACGAGGACCTTCATCATGAACCGGTCGACCTGCGCCTCCGGCAGCGGGTAGGTGCCCTCCGACTCGATCGGGTTCTGCGTCGCCATAACCAGGAACGGCTCGGGCACCCGGAAGGTCTCACGGCCGATCGTGACCTGGTGCTCCTGCATTACCTCAAGCAGAGCGCTCTGCACCTTGGCGGGAGCGCGGTTGATCTCGTCGGCCAGCAGCAGGTTCGCGAAGACCGGACCGAGCTGGGTCTCGAACTCGCCGGTGTGCTGGTGGTAGACCCGCGTCCCGGTCAGGTCGGCGGGCACCAGATCGGGGGTGAACTGGATGCGCTGGAACTGCCCGCCGACCGCCGCTGCTAGTGACTTCACAGCCAGCGTCTTGGCCAGGCCCGGCACCCCCTCCACGAGCAGGTGCCCGCCGGACAGCAGGGCGACCGCCATTCGCTCCAGCAGCACGTCCTGGCCGACGATGGTGCGCTTGACCTCGAACAGCACGCTCTCGAGCGGGTTCGTGGAATTGGCCGGGCTCATCTGCCCCCTCCGGGTGGTTCGGCGGTCATATCTGGGGTCCGTGCCCGGGCTCGGTGCCGTTTCCGTTGCCGAGCGCGGCGCCGATGGGCACCGCGAACCCGATGCCGGCGAAGGCGTCCTCGTGTGCCGGGTTGGCGATCGAGACGACGATGCCGATGACCAGGCCCCGTGCGTCGAGCAGCGCGCCGCCTGAGCTTCCGGGGTTGACCGACGCGTCGAACTGGATGAGCCCGGAGTAGGTGCCCACGGCAGTCTGCGCGGTCCGGTTGAGGCCGGAGACCACGCCGGCGGACACGCTGTCGGCCAGGCCGAGCGGGTTGCCGACCGCGACCACCGGCGCCCCCACATCGGCACCGCCGCCGAGGGCCGCCGGTACGACAACCTCCGGCAGCGATGCCGGGCTGAGCACCGCGACGTCCAGCTCGGGATCCGCGGAGACGACGGCCGCCGACGTCTTGGCGCCGTCGAAGAACGTGACCGTGATCCGGGTGGCGCCGGCGATGACATGGTTCGCGGTTACGATCGTGCCGTCATCCGCCACGATCACGCCGGAGCCGAGCGCGTCGTTGGTGCGGATGACGACCACGGACGGCCTGACCCGCTGGTAGATGGCCGACACCGACGGGCTCGCGGTCGCGGTCGGTCTGGGCGTGGCGGCGGGACTGGCATCGCTGGCCACCTCGCGGCGGGTCGCGAGCACCGCGATCACCGCAACCACCGCGACCACGACAACCGTGACCACGACGGCCGCGCGACGACGGCGCGGGCCGCGGGCCACCGCCGGGCGCGGCTCGGCGTCCGTGACACCAGCAGGCTCGCGATCCATTACCCCACACAGAAAACAGGTTTACCTACAGGATAAGAGCGGAAGCTGAAACTAAGCCGGGGAAGGGCCGCAAGCACGATTGACGCCGCGCCGTACGTTCCGCCAGCGGGAATCAGGCACTGAGGCGGCAGTGCGGGATCAGGAGCCGCTGGTGGTCATGTTCCGGCACGAGGGCGTTGCTGGCGGCTGGCGCCGTCGCCGGTCCACCAGGTCCCGCCGCGGCGGCTGGACGAAGCCAGGTCGATCCGGCCCCAGCCAGAGTCGGGCACCACGAGGTCGGGTTCGCGGAGCGCGACGGTCTCCGACGGGCGCAGCGCGGCATAGCAGTAGGCGGCCGTGAAGCCCTGCCGCCAGCTTGGGTAGCGCAGTGTCCAACCGAGTTCCTTTTTGGGCCTTCGCGTTGGCGGCGCCGCGGGCCTGGGTCATCACGGCCAGGCCATCGCCCATCAACAGCCGCCCGAGCCACAGCGGGTAACGGCGGGGCGACGGCTTGGCGCCGAGCGCGGCCGCCAGCGCAGGCAGCCACTCGCGCATCGGGGCGGGCCCGTCATCGGTGATGTTGTAGATGGCCGGCCCGTCGCGCTCAAGCGCGAGCACGGTGGCGGCCGCGGCGTCGTCGAGGTGGGTGAACGACATGATTCCGCTCCACGGCTCGCCGCTGGAAATACCCAAGCGACCGTCACATTGAGTGACGGCCGCGGCAGGCGAGAATCCCGGCTATCGCGTGAACGCGATATAGTGTTGGTGCGATACTCGGCCGGTGAGCGGGCACTGGACCGTGGAGATCTCCCCGGAGGTCGAGAGCTGGTACGCCACGCTCAAGAGCAACGACAAGGCGATGGCCGATCGCGCGTTCGACCGGCTCGCCGAGTCCGGGCCTGCGCTGCGGATGCCGCATGCCCGGCCGCTTGGCGGCGGCCTGTCCGAGTTACGGTTCACCTGCGAGGGAACGGCCCGCCGGGTGACGTACTTCATCGACACGCGGGCGAAGGTCATCACGCTGACGACCTTCCGCAAGCAGCGGCAGAACGAGCGGCGGGAAGTGGCCCGGGCCCGGCAGGCCATGCGGGCTGGCCAGGAAGCAGGAGGCAGCGATGGCTAACATGACCCTCGACGAACTGCGCGCCAAGTACCCGCCCGAGAACCGGAAGGAATATGACCGCGCCTACGCCGCGGCCACCCTTGCGGGCCAGCTGGCCGGGCTGGCCTACACCCTGCGCACCCGGGCCGGCCTGACCCAGACCGAGCTGGCCCGGCGCATGGGCACCACCCAGTCCTCGATCGCCCGCATCGAAAGCGGTGGCAGCCTGCCCACCCTCGACATGCTGAGCCGCCTCGCCCACGCCACCGGCAGCACCCTGCGCCTCGCCGCACCCGGCATCAGCGACATAGACCTCGGCGGGCGGCCTGACCAAAGGGCACGGCCCAGGCGGAAGGCACACCAAGCCCACGCCGCCGCCCAGCCTGCAACTCCGGCGAACCACGGCGCCAGTCCGGCCGCACCCTCGGCGAGGCAGCCGCCGACACCACGGTGGACACGAAACTAGGAGCGCGCCTACCCGCCTGTTCGTCCCAAGGTGACCGAGAGAACCATCCATCGTCGTTGCCCAGATCGGGCCTTTCTGTTGCGCTGTCCAAATCCGGTTTAACGTCACAGCCGTGGTCGACCGGGCAGTAGATGACGCGCTGGCGCGCAGCTTCGTGGCGGAGCTGCCGCCGGAGCTGGCTGGCAGGCTGCGGGCAGAAGGCGAGCGCGCTGACTACCCGGCGGGGCACGACGGTCTACCGGGCCGGGTCGGGCCCGCAGGCGGCGCTGGTCGTCGGTGGCCTGCTGCGGGGTGTACCTGATGTCGGCGGAGGCCCGGCAGGTCACGGTCCGGTACGTCCGGCCCGGCGATGTGCTGGGCATCGCGGTGCTGGTGGGCGGCCGGCCAGCGTGGGCGTGCAGGCGGTGGAACCGTCAAGCCTGTTCTGGATCAGCGCGCGGACGCGTTAGGCCAGACGAGGGCCGGCCGGCCGCATTCGGTGGCGAAGTAGACGAAGTGCCAGAACGCACCTTCAGGGCGTCACCAACCGCCTGGTCGGCGGTCAGCGCCGATGCGGGGTTGCGGCAGGATGGTGTACATGGCTGAGAGAACAGGCACCAAGCCGATGGTGATCATCGGTGGTGGCAAGGCCGGGGGCACTGCCGCCGCGACGTTACGTGAGGACAGTTTCGGCGGGCCGATCGTGATCATCAACAGGGAACCAGGTATCCCGTTTGGCCGTCCCCCGCTGTCCAAGACATACCTGCGGTCGGAAGAGGATCTCGAGGGCTGGTACGTCAAGCCCGCCGACTGGTATGAGGCACACGACGTCGAACTCCTGGCCGCATCCGTCGTGACGGCTATTGATGTCACGGCACACAGCCTGGTCCTAGGGTCGGGCCGGGAGCTGGAGTACCAGAAGATCTTGATAGCGACGGGAGGACGGAACCGGCGGCTGCAGATTCCCAGGGCTGAGCTGCCCGGGATCTACTATCTGCGGACGGTGGCCGAGTGCGACGCGATCAAGCGCGAAGCCGTAGCGGGCCGCCGCGCAGTAGTTGTGGGCATGGGCTTCATCGGGTGCGAGGTGGCGGCCTCCCTGGCGCAACTCGGAGTCGGCGTGGCGGCCGTTTTCCCGTCCAGAGACCCGCTGGATCGTGTCCTGGGCGAGCAGATCGGCGCACTGATTGGTGCAATTCACCGCTCGAAGGGGGTCAGGCTGATGCCCCGGGCTCAGGTTGCTGCGTTCGAAGGGACCGAGCGGGTGGAGGCCGTGGTGACCGCCGACGGCGAGCGCATTGGGTGCGACTTTGCGGTCGTCGGCGTGGGGATCGAGCCCGATGCACCGACCGGCTTGGGGTCATCGGTGGCGCAGGAGAACGGGATCCTCGTCGACGAACTGTGCCGGACCGGCGCGACTGACATCTATGCGGCCGGCGACGTCGCCAACCATCTCCACCCGGTTCTCGGCCGGGTCCGGGTCGAGCATTACAACAGCGCCGAGCACCACGGAGCCGCTGCGGCGCGGTCGATGCTGGGCTCGGCTGCCCCCTTCGACTACATCCATAACTTCTGGTCCGACCAGTACGAGCACACGCTGCAGTACGTCGGCCACGCGACCAAGTGGGACGACTTTGCCGTCCGCGGGAACCTGGAGGAACACAAGGCTGTTGGTTTCTACCTGCTCGCAGGGGTTGTGCGCGCTGCCATCGGCTTCGACCGGGGCGGTGATCCCGAATGGGAACCCGACTCCGAGATGGCGGCCTGCGCGCAGCTCGTGGCCCGGCGGGCCCAGCCCGATCGCAGCGCGCTTACCGACGAGCGCACGGACCTGCGGTCGCTAGCAGGGTGACGGGACCGCCGTCGGCCCTGCTGGCCTGCCACTTAGCCAGGCTCCGCCGTGTCACCGAAGGTGGCTGGTGTCGTTGACGCGCCGTACAGCGGCAAACTCGCGGCCGTGCCATTGGATCTCGTTAATACAGGCGGAGCCGAGGTACAGCCGGTACAGGGTGCCGAGCGGGACGCCGAGAGCCCGGCACAGCAGGATCTTTATCGGTGTGATGTGACTTACCACCAGGACGGTCTGGCCGCCGTGGTCTCGCAGGAGCCGGTCACAAGCCCGGTGAACCCGGTGTGCTGTGTCGGCGAAGCTCTCCCCGCCGGGCGGTGCCTGCTGGGGGTTGTGCCGCCAGGCGGCCACGGCTGCGGGCCATCGTTGCTGGATTTCTGCCAGGGTGAAGCCTTCCCATTCGCCGAAGTCGGTTTCGCGGAGATCATCATCGGTGACGGCGGTCAGGCCCAGTTCGCCGGCCGCGATGGCGGCGGTGGCGGCAGCGCGCTGCAACGGTGAACTGACCACGGCGTCGATCCGGGTGCCGGCGGCTAGGCGGCCGGCGGCGGCCTTGGCCTGCCGGGTGCCGTTGGCGCTGAGAGGGAGGTCGCGCAGTCCGCTGAACCGGTGCTCGGGTGACAGGCGGGTGTCACCGTGTCGCAGCAGGACGGTGATGGTGGGTTGTGCTGTGGGGTTATCCCAGCCCAGTGTCATGGCTGCCCCGCGAGGATGGCGAAGAACTGTTGTGCGGACTGTTCCCAGGTTGGCAGGTCCTGTGCCCGGCGGGCCGCGGCGGCCCCCATCTGGCGGCGCTCGGGCTCGTCCTCGGCGAGCCTGCGCAGCGCTCCCGAGAGCGCCCGGATATCGCCTGGGTTGAGCACGATGCCCTGCTTGCCGTTGTCGACGAGGTACGGCAGGTTGCCGCAGCGCCAGCCGATCACCGGCAGGCCGGCGTCCATCGCCTCCGCGTAGGCGGTCCCGTAAGTTTCCCACCGCGACGGCAGGACGAACATGTCGGCAGAACGGTACAGACGCCCCACCCCGGCATCGTCACACGACCCATGCCGCACGACCCGGCCGGGCATTTCGCCGATCCGGTGGATCACCCGCTGTCCGTAGGCCGTGTGTGTCCGCTCGTCGCCCGCGAAGTGCAGGCGCAGCAGGCCTGCCGGCAGCGCGGCGGCGGCATCCAGCAGTTCCAGGATGCCCTTGTTGGGCAGCCAGTTCGCCACGCACAGCGCAGCGGCCCGGGCCCCCTGCCGCAGGTTACTGACCTCAGTCCCCGCTTTTTGATCCCGGCCGGGGGGCACGACCACGGCCTGATCGAGCCAGCCGGATAGCGTTGCGCTGGCGACGATTACCGTCTCGCAGCGGCTGTAGAGGTACCGGTCGAGCCAGGCCTGCACCCATCGGCGCGGCGGTGCGTGATCGATTCCGCCGGGCGGCTGATGAACAATGGCGGCCAGCCGGCGCGGGCGGCGGAGAGGTATCCAAGGTGCCAGGAACTCCGCCACGATGCTATCGACCAGGACCACATCGGCCCCGCCAGCGGCATGCAGCACACGGTAGCCGTGTACGAAGGGCAGCCGCGCGGGCAGTGACGCGAAGACGATCCGCGCGTCGTTCCGCGCCGCGAGTTCGGCCATCCGCCGGTGGTACCGATACCCGCCTGTCAGGGTGGCTGGGTCGCCTAAGGTAATCAGGCAGATCGTCAGCATCGTGCGCGGTATCCGCCAAATGCGACCGGTGTTTCCCACACCCGCACCGCCAGTGTGTCACCGCCTCCGGCGGCGACAGCGGGCGAGAGAGTGTCATGCACCCAGCGGGCGAACACCTCGACGGTGACCGCCTCAGCGTCGGCTGGACGTATCTCCTCAAGGTTGCGGCCGTCGATCCGCCCGGTCAGCTCGGTCAGCGCTGCTTCCAGTACATCCAGGTCGCAGACCATGCCTCGTTTGTCGAGCTGCTCGCGGTCCACCACGATCTCGATCCGGTAGTCGTGATCGTGCAGCTGCCCTTCCGGCCCCGGCAGTCCCGGCATGATGTGGAAAGCGTGGACGTTTCGGCTCAACCCCACTTCATAGGTCACCGGTAGCCCTCCTGTCGTAGTCGAGAACGGCATGCATCAGGCCGGGTATCCCCTCGTCCACGGCACGGAATGCCTCGGCTGCGTCGCCGAAGGCGAAGACGTGTGTGCACAGCTCTGCCAGCGGCAGCTCAGGCAGCAGCGCAACGGCCTCCAGGCGGCGCCGAGACCGCGTCCATGTCGCGGACAGCCAGGCCGGCACGGTGGAGACCTGGGTGCTGCGGATGATCAGTCGCCGACGGTGGAAGGCGCCGCCGAGCGGCAGCACGACTGGTTTGGTGCCGAACCAGGACGCGACCAGCAGGGTGCCCTCGTGGGCCAGCATGTTCAGCGCCATGGCTGGCGCATCGGGATTACCGCTGGCGTCGATGACCAGCGGTACTTCCTCTTTCGCCAGTTCCTCGGGTGCTGCGGCGGTGACGCCGAGGTTGCTGGCCAGGGCGCGGCGCCACGCCTGCGGTTCGGCCAGCAGCGGCCGCTGCCCAGAGCGCTGCAGTAGCAGGGCGGTCAGCAGCCCGAGCACGCCGGCGCCGAGCACGATAACCCGGTCGCGATATCCGGTCCCGGCGTCAAGCGTCACCTGCAATGCCGTCTCGACCAGTGGGAACAAGGTTGCGGACGCGGGATCGATGGCAGGCAGCGGAATCAGTTCACGAGCCTGCGCCGCGAACACGTCCTGGTGCGGATGGAACGCGAAAACCGCCCGGCCGGACTCCTCCACTTCGCCGACGCACGCGTAGCCGTAGGCGAAGGGATAGGAGAAGGCGCCGCCAAGCGCGTCGATGGTGTCGTCCAGCGCCAGGTCCGAAGGGACCTCGCCGCGGTACACCAGCCGCTCGGTTCCGCTGCTGATGCCGGAGAACAAGGTGTTGACGATGACTTCGCCTGCGGCTGGCCGCGGCGTGGGCAGCTCCTTGATCTCCACGCAGCGGGGCGCGGTGTGAATCAGCTCGCGAGCGGGCACGCCGCGCATCTACCCACCAGCTATCTGCGCAAAACGGTTGATTGGTGCAACGGGAGGGTAGCGGGCATCCATGGGCGAGCTTCGCGAAGCCGCGCGGGTCCAGTTGCCTACCGTCGCGGGCGAGTTCGACGCGAGGGCATTCACGTGCGGATCAGGCTATGTCTACCTGGCGCTGATCAAGGGCGATCTTAGTGACGGCCGGTCAGTGCTGACCCGCGTCCACTCTGAATGCCTGACTGGCGATGCGCTGGGATCGCTGCGCTGCGACTGCGGTGCCCAGCTCGACCTGGGGATGCGCGCCCTAGCCGCCGAGGGCCGCGGTGTCCTGATTTATGCCACCGGTCATGAGGGACGCGGCATCGGCCTGCTTGACAAGCTTCGCGCTTACATGGAGCAGGATGCCGGAGCCGACACCGTCGACGCCAACCTGCGGCTTGGGCTGCCGCCCGACAGCAGGCGCTACGACGATGCCGCGGCGGTTCTGAAGGCCATCGGCGTCCGGTCCGTCCGCCTGGCCACCAACAATCCGCGCAAAGTCCAGGAATTGCGGGCCGCCGGCATCACGGTGGAGCAGGTCATCGCGGTACCCGCCGTTCCGCACCTGCGCAATCAGCGCTACCTGCGCACCAAACAAGACCGGTTCGGCCACGTGAACCTCGTCGGCGCGCCACCTCCGGGCCAACACCCCACCCAGTCGGTAGATGTCGGCAGCCTGCTGGGCAGCGCCCAGCCCTCCGACGCGCGGCCGTTCGTCGTGCTGAAATACACCCAAACGCTCGACGGCCGGATCGCCACCGCGGCCGGCGACGCCGAACGGATGACCGGTGCGGCAGAAACCCGCATCTCACACGCCCTGCGCGCCGCCTGCGACGCGGTACTCGTCGGAGTCGGCACCGTGCTCTTGGACAATCCTCAGCTCACCGTCCGGGCCATACCAGGCCAGTCCCCGGCACGCGTGATCCTCGACGCCCGCCTCCGCACTCCGCTCACAGCCGCAGTGTTCAGCCCCGACGCGCCCACCTACGTAATGACCACCGCTGACGCAGGCAACCAGCGCAAGCGGCTGGCGCTGGCCGAACGCCACATCGCAGTCCGCGACGTCCGGCCGGGGCCGACAGGGCTGAACATCCCCGCGATGCTGCTCCAACTCCGCGCTGAGGGTATCCGTTCGATCCTCGTCGAGGGCGGGGCGAGCGTGATCACCTCCATGCTGGCCGACGGAGTGGCCGACCGGATCATTATTTCCATATCACCGCGGATTCTTGGCCGCGGCACCGACGGCGTCGGAGAGCTACACAAACAACGGATGGCCGACGCCCTCCGGCTAGACGATCACTCCATCCACCTCATCGGCGGCACCATCATCGTGGCCGCCGACATCGCTGACTGCTCCGTACCTTCACCGGCCCCCGGGGCGTGAGCCCGTCGGACGTTGAGACGGGATAATCGTGCTTTGGTCTCAATTTTGGCGAGCCGAGGCAGCCGCGCATGTAACCGGCATTCGGCGCGCCGCGGCGACCGGGGCCCGGCCGGTGAACCGGTCCAGGGCGTCGTGCACGCTCAGGCCGAGCACGTCGGCGATGGTCAGAGCAAGATGCCCGGTAGCTTCGCTTGCTCTAGTCCTAAGGAGGATCACCGGGATCCGCTGCTCCAGTCGCGGCGGTACGGGTTGGCCGGTGGCCGTCAGGGAGGAGCCGTGCACGACGTCAAGGATGTTTGAACCCGCGACCTCTGGGTTATGAGGACGGTTTGCGTTCTGCCTTTCGCTATGCGGTGACGCGTTCTGCGCCGGCGAGATGCGCCGATAGGAGCTGTCCGGCTCTGTCCAGCGCCGCGGCCGCTTCGTCGAGGATCGGGTAGTAGACCTGGAAGACGTGCGGCACCCCCGGGGTGATGTCGAGGGTGACCTCGACGTCGGCGGTGGCGGCTTGCCGGGCGAGGCGGATGGCGTCGTCGAGGAGAACCTCGTGGGTTCCGGCCTGGATGATCAGGGGCGGCAGGCCGGACAGGTCGGCGAATATCGGGCTGATGAGGCCCAGAGCGGCGTC
>WNFX01003967.1_pt1 | contig 14603 bp, 13 predicted proteins | sample 5400111 | NCBI WGS metagenome assembly WNFX01 (sample SAMN13153363, study PRJNA577476) | soil metagenome | isolation source: 40 cm soil or saprolite under grassland replicate 1 | place: USA:California | collected 2016-06-15 | reverse complement strand
GGCAGATCGGGGCCTGCTGGGGTAGCGGCGGGCCGCATGCGCCGCGCAGTACGAGCACTCCGAGGCCGACTGAACTGGGAGCTATACCGCCATGGACCAAGCGCCCCTGAAGATCTTGTCGATCACAGGCTGGTGCCGCAACGGCAGTACGATCATCGGTAATGTGCTCGGCGAAGTCCCGGGCGTGTTCCACGTCGGGGAATTGCACTTCCTCTGGAAGAACGCGGCCGGAAAGGGTGCCAACAGCCGCTGCGGCTGCGGCAGCGAATTGGCCCGCTGCCCGGTCTGGGCGCAGATCCTTCCGGTGGGGCGGCCGCCGGGTACCGCGGCCGACGACTGGGCTGATATGGTAATCCGCCGCCAGCGGGCTTGCGTCCGGACCCGGCACACCTGGCGCGTGCTCCGCGATGGCCTGCGCGGCGACGGCATCCGCGATTACGCCGCCCTGATGACCAGGATCCACCACGCGATCGCCGATCTGGCGGGCGCGCGCATGATCGTCGAAACGACCAAGATTCCCGGCGAGACGGCGTTGCTTCCGCGGCTCGGCCGGGTCTCCCCCTACTACGTCCATCTGGTTCGTGACCCGCGCGCCGTGGCCCAGTCCTGGAGCCGGCCCAAAGACTATTGCTACGTCATGTCACCGGCGAAGAGCACGGCGTACTGGCACGGGTTCAATACGGCCGCACAGGCGATTACCCGGCGGTACCCGCGGCAATCGCTGTTTCTCCGCTATGAGGATTTCATCGCCAACCCGGCTGGAACCGTCGACGCCCTGCTCCAGTTCTGCGGCATCGACCTGGCGGCCAACCCGGTGCGGGATCGGGTGGTCGAGTTGCACACCAACCACACGGTCACCGGCAACCCGGACCGCTTCCTTACCGGTCCCACGGTCATCCGGGACCGCGATGACTCGTGGCGGGCAGGCCTGCCCGGGTCGGCCAAACTGACCGTGCTCGCGCTGTCCTGGCCGCAGCTCCCGCGCTACGGCTACGGCTACCGCGGCACGTTCCGGCCTGGTTCGCGGGCCGGGCGGCGATAGCGCGCGGGAACGGGAGAGGCCCGTGGAACGGGAGAGGCCGTGGACCTGGGTATGAACGGCAAGGTCGCGATGGTCGCCGGTGGCTCAAGCGGCCTCGGTCTCGCCGCGGCCAGGGAACTCGTCATGGAAGGGGCGCACGTGGTCATCGGCGCCCGCGACCACGGCAGGCTGGCGGCGGCTGAGCGCACGCTCAAGGAGGTGGCGCGTGGCCGGGTCGCTACCGCCAGCGTGGACATTACCGACCGGGCGGCGGCACGGCGCTGGGTGGACGAGACCGCGGAAGCGTTCGGGGAGTTGCACATCGTCATTGTCAGCGGAGCCGGGCCGCCGACAGGCACGGCCGCCCAGTTCAGCCCGCAGGACTATCAGGCAGCCATCGACACGGCGCTCTTCCCGGTGATCAGCCTGTCGCTGGCCGCACTGCCGCACCTCAGGGCGGCCGGGTGGGGCCGGCTCCTTTCGTCGCCTCGGAGACGGCGAGCGTACCCATGTCCACGCTCGCGCTGTCCGGCGTGACGCGCGCCGCGATCGTGCGGTTCGCCCAGGCCCTCGCCGCTGAGGTGGCCCCTGACGGCATCACGGTCAACGTACTCGCGCCGGGCGCGACCCGGACCGAGATGGTGGAGCGGGCGGCGGCGCGGCTGGGCGGGGCCGGCCAGGTCGAGGCCACGCTGCGCGCGATCGGGAAGGAGAACGCGATCGGCCGCATCGGCCGCCCGGACGAGTTCGCCGCTGTGGCTGCTTTCCTCGCCAGCGAGCGGGCGTCGTTCGTGACCGGCGTCGTGCACCTGATTGACGGCGGCGCCAGCGCCAAGGGCCCGCACCATCCGGTATATGCCGACGCGGGCACGGACACGTTCGTATGATCCAGGCGATCCGCTCGGCACCCATAGGACACAAGGAGGCTTCGGCATGTCACCGGCCGACCACGTCTATACCGAGGCGGACGTCAGGGAATTCTTTGACCAGACCCTCCAGACCTACCTGGCCTTCTGGGACAGCACCGGCGTCCTGCACACCGGGTACTTCACTGGGGACGCCGACGACGACTACTGGGCCGCCGCTGGCCGGGCGTCCGATGTCCTCATCGCCGACGCCAGCATCGACCGGTCATCCTACGTACTCGATGCCGGATGTGGCTGCGGCAACTTCCTGGTCGATGTCGCAAAGCGGGTCGGCTGCCGGGGCGAAGGGCTCGACCTGAGCGAGGAGCGCATCAACTTCGCGAGGGCGAAGCTGGACAGGGAGAACCAGCGGCAGGAGCTTCGCATCGGATTCCGCCATGGCTCCGCGACCCGGATGCCGTACCGTGCCGCCACGTTCAGCCATGTCATCAGCCAGGACGCGCTCTGCCTGGTGCCGGACAAGCCGCGGAGCCACGCGGAAATGTACCGGGTGCTACGGCCGGGAGGGCTGCTCGCTTTCTCGGATTTCCTCCAGCCGAAGAAGCAGATCAGCCAGCGTGCCCGCGAGCATGTGTACGACCGGGTGCGGTGGAACGGCGGTTATTCCTTCGTTGGCTATCAGGCAGCCCTGGTGGAAGCAGGATTCGAGATCATCCTCGCCCGCAACCTGGAAAGCCATATCAGGCAGACGTACCGGGTGCTCGGGAAGGTCGCCAGGGACCGCGCCGTGACCGCGCCGGACGCCGCCGCACGGGACTGGATGCTGGCGTTCTCCGAGTCCTGCCGGGAGATCCAGACTGCTATCGACCACGGGGAGTTCGGCTGGGGCATGTTTGTCGCCCGCAAGCCGGAGACACCCACGCGCTAGCCGGCGTCCGCTTGGCTGGCCTCTAGCGGGGGGGGTCCATCCGACGAAAGTGGGGACGATGCAGGACACAACAGACAGCATCAAGCGCACGATGGCGGACGTGACCGCCGAGCGGAAGAAGCAGCCGCTGCCGGGCCGGGCCTTCGCGCAGGCCTGTGCCGCCGACGGGCTAGACGCCTGCGTCGAGTACGACGTGACGATCACCGATTCGCTTACCAGCTCTCGCCGCAAGCGCCGCTACCCAGCACGCAACATGTTCAAGATCGTCGATCTCTCCCGTGAGCAGCGGCGCTACTTCTGGTGCGAAACTCCGGCACCGCAGGACAGCAAGGCTGTCACCGACGCGGAGCTGCGGCCGGAGCTGGCGAACCGCCCACGCAGGTTGCAGGTCCCCGAGCTCAGCACCACCACCGCGTGGCTCCAGGTCCCGCCGGATCTCTGGGAAGACCAGGAGACCTTCGAGGCATTCCTCAATTACCGGCTGGTCGCCCGTCTCGGGACCGCAGAGAATCACACGATCATACGCGGCGACACCGGGCTCCTGAACATTCCCGGCATCCGGCGCCTGACTTTGAAAGGACCGTTCAGCTCGGCCATTCTGGCAGCATGCAATGAGGCAGAGCAGGTTGGTTCCACGGCCGACGGGCTCATCATCAACCCCGAGGACTACTACAAGTTCATGAGCAACGGCCGCCTCATGGACGACCTTGAGCGCAACGGCGTCTTCATCGTACGGGCCCGCCTGGTCGACCCGGGTACCGCCATCGTGGGGGACTTCGGGCACGGCGCTGAGCTGTTCGATGCGGGACGCTCGGTGATCCGCTTCGCCGAGCCCCCGCCTGGGACGTTCGCGGAGCCGGGGATCGCGCTGATGGCACAGATCTACGAGCGCGTGGTGGTCAACCTGCCAGCCACCTTCTGGGTGGTGAGCCTGTAGCGGTCGGTATCGGGCAGCGCTCCACCACTGCCGGGGCCGGCCTCTGCGGCGATCTGCATGTGGTCAGGGCCGGTCAACGGAGCCTGGCCAGCGGGGCGGCTCGGCGATGCGAGAGACCAGCGGGATGTCCCGGATGTCTTCGTGCCGCAGCACCCACATGAGGTAGCGCTCCACGCCGAGTCCGAAACCCGAGGTCTCCATCGGGAACACCTCCTTCATCCGGGCGTACCAGCCGTACTCCTCCTCCGGCACGTCATGCAGCGCCAGCGCCTTGCGGACCTGCTCACCGGTGCTGTGCCGCTGACCCGACCCGACGACCTCACCGGGACCGAGGAGAAGGTCGGCGTTGAGCGCCAGCGCCTCGTCACCGTCAGCGAAGGCCTGGTAGAACGGCACGCTCAGGTGGTCGAAATGAGTTACCCAGAGAAATTCCCCCACCCGGCGCAGCAGCGCCAGCTCCCCGGCCCGGCTTAGGCCGCGCATCTGGCCCTTGGTCACCAGGGCACCGGGCTCGGCGGCAAGAACGTCTGCGGCCTCCCGGAACGTGAGCCGCTCGAATCCCCTGTCGGCGGCCGCCATCCGCTCCAGGTGGGAGATGTCGCCAATCTCGCGGGCCAGCCGCGCTCCGTGCTCTTCTGCGATGGCGGCAGCGAGGGCGCGGACATATCCCTCGACGTAGCTGACGAGCTGTTCGAGCCCGCCGACGATCTCCGCCTCACTGTGCACGAACTGGCCGAGGTGAGTGGTGTCTGGCTCGTCCCCGCGGAATGACGGGAGCACGCTGTGGCAGCCCTGGCCGCCGATCCGGCAGCCGTATTCAAGCATGAACTGCATCGAATCGGCCAGATAGGTGTCCACCCCGCTGACGGTGACCGGGACGGGCACCGAGTCGGACCCCATGCCGGAGGGGCAGGTAATCGTTCGCGTGGTAATGGGGAAGTGCAGCGCCCGCACGCCCATGGAATGGGCATAGCCATAGGTCGCCCGGAGCACGGTGTCGGAAATGTCAGCCACCAGCGCGCACCACGGGTGCGCCAGTGCCCGCAGGAAGGCGTCGTGATCGTTCCCCCAGGTACCCAGCGGCCGCAGCCGCGGCGTTGCGCCGGGCCGGGAGGAAGGGGAGGGCACGGCCATCAATCTCTCGCTTCCGGATCTCGGGATTGGAGCGATAGCCGGTCAGCGGCCACCCGGCCCGCAGGAGCACTGCCCGGCACTGCAGCCTGCGCCGGACCCGCCGCTGGCACGATGTTGTGGCCGGCCCGGAAGAGGTTGCCAGGGTCGACGACCGATTTCAGCGCGGCGAGCCGGCCGTAATGCGCCGGCCCGTAGACCGAGCGAGCGCTGCCCACCCGCACCGCGGAGTAGTTGACGTAGCTGCCGCCGAACTGCCACTCCCGCAGGTTCCTGGTCAGGTTCCTGGCCCACGCGGCGTTCTCCTCGTCGCATGCCGGGTCATCCCAGGCCGCTGAGGCGGAGCAGATGAACGGCGCCGCCCGGCGCGGGAAGGCAGTGTCCGCTTCCGGCACCCGCCCGATCGCGCCGAGCAGATAGCCCAGATCGATCACCGAGGCTCGCGACGGGCAAGCCGCCGCGGTGGCGGCCAGCCGCGTGATCACCGGATCGCACAGGTCCCGCAGGTAGCACGAGCTGGTGTAGTAGCGTCGCCCAGCCGGCTCGGTGCCGGCCCCCCTGGCCTGCAGCGCGGCGAACGGCAGGCGAACGGTTTGCACGAAGGGCGATCCGATCTCGCCGAACGCCGCATCACAGATCTTCCGTGCACCGGCCGGCTCGTCGCCCAGCCAGACCGCGGTGAGCGCGAGGACCGGCCGCCCGCGCTGGGCACCGGGGATCCCCTGGACGGTGGGCGCCAGCTTGAAGGCCGCCACGATCTGCAGGTCGTCCGGCTGGGCTGGCGCGGCGGCGCGGTAGGCGGCCAGCACCGCACCGGCCTCGGACAGCGGGAACAGCCAGTGCCTGAGCCACACCTGGCCGACCGGGCGCAGGGCGAGCGTGAACCTGGTCACCACGCCGAAGTTGCCGCCCCCTCCGCGCAGTCCCCACAGCAGGCCGGGGTTCTCGCGTTCCGAGGCGTTGACGATCGAGCCATCGGCGAGCACAACCTGTGCCGCTATTATGTGATCGCAGGTTAGGCCCCATTTGCGCGCCAGCCATCCATAGCCGCCCCCCAGGGCCAGGCCGCCGAGCCCGGTCTCCGGCACCACCCCCGTCGGGCAGGCAAGTCCCAGTGGCGTCGTCCCGGCGTCCAGGTCGCTGAGCTGTGCCCCGCCGCCGACCTGCGCGAGGCCGGCCGCGGGATCCACCGTCACCCGCCGCATCGGCCGCAGGTCCAGCATGACGGCCCCGTCCGCGACCGCGGCGCCGGCGACGTTGTGCCCGCCGCCGCGCACCGTGACCGGCAGACCCTCGGCCTGGGCATACCGCAGCGCCGAAGCGACGTCCCGCGGCCTGTGGCACCGGGCGATCATGGCTGGCCGGCGGTCGATCATGCCGTTCCAGACCCGCCGCGCCTGGTCGTAGCCGCTGTCCCCTGGCCGCAGGACGGTCGGCGGCGACTGGCTGCCTGGCCGCACCGCTAACACCATGGCCTCCGCTGGCCACCGGCCGCGATCAGCTCAAGTTCCATAGCGCGCCCGGAGTTCGACCTTGCGGATCTTGCCCATCGGCGTCCGTGGCATAGCCTCGACCACTTCCAGCCGCACCGGCCAGCACCACTCGCTGATCCCGGCGTCGCGCAGGTAGTCCCGCAGTTCCGCGAGCGTCGGGGGGGAGCTGCCCGCAGCCGTCACCACCGCGCAGACCCGCTCGTCGGTCGCCGGATCTGGGATCCCGATGAGCGCCACATCCGCCACCTTCGGGTGCTTTCCGAGCACTGCCTCGATCTCGGCGACCGGCAGATTCGAGCTCCTGTAGATGATGATGTCCTTGGCCCGGCCGGTCATGCGGATTCCGCCCCGCCCGTCGTCGCGGGCCAAGTCGCCGCTATTGAACCAGCCATCCGCGTCGAGCTCGGCGGCGTAGACATCGTCCTGCTTGTAGTAGCCGAGGCACTGCGCCGGGCCGCGGACCCACAGCGTCCCTGCCCCGTCGTCCTGGTCGGCCAGCGGATCGATCCGGATCTCCATCCCGCCGGTGGGCCGCCCGTCGCTGTGCGCGGGCCAGTCCTCGGGGTCGTCCTGGCGGGTGCAGGTGACCGCCCCGTTCTCGGTCATGCCCCACAGCGAGAACATCCGCACGCCGAGCGACTCCCTGACCTCGTCGAGGAGCTGCGGCGGCACCGGCGCCGAGCCGGAGACGATGCTGCTGAGGCGGGAAGATCGCACCCGGCGGGAGCGGGCGGCGGCCAGCAGCTCGCGCACGAAGGGCGGCGAGCCGTAGAACGTGGTGATGCCGTGCTTCGCGATCAGGTCAAGGCTGACCGCGGGATCCCAGGTATCCGCGCAGACTGCGGTTCCGCCGAGGACCAGGGAGGTAAGCAGCCGGGTCACCAGGCCCGCGTAGTACATGTTGCTGTGCGCCGTGGTGTTGACCAGTGTGTGATCGAAGCCGAGCGCCTCCGCGTATCCTCGGATGCCCGCGTACAGAGTGTTCTGGCTGTGCATCGGCGCCTTGGTCGTGCCGGTTGTCCCGGAGGTGAACAGCAGCAGGAATGGCTCGTCCGGACTCAGGCAGCGGCCGGCCAGCTCATCTTCCTGGTAATCGCGGTCGGCCAGGAAATGCTCGGCGAACGACAGCGCGCCGGCCGGCCGGTCATCGCCGAACACGACGACGCGCTCGGGCAGCCCGCTGTCCTGTGCGAGCGCCAGCGCAGCCTCGGCCGGGCGGCCACCGAACACATCGGCAGCCGTGATGTAGAACCGGGCCCCGGTCAGCCGGAACACGTACTCAAGCTCTGCCCGCCCGTATTCAGGGGGCACCGGAGCGATCCGCGCGCCCGCCTTGATACAGGCGAGGGCGAGCGGGAACATCTCCCAGTAGTCGGGCAGCAGGACGCAGATGTACTCGCCGGGACGAACGCCAAGGTCCACCAGGCCGCATGCCATCCGATCGGTCAGCCGGGACAGCTCCGCGTAGTCGATTCTTTCTGTCTGCCCGGTGGCGGTGCTGTGGCCGATCACCGCAGTCTTGCCCGGCTGCTGTGCGGCGTTGCGCCGCAAGTCGTCCAGGAAGGTCTCATCCCGCCACCATCCGGCCTCGCGGTATTCCTGGTAACGCTTGGCCACCTCGTTCATCGATCCTCCACGCGGTGGGTCCCTTCGGCCGGCACCGGGTCCCGCATCTGGACCCGCAGCTCGCTGAAGTAACGCTGGCCGCCTGGGCCAGGGAGCCATGCTTGACCGGGACCGGGCAGCAGCTCGGTCATTACCACCTCGGCATCGTCACCGGCCTGCTGGCGGGCGGTTCGCAGCATCGTGGCGAGCGCGGACACGTAACGTGGGCTGGTCAGATCCAGGTAGACCGGCTTGACCTCGGTGCTGATCTTGACGAACAGTTTCTCCGGCAGGCCAAGTGCCCGCCGCAGACGGCGGGCGGCGAGATACTCGGGCAGCCCGCCGGATCTGGTCGGCCACGCCTCGGCTACGGTCGTGCGCCAGGTCTCCCTGGCGACCACCAGCCGGTCGATGGTAATCCTCGGACTGTGGCGCCCTGGACTGGCCAGCTTGAACAGGTCAGTGCCGGCCCAGGCAACGGGTATGGCGAACATCTCAAGCAGCGGCCAGCGACGGCCGTCCCTGGCGGCTGCGACCAGCTCCCCGTCCTGCTCGGCGACGGTGATCGTCATCGCTGGGAGCAGCCTGGCCGGGTCAGCGCCCGGCTCTGGCGTGAAGGCGAGCTGGTGGTCGTCGGACAAGACGGAAGCCAAGCGCGGGGTGAACTGCGGGCACCAGCTCGCGTAGAACGGAAGGATCTGCGGGCCGATGTCGGCGGCCGCGGCGGCGCGCAGCCTGGCCGGTTCGGGATGCCGGTCGGTGAACAACGCAGAGTCCAGCGTCGCCCACACCGCGTGCAGTTCGCCGAGGACGATCGTGAACTCGCCGCGGGCGAGCGCCGCCGCGCTGCTAGCGCAGATCTGAAGGTCTGGGCTGTGGATCCGGGCCCCGGCCCAGGCCGGCCGCGGTGCGGCGAACAACTCGGCCACCCGCCCGGCCAGCTGGGCGCTGGATAGCGTCACCTGGCGGGTCCCAGGCGCCAGGTGGTCCAGGCCGAAGAGGCCCTTCCAGCGCCGGGTGAGCTCGGCTGCGACGTCTCTGGCAACCGGTCCCGTGTCTGTGAATAGCGGCTGGGCGGCCGCCCAGAACCGGTTCAGCGGGATCCCCGCCATGCGGGACCCGCCGAGCTCCGCATACAGCCCGCGGAATGCTGCTGCGTAGGCATCGGCCAGGGCCGCCGACAGCCACCTCGCCGCGGGCAGCAGCACCATGCCGAGCGGCCCGGCCAGCGCCTCGAGCACCGGCCCGCCGAAAGTCACCTCGACATCGCGAACCGCCTCTTCGTAACAAACCCGCCTGCCCGCGTACATCTTCCCTAGCCCGCGCTCTGGCGCGGCACCGGTCACGCTGGTGAACTCCGCATCCAGGCGGCTCATGGCTGCGGCCAGCTTGTCAGGCTCGCCGGCGGCCGCGCTGACTGCTTCCCGCGCAGCGTCCAGCCGGGCAAGCCCGGCCAGCGCCCGCTCTCTCGCCCCCGGATCGGCGATGGCGGTCAGAGTAGCCCGCAGCACTGCCTCCGCGCCGGGGTCCTGTGGCATGTTCACCCCCCACCAGACCACGCCCCGCGCGGCAAGCCCACGGAGCAGGGTGAGCGCCCCGGCACGATCCGGCCCGCCGGCCACTGCTGCGGCGGGGCGGCAGCCGTCGCAGCGGGCCAGCAGGTCCGCCTCGGCCTGGGACAGCGGCAGCGGATCCCGCCCGGGGAGCAGCACCCGGCGGCCGTCCACGGTGACGTGCGGCTGTACGCCAACGGGGAGCCACGGCCGGACCGCCGGGTCGGCGGCGAGATGGCTGGCGTAGGCCCGCAACGCCCAGTACTCGTAGTAGATGGTGCGGGCCCGGACCAGGCGGTCACCGCAGTGGACGCGCACGGCGGGCGCCTGCGGGTCGAGGGTGACCCAGGTGGCCGGGCCGAAGAATCCGATCGTGTCGTTCTTGCCGCAGTAGCGCTGCCAGTAGCGGGCGATTACGTTGTCCTTGGCCTTGCTCCGATTCCTGCGTTGGCTGGCGCTCTGCCCCGCAGATGGCTTGATCGCGATCCGGGCGGCGGCGCCCGGGTTCTGCCACGTGAGTGCCTCACGGAACAGCGGGTCAGCGGCGATCTCCGCTGCCACCAGGCGGGCCTGTGCGAGCGCCGCCGCATGAGCGGCCTCCAGATCGGCCCGGTCGGCCCGCCCGTCGAGGAACGCGTCGGCCACCGCGGCGCACGACGGTGCCGAGAACCGGTCCAGGCCGGCGGCCGGGAACCCGGCGGACCGGAGCAGCGCGTCCCGCCAGACAGCCCACGCCGTGCCGGGCAGCGGGACGAGATGGCTGTCCGCGCGCTCGCTGATCATCACGACCACCCCGCGATTAGCCGGGGGACGGTGCCCGGAGCCCCCTGGCCCGCCGCGCGCCAGCGGCCCGTGCTGCCTTGCTGCGGGCGGGTCACCGCGCAGCCTCCGGCTGGCTTGCGCTGGCCCGCGCCGCGGCCGGGTCGGCGGCAGCCAGGCAGGCGGCGCGGATGTGCCGGCCGCCGACGAGGACGGCAATCAGCGCGAGCAGCCCGGAGAACACCGGGACGAGGAAGACGTGACCGGTGCCGAGCAGCCCGGCGGCGGCACCGGCCAGGAAGCTTCCTGCGGTCATCCCGAACGCGAGCGACGTGGTATCCCAGGAGATCGTCTGGGTGAGCAGCGAGGGCGGCACTGCTCGCTGCATCACCTCCATCGCGGTGACCGTCGCCGGCGCCATCGCCAGGCCGGCCAGCGGCAGCAGGGCGGCGAGGGCGAGGATGCTGTGGGCGGCAAGCAACGGCACGCCGCCGGCAGCAAACAGAGCGACCGAGACGACGAGCCTGCGGTGCAGGGGAGTCCGCTCCTGCAGCACGCCGTAACCAAGCCCTGCCAGCATGCTGGACGCGCCCCACACTCCCAATAACAGGCCGCTGAGCGCGCGGCCGTGGTGCGCCGTCGCGAATGCGACGGTTGCCACCGGCATCGCGCCGAACACCCCGCCGGTGCAGAATCGCGCCGAGTACAGGGAGCGCAGTGCGGGGATGCGCAGTGCGCTCATGGCCCGCCGGCCCCCGGCAGGCGGCCCGGCCGGCTCTGGCTCGGTGCTGCGCTGGGCGGCCAGGGCCAGCGTCCCGCCTAGCGCGCACACGACCATGGCGGCAAGCCCTGCCAGCCTGCCGATCCCGGTGGTCAGCGCCGTGACCAGGATCGGCCCGGCGATGTCGACGATGTCGATTGTGGCGCTCTCGAAGCCGTAGGCGATGCGAAGCCTGTCCGTGCCCCTATAGATCCCGATCCACCGGGCACGGACCAGCGGGCCCGCCACCGGCATCGGCGCGCCAGCGGCGGCGGCCAGCAGGACTAACAGCCACGCGGGCGCGCCGACGGCGATCGCGCCTATCAGCAGCAGCATCAGCGCGCCGAACGCCACCACCATCGGGATGAGCACGCGGTGCTGGCCGTGCCGGTCGATCAGCCGGCCGGACACCGGCAACGCTATGCCCGTGGACAGCGTGAGCGCCGCGACCACGGCGCCCGCAGTCGCATATCCCCCGCCGCGCTCGGTGATCGCGAGGACCAGGCCCACGACCGCCATGGATGCGGTGAGCCGGGAGACGAAGCCCGCGGCCACGAAACCCTTGGTCCCGCGCCGGTCAAACAAGCTGCCGTACGCAGTCAGCAGCCGTACCGGCGAACTGCGCATGCCTCACGCCCTGGCAAGGCCGACGGCGCTGACAGCGGCAGAGCCCCGGGGCACAGCATTCCCGGCAGCGACCACGCCCTGAGTATTCCCACCCAAAGCGGGCAAGTCAAGCGGCGCCCGAAGATGACCGCCCATACCGGGTGGTCCAGGAAGGGTCGGCCGCCAGGCTCGCCGGTCAGTTATCCCGGTAACTGCGTTTCGCCGCGTCGCACACCGCCGCATGAGCCGGCGATCACGGCCAGGGTCCTGAGTTACACGCGATGCTCCTGCGGAGGCTGACGTAGTTCACTCCGCCTGAGGTGTAGGAGTAGGAGAAGGCGTACCCCCCGCCGGAGTGACAGCCTCGCAGGTCCAGGGAGTTGCTCCCGGTCAGCGAGTAGGGGTTGGGGTAGACCCAGACGCTGTAGATGGTCCAGGTGATGGTGGTTCCTGCGGGCGGCGACGACGTCACGTCGCAGGCGATCGTGTTGGCGCCGCTTTCGCAGGACGGCGCTGAGACGCTGACGCTGGCCGATGCGGCACCCGCGCTCGCGGTGAGCAGGGCGGCGCTGGCCAGGGTGGCAACCGCTAACTGGGTGAGAATCCGGCGCATTCGTGGTCCTTTCTTGCACGCCACGGCCAAGGCGCCGCAAGATGCCCGGCCGGGCGCGACCCCGCTGGGCATCTGGATGCGGCGCGTGCCTGGATCGTACGTGACTCTCCGCTGCCAGTCACGACCCATCGACGAGCAGGGGCGCGAGATGCTGTCGTTCGTCCCCGGTGACGTGCCGCGCAACCCGCTGCCGCCGGAGACGGCGGGCGAGGAGGTGCTCGTTGCCCTGGCCCGGCTGATCCGTGCGCTGCACGAGGCGTCGGCCGGGTGGGTGCCGCCGCGCGGCGCGGTGTGGGGCGGGACGCCGGCCAACGCGGGACGCCCGATCACCGGCCGGGCCGAGCTGGTCAGCCACTGCGACTACTACCCGGGCAATGTGGTCTTCCGCGACGGGCTGCCCGTCGCGCTGATCGACTTCGACCTGGCCCACCCGACCACCCGGCTCTACGACATCGCGAACGCGTTGTGGTACTGGGCGCCGCTGCGCGATCCGCGGGACCGGGCGCCCGCGTTCGCGGACGCCGACATCCCGCACCGGGTCGCGGTGTTCGCGGACGCCTACGGCATGACGGCGCGGCATCGCGCCGAGCTGGCGCCGTTCGCCGTCGACATGGCGCGCCGCTATCACGAGGATTCCCGCGCCTCGGCCGAGCTGGACCCGGTGTTCCGCGAGCTATGGGAGGACGGTGCCAAGGACCAGCTGCCGCGCGCCGAGGCGTGGCTGCGCGAGGCGGCCCCGGCGATCACCGCTCGCCTCGGCCAGCCGGGCTAGGTCGGCCCCGGCGCCACCCGGAGCTAGCTCGACAGTCTGCCGGACGGACTGGTCGGCCAGTCGCCGGGTGCCTGCCTCGTCCAACGCGATGGTCCGGTAGCTGGCGCGGCTCTTCGGCGGCCCGCAGTACAGCTCACCCGGCAGGGCAACGAGTTGCCGAGAGATGGTGAGCTCGCGGGCCTCGGAGTCGAGGTCGCCGCGGTCCAGGGCGGCGGCCTCCCCGCGGCGCAGGCCGCGCAGCGCGATCAGCCACTACAGCGCGGCGAGCCGGTCGTTTTTCCACTCCGGTCAGGAAGGTGACCAGCTGGCGCAGGGTCCAGACCGCGACCGGCGAGCGGATGCCGTCCCGCCGCCAGGCCTCGACGCGCTCGTCGGTCCAGATGACCGGGTGCGGTCGGACTGGCTTATCCAGCCGGACCTGCGCGAGCGGGTTGCTGGCGATCATGCCCTCGCGGACAGCCGCGTTCAGCGCCGAACGCAACGTGGCGCGGACCCTGTCGACGGTGGACGCGGCGATCGGTGTCCCTTCTTGGTGCGCTGGCGAGAGCAGGTTGAAGCAGGCCTGAAGGCGCTTGCCGGTGAGGTCGGCGAGGGTGATCCGGCCGATGCTGGGGATGAGGTATCGGTCAATGTGGTCGCGGTAGCCGAGGCGGCCGGTCGCGGCTCCACGGACCCCGGCGTGAGGCTCAGAGAATCCGTCGGCGGGACCCTGCCTGCCATCCGCCCAGTCATTATGGAGCAGCCGACAGTGGCGGCGAGCACCGCACGGCTGACCCAGGCCAGCCCGGCAAACGAGTGGAGCTGAGCTCGCCGCTGTGATCGGCGCCGGCGCGGTCGACCAGGCGCTCGGGCTGGCCGCGATCGCCGGCCGGTTCGCCGATGATGACCTGGCCTCGATCATCGACCATCTGGCTGCCGCGGGTTCGCCCGGCGAGGTCATCATTGCCGCGTGATCTGAGTATCGGTGCGGCCCGGTTCTGAGTATGCGCGCTCTTTCCGGCTCCGGCACCAGGCGCCATCGTGAGGTATAGCCGGAACCGGCCTGCGATTCGAGGAGGTCGCGATGATCGAGAATCCGATTCCTGCCGGCGGGCCCGGCAGTGCCAAGCCGCGCCCGGCAGGCCGGCGGCGGTGGCGGCGCCGGCTGCTGTGGTCCGTGCTCGTCGCGGTAGTCGTTATCGCGGCCGCGTTCTTCGGCGGTGGTGGCTGGTATTTCGCCGGCCAGATCCGGTCGGGTGCGCTGGCGGTCGAGCCGGGTGCGGCGATGTCGGCGTATGACGATGTGCGGGTCGTGGCCGTCTCGGCCGGCCAGGTCCAGTTGCGTGCGATCGGGGATCAGCCAGGCCTGGCCAAGCCTGAGCTGTACGGCATGGCCTGGCAGGGCGGCATCGGGCACCTCGGCACGGCGGTGACCGTGTCCGGCGGCGTGGTCACGCGTCCGCTGACGGTGGAGGCCGGATCGCCGCCCAGGGCCTGGCAGCTGGCCGCCATCGACCGCGCCTACTTCCTCGACGACCCGCGGGCAGCCCTGGGCATCCCAATGCGCGACGTGGTCGTCG
>WNFX01008980.1_pt1 | contig 14604 bp, 12 predicted proteins | sample 5400111 | NCBI WGS metagenome assembly WNFX01 (sample SAMN13153363, study PRJNA577476) | soil metagenome | isolation source: 40 cm soil or saprolite under grassland replicate 1 | place: USA:California | collected 2016-06-15 | reverse complement strand
GTCCAGTTCGATTGCCTCACCCTCCGCACATACGAAGAGCCAGGGCCGGTTCACGGGGACTATCCATCGTTGCCTATCGGCTCCGCGTGTGCCGGGTCGCACCGCTTAGCCCGTTTGGGCGTGTTCCCCTGGTCCCGCCGGACCATCAGCGTGCGTTGATCGTGAGACCGAATGTCGCGGAGGTGCCGATGGGATCGCTGGGATCGATGGTGATGGCGGTGACGGTTACCGCGAATGCGCCCGCCGGGCTCGACGGCGCGGTGGTGAAGGTCAGGATGGAACGGCCGCCGATGGCCGTGGCAGGCGGCGAAAATGACGCCGTCACGCCGCTGGGCAGCCCGCTGACGCTCAGATTCACCGGGGTGCCGTACAGATCACCCGTCGCGCGGAACGAAACGATAGTCCTGGTGAGGTGGCCGGCCCGGACCGTGGCCGACGGCGAGCTGAGCAGCATGGTGTAGTAGCTGTCCGGCGCAGGCGCAGAGACACCGCTGCTGAGATGACCAGTGGCCGCCGCGCCGCCGGCGAACGCCACCCCCGATCCGCCGACCGCCATCAGCAACGCCGCCGGCAGCAGCGCCGCTTTCATCAGTGCCCTGGTGCGAATGCGTGACATTTTCATCCCCTGCGAAACGACTCCGGTGACAGCCCCAAGGCCGCACCCCTGTGGCAGCATCCTCACGTCCCGCGCTGGAACGGGCCTGGAACGGGCCTGAAACGGGCCTGGAACGGGCCTGGAACAAGGCGGGCCCGGGCAGCGACCGACACCAGACCCTCCATCTGCGCCCCGGCCGCGAGCAGCCATGCGAACCGCATCAGGTGCGTGTTGTCCAGCTCATCGTCAGACCCGTTCTGGACTTTGGCCCGGGTCATCCAGGCGAGCACGCAATGCGCGTACCCTGGCGTGCGGGGCAGATCCAGAGCGGGAGGCCACCAGATGGCGGCGCCGGACGCTGAGCACGACATCGCCCTCGACAAGGATGCCCGACAGATCTACGGCCATGGCACTTAATGACGGACCTGAGGCATCGCCTCTGCCGGTGCCAGGCTCGGTGCGCGGCGCCAGTGCCCTGCTGAGGGTTCAGGCCATCATCTGGGGCCTTGTGTGGCTGGTCATGTTCTTCCAGACCTCGCCTGGCCTGGCCGGGCAGTACGGGATCGCGGAGGTCCTCCTCACCGTCGTGGGCCTTGCGGTGCTGGGTGGTTTCGTTACCGGTTCCCTGTACCTGGCCGCGCGCTTGACCCGCCCCGGTGGCCGCAGGGTCCGCATCGAGGTGATCGGCCTGGAGAGCTTCATGACCTGCTTCGGCCTGGCCATCTTCATCCTTTCGCTCCTCGGCGGAGGCTCGTCGGCCGGCACCGTTGGACTGGCCGGCCTGATTGGCGCCGGGTTGTCGGGTACAGCCGTTGGCGGACTGCTGGGCACGGACGCGCGCCACTACTGCGATACCCGGCTCCCGAACGGCACCTGATTCCTGCTCGTGCCAGCCCGCCAAGCCATGCTCATGTCACCCGTGTTTGTAACCTTGGTAGTTAGAGATCTTTAGTCACAGCCCGAATGGCGGCTGCCGTACTAGAGGGCCACAACCTCGGCGGCCACTTCCCGACTCCGAGCCCTTCTGGGCAGCGGTCGTCACAGGAGTCCCTGACGGCTAACTGAAGAGGAAGAATGTGCGTGTATCGAAGCGAAGGCTAGGGCCGCATTACCTCGGGTCGCTGCTCTATCGGACAAGCAAACATATTCCGGAGACCACCGCTGACACTTTTAGCTATTGTCCCGTATATGAGCGATTCGCTCTGCGGCTTTTCGGCATAGATAGAGACAGAAATCAGCATTTTCGAGCAAATGCTTAAGTTCTGGATCAGACTCAAATCTGTGTTCAAGAACCGAGAGAGCCCGAGCTTCGCTCTGCGCCCTTTCCCCTTTACTCAGTATCCCACCAACTATGCCATTAATCCGCATAAATAGAGCGGGCGACTCGGTCGGCGGTGCAGCGCTGGCGATCGCGTCACGCAGAATCTGCGTAGTACTTCGCGCATCGTCTGGCAATACAAAGTTGGCCTGCGATGCGAGCTGGTACCACAACACTCGGCGACCGGACACATGGGCTTCTCCGAAGTTGCGGGACTTGTCGCGCAGGCGTGCCTCCAGCGACTTCCTGCCATTCCGCGGGGGCGTCCAGGTCCCTGGGGAGGTCACCAGCCTGAGCCCTTCCTCGTCCTCATCGATGAGAAAGCAGAAACCCGGCAGCAGATGCTGCGACAGAGACAGGATCGCCGCCACCGCCGAGATGTTCGTCCTGTTGAGGCTCCTTACAACCTCGCCAATCTCCCCTGTATTAGCACGAGATTCAATAAACCGTCTTGGTACCAAGAGTGCGCCCGCGAACCGGGTTGCCTCAGCCTCTTGCTCAGCAATGCGGGCCTGAGTGAGGAACTTACTGACGGGCGCAGGCCCGAGAGGGTCAGCATCGAAACTTGTTACGACAGGAATGCACGCGGTAAGGCCTACATGCCAGGGTAGAAAAACGTGCCCCAGTTCATGAGCTAGAGTGAACCGCCGCCGACGCGCGCCCTGGTTATTCCTGCGGATGAAAACCGATGGCCGCGCAGAGTGTAGACCAACCGCCAATGCGTCGCACGCGTAGGGCCACGTCAGGAACTCAACGTCGCAATAATGAGCAGCGACCGCATCTACATCAATTGGCGGATTCAGATCCAGGCGGTCGGCAAGTGTAGCTGCACAACGCGCTGCCGGATCAGTTGTTGGAGGCAGCAACCACTCACGAAGAATGCCGTTCTCCTATCACTAGCGAGGGCATTCTTCGACACGACCATGATCAATCAGCCAGCGAAGCAGCTTGCGCGCCTCACCTTGTTCGCTGCTTCTGGCTGCGACACCTGTCCTATCAAGCGTACTGAGCACCGTTGCAACAGGCTGCTTAGCCTTATGAGCAGCTGCGATGAACCGCAAAGACTCCGGATGCTCCACCCACAGGCGGTACTCGTCCCAGGTCATTCCAAGGAAGTCTTCAAGGCTCTGGCGGGCTGCCGCACTGTTTTCCTGAGCTTCGTGCCAAGTGGCTACGAAGTCGTCTATGTCTTCCTGTAGCACTTCGCCACTCAACAGGAGGTCCATGTATGTGCGCCGTGGCTCATTTCTATTCTCCGCAACTCGTCGCCTAAACATCGATCCTCCTTCCTCTTACCGCAGGCTTGATCAGTTCGCCATCCGCGTTGGCAACGCCGAGGTGGTGACCCCTGTTGTCGTACACCTCCAGCTCACCGTGCAGCGAGTCCCACTCGTAGATTCGCTTGTCGTTCCGGTACCTCCGCCGCCCGCCTGGCTGTCCCAGTCTGCGACAGGCATCGACCAGCTGCAACGCCAGGGACGGGAGGTGAGCTTCAGCACGGTCGCACAATCAGCCGGCGTCTCCCGGGCATGGCTCTACCGCCAGGACCAGATCCGTGACCTCATCAGCCGTCAGCGGGCACTTGAGCCGCCGGCCGCCCAGGTTACCGCGCAACGCGCAAGCACCAGCTCGCTCCGCCAGCGGCTCGATGCCGCCCGCGCTGAGATCACCCGCCTGCGAGCCGAGAACCGCTCCCTCCACGACCAACTCGCCCGCCAGCTCGGCCTCCACCGAACACAACACGCCAAAGACACTCCAGGCGAACCGGCGTGACACTGTCACCACCCCACCCGCGGCTGCGGCGGCGACATGTCTACGCCGCAGAAACGCCCGCCTACCAGGCATTATCTGCAGACGACTTCAGATAACCGCCGATCTGCGCGCCGAGGCTCGCAGCAGCCGACTCCGATGAGCAGACGCAGGCCGTCATGCCCCGTTGAGCTATCCGGTCGGCTACCTGCGGGCGACGTGGGCCCCGCAGCTCCGCGGTCGGTGGCCCGCCGTAGGCGGACCGTGCAGTGAGGCTTCTGCGCGGCGGCCAGTAACTGGGCGCCGTTGCTCGGCAAGCTGATAGGCGGCGGGCAGGCAAGATCGTGCGAAGACTGGCGATCCGGCACCGGATCAGGACCTATAGCGGCATCCCGAGCACTTCGAAGATACAGACGCCCAGCAGCGTTCAACCGTCCAGCGACGAGGACCGAACCGTCCGCAGAGCGCGCCGCGGCTGTCGGAGTATCCACGGTGTCAGGGAACCCGGTCATCACGGCGAGCACAAGACCGAGCTGCTCGGACTACGCTGCCTGGATGGACCCTATGGGTGATTCCTCAGAATGCACAGGCTGGTGGAAACCGGCAACAATGGCTGGGGCGTCGCGCTCGCCCGGTACGGCTTCGGCAGCCTGGCCAGGGCTACTCACCTGTCAGGAAGGTCGACATACGATTCATCTCGTCCTCCAGGGCTGCCCGTGACCGACAACCGTCTCACCGCCACACGTGCCGTATTCTTCGATGTCGGTAACACCATCATCGATGAGTCCACCGAGTACGGCTCATGGGCCGACTGGATCGGTGTGCCTCATCACACGTTCTCGGCCGTCTTCGGCGCGGTCATTGCTCAGGGCAGAGATTATCGCGAGGTGTTCCAGTACTTCCGGCCCGGTTTCGACCTAGATGCTGAGCGCCAGCGTCGACTCGACGCGGGACTTGGCGAGTATTTCGATGCGCGTGACCTCTATTCAGACGTGCTCCCATGCCTGAGGGCGCTCAGGGAGAGCGGATATTTCCTAGGCATTGCCGGCAATCAAACCGCCAGAGCAGGGCGGCTACTGCACGAGTTGAACCTTCCTGTTAACTTCATTGCTACCTCGGAGGAGTGGGGAGCAGCCAAGCCCTCGCGAGGTTTCTTTAGAAAGATGATCACCAGCGCAAGCCAACCGCCGTCGCGCATCCTGTACGTGGGCGATCGGCTTGACGTTGACATCCTGCCTGCCCGAGCAGCGGGGCTCATGACCTGCCTGATCAAGCGCGGACCATGGGGGTACATACTCGCCGACAGTCCCAGCGCCGCCGACGCCGATCTCCGGATCGCCTCCCTGACGGAACTGCTCGGAGCACTGCAAGAGGAGACCGTGTGAGATAGTAATCTTCGCCCGAACCAGCAGCTTGCTCCCCTGTTATCCTCTTGACAAGGCCATTCGCAGCTATGACGTTCCCGATAGGTAAACAGTGGGCGGCCGGGTATAAATCCCTACTTAGTATCTCATCGAGGTAGAGCATGTCAGTTTCGATCTTGATAGCACTGATCTCTGGATTAGTTGCAGTTATAGGCGTAGCACTTAGCTCGTACGCTACAGTTCGCTCCATACGTACGCAGAACGAACTGGAATTGCGTCGGCATAGGCTAGATAAGAGCGAAGCGGCTGAGCAAATCACCTCAAAATATCGTGACCCACTGCTCCGATGCGTAATCGATCTTCAGGGCAGGATCTACAGCATCGTCAAGCTTGATTTCATGCAACGCCATCTGGGCAGCAGTGACTCCGAGCAAGTACAGTACGCCAAAACGAGTACGCTATTCCGGCTCGCTGAGTACTTTGGCTGGATCGAGATCCTGCGCATAGGAATTCAGTTTCTCGATCTTGGGGATCAGGCGCGGAGTCGGCAGCTAACAGCACTTTCGCATGAGGTAGGTCTTGCATTCGCGAATACTCAGGAATTTCCAACCTCGGCTTTTCGGCTCTTTCGGGATGAGCAAAGAGCGCTCGGGGAGTTGGTCATAGAATCGTTGCAAGGCGACCCCCGAGGATACCACTGCATAGGATATACTGAATTCGTACGAAGACTAGAGAATGATGCTGCTTTCTCGCGCTGGTTCACTAGGCTCGCCAACGAAATAGACTCCATGAGCAATCCGTCGGCAGGTTACCTTGATCGGTTAGTCAAGATACATAACATATTCGGTGCTTTGCTTGAGTTCTTGGATCCGGACGGTATTCGCTATCCCACATTCGAGCGCTCCAGAGTCATTAACATAGCCATCCCACAGCAGAGAGGGCATCTTAACGACTCATCACGTCACATCGGAACGCCTGACCCAACGTCCCAGGAGTCAAAGGACCCGGGCTAACGCGCATTGGCTGACTCGTCAGACCAATACCACCGGCTCGGCGCGCCCGACGGTTGGCTGCAGGCGATGTGGCGACACCCTGCGAAGTGAGCTGCGAAGTTAGACAGGTGGGCCAGCCACGTGAGTTCCAGAACCGGACAATATGCGTACGGCGGTCCGCTTCACGCGGCCAGCTCTGCACCGCACGGAGTCGGCGTTCCGCTCGCGTCCTGCGCGCAGCGGCCAGCCCATCCGATCACTATCTGTGATGGCCAACCCTGCCAACCCAGTGAGCGTGTTGCCCGGCTGGGACTATTGGTGTCATACGGGGGGTCGGATGTGGCGGCCTCTGGCTGGTATCCAATGACCTGCTGGAAGGGTCTCCTCCAGCAGGTCCACGGGGAGCCCTGGATTGGTGCCCCCCGGCGGCCTCACACGGCTTGGCCAAGCCACATAGGGACCTTCGTCTGAGACGAAGGCCTTGGCGGCGTTGCCGCGTGCGGGCGCGCCTTCAGAAGTTGTCCGGCGGAGTTATCCGAAGGGGTCAGGCGTGCAGACGCTGAGCACAGGCGAGCTGCTGGCGCGCCGCCCGGTAGCGGGACCTCGGTCTGCCCGGCGGGTGATCGTCCCAAGCTGTCATTTGTGTTCTGAGCCCCGGGACTGTACGATCGCGGCGTCTCACGAAATACGCCCATAGTGGCGGTATTCTGGGGTCGTGAGCTTCAGGGGGGCGTTTTCGGGGTGGGAATCATCTTTTTGGCAGTGCTCGTTGTGCTGGCCTACCTCGCAATTCGTTGGTTTAAGAAACGTAGGACCCAGAAGTTCCTCTCCGAAAAGCAGTTAAAACGGGCCGAGATCGAAACGCCACAGCAAAGGGCTGCCTCACTCGGGTCTACCTGGCCGGACCAGGTCAGGGCGACGCGAATGGGGGAGGCGGCCCCGTGCGCATAACTCCTCGCCACACGGCCCCGAGCGCCCCTCGCTTTCCGCTTTTGTCGCGCTGCGTCCGGGTCCGCGGGTTCGGCATGGTCCTCAGAGCGCTGGCTGCCGCGGCTGTCGCGGTCGCGGTTTTCATCCCCCTCGGCGCCCTGATCTCCGCCGCGCCCGCTGGCGCCGACCCCGTCATCGACCCCGCGGGGGTGTCGATCGGCAACGGCCCCCAGCAGTTCAACGGCACGTATCTGAACGCGCAAAAGATCGCCGACAGCCTCGCCGGCGCGGGCGTCACCGTTGAGGCCACCGGGCAAATCACGATTGCCGATCCCAGCGATCTATCGGCAAGTCCTCTTGGAACACCGCACTTCAGCTTGACCTTGAGCGCGCCGGTCTGCAACGTCGATAACAACCTCAACCTCGGGGCGTTGGGAAACCTCATCCTGGATTGCGGCACGCTGAACTTCAACGCTCAGATCACCTCGGGCGGGCCCGCGATCGATCCCAGTCGCGTGACCAGCACGGCGACACAGGTGAACGTGCTGAGCAACGCGGCCAGCATCCAGCAGGCCATCGATAGTTCGTCGCCAGCCTCTCCCGGCACCGTTCAGGTTAGCCCCGGCCAATATGCCGGGAACCTGACCATCGGGCATGCGCTGACCCTCACCGGCAACGACGGCACATCGGCAACTGGAGCCGACCCCAACGCCCCCACCCTCGCCGGCGCCCAGCCCGGCGGGAACGTCATCACCGTCTCCGCCGATCACGTCACCGTGGATGGCCTGCACCTGAACGGCACCGTCGGGGCTTCCCCGGTGAGCAGCACGAGCGGCATCTTCGCCAGCGGTGTCGACGGACTGACTGTCACGCACAACACGTTCGACGGTTTCTCCGGACTCAGCATCACCACGCCCGGGTCGACAAACGTCGTGTCGGACATGAACGACACGATCTTCGACCCAACATCGGTGTCGATCGGCAACGGCACCCAGCTGATCAACGGAACGTATCTGAACTGTCAGAAAATTACCGACAACCTCGTGGTCACGAGCATCACCATTCAGGCCACCGGGCAAATCTCGGTTGTCGACCCCTGCGATCTGTCGACCAGCCTCAATGGAACACCGCACTTCAACCTGAGCCTGGTAACGCCCACATTGAACATCAACAATGGTCTGAATCTTGCGGCGTCGGGAAACCTGTTCCTCACCGTCAGCACGCTCAACCTCAACGCCCAGCTCACCTCGGGCGGCACCACGATCGATCCATCCCGCGTGACCAGCACGGCGACACAGGTGAACGTGCTGAGCAACGCGGCCAGCATCCAGCAGGCCATCGATAGTTCGTCGCCAGCCTCTGCCGACACCGTTCAGGTTAGCCCCGGCCAATATGCCGGGAACCTGAGCATCGGGCATGCGCTGACCCTCACCGGCAACGACGGCACGTCGGCAACTGGAGCCGATCCCGGCGCACCCACCCTGGCCGGCACCCAGCCCGGCGGGACCGTCATCACGGTCACGGCTGATAACGTCACGCTCGACGGCCTGGACCTGAGCGGGACCGTCGCCGGAGGTTCGTCGGACAGCAGCGTGTACGGCATCCTGGCCAGCGGCGTGGACGGGCTGACCGTCACGCATAACACGTTCGGCGGTTTCTCCGGACTCAGCATCGCCACGCCCGGGTCGACCAACGTGGTGTTGAACGCGAACGGTCCCACCGACACCATCACGTTCGACAGTGAGGGCGGCAGCACGGTGGGACCGGTGAGCGGCCTGGACGGGACCACCGTCAGCCTGCCGGACGCCCCGGCGCGGGCGGGCTACAGCTTCGGCGGCTGGTACACGGCCGCGTCGGGGGGCAGCCTGGCCACCTCGCCGTATCTGCTGGCCGGCTCGGCCACCCTGTTCGCCCAGTGGACCGCCAACCCCAAGCGCGCGACGTCGACACAGGTGCTGTGCTCGCCGTTCAGCCTCAGCACCGGTGCCAGCACCTCGTGCACCGCAACGGTAACCGACACCGATTCGGGCGCCGAGTCCTGGCCCCAGGGGGCCATCAGCTGGGACAACGGCGGAGCGTCCGGCAACTTTGCTTCGAGCAGCTGCACGCTGGTGCAGAACGGATCCAGAACACGGCGACCACGGTAACGAGCAGCAAGAACCCGAGCACCTACGGCGACTCTGTCACGTTCACGGCGACGATCGCACCGAGCCCCAGCGGCGCGGGGACGGTCACCTTTACCGACGGCGCCACGACCCTCTGCAACGCGGTTAACGTCAGTGGCAACACCGCAACCTGCACCACCTCGTCGCTTTCAGCGAACGGCAGCCTGCACGCGATCACCGCTTCCTACAGCGGCGCCACCGGATTCACGTCAAGCAGCGGCAGCCTCTCGCAGACCGTGAACAAGGCCACCCCGACATGCTCGCTGACTCCCTACACCGTCACCTACGACGCCAAAGCCCACACCGCGGCCGGTGCCTGCACGGGGGTGAGCGGGGAGACCCTGGCCGGGCTGGACCTGACCGGCACCACCCACACCAGCGCCGGGGCCCATTCCGACACCTGGACGTTCACCGACTCCACCGGCAACTACAAGAACGCGACCGGCACCGTCACCGACACGATCATCAAGGCCGCGGTGCATGTGGATGCCAACGCGGCGTCGAAGACATACGGGGATCCCGACCCGGCCCCGAGCCGGACGCTGCGCGCGTCGGACTTCCAGGGCAGCGACACCCCCACCACCAGCGGCATCACCGGCACTGCGAACTGCTCGATCACCAGCTATTCCCAAAACGCGGGCACGTACACCGGCGTGATCAGCTGTGGCCCGGGGACACTGGCGTCGGCTAACTACACCTTCGCCGTCGGCAACACAGCTAACCTCACGATCAACCAGGCGACGCTGACAGTGACCGCAGACGACAAGTCGATCATCTACGGCGATCCGCTGCCCGCGTTCACCTACCAAGTGACGGGCTACAAGCTGACCGACACGTCCGCAATCCTGGCCGGTAGCGCCACATGCGCCGCCAGCGGGACCACCGGGTCGCCACCGGGCCCGGCTGGTACCTATCCGATCACCTGCACGCAAGGCACGCTCAGCGCTGGCAGCAACTACAAGTTCTCGCACGGCAGCGGCACACTCACGATCAGCAAGAAGTCGGCAACGCTCGGCTACACCGGCGGGATGTTCTTCTCCACGGGCTCGAGTTCGGCCACGAGTGCCAGCGTCACGTTGCAGGCAACGATTACGCCCGCCGCGGGCGGCTCGCCCGACCCGACCAAGGCGGCGCCGCCGAAGTTCCTGCTGTACAAGAGCACTAACCTTACGATGGCCACGCCGGATGCAACGTGTACCGCGACCGCGGTGAGCAGCGCCGGGATCGCCTCGTGCACCATCTCCAGCCTGGGCGTCGATAACTGGACGGTGGTCGTTCAGGAGCCAAGCAACGGCTACTTCACCGCGCCGGACTCGGACCCGGTCGTGATGACGGTGTATCAGCCCGCGACGGACAAGTTCGCCACCGGCGGGGGCTGGATCACCGACCCCAGTTCGAACACTTCGGCGCAGAACAAGCACGGCAACTTCGGGATGACCGTGCGGTACAAGAACGGCACGACGACGCCGAGCGGCCAGTCGGTCTATGTGTTCCGCGGCGCGGACGGCTACGACTACGTGATCAAGAGCAACAGCTGGACCGGCGGCGGTCTGTCGTTCGGGACCAACACCGCCAGCTTTAGCGGCAAGGCCAACGTGACCGCGATCGACCCCCGCACCGGGCTGGCCGTGAGCGGCATCGGCGGCGGCAACTACACCTACCGTGTCGACGTCACCGACAACGGCAGTACCGGCGACACCTACGCGATCAGCGTGTACACGCCCACCGGCACGCTCTACCACCAGGCGGGAACAACCAGCGCCAGCGGCCAGCTCCGGCTCGGCGGCGGCAACATCGTCGTCCACACCCCGTAGCGCGAGCTCGCGTCGATCACCCGAGGGGAGCGGTTCCGGCCCGCTCCCCTCGCATGCCAATCCGGGCCAGCCGCAGGCACCTGGAAGGAGGTCAGGCCCGAGGGAAGATCGTCATCACGGTATGAGGCGCGACCCTCGGGAGCGGCGGCTGGCGGAGTAACTGGGGCAAAACGTCGCCTTTCCGTCGGGTGGAGAAGCGTGCCGCGCTGTCGCCATAAGAAGGCAGTGCGCGCTCCGCCCGCTCAGTGAGGGCTGGACAAGGAGCGGGCCATCCGTCCCTGCCCTGTCCGATTTTGCGCTGGCGTGTTGACTATGCCCGGTTCTTAGAGTCTAATTCTGTTTGTTTTTGATTGGCTAGCCGGTGGCCTGGTTATGCGAGCCATGGTCTGCCCGGAAGGAGGTACGCCGTCATGCGCCTGGGGCGCTTGATCGTCGCCCGCGTCGCGGTGCCGGCGGCGGTGCTCCTCGTGCTGGCCTGTACCTCGGTGGCGCAGGCCAATCCGGGAGCTGCCGCCGACCCCGGCGAGAGCGCCAGCCTGCCGCCGGCGTATCCAGCAGTAGGTCCCGGAACGCATTTCCTCAACGATGACGCGCTCATCGCGGGCTTCAAAGAGCCGGGCTGGTACAAGGCCAACATCCCGTTCTTAGAGGTGCCCGACCAGCAGATCCAGCAGACCTACTACTACCGCTGGCGGACGTGGAAGGAACACGTCAGGGAAAGCGGCCCAGCCAACGGCGACATCTTGACGGAGTTCTTCGGCGCACCCGGGTACTCCGCACCGTTCGGCGGGATCGACGCCGCTGCTGGGCACCATATCGACGAGGGCCGCTGGATCCGCGACCAGCAGTACGTGGACAGCGATCTCGCCTACTGGCTGCAGGGTGCCGGGTCGGGCCCTAAGCCCGCGACGGACTTCCTCAACGCGAACACCGCCGACCGGGCGCACGAATACAGCTTCTGGGCGGCCAGCGCCGCCTACGCCGACGCTGAGGTGACGGGCGACTGGTCGTTCGCCAAGAGCCTCGAGGGGGACCTGATCCGCCAATACGACGGGTGGAAGGGGCAATTCAACCCACAGCTCGGCCTGTACTGGCAGGTTCCGGTGTGGGATGCGACGGAGCTGACCGCCTCCTCGTACGAGACCGATCCCGCCGACCCGTACCACGGCGGCGCCGGGTACCGGCCGACGCTCAACGCCTACCAGTACGGCGACGCGGAAGCCATCGCCGCGATTGCCGCCAAGACGGGAGACCAGGCCACCGCCCGCGCGTTCGCGCAACTAGCAACAGGGCTGCGGAGCAACATGCAGAAGTGGCTGTGGGATCCGGCCCGGCAGTTCTTCTACCACATGGCGCGTGACAACAATCCCAGCCACCAGCTTGTCTCCGCGCGCGAGGAGATGGGGTTCGTCCCATGGATGTTCGACATGCCGCAACCGTTGGACTCGGTGGCCTGGCGGCAGATCACCGACCCGCAGGGATTCGCCGCACCCTACGGGCCGACGACCGTGGAACGGCGCAGCAGGTGGTTCATGTACCAGGCGAGCCAGGGCTGCTGTCGCTGGGACGGTCCCAGCTGGCCGTACGAGACCAGCCAGACGCTGACCGGGCTGGCCAATCTGCTCGATGACTACCCGTCCCAGCCCTACGTCAGCAAAGCCGACTACGACACCCTGCTGCGTGACTACGCCCTGACCCAGTACCAGAACGGGCAGCCCTACCTCGGGCAGGCACACGATCCGGACAATCCCGTGTGGATGTACGGCGCGGACGACTACAACCACTCGAGCTTCAACGACCTGGTGATCAGCGGGCTGATTGGCCTGCGGCCACAAGCGGGGAGCACCTTGCAGGTCAAGCCGCTGGTGCCGGATTCGTGGAACTACTTTGCGCTGGAGAACGTGCCCTATCACGGCCACAACGTGACGGTGCTGTGGGACCGGGACGGATCCCGCTACCGCCAGGGGCCCGGTCTCCACATCTACGTCGACGGAGAACAGATCACCGCCGCACCGGTGCTGCGCCCGCTGACCGTAGCGCTGCCGGCCAACCCGACGCCTGGTCCGGCCGGTGCCACATTCGCCGACGACGCCGCCAACGTCTACGGCCAGGGCTACCCGCGAGCGTTCGCCTCGGACACCTGGGTCTACGACAGCCCGCAGAACGCCATCGACGGCCAGAACTTCTACGACGAGATCCCCGAGGACAGCCGCTGGACCGACTACGGCTCATCGAGCGCTACCGACGACCTTGGCGTCGACTTCGGAACCTCGATCCCGGTCAATGACGTGCGTATCTATACCTACGACGACACCGACCACGGGGGCGGTGTGCACACACCGGCCTCCTACCGCGTGCAGTACTGGAACGGCAGCGCCTGGGCCGACGTCCCGGACCAGCAGCACAGCCCAGCGCACCCGGTCGGCAACGCCCTCAACGAGGCCACCTTCCCCACGGTGACCACCAGCCAGGTGCGAGTCGTGTTTACCCGGCCCGGCGGCGCTGCGGTCGGTGTCAGTGAGATGGAGGCCGGCAGCGACATCAGTACCCAAGCCCGCATTTCCCTGGGCGCGGCCGACGCCGCCTCCCTGTCCCTCCCGGTCGGCAAGCCCACCGCGGTGACCACGACGGTCACCAACACCACTGGGCACGCGCTCACCAACGTGGACGTCAGCCTCCCCGTGCCCGCAGGGTGGCACGCCACGGCAGCCACGAGCACCGGCGCGCCGGAGATCGGCCCGGGACAAACGTTCAGCACCACATGGGAACTGACTCCGGCGGCGCCGGCCAGCACGGCGGCCTTGTTCGCCTACGCATCATCCGGCCCACCGCAAAACCGGCAGAGCACCCACACCCGCATCACCGCCGACGTCGGATTCGACCCTGGCTACTACACCAACACCCAGATCGACGACCACTTCACCACCGACTCCCTGAGCAGCTACCAGGTCCTGCAGCCACCCGACAATGAAGTCGTGCCGCAACTCAGCGTTGGTGGCGGCCAGGCCGCGGCAACCGCCGGTCAGCCATTCTTCGGCATCCTGCAGAGCGCGGAGGCGCCCACCTCGAGCGCCTCGGCCGCCGTCGTGGACGCCGGGCAGTTCACCAACGATCCGGCCGAGGCCGAGGACACCCTGTTCGTCGGGCTGGCCAAGGACACCGCCGACTACGTCATGGCCTGGTACAACAACAGGGGACGCGCGTCGGGATTCGACGTGCGGTCCGCCGGCCAGCTCAACGTCGGCGTCAACACGAACTGCTGTGCGGCCGTCACGATCACCCCCGGCGACCGGTTCGCCATCGCCTACACCCGCAATATGGTCAGCTCCTACGTCGAGCACGCCGGGACCTGGCAACGACTGGTCAGCATGGATGTCAGCCCCGCGGTCAACCTGGACGATCCCGCCGTGCGTGCGCAGTACCACTTCACGTTCGGGCTGCGCGGCAGTCACGGCACCGTCGCGATCAGCAGGTTCGAAGGACTGAGCGCGCCATGACAACCGAACGCCCGGGGTCGGCAGCACCCGGTGGGCGAACACGCCAGCGACCGCGATCGCGAGCGGCGCGCCGCCGTGCCAGATTGTCGGTCAGCGCCAGCACGAGGGCCAGGACCCAGCGCCGCCGAGCGGCCCGGTCCGCCGGATGAAGACCGCCGGTGGGTGAAACCGGCAGGCATG
>WNFX01012774.1_pt1 | contig 14605 bp, 14 predicted proteins | sample 5400111 | NCBI WGS metagenome assembly WNFX01 (sample SAMN13153363, study PRJNA577476) | soil metagenome | isolation source: 40 cm soil or saprolite under grassland replicate 1 | place: USA:California | collected 2016-06-15 | reverse complement strand
CCTGGATCTGGGGACGGCCCCAGCCCAAACCCCGCTCCTACCGAAAGCGCTTTATATACACCCTTTAAGGAACGTAGCACTAGGGCCCGGGATATTCGCCGGGAACCTCGTCTACCGCCAGCGGAACTGGCCCCGGGCGCTACTGGCCTACGAGGAGTGGACCCGGCATCTTCCCGACGAGCTCACGTCCATCATCTCCTTCCTCGTGCCGCCGGCCGACTGGGACATGGGTGACCAGACGCTGATGCTGGTCGGCTTTGCCTGGGCCTCGCCCGACGACGGCGAAGGACAGCGGGTGGTGGCCAGGCTGGAGCGGGCCGCGCCGCCCGACGCGCGGATAATCGAGCCGGTCCAGTGGACCACCTGGCAGTCGTCGGTCGACGAGCTCTTTCCCCGGGGCGTCCGCGCCTACTGGAAGAACACCTCCTTCGACCGGCTCGACGGCCCCGTCGCCGGCGTCCTGCTCCGGCGGGCCGGGGAGCAGGCGTGGCGGGGAACCGGATTCGACGTCCACCACCTGGGCGGCGCGTTCGGCCGTGTCCCCCAGGACGCCACGCCCTTCCCGAACCGCGCCGCCCGGTTCTGGCTCAACATCTACGGGTTCTGGCCGGACCCGGCCGACGACGCGGCGCGCACCGCATTCATCCGCGGATTCGCGGCGGACATGGCCCCGCTGGCCACCGGCGGCCTGTACGTCAACTTCATGGCGGCCGAGGACCAGGGCGCGGCAGCGGCCGGCCCGCCCGTCTACGGCGCGCGGGCCGGTGAGCGCCTCGCCACGCTCAAGCGGCGCCACGACCCGGAGAACGTCTTCCGGCTGAACCACAACATCGCGCCGTAACGGGAGTTGCGTCTCCACCCCGCCGTCACAGGTAACGCATCCGGGCTCCAGCCCGGCCGGCTTCCATCGGGCTCACCGGCCGCCCGGGAAGGCGGCCCCCCGAACGGAGGGACGGCATGTCAGCCACGCTCATCAGGACCTGCCCGCTGTGCGGGCTCCGCTTCGACAACCTCCCCATCCTCGAGCTGCACATCCGCGAGGATCACCGCCGGCGGGAGCGCCGGCCCGCGCAGGACGACGGCGACTCCGCCGGTACGGGCGGCCCGGCCGGCCAGGTCAAAGACGGCTGACCGGCCCGGGTCGCCGCTGCCTGCCCGACCTTGTCCCGGGGCAGCGGCGCGTGATGCCCTCACGACGAGCGGATGGCGGCGCCGGCCAGCCGGCCGATGTCGGGAATGCCGGCAAAAGGCCCCTGGGAATTGGCTATCGTCTACCGCGGCAGCGTGTGACGAGATAGTTCTCGGGGAGCCCCGCACGTGACGAATCCGCAGCAGCCCGCGGCGCCAGTGCCGCAGCCGGTGCTCAGCCCGCCGACGGGCACGGCGATCTTCGTGGTGGTGAGGGTCAACCCGGCAGGCGAGCAGGCCGTGCGCGGCCTGCTGCCCGACCTGGCCGGCCTGCAGCGGTCGGTGGGCGCCCGCGTGCCGGCCGGCGCACTGACGTGCGTGGCCGGGATCGGCTCGGCCGCCTGGGACCGCTTGTTCAGCGGCCCGCGGCCCGCCGGTTTGCATCCGTTCCCGGAACTGGCCGGGTCGAAGTACATCGCCATCGCCACGCCCGGCGATCTGTTTTTCCATATCAAGGCCATGAGCATGAACCTGTGCTTCGAGATGACCGCCCAGATCATGAACCGGCTCTCGGGGGCGGTCACGGTGGAGGACGAGGTCCACGGGTTCCGCTACTTCGAGGAACGCGACCTGCTCGGTTTCGTGGGCGGGACGGAAAATCCCGGTGGGCAGGCCGCCGCCGCGGCCGTGCTGGTCGGGCCCGAGGACCCGCGGTTCACCGGCGGCAGCTACGTCATTGCCCAGAAGTACCTGCATGACATGCGGGCCTGGCACGCCCTGCCGGCCGAGGAGCAGGAGAAGGTGCTCGGCCGCACGAAGCTGTCCAACATCGCGCTGCCCGCCGGGGCCCGGCCGGCCAACTCCCATCTGGCGCTGACCGGCACCACCGGGCCCGGCGGCGCCCAGCGGCAGATCCTGCGGGACAAGATGCCATTCGGCAGCGCCGGGCGCGGTGAGTTCGGCACCTATTTCGTTGGCTACGCCGCCAGCCCCGGCGTCACCGAGCAGATGCTGGCCAACATGTTCATCGGCGACCCGCCCGGCAACTACGACCGGATACTCGACTTCTCCGCCGCGGTCACCGGTTGCATGTTCTTCGTGCCATCGGCCGATTTCCTCCGCGACCCGCCGGGCCCGCCCGGCGTGCCCGCCCGGGCCCCCGCCGCCCAGGAGCCGGCCGCCCGGGAGCCGGACCTGGCCGATGTCAGCGCGCCGCCGGGCATCCCCCACCCGGCCGGGCCAGCCGAGCACGTCGGCGGCCTGACCAGGAGCGGTCCAGCGGTGACCATCCCGCCTCGCGTGTAACCGCCGGGTGTGCGGGGGGAACGGCCCGGGGCGGCCGGGTCCCGTCTACCGCTCCTCTCGCTGCGCCGCCAGCAGTGGTATCGCCGCGATCTTTTCCTCGGTCAGGTCTTCCCAGCGGATCCCGGCGGCCGCCCGTGGCCCGTGCAACGGGCGGCAGTCAATGATGCGCTCGGGGGTGACGATAAGGTCCACCGGCACGTCGTGACCGGTCAGCGGGATCATCCCGGCCGCGCGTACCTGGAGTTCGTGCACGGTGGTGACCGACACGGTGTCCTGGCCGATCAGGCCCGCCGCCGCGGCGAGGGCGAACTCCAGGTCGGCGAAGCCGCCGCCCTTGCCCAGCCGGGCGCCGTCCTCGCCGACCGCCACGCTGCCCATCACCACCAGGTCAACCGGGGAAAGTTCAGCCAGCGTGACCCGCCGGGCGGAGCGCGACGCCCCTCGTATCGAGGCCGCCTTGCGCGGCGGCTCGCTCAGGTGGGCGGGATCCAGGGCGAAGAACGGCTCCGGCTCCGCCAACCGCGGCACCGCCATGTACACGGTCTTGCCGTCCTCCAGCGCGCGCTGCCGCACCGGCAGCTGCGCGGAGTCCGGGTTGGCCTTCACCGTGCCGGCCACCTGCCACACACCGGTGGCGCGGAGCCGCTCGGCGGCCGCCTCCGCGCCGGTGAAGTTCGGGATGCGTCCCGCCGCGCCGGGGAACCGGGCCACCCGGGCCGCGCTCATCTGCGACCACACCTCCTGCCGGAGGGCGGCCTTCGCGGCCAGCACCTCGGCTGGGCCGCCGGCATCACGATCGTGGCGCGGCACGGAACGGGCCATCCCCCCATCCTTTGTCAACAAGCTCCCGGCCGCAGGAGCGCTACCGGGGTTGTGCCCGCCCGCCGGGCGGCGCCCACAGGGCCGCCCGCGTGTCCAGGACCTTGCCCACGGCCGCCACGAAGCCGGCGAGCTGGCCGGAGGTGAGCGCAAGGCTGAGTGCCAGGTAGCCACGGGGGGCGATGTAATACCCGAGCTCGAGCAGATCGAGGAAGAGCAGCTCAAGGAGCTGCGGGTCGCTGCGGCTCAGGTCCTTGGTGGTCTTGACCGGTGCCGCCGTGGCGTGGATGGCGAGCAGGCTGCCCACCCCGGTGACCCCGAACGGCGCGCCGGCCGCCTGGAACGTCTGCGCCAGCTCCTCGCGCAGCGCGTCGCCGCGGGCGGTGTGCCACTGTGCGGTCTGGGGCGGGTAGACCCGGGTGAGTCCGGCGTGGCCGGCGGCCATCGAGACCACATTGTTGTTGAAGGTGCCGGCGTGGGGCAGCGCGCCGGGGCGGGCCGGGTCGAACAGCCCCATCACGTCGGCGCGCCCCCCGAAGGCGCCGAACGAGGCTCCGCCGCCGATGTACTTTCCCAGCGTGGTCAGATCGGGCCAGATCCCCAGCCGCTCCTGCAGGCCACCGGGCCCGGTGCGTGAGGTCATCACCTCATCGAAGATGAGCAGGGCGCCGGCCTGCCGCGTCGCCTCGCGCAGCGCCGACAGGAAGGCAGGATCGCCGGGTATGCACCCGCCGGAGCCGAGCATCGGCTCCACCAGCACGCACGCGAGGTCGCCCGCGTGCTCGTGCACGAGGGCCGGTGCCCCCGCCGTGTCGTTGTACTCGGCCAGCAGCACGTCATAGGGCGCGTTGACCGGTGACGGCCCGTCCGCGAACGTCAGCAGGCCGCCGTGGTACCCGCCGCGGAAGACCATGACCCGGCCGCGCCCGGTGAAGGCCCGGGCGGCCGACAAGGCCATCAGGTTGGCCTCGGTGCCGGAGTTGGTGAAACGGACCGACTCGATCGACGCGAAGCGCGCACAGACCGCCTCGGCGAGGTCGACCTCATACCGGGTGTGCGCCCCCCGGCTGATCCCCTCCTGCAGCGCGTCGGTCATCGCCTTGATCACGACGGGGTTCGAGTGCCCGTAGAGTCCGGCGGAGTACTCACCCAGCAGGTCGACGTACTGATGCCCGTCGGCGTCCTCCAGCACCGCCTCCCATGCCCGCGCGATCCGCAGCGGGAAAGGCCGGTGGTAGAGCACGCTGCGGGTGTTACCGCCGGGCAGGACCGCCCGCGCCCGCTCGTGCAGCGCCGACGTGCGGGGGCGGCGGGCGGCGTAGAGCGCCCGCGCCTCATCGACCGCCGCGGTCACGGCATCAGATCCCGCGCGCATCACCGTCCCTGACATCAGCGAGCCCCTTGCTGCCCTGGCTGAGCACCGGCGCCGCCTAGTGCCCGTTGCTTGAGAAGTGCTGGTAGTCCTTGGGCGTGACCCAGCTCCCGCCCCACCCCCAGCCGATGGCGGCGAAGGCGCGGGTCACCAGGCCGCCCGCGTGGATCAGGCCGGGCACATGCCGTGACCGGTCCGCGTTCGCCCTGCACCGCGGCGGATCGATGTAGCCGCTGTCGATGTAGACGTTCTCGCATGGGTTGATGTCGACCGCGAGCCCGTAGGCGTGCATGGACCAGTCATTGGTGCCGTCAACGAGGCGGCAGTTGAACGCCGAGGTGTTGTCGGCGTTGGTGGAGCGGGGGTCGCTGCCGTGGTACACGTCGGGCAGCACCATCCGGTGGATCTGGTACCGCGCCCGGTAGAGGACCGAGAACACCTCGATGATCTTCTTGGTGACGGCGGCGTTCACTATCAGCTCGCCGGTATGCGCCCGTCTGTCGAAGCCCCAGTAGGTCATGCGGATGAGGGCCAGGCCGGACAGCGGCTGCGGGCAGGCGGGATGCCAGGTGTGCCGCAGGCGCCAGCGCCAGGATGAGCTGACGGCGGTGACGGAGGCGCTGAAGGCCGGCTGGGCCGGCGGCCGGGCCGGCGTCGTGCCGGGCGCGGCTGTTGCCACGGTCGGATGCGGCTGGCCGCCCGGCCCGGACACCGCCCGGCCGGGTGAGCAGGCGGCAACGCACAGCACGGTCAGTGCGGCGGTGGTGACCAGCAGTCCCCGGCTCCTCACGATCCCTGGATCATAGTCGCCGCGGGGCGGGCCGGTCCGGCGACGCCGGGAGGCCGTCCCGGCTTGCACCCGGCCACGCAGACGGGAATGCTCCAGGGCATGGCCACTGACCCGATGGATCCGGCGACGGCGGTCACCTGGGGGCCCTTCATCCAGGCCGCCTACGAGCAGTTCGTCAGCGCTCCCAGCGTGGTCAATCCGTCTGCGATCAAGAACATGCCCGCCGGCTACACGCTGGTGCGCACGATCCAGATGACCGACTTCTTCGGCCCCGTACAGACGCGCGTCTTCTACGGCTTCGTCGCCGTGGGCGGTGATCCCAAGACCGCGGTGGTGGCGTTGCGCGGCACGGCCAGCAACACCGAATGGTGGGACGACCTGCACTGGGATCTAGTGCCGTTCGCCCAGGTCTCGGGCGGAGGGAAGGTCGCCCAGGGCTTCTACGACATCTACAACACGCTCGGCACCATGACCTCGGCGCAGCAGCAGAGCACCCCGGCCCCGGACGCCTTCGCCGCCGAGGTCGCGGACGCGGTCGCCGGCGGTTTCGCCACCGGTCTCGACCCTGGCCTGCCGACGGTGGTGTGCGGCCACAGCCTGGGTGGCGCGCTCGCGACGCTCCTGGTCGCGGACGTCACCGTGAACACGCAACTGAAGCCGCAGGCATGGACGTTCGCCTCGCCACGGGTGGGAGACGCCATCTTCGCCGCACGCTACGGCGCCCTCAGCACCGTGTCATGGCGGATCTACAACCAGGTCGACGTCGTCCCGTACTTCCCCGTCGATACCTCCGGCGGCTACCAGCCCGTCACCGCCGGGTACGCGATTAACTCCCTGGGGAAGGCGCACTGGAGCTTGGGCTGCGCCCACGCGCTGAACACCTACCTGCACGTGCTCTCGCCCGCCACGGCGCCGCTGGACCCGGCCTGCAAGCCAGCCTCCTAGTGACGGGCCGGCGCGCTCACCCGCGCTGTCGCGTCCCCACCGGCACGCGCGCCCGGGCGGCGGCCGGGCTGCGCATCCGCTTCAGCGACACGCCCAGCCCGTAGATCATGAACTGGCCCTCGGGAACGATCTCGAGGATGCAACTCGAAGCCTGCCGCTCGGGTGGCAGCAGGGACGCCAGCTGCTCCGGTACCGCGCGGTCCGCCACCGGGCCGGCCGGTTGGACGATCGCCGTGCCGTGGAAGCTGACGGTGGCGGGCGGGATGGGGAAAAGAAGTGACAGCAGGCCGCCCCGCCGTACAGGGACCGTCACCGCCACCCGTCCGCTGGCCGCGATGTGCCTGGCCTTCCAGCTGTCGGAGGCGACGGCCACATACAGCCGACGCCCGTCGGCGGCGTACACCACGCCGCTCGACCGGGGCTCGCCGGCCGGCGTGACATAGCTCACCACCGCGAACGAGGCCCTGGTGAGCGCGCGCCAGACCTGTTCGCTGGTGAGGCGGCCCGCGAGGGCTTCCCCGCCGCTCGCTTGGTCGAGCTGCCTCGCTGTCGTCATGGTCCTGCCTCCTGGTCTCCACTCACCAGCCTGCCGCCAACGGTGACACGAGGTAAGAGCCGGAAGTCCCGGCCGGCCCGGCCGAACGGACCTGCCTGCTCGTACGGCTGGGCGGTGGGGGCTTCACCGCTCGTGGACGACCTGCTGGAACGGGCGGTCAGTGACCGCTGCTCCGCCTGCACCGCCATCTGGCCGGCGATCCGCGGACCGTGCGCTGGCCCCACGCCCCGGACTGGCCTGCCAGAAAACCGGTTTGCCGGAGCGCGGGTCTAACTGGGTGAAGGACAAGAGGGAAGGAACCACATAGATGCGTAAGGCCCATGCCGGTACCGGCACAGCCGAGGCCCGCGAGATCCAGAAGCCGGACGAGCAGTGGCGCCAGGAGCTGCGTGCTGCGCCAGGCTCACACCGAGCGCCCGTTCACCGGTGAGTACGTCCACAACCACGCCGACGGCTTCTACCGCTGCGCCGGCTGCGGCAGCAAGCTGTTCAGCTCCGACGCCAAGTTCGACTCGGGCACCGGGTGGCCCAGCTTCGACGAGCCCACGGTCGCCGAGGCGGTCGAGCTGCGGCCGGACAACAGCCTGTTCATGCGCCGCACCGAGGTCGTCTGCCGCCACTGCGGTGGCCATCTGGGCCACGTCTTCGACGACGGGCCCACCCAGACCGGGCAGCGCTACTGCATCAACTCCTGCTCGCTGGCCTTCGAGCCCGCGACGGCAGGCGGGGAGCAGGACGACGGCGGTGCTGCGCAGCCCGGCCCGACTGGCTGACCGCCGCACCCTGACCAGGCTCAGGGGTGGTCTACTACCGTGTCTACGGCAGTCCCAGCCCTGAGCCGCGAGGGGAGCCGTGATGGGCGTGCCCAGCCGCAGTGACGACCATCAGTGGTCGCAGCAGCACCTCTCCCACTATGTCGAGGGGGAGCTGGCCCCGCGTGCCCGCCGCCGCCTCGACCGCCACGCGCTGGGCTGCGTGGATTGCGGGCGCGGCATCAGGGCGATGCGTGCCCTGGTGTACGCGGTCCAGGGCCTGGACGGGCTGGCAGACGTCCGCGCGCCCGCGACGATCTTCGACCGGGTCCGGCTGGCCGGGACCGGCCGCTCACCTTCATCTCCGAACGCGTGATGCCGCCGCTGGCCGGCCAGCGCGCCCCCGATCCGGCGGACACCGAGGCGACTCTGATCGCCCGGGCCCAGGCCGGGGACGTCAGTGCGTTTGAGCGGCTCTCCGGCGCGTACGCCGACCGCCTGTTCATGCTGCTGCTGCGGCTGCTGGGCGACCGCAGCGAGGCCGAGGACGTGGCCCAGGAGGTCATGCTGCGCGCCTGGCGGGCCATCCCCCGCTTCCGGGGCCAGTCCAGCTACTTCACCTGGCTGTACCGGATCGCGGTCAACGAGGCCAACCGCGCGCTGGAGAAAAGGGCCCGCCGGCCGGCGTCCGCGCCGATCGGGGCGGACGAGCTGCAGCTGCCCGCTCCCGCGGCTGATGACCCATCCCGGCAGGCCGAGAACAGCGAACTGCGCCGGGCCCTGGGCCGGGCCCTGGCCGGGCTGCCGCCCGCGCTGCGGACCGCCATCGTGCTGCGCGACGTCGAAGGGCTCTCCACGCAGGAGGCCGCCGAGATCACCGGGGTCAGCCAGGCCGCCTTCAAAAGCCGGCTCCACCAGGCACGCCTGCGCGTCCGGGCCGCCATCGGCGACGAGACCCTGGTCACCACCGGTGGCTGACCGATACATTCAGCACCACGCCGGGCACCGCCGGACCGGGAGGTCACCGTGGCCAACTCGTACCTGACCGTCGGCTCCGGGGAACGCCGGTGGCGCTGGCCACGGCCATGGAGGAGTTCCTGAGGCGGGAATGACCATGGCGGCGAGGCCCGACACCGAGGTCGTTTACGATCCCGCCACCTACACTGGCGGCGTCCCCTACCCGGCGCTCGCCCGGCTGCGCCGGGAAAGCCCGGTGGTCTGGGCGCAGGAGATCCCGGTGCTCGGCTGGCCCGGCGGCCCGGGCTTCTGGCTGGTGCTCCGGCACGCCGACGTGGAGCGGGTGCTGACCCGGCCGCGGCTGTTCTCCTCCTGGCTCGGCGCCACCCAGATCCGTGACCCGCCGACGCCGGCCGCGCTCGGCTACGTGCGCCGGATGATGCTGAACATGGACCCGCCGGAGCATTCCCGGCTGCGGCGGCTGCTGGGCCGGTCGTTCACGCCGCGGGCGGTCGCCGGGCTCGAGCAGCGGATCAGCGGGTACGCCCGGTCCCTGTGCGACCGCGTCCTGGCCGGCGGGCGGGGCGAGTGCGATTTCGCCCAGGACCTCGCCGCCGACCTGCCGCTGCTCACGCTGGCCGACGTGCTCGGCGTGCCGGAGCAGGACCGCTGGCTGCTGTTCGACTGGTCGAACCGGGTGATCGGCTACCAGGACCCCGACTACGCCTCGTCGGCCGAATTCGACTCCTCCGGCGGGACGCCGATGGCCCGGGAGGCGGTCGCGCTGCGGCCCGCCCCGGACTCGCGCGGCCGCATGCCCGACCCGCGCACCCGCGAGGGCATGCCCGACCTCTACGCCTACGCCCACCTGCTGGCCGGCGAGAAACGGCGGCGGCCCGGCCATGACGTCATGTCCATCCTGCTCGCGCAAGTCGATGACGACGGCGGCCAGGTATCGGTCGAGGAGTTCGAGAACATGTTCTGGCTGTTCGCGGTGGCCGGCAACGAGACGGTGCGCAACGGATTGCCGGGTGCCTGCATTGCCCTGCTCGATCACCCGGCGGCGCAGCAGGAACTGCGCGCCGATCCCGCCCTGATGCCGCGGGCGGTGGACGAGATGCTGCGCTGGTGGACGCCGGTCATGACGTTCCGCCGGACCGCCGCCGCGGACTGCGAACTCGCCGGGCAGCGTATCCGCGAGGGCGACAAGGTGGTGGTCTCGTTCGCATCGGCCAACCGGGACGAGGCGGTGTTCGCCGGCGCCGACGCCTTCGACATCCACCGCCACCCCAATCCGCACCTGGTCTTCGGCCACGGCCCGCACTTCTGCCTGGGTGCCCATCTGGCCCGGACCCAGATGGCCGCGCTGCTGCGCGAGGTGCTCGCGCGAACGTCCACGCTGCGTTACGCGGGCGAGCCGTCGTTTCTGCGGTCGAACTTCCAGCGAGGGGTCAAGCGGCTGCCCATCGCATGGTCCGCACGCTGAGCGGCGCCCGCCGGGTCCCATCAACCGCCGCCACCCGGCGCCGGTCCCGCGCGATCACGAGCCGGCGGTGAACCGTGTGCTCGGCGTCTGGCTCGTCCGGGCCCGGGTGCCAGCGGTGCGTGGAGATCACTCCGGGTTCCACCAGATCCAGGCCCTCGAAGAACCGGCTGATCTGTACGGGAGGGCCCGTGATCGGCGGTTAGGCCGTTCCCGCCACCGGGCACCACCAGGTCATGCGGATACTGGCGGGCCAGCGCCGCCGGGGCGCCGGGCCGCGGCCCGCCCGGCTGGACAGCCATCCGGTAACGATCACCACGGACGATGAGCATCCCGGGCCTGTGGTCCCGGGCGATTTCGCCGGGCTGAGTTTCGAACGGGGCCCGCTCAACCCCGGCAACGCCGGGGTGGCCGGTTACCTGTTCAGCCCGGCGAACGACTCACTGGTCACCCTGTTCCGCAATCTGGGCCTGGGCAGCCTCCGGATTGGCGGGGGCACGGTAGATCAGCTGATCCCCGCGGGCCTGGGCAGCGATGGCTTCACCGGGATCGACAACCTGTTTGCCTTCGCCGCCGTGGCCGGGGTCAAGGTCATTTACACCTTCCGCCTGCTCAGTCCCGGTGCAGCCCCCATCGATGACCTGAAATCGATCAATGCCCAGGCCGCTGGGTACATCTGGCGTCACTACCGGGAGAACGTGGACAGCTTCGCCATCGGGAATGAGCCGGACTGGCACGCATTCCATACCTACGCGGGCCGTCCGCTTGACCCGGCGATCTACGAGGAGATCCCGGGCGTGCCGGGCAGCGCCTACCCGTCCTACCTGACCTACTGGCAGGGCTTTGCCGACGCGGTGGGGGAGGCGGCGCCCGGGGCGCCGATGTCTGGGCCGGACACCGGGGCCTACGGCACGCTGACCTATACCCCCGACCCGGGGAACGGCGTGTCGTGGACCGAACGGTTCGCCCGCGATGAGAGGGACTCCGGCCGGATAGCAGACTTCACGCAGCACTTCTACGTGGGCGCAGGCCCGGGCAAGACAACCGCCCGGCAGGCGATCGGCAACATGCTGTCCCCCGAATGGGTGAACGGCACCACGATCGGGACTCAGCCGAAGCGCACCACGTACACCCCCTATCCCTGGCTCTACTCCAACCTTCTCGCCCCGGTGGCCGACGCTGGCCTGCGCTACCGCCTGACCGAATCGAATGACTATCTCGTCGGCGTCCCGGGAGCGAGCAATGCGTTCGCCTCGGCCCTGTGGGCGCTCGATTACCTGCACTGGTGGGCGGCTCACGCGGCCGCGGGCGTGAATTTCCACAACAAGCAGTGGCTCTACACCGACACGATCGTGCCGGATCCCGGCGCAGCCGGTGCGGGCTATGCGGTCACCCCGAAGGGGTACGGCATCAAGGCGTTCACCCTGGGCTCGGCGGGGCGGGTCAAGCCCGCCCGGATCGGGAATCCGGACGGCATCAACCTGACCGCCTATTGCATCGGCGGAGCGGACGAGGACTACGTCACGATCATCAACAAGACACAGGGGGCAGAGGCCGCGGATGCGGCCGTGACGATCGTCCCGCCCGGCCCGCGGTTGCGGGGCGCGCAGATGATGACTCTGGCCGGCGGGGAACCCGGGGACGCCACGGGCGCCAGTGCCACGCTCGGCGGCGCCGCGATCACCGGCGACGTCCCGTGGGATGGGACATGGAGAGCGCTGCCCGCCGATCCAGGTGCCGGGGTCAGCCTGACCGTCAGGGCCACCACCGCCGCCATCGCCCGGATCCACCGCGGGAGCTGATACACCCGCCACCGGCCGCTCCCCCCGCCCTGGGCGCCATCCGCCTACGCCGGGGCTCGTCGCCGGCGCTCCCGGCGAGGGCCCGGGCGGCGGCCTGCTGCGCGTCCATGCCTTTCGCTGACGGCATGACGTTGCCCGGCTAGCCAATCGTGATCGCGTCCAGGCGCTCCTTCAGGAACTGCGCCGACACGACCGGGCCGTAGTCGTTCGGCTTGCCGATCGGCGGCTGCAGCGATTCGATCACCGCGTCGTGGTCGGCCTCGTAGAAGTAGACCAGCGAGATGAGATCCTCGTCCGGCGCCTCGGCCTGCGGCGGGAGCACGCGGTGCCGGTTGGACTTCCACCGGCCGCCGCTCCAGCGGGCGAGGAGGTCACCGGTGTTGATCGTGAAGGCGCCGGGCTCGTAGGGCGCGTCCTCCCAGCCGTCCCGTGGGGTCCACACCTGCAGACCGCCCCGGCCCGGCTCCCGGTCGAGGATGGTGAGGGTGCCGAAGTCGGTGTGCGGGCCGATCCGGAACTGGCCCGGTTCCGGCTGGCCGGCCAGCGTCATCGGCGGGTACCGGTTGATTTTCATCGTGTGCGTGGCGTGCCCGGTATGCCGCGTGAAGAAGTCGTCTTCCAGGCCCAGCGCCGCCGCGCACACCACGAGCAGCTCGTCCGCCAGCTCGCGCATCCGCGCCAGGTAAGCGATGACGGCGGGCTCCAGCGCCGGCGCCTCGGCCGGGTAGACGTTGGGCTGGAACCAGTACCCGTCGACCTCAGGGTCGCCGGTCGGCTGGTCGGCGCCGACCGCGAACGACTCCTTCAGGTCCGGCGGGGTCGCCGTGCCCTCGGCGTAGCCGTCGGCCTCGACGCCGGGCGGCAGCCACCCCCGGCCGGCGACGGTGACGGCGTAGCGCTGCTTGGTCTCGCGCGGCAGCGCGAAGAACTCCCGCGCCCCGGCGCGGACCCGCGCACGCATCTGGCTCGGCACGCCATGGCCGGTGATAAGGAAGAAGCCCACGCTCTGCAGCGCCGCGTCAACCTTGGCGGCGACGGCGGCGCGGGCCTCCTGGTCACCGCCGAACCACGGCGTGAGGTCGATCACCGGAACAGACGACTTCATGACCTGGCCCCGATCTCGCCGCCACGGCTGCTGGCGGCCGTAGTGGCCCGATCGTAACCGCGGCCAGTTCGGCGCGCCAGGAAGCCGCTGCCCAGGCCTTAGCCTGGCAGCAAAGCGGCGCAGCCCCGGCCGGAGGCCACCCTTGAGCAAAGAACCCGGACCTTCAGGGCTTGCCCCCGAGCGCGCGCACCACGTGCTCCGGGCTGATTGCGGGCGCTGTTTCGGGCTGTGCTGTGTCGCACCGGCGTTCTCGGCGTCGGCCGATTTCGCGATCGACAAGCCTGCCGGGCGTCCCTGTCCCCATCTGCAGCCGGACTTCCGGTGCGGCATTCACACCGATCTCCGCGGGCGGGGCTTCCGCGGCTGTGCCGTATTTGACTGCTTCGGCGCGGGCCAGCAGGTCTCCCAGGTCACCTTCGGCGGGCGGGACTGGCGCCGGGACCCGCGCGCCGCAACCCAGATGTATGAGGTGTTCCCGATCATGCGGCAGCTTCATGAGCTGCTGTGGCATCTGGCCGCGGCGCTGGCCCTGCGGCCGGCCCGCGCCGTCCACCCCGAGCTGCGTCTCGCGTTCACGGCGACGCAGGCCATGACGGACAGCCCGGCCGACGTTCTCCTGGGACTGGATACCGGACGGCACCGGGCACAGGTCAATGCCGTGCTGCTCCGCGCGGGCGAGCTCGTGCGGGCCCAGCTACCTGGCCAGAAGCTGGACTATCACGGGGCCGACCTCATCGGCGCCCGCCTGGCCGGCGCCGACCTCAAGGGCGCCAGCCTGCGCGGGGCCCGCCTCATCGGCGCCGACCTCACGCGCGCCGACCTCACCCTGGCCGACCTCACGGGAGCCGATCTCCGGGGCGCCGACCTCCGGGGCGCCGACCTCACCAACTGCCTGTTCCTCACCCAGGCCCAGCTCGACGCGGCGGAAGGCGATACCGGCACGATGCTGCCGCCGTCGCTCACCCGCCCAGCGCACTGGTCCGGTCAGCGATTGGCGTAGAGGTCGCGCAGCAGGGCAATCTCGGCGCCGTGGTGCACTGCCTCGCGGGCGGCCTGGCGCCGGTCTTGCGCCCCTCCGCCCACCCGTCACCACGGCAGCGTCAGGGCCGCGTGTCATGATCGAGCGAAACGAAGGGGGCGTGGTGAAGTACGAGACCGTCGCCGAGGCCTACCGCGACCTGGAACAGGCCAGCGGACGGCTGGCGCTGACCGACCGGCTGGCCACCCTGCTCGCCGGGGCCCCGGCCGAGCTCCTGCCCGCGGTCTGCTACCTGTGCCAGGGCCTGATCGCGCCGGAGTTCGCCGGGGTGGACCTCGGCCTCGCCGAGAAGCTCGCCGTCCGCGCGGTCGCCACCGCCACCGGCGCCGGCCCGGAGCAGGTGGCCGCGAGCGTACGGGAGACCGGTGACCTCGGCCAGGCCGCCGAGCAGCTGCTGGCAACGACCGCCGCCGGCCGTCCCGCCAGCCTGCGGGTCACCGCCGTGGTGGACACCCTGCACCGGATCGCCGAGGCCGAGGGGACCGGCTCGCAGGGCAGGAAGCTGGAGCTGCTGGCCGGCCTGCTCGCCCAGGCCACCCCGCTGGAGGCCCG
>WNFX01003965.1_pt1 | contig 14606 bp, 13 predicted proteins | sample 5400111 | NCBI WGS metagenome assembly WNFX01 (sample SAMN13153363, study PRJNA577476) | soil metagenome | isolation source: 40 cm soil or saprolite under grassland replicate 1 | place: USA:California | collected 2016-06-15 | reverse complement strand
TCGGACGCGTCCCTGGCCGGAGGTCCTCGAGTTCATCGCGACGCTGCCCGCAAGGTCGGCGATCCTCGACGTCGGATGCGGCCACGGTCGGCATGCGAAGCCGGCGGCCCGCGCGGGCCATCGGGTCGTCGGCGTCGATCTCTGTCGGCCGTTGCTCGCGATCGGCCGCGACGCTCCGGCATCGAGGATTCGCGATCCCGTGGAGTGGGTCGTCGGAGACGCGACCTCCTTGCCCGTTCGGGATTCGACCTTCGACGCGGCACTGTGCGTTGCAGTCCTCCATCACCTCCCGTCGCGCGACGATCGCCTCGCGTCCCTCGCGGAGGTGCGTCGCGTGTTGCGCCCTTCCGGACGCGCGTTCGTCAGCGTCTGGGCGAGAGACAATCCGTACTTGCGCGACGTCGTTGGCGTGCGATCCGAGGACGATGACGTCGAAGTCCCGTGGCACCTTCCCGACGGCACCGAGGTGCCGCGGTTCTATCATCTCTTCTCCGAGGGCGAGCTCGAGCGATTAATTATCGAATCCCGGCTTCACGGAGAAAGGTTTTTCCGGGCCTCTGGGAACGATTTTGCGGTGGCGACGAAACATGGCTGACCTTGTCGGTTCGGTCGGAGCGTTCCTCGACACGATCGTGCACAATCCTGTGTACCTCCTCCTAACGGTCGGCGGGATCGCGCTCTTCGTCCTCCTCCTCGTCGCGCACCGCATTCACAAGATCCACAGCCAGGAGATTTTCGTCCACCAGGCGTGGGGCGCGAACTGGAAAGGCCGCTGAACCCTTCGAAACCCTCATATCCGCACGGCCGCATCGAGGCGGTCCGGCGGGGTTCGATTTGTCCAACGTCCCGGAGACGCTTCGCTACACGAAGGACCACGAGTGGGCGAGATTCGAAGGGAACCGCGCCCGCGTCGGCATCACCGACTACGCGCAGGACCAGCTGACGGATGTGGTCTACGTCGAGTTGCCTCCGGTCGGGAAAGCGATCAAACAGGGGGACCCCCTCGGCACGGTCGAGTCCGTGAAGGCCGTGAGCGAGATCTTCGCGCCGATCAGTGGCAAGGTCATCGACGTGAACCAGGCCCTTGCGGACAAGCCGGAGCTCGTGAACAAGGACCCGTACGGGGAGGGCTGGATGGTCGTCCTCGAGGCCGCGGGGCCGTCGCAGGCGAACTCGCTGATGGACGCCGCGACGTACCGCGGGCACATCGGCGAGTGACTTGCCTCCCGCTAACCAAGATGTGAGGAACCCTTTTATCAACGGCGACGGTTCGACCGCCGGGCACGTCGGCTAGTTTGGACTTGCCGACATCTCCTCCATGTGACGGGCACTGGACGTCCTTTAAATACGCTTAGTGGCCGCGCGGCCAGTTCTTGCAGTGGGACACGCCCGACTTAGACGGTCTCAAGCTCCGGATGCCGCTCACGCGCTGTCGCACACCAGCCCAAACCGGGGTTACTCGGTCGGAAAGTAGCGAACGTAGCGGCGGAGGCGTTCTTGGCGTAGAATCCCCTCGCGGACGAGGCCTTGGAGGGTGTACGCAACCGAGGACGCGCGGTGCCCCGTCAACCGGGCGATCTCCCGCACCCCAGCTCCGGGAGACCCCTGGACGGCTCCCAAGATTGACCGCTGCAACGCGCTCAGAGGCACATCCTTCCATAGTGACGCGTCCCCGTCCGGGTAGTACCAACGATGCCGCCGATGGACCTTGGACCGGACCAGTCCTTGGTTTTCCAAGACCGCAAGGTGGTAAGTCGCCACGCCATTTTCGAGGCCGACGGCGTTCCGGATCACCGAGAAGGACGACCCCGGATTGTCCCGGACGTACTCGTAAATCAGGGCACGCACTTTCTTCTGAAGCACTTTTTCCTTGGCTAAACGAGTGTACTGGATCGCAGATAGGACAGCCCCGAACAGGAAGATGCCGGCGACGGTGGCCGCGACCGAAACCAACGGAAGCGCGGGAGAAGGTGAGGGAGGACCTACATCGATTGTGAAATTCGTAAGGCCCCAAGCCTGCACCGGAAGCTGGCCATAACCGGTTGACGAGTTGCCCGCCTGCAGCACGAGGCCATAATTATCCGGAGCCAGCCCTGCAAAGACTACTGGGGTGCCGTCCCAGGTCGTCTCTCGCACTGTTGCCCCGGTCGCGAGGTCCCGCAATTCCACCGTTAGAGAGCGTGCGGGGAGAGTGCCCTTGATGGCAATTTCGCCTCGGATCGCGCCGGTCACGGATCGGACAAAGATGCCGTTCCCGGGAGCATCGGGTGTCGATGGATCGCCCGACTCCCAAGCAAGGAAGACGTTCTGGTCTCCGGCTGCGGCGAGATTCTCTTGATACCAGACGCCCGTCGGAAGAGGGGAGTGGAAGCTGATCGAGAACGTCGACGCGTTGAAGCGGTCCAGGGATCGATTGGAGACGGCGACGTAGAGAGTCGCGTTCGTGGAATAGGCAGCCGGCGTCGTCCACGCGATGTACAGACGCCCTAGGTCGTCAAAGACCGCGGAATGACCGAAGCCCCCGCCAGGAACTGGCGCGACGACGATAGGCGAGCCCCAGGTCCAACCGTTGTCTCGCGAAACCGAGACGACAATCCCCCCGAGTTGGCTCCAAGTCACCGCGAAGATTCCTTGGGACGACACGGCGACAGACGGCATTTGATAACCGACGTCCGCCGCCGACAGGTTCGTGGCGTTCGACCAGCTCGCTCCGCCATCGTGAGAGATGATTGCGGCGATGTACTTTGGCACAACATTGTAACTCAGTGCAACCACCACCTGGTTGTTGTACGCCGTTACTTCCGGGTACAACCCGCCCGGGGTGGCGGGCAGGATTTCTACCGGAGTGGACCAGTGCGATCCTCCGTCGTGCGACGCGCTCATGAGGATCGGCCCCTCTACAATTTCCCATACCGTGTAAGGAGCCCATACGGCATAGAGCGTGCCCGTAACGGGATCGCGGGCGAGGGACGTTGGAGAAGCGGCGTCTCCCAACGCCGCAGTCACATTCCATGTCGCCCCGCTATCCGTCGAGACGAGGATCCAGGGTCCCCACGATGCCATAACCAAGGTGCCATCGGGAAGCACAACTGTCTCAACGCTCCATCCCGGTAGGTTGGTCTTATTGATCTCAAGCGTCTGGAATGACTTTCCACCATCAAAAGATCGGATGACCACGAGTGGGGCGCACGACGCGTTCGCCGGACGGACGCACGAGGTGTTCCCCATGTTGTGCGTCGCGTTCAGGCCCAGGACGAAGACTGTTCTGAGATTCTCTGGAGGGGGCCCCGTGGCAATCCGAGGAATCCACATCTGGGAAATCGGAGCAATGCGGACGGAATCGTTGTAACCAGATGGGTCGATTGTGTACCGGAGCCCGGGTGCTGTTGAGAGCGCGATCCAAGCAAAAGGAATCGACATCAGAAGCGCCGCCGCTGCCAAGCAGTAGATGACGGTTCGGACGGGGAAGATTGGCCGCATACTTGCCCAAACCGCTCTAGACCCCGCGGCGTATTCAATCGATTGGTGCAGATTCGTACAGTTGGGCTCGCGTCCTGCTCAGCCGGGAGGAGCATGCCGGTATCACGTATTTTCAAGTCCTCCTAAAAGGTGCGCCTGGCCCACCAAACAGGTTCAGGTCGTTACCACTCCCGCGACGCAACGAACCACCTTGGAGTCCTCACACTTGCGAAGTCCAGACGTTTGCCGTCGTGTCGAACCAGTTCGGGACGGTTAGGCTCATCAAGGGGTGGGGGCCATCCGGGGCTCGCCCGCTTAGGTTAGCCTGGATAGACTACCGGGCTTCGGACCCGGCGAGTGGGGTTCAAATCCCCAAGCGGGCGTATTCCCCCCATGGGGGTTTACGGGCCTCAGACAGTTTGGACTAGGCTATGGGCCTTCGGAGCCTAGGACGGGGGTTCGAATCCCTCCGTGCCCGCTCTTCTCCGGCATGCGGCCGGCGGGGCGTCACTTCGCGAGCTCCTCTGGAGGCCGGACCTTGCGAAAGTTCCCGTAAATCAACAGGTCGTACGCCAACTTGAGGGACCCGGCGGCCACCAGCGGGGTCCCGAGCCAGAGGTTCGCCAAGGCGTAGCCCGCCAGCGATGGACTGATCGACGAAGAGACCGTGCGCGTTGCGCTCGTGAGGCCCGCCGCCGCGGTTCGGTCTTGTTCGTCCACGATTGACATGACGTACGATTGCCTCGTCGGCACATCCATCTGCGACAACGACTGTCGACCCAGGAGAAGAGCGACGGCGCTCGCGGCCGTCGGGGCGAACGCGACGGCGATGAGCAACACGTTCGAGGGCACGTGGGTGAAGACCATCGTCCGCAACAAGCCGACCTTCCGCGCGATCCGCTCGGCCAGGAGGAAGGACAACGCGGTCACAAGCTGCGTCGCAAAGAAGATGGCCCCGAGCGTGGAAAGATCCAGCCCGAACCGGAGGTAGAAGTAGTAGGAGAGGAGGCTCTGCCCGATGAACCCGCCGCCGAACGAGTCCACCGCAAAGAGGGCCGACAGCTTGACCACGATGGGGCGACCGCGGGGGGATATGGCGGAGCCTCGGGCGCGGCCCGCGTCCGGCTCGACATGGCTCGACAAGCGGGAGTAGAACGCGGCGCCGAGGAGGCCCGAGATCATGTACCCCAGGAAAAGCGGCGAATACCCGATGTAGTTCGGGAGGCCTGCGAGGAGCGCCCCGGCCGAGGACGCTCCGTATCCGACCAGGTTGTACACGCTGAACGCAAGGGTCCGTCGATCGGCGTGACACGTTCGCGGGAGGATCGCCGTCTCGAGCGAAAGGAACGGACCGACTTCTCCTGCCCCGACCGTCATGTTCCCAACGATGCCGGCCAAGACCGGGGCCCACCAATCCCTCGCGCCAAAGAGGAGGGCACCCGCCACGACATCGGCAAGGGCGAAGAAGACGAGCGTTTTCCTCCGGCCGATACGATCCGCAAGGAAGCTGATCACGAGCGTGTAGAGCGCGCTGCTGAGGACGGTCGCGGTCAGGACGATTCCGATGGCGACGGGAGTGAAGCCGAGTTGGGCGAGGTAGACACCAAAGATGACTCCGAGGAAGCCGTAGGGGACCGTTCGGACCGTCTTCTCGAGGAAGATGAGCTTCCCGTCCCGATCGATCCAGTCTCCGAGGCCCACAAATCTCCCCGTGCGGAGCACCATGCTTCGAACGCCGCGCGCCGCGAGGACGTGAAAATATACATAGATGTGCTGCCTGCTTGGTGGTCGGATTTGGGAGGGCTTCGATGAAATGGGTAACCCGAGAGAAGGCAAAGGTGGATCGAATCGCGTGTCCCTGGCTCATCACGAAATTCGTCGATCCGAAGGCAGAGTTCCTGTTCGTGCCTCGGGAGAAAGTCTTGGAGGTCGCGAAGACACAGAGTGCGATCCCCTACGACAGTCCCGGCGCCGAGCTGTTCCACTACAAGGAGGGAGGCGACGAGCGATGCAGCTTTGACGCGATCATCAGGAAGTACAAGCTCTCGGATCCGGCGCTCCTCGACATGGCCGAAATCGTGCGCACGGCGGATGCGGCTCCGCGGACGCGACGTGCCGAGGGTGCGGGGCTCGAGGCGATGGCTCTGGGGTTCCGAGCGAATGCGAAGGACGATTTCGAGAACATGCGGCTTCAGTTCCCCGCGTACGATGCGCTCTATGCGTACTGCAAACTCAAGGTCGAGGGCAACGCCAAGCTGGAGCACGCGACTTGATGGGTCTCCGGCTCTTGGGCTATGTCGAGCTTCCCGCGCATGCGAAGGATGGCGGTTTCGATCATGCCGCGGTCCATCGTGCTTCCTTCAGGCTCTACGTCGCCCACACTTCGAACGATTGTGTCGATGTCGTGGACTCTCTCTCCAATCGATTCCTCCGGTCGATTCCCGGACTGAAGGGAGTCGCGGGCGTCCTCGTATCGGATGAGCGCAATCTCATGTTCGCCGCAAATCGTGCAGAGAACACGGTTAGCATTTTCGCCGCGGACAGCGGGGAGGAAATGGTGAGACTTGCCGTGGGCATTCGCCCCAATGGGCTCGCCTTCGATCCCTCGCGCGGTCTCTTACTCGTGGCGAATGTTGGCGATGCAGGCGTCCGGAACTCCTCGACCGTTTCGCTGGTCGATGTCGACCAGAAGGCCGTCACCGGTACCGTGGTGCTTCCGGGGCGCCCTCGGTGGGCCGTGCACGACGGGCCGACGGCTGCTTTCTACCTGAATATCGCGGATCCGCCGCTCATCGTGCGAATCGATGCGAAGAGTCCTTCGGGAACTCGGGAGGCCTACGAGATTCCCGCCAAGGGACCCCATGGCCTCGACCTCGACCCGCGCGGGAGACAGCTCTTCTGCGCCTGTGACGGAGGGAAGCTGGTCGCGGTCGACGTAGACTCGGGGGAGGTCCGGTCGGTTGGGGAACTCAGCGGCGCGCCGGACGTTGTTTACTTCAACGCCGCGCTGAACCGTGTCTACGTCGCCGTCGGAGACCCTGGAGTGATCGATGTCTTCGACGCGAGGCGCATGAAGCTCCTCGAAACCGTGCCGACGGAGAAGGGAGCCCACACATTGGCGATCGACCAACAGGAAAACAAGGTGTACGCCTTCCTGCCTGCCACCCACCGGGCGGCGGCATGTCAAGACGAGTGACCGATGGAGTGGTGACGGATGGACCAGAACGAGATGTTCACAGAAGTGGTGGAAAACGTCGCGAAGATGTGCGCCGTCAGCGCGATGACCGCTCCAAAGAGCGGAGGGCAGCTGTTCCTCAAAGGATCCAGGCCCTTCATTGAGACCACGATCGTCAAGGACAAGGAAACGCTCCACCGCCTCGCGGAATGGCTTCGGGCTCGGGGGACGAAACTGAAGAACCCCATTTTCTTCCGCGACGCCGACACCACGGAGAAGGTCGATCTGATTTTATTCATCGGACTGGAGAAGTGGTACCCGCCGATGTACGACTGCGGCGCGTGCGGTTACGGCACCTGCAACGAATTCCTGCGGGCCACTCCGGCCCATCATGTCCAGGAGTCCGAGGATTGGGAATTCCTCGGACCCATTTGCCAGCTTCGCTGTGTGGACCTAGGGATTGCGGTGGGATCCGCCGCGAAACTCGCGAGCATGAACAACGTGGACACCCGCTGCCAGACCCGAGTCGCCGCGGCCGCGAGGCATCTCGGGGTCATTCAGTCGGACCTGGCCGTCGCGCTGTCGATGAGCGTGTCTCACAAGAGTATTTTTTTCGACAAGAAGATTCCTCAGGTCGACTTCGAAGCGCTGTCAACAGTCGGAGCGCGACCGGCGGGTGCATGAGATGGACTATGAGGCTGCTCGGAGTGCCTTCCGAAGGTTCTCGAGGCCCTGTTGCAACTCGTCCGTGTCGCCGCCCAACCCAAGGCGGAAGTGATCGTCCAGCCCGAAGAACCGGCCTTGCGCGATCACGGTCTTGAACTTCCCTTGAAGGGTCTCCCCGAGGGCGGGGACATCGACCGTGCTGTGGGGGAAGAGGACGGTACCCCACGGCGGAACATCTCCTTGGAGGGCCGGCATCTCCGCCAGCGCCTCGCTCACGAGCATGCGGTTCCGGGTCAAGATGCGCTTCGCTCGATCGAGGAAGAAGTCCCATCGTTCGAGCGCCCAGCTTGCGAGCAACTGACCGAGCGCCGAATTTCCGCCCGACGTGTAGTCTTTCAGGCGGCCGAACCGCTCCAATAGGTCCGGATCGGCGACGACCCACCCGGATCGGAGCGTCCCGAGTCCGCACACCTTGGTCACCGTCGAAAGGGCAATCATCCTGGGACCGAACGTGGCGGCGCTGGGGGGCGTCTTGTCAAACGCGAGTTCTCGAAACGTCTCGTCGACGAGCACGTATCCGCCGGAATCTCGGGCGATGTCCGCCAGTTCCTGGATCTCCGACTTCGAAAGGGCGGCCGAGGTCGGGTTGCCCAGGTTGGCGAATACGAGCAACCGAGCCCCCTGCTTCGCTTCCTCCCTCCACCGCTCGAGGTCGAGCTGCCATCCATCGTCGCAGCTTCGCGGAATTCGGATCACGTCCGCACCGAGTCCGGTCGGCACGTCCCGCAACGGCGAGTACGTCGGCGAGTCGACGAGGACCCGGTCGCCCGGCCGCACCAGCGACGCGTTCACGAGAAAGTTGCCCTCGGTGGCGCCGGTCGTCATGAGGACGCGATCGGCACGCGTCCCGTGACGGCTCGCGATCATCTTCCGGAGCGCCTCCGGGCCGTTCGTGTTCGTCCAGTTCAGGTCGAGGTCGTTCGGCAGCTCCCGGTGGAATTCCCCGAAGGTGAATTGCTGCACGTTCGAATAGGAGATGTTCAGCCGGACGTCCCGCACCCGGTCGTAATAGTGCAGGTGCTCGAAGGTCGGGAAGTCCACGGCCGGGCCAAGGCCCGTCGGTGCATCAACTTTCGTCTCGACTTCCATCCCAATTGAAAAATAAAAATGGGCCGCCGACGGTCACAGCGGCCCGCAGGTGTAGGTGGGGTGGTGGGGAATCCCGAGTCCGTCCGGCCGCTCGGCCCAGAACTTGAACGCGAAGCTGCCGCGGGACTGCGGGTGGATCTCCACGAGGAAGCCGTCTTGCGGGGCTCCCCCGAACGCGACGAAGCGGTCGGCGAAGACCGTCGTGAGCGTCCAGTCGGCAAGGTTCGAGCTGTCCGGATTCCCGGAGCCGACCATCGCGTAGTAGTTCAGCGCCTTCAGGAGGGCCGATCCGGAATTCCGGACGCCCGCGGAGGCGTTCAGTCCGGGGTCGACGAGGGACTCGTAGCCCGCCGGGTCCCGATCCTGGATCTCGTGGAGCACGGAGGGCCAGTACTCCGCCGCGCCGATCGCCCGGTCCACGTCCGCGAGGCTCGTGCCCTCGCCGAAGGCCACGCCCTTCGGGGCGAGGAGCGGGCCGTGCCAGCCGATGTAGTAGAGCAGCCGCGTCCCGGAGACGACCTCCTCCGCGCCGCAACCCGCGTACACGGTCAGCTCGCCCGGCGTCGTCGTGTTCGGGTTCCGGACCTCCATCCGCAGGACCGCCGGGACGGGCCGGTTCGCGTTGCTCGCCATCGTCGCCACGACCCGGAAGACGTCCCCGGGGGCCACGGAATCGGGGACGCCGTCGACCGACAGCGTGACGGCGAAGCCCGTCACCTGTACGTCCTTCGACACCGTGTTGCTCAGGGTAGGCGTCAGGACGCCCACCGCGCTCGCCGCCAACAAGACCGCCACGCAGATCATCGCGCGCGGCCCCAGTTTGATTCCGTTTCCCATCGTTCGCACCTCGCCCGCCTCTCCGAGGCGGGTCGGTCGGCGGAGCGGCGTCCCGTCGGGATAAGGCGGGCGCGTGCATGCATCCTGCACGTAGGCGCGGCCGTCGTCTTGACGACACCTTCAATATCCTCCGACTCACTCGTTGCCTGGCATAGAGGAATCTCCCTGACCGATGTCGTGATCGCCGGTGCCTGTCGGACCCCGGTGGGCAAGTACGGGCGGGCGTTCCGGAACGTCGAGGCGGTGCGGCTCGGGAGCACGGTCGTCGCGGAGGCGGTGAACCGCACGGGGCTCGTGCCCGCGGACATCGAGGAGGTCCTCATGGGCAATGTGATCGCGGCAGGCCTCGGGCAGAACCCGGCGCGGCAAGCCGCACTCTTCGGTGGACTGCCGGACCGCGTCGGAGCGGTGACGATCAACAAGGTCTGCGGCTCCGGGTTGCAGGCGGTCATGTTCGCCTCGGACATGATCCGCGCCGGCTCCGCGGAGATCCTCCTCGCGGGCGGGATGGAGTCGATGAGCCGAGCCCCATACCTGGTGAAGGAGGCCCGCTGGGGCACCGGGATCAACAACGTCCCGTTCGTCGACGCGATGGTGAGCGACGGCCTCTGGGACGCGTACAACCAGTTCCACATGGGCATCACGGGCGAGATCGTGGCAGAGAAGTTCCACGTCACGCGCGAAGAGATGGACCGCTTCGCGTTCGAGAGCCAGCGGCGCGCGGCCGCCGCGACCCAGGAAGGCCGGTTCAAGGAGCAGATCATCCCCGTCGAGGTCCCCGGCGCGAACCGCGTCGAAGTCGACGAGGGCATCCGAACGGACACTTCCCTCGAGAAGCTCGCGAGGCTCCCGCCGGTGTTCCGGGAGGGCGGTCAGGTGACGGCCGGGAATGCGTCGCAGTTAAGCGACGGGGCGGCGGCGATGGTCGTGATGTCCGAGGCCGCGGCAGAGCGCCACGGCGTGAAGCCGCTCGCCCGCGTCGTCACGTACAACACGGTCGGCGTGAAGCCGGAGTCGGTCATGGAAGCGCCGATCCCCGGCGTCCGGAAGCTCCTGAAGCAGACCGGCTTCTCGGTCGAGGACATCGACCTGTTCGAGCACAACGAGGCGTACGCCGCCGCGAGCCTCGTGGTGATGCGCGAGCTCGGGATCCCGCACGACAAGTTCAACGTCAACGGCGGCGCGGTCGCGCTCGGCCACCCGATCGGCTGCAGCGGCGCGCGCGTGCTCACGACCCTCATGTACGCGATGAAAGACCGCAACGCGAAGCGAGGCCTCGCGACCTTATGCCTCGGCGGCGGTAATGCGGTATCGATGATCGTCGAGCGGCCTTGATTTGTAAGGTGAAAATTCGGTCTATGAATCCGCGAAGCGCATCGTTTCGCCGTTGTCCCTCGCACTCGTCGCGCCTCGTGATCTGCAGACCCGCGGTCGTCCAACTACGCTATGTCGACCGTGTCCGGTTCGGCAGCGGCTCGGCTGACAGACCGAGCCTGTTTGGGAAGCCCTCCCGTCGACGACCGCTGGCAGCCTCCCGGCCGGCGGTCCAAGGCACGCACAGAACCGGGCAGGATGGAGGCAGTGCAGTCCGTCACTAGCCTACGAGTGCCCAGATCATGAGTCCCACGATAACTGCTATGACCACCATGATAAATCCTCTTGGATCCATTCGCTTCTCACCTCCCTCCGGTCGTCCTTACCTTTCGTACGGATGGCAACGTTATACATCGTTTCCGGAACGCGGTTTTCGGGCTAGAAGTAGTTTCGGGTACCGGATGCGCCCGGGCGTGAGTCTGTCGGGGCTCGATGTGCCCTGATGTCCATTGCTTTGCGATGATTGTCACAAGGAGACGGGCTTGCCGATTCCGCGGTCCCTGGCGCGCTCGTAGACGAACGCAGCCACGGCGACATCCTCGATCGCCACTCCATGAGACTTGAACAACGTGATGTCGTCGACGTTCGTGCGGCCCTCGACTTTGCCCGCGATGACTTCGCCGATTTCGTGGATGCGGTCCCAGGTGATCAGGCCGCGTTTCATCGGTTCGACAAGGTCGCCACCTTCCTCCTTCGCCTGCTCGATCGAATCGGTCGCTACGAACGCGCATCGACGAGCCGCGGCGTCATCGAGTTCCCGAGTCTCGAGTCGATTCGCTCCGATCGCGTTGATGTGACAACCCGCTCGCAGCCACTCTCCGTGGATGACGGGCCGAGGCGCGTTCGTCGCCGCGATGGCAACGTCGGCGTCACGAATCGCCTCCTCGGCCGACCCCGTCGCTTGAACGGTCACCCCGAGGACGGAGGACATCTTGGTCGCGAAGGCGTCGCGATGCGCCTTGTCCCGAGCGTAGCAATGGATTCGCCGGATGGAGCGGACCGCGCAGACCGCCTCCAGTTGACTCTCCGCCTGCCACCCCGTCCCGACGATGCCGACCGTCGATGCATCGGATCGAGCGAGGTATTTCGTCGCAACGCCGGATGCCGCACCGGTCCGCTGCTGTCCGAGCCGGTTCGCCTGAATCACCGCGACGAGTTCCCCAGAGGCGATGTCGAAGAGGTGAACCCAGAATCGGATCCCCGCTCGGGATGTCGTGTAATACTTGAACCCGGCGTATCCCCGCGCCGGCCACGACGCGAGCATGATGTTAACCGTGGCCTCCCGCGTTCCGACCCGTTGGCGCGGTCGGTTCGTGGCCTCGCCTCGCCCCAACGCCCGCAGCCCTTCCTCGACGGCCCCCAACGCGTCGTCCATCCGAAGGAGGCCCTCGACGTCCTTTTCCGTCAGGAGAAACGGCGGCATCCGGTCGCCGGATATCTGGAAGGGGCCTATTTGACGACTTTGGGGCGCTCCCTCAATTCCGAGTCTCACTCCCGAAGAGATAGCCGGTGAATCCAAGGCCTACGGACTATCCCTAGCCGCCGTGTATCATTGACCGAACTCCAACCCCGCAAACTCTTTGCAGATCGGAAAGTCGGCCCATGAATCGGCGAACGGGCCGTTTCGCCTTCCGCTGTCCGCGTGTGGCGCACCCGGACTAGCCTCCGGGTTCAGGACCCTTGCCGCGAAGGAATCGCACCTGATGATACAGAAGTCCGACGAACAGCCCGCCGAAAACGAAGGCGAGTATCCCGTATACGAGCGCCAGTATCGGGGCAACTTCAAGGGCTGTTCCGGAAAGCATGAAGGAAATCATCCCGATCGCGGCGATCAGGGAGAGCACAGACAACGCCGCCAAAACGAAAAGGCCGAAGAGAATGAGAAGCGACTTGAAATCGCCAAGGAGGTCGCCGGTCCTCATCCAGATACCACGATTATCTTGTCTAGGCAAATCCTTTCGCCGAAAGTCATCCGGTTTCCGCCCTTTTGAAGAGCAGCTAGAAACACAGATCGGAACATGACCAAAATCGTGAGGAATCGACGTCCTATTGACGGGTAGGAAGAGGTCTGGTTGCGATTCGGGGGACCGCATGACCGCGAGACCAAGCCCTAGGGACAGGCTCGGCCGAACCGTACGCCGCCCCCCTAGAGTGGCGCCAGAACGACGCCTCGGTCCGCCCGAAGCAGCCTCGTATGTCATGGACCGAACTCCAACCCCGCAAACTCTTTTAGGAGCTGGATTTTCGGTCCATGAAACGACCAAGTCGCGATTCCGTGGTTCGGCCGCGCGATCGTTTCAAACCGCGAATCAAGGTCGAAGCTCCGATTTCTTGGAACGGCTTCGGCGCGTGACCGCGGACTTGAGCAACGAGGTCTGCGAAGTCGTTATCCCTTCATCGCCAACCCGAACCCGACGACCAAGTAGGATCTGCACCTTTTTCGATGACAAAAGGTTTTGAACGCGTCGTTCGACAATGCATCGTCTGAGAGGAGTAATCCGCCCATATCAATAAATGGCCACGCCGTCTCGAATTCCCACATCATGTGATCATAGGTGTGCCGGCTATCATGCATGAAGATCTGGATTCCCCCGAATTGGCCGAGCACTTCCGGCAGGAGAATCCGAGCGTCCCCTATTCGAAGATCCCATCTGCTTCGAAGCGATTCTGGGACAATCCACCCGCTCTCGGCACCGGGCGGAATCCGAGCTCCGGGATCTGCGTTCGGGAGATCAATGGATGTCAGACTCCCTTTCGAGTTGTCGCTCAAGGCCTTCAGGACGAAAAGTGAGGACACCCCGGACGCTACCCCCGTCTCTAAGACCCTCTCCGGCTGGAGTAAACGTACAACGTGGTACAGGAGCGGCCCCTTCACGGAATGCATCCCACTGGGGTCCCAGTTCGGCCACCGTTTTGATTTAGTCGCGAGGAAAGCTTTGAGGGATGCGAGGGAAGCCAAGTCCCCCGACGGTGGGAGTCTAGGGCCTTCTGCGCTAACGGCCTTCCGGGCGTAGTCCCACGCGACAAACAGTCTGAAAGAGTTCCTTCTCCCGAAGGCATATTCCACCGCTCCGACCGGATGCCGCATGGCTCTTGAAACGAGTTCTCGGTCGCATCCTCGTACGCTCCTCATGAATGATGACAGGGTGAGGTGAGACATTCCCATTTTCAGCAACGCAAGTCGCACCTTGAAGATATTCGGAGGAATACCACCAAAGGAGAGATAAGAAAGACAGGGATGGCAGGTCTCGCTGCAGCCTCCAAGAGGGGGGATCCTGCTTGGCCCCCTTCGGTTGACCGAGTGACTCCCCTGGGAATCTCGACGAGGTAAGTGCCTGGCCCCTGCAGCCCGGCATGGTGGGGACGGCGGGCACCGATCGGAGCATCGCCCAGGCGCAAGACCTGTCATGTACGGATACCAGCCGCGCAAACTCTTTTAGGACCAGTTCCTATCCCCCATGATTTCTGACTATCCGCGAGGCAGTACGCTTGTTACATAGAGTGCGCACGGCGTCCACGAAGGACGAGGTCCTCGGCCTGATGGAGCCTCTGATCCGGGACTGGTTCCGGTCCAAGTTCAAAGGCCTGACGGAGCCGCAGGCGTATGCCGTGCCGCTCATCCACGGAGGCAAGAACGTCCTCGTGTCGTCTCCGACGGGCAGCGGCAAGACCCTCACGGCGTTCCTGTCGATCATCAACGAGCTGTACGCGAAGCAGTTGCGCGGCGAGCTCGAAGACCGGATCTACTGCCTGTACGTGTCCCCGCTCAAGGCCCTCGCGAACGACATCAACCGCAACTTGGAGGAACCGCTCCGCGAGCTCACGGCCCTCGCGGCGAAGGAAGGCAAGCCGGAACCCGCGATCCGCGTCGGCGTGCGGTCCGGCGATACGTCCTCGCAGGAGCGGCAGAAGCAGGCCCGGACGCCGCCGCACATCTTCATCACGA
>WNFX01015938.1_pt1 | contig 14611 bp, 16 predicted proteins | sample 5400111 | NCBI WGS metagenome assembly WNFX01 (sample SAMN13153363, study PRJNA577476) | soil metagenome | isolation source: 40 cm soil or saprolite under grassland replicate 1 | place: USA:California | collected 2016-06-15 | reverse complement strand
CGGTGCGACCCATTGCTCGACGCGGGCGAAGACCCGGCCGAGGACCCCACCGATGGCGACCTGGAAACCCGGGCCGCGGGTCATCTTGCCCGAGCCGGCCAGGTAGATGACGAAACCGCCCATGACAGCGAACCCGACGGCCACCGCCAGGTTGACGGTGTTGGTGTGCAGGATGCGCCGCCCTAGCCGAAGCCGCACCGGGCGGGCCACCGCCCAGTGGCGCTCCCCCAGCCGCAGTCGGTCGAAGGCCAGCGCCATGACAAACAGCGGGAAGGTCATGCCCAGCACGTAGGCCAGCCCCAGGGCGACGCCGCCGGCCGGCGAGCCGGACAGCGCGGACAGCGTCATGACGCCGGCCAGCACCGGCGCGCAGCAACTGGACGCGATGCCGGAGAACACACCCAGGGCGAAGAAGCTGGCCGAGTCACCGCGCCCGGTGTCCGGGGCGTGCAGGAAACTCGGCAGGCTCCACATCCGCCCGGACAGGGAGTATCCGGCCAGCACCAGCACCAGCGCTCCGCCGGCGTAGTAGAACGGGGCGTGGTATTTGGCGACGGTGGCGGCGACCAGGCTCATGCCCAGCGTGATGGGCAGCAGCACCAGGGCCAGGCCGGCGGCGAACACAAACGTCAGCGGCAGCAGCCGCCAGCGACGATTCTTCACCGCGGCGGCCAGGTAGCTGGGCGCCAGGAACACGATGCAGCACGGCGCAAACAGGGCCACCATGCCGGCGAAGAACGCCGCGAGCACACTGCCGGAACTCAACAGGTTCATCGCAGCTCACGGTGGCGCGGCCGTCGAGCAGCCGGCACAGCTTGCGGCGCGGCAACCGGCCGGCGCTGAAGAACTGCCCGTCGATCAGGACCAGCGGGAACATCGCCGCCCGGTGCCGTCGGACCAGCGCAGTGCCCTCCGGTGTGGCGGCGTCCACCAGGCGCACCCGCAACGGGTACCGGCCGGCCAACTCGTCCAGCGACGCCGTGGCGTCCTCGCACAGGTGGCAGGCGTAGGTGCGCACGACCGTGACCAGCGGACCGGCCGCGTCGTCGTTGCCCACGGTGAGCCTCCTCTCGGATGTCTGAACACCACGGTCGCAGCGCATGCCCCCGCGGGTAGGGACCTTCGACCTGTACCCATGCGACCTTCGCCGCTCGTCATCGCCTCGCTCACCCCGGTCCTCGAACCGGTGCCTCGCCGACGCCCGACCGCCGTCAAGCCCAGCAGCAGACCAGTGGCGGGTGCGCATCCTTCCGAGACCGACGGCGGACACACTGGCAGCGTCACGAGCGGCGTACGCCGGCCGTCACGCCGGAAGAAGCGTCGGTCTTTTGAGGCAGTGGCTGGCTGGTCCTCAGACGTCGCTGGGCGCGCATCTCGGAAGCCGGTCAATGTCGACTGATCTCTACTGGAGCTGTCCAACCCGGACAGGCGTCACACCCATTTGTGAGTTGTTTTCCGCCTCGCTGGCGCCGACCACCGCAACGCCGGCTTCGCAATGCCGGGAGGCGACGCCGCGGCGTCCGATGCGGAGAGGGTGTGATCGCAAGGGAACAACAACAGGCGTCGGCCAGTATCGCCGCCAGTTGTCAACCGGGGGTACGAGGCACCTCGCCGAACATTACTTGGCCGTGGCATCACGACTCTCGGCGTTCGGGACCAATGGCCCTGCCCCGATGCGCCGGGCGGATGGACGGTGAAAGGCAGCAGCGCGACCGCAGCCGGTCGGCGACGGGTGATGCGAGGAGGTGGCAACGGTGCGTGGCATTCAACGGAGCGTGGTGGTGTTGGCAACCGTACTGGGCGCGATCGTGGTCGTGCCCGCGGCGGCGTGGGCTGACACCGGCGCGACCGGTCGCGACTTCGGCGGGCACGTGGTGATGTGCGCGCAGACGATGGGGTTCAACGGGCAGCACAATCCGGGCATGCACCGGGGCTTCGCCGGCTGGGACCCCGCCCACATGTGCTGAGACCTAACGACCACCCGCGCCATCGGGTTGGCTACCGGCCCCTGTCGGGCGGCCCGTCTCCCGTCGCTGACACCGAAGGCCGCGCCTACTACCGACGCAAACTCGCCGCCGGCAAGACCCACATGGAAGCGATGCGCTGCCTCAAGCGACGGCTCTCCGACGTCGTCTACAAGCAGATGATCAAAGACGCCAAGGCGGCCAGGACGGGCCCGGGAGGACAACCGGGAACGACTCTTCAATCCAGTCGTCGGGGGTAGGGGTGTGCGCGGCGATGGCCTGCTCGCCGGCGGTCAGGACGTCGGGGCGTAGCAGCGCGGCGCGGATCTGGTCGAAGACGAAGGTGTCGAGGGCGTCGGCGCGGATGTTGCGTTCCGGGCAGCGTTTGTCCGGTCCGCCGGCCTTGATCGGGTCGTGGTTGCGGCAGTGGTAGTAGCGGTGCCAGGTGCCGTTGCGGCCGCGCATCTTGTGGCAGTTCACGCCCACCCCGCAGGTGCCGCATTTGACCAGGCCGCGCAGCATCCATTGGCCTGGTTCGGCTCGGCGTGGGCTCCATTTGCTGTTGTCGCGGGTGACCCGGTTGACCGCCTCGAACGTCTCAGCGTCCACAAGGGAGGGTATGGCGATGGGGATCCACTCGTCGCGGGGTCGGGGTACTTGCTTGGAGCGGCGGCCGGGCCGGTGGTCGGGAACGGCCTCGGTGCGGTTGAAGTAGATCCGGCCGAGGTAGGCCTCGTTGTGCAGTAGCCGGCTGATGGTGGAGGTGCCCCAGATCGGGCGTTGTCCGGTGGGTGGCGGCACGCCGTCGGCGCTCAGGCGCCGCACGATCTCGCGGATGGAGTGCCCGCCGGTGGTGTAGTCGGCGAAGATGCGCCGCACGATGGCGGCTTCCGGTTCGAAGACCACCAGTCGGGCCGGGCCGGTCGCGTCGCGGGGTAGCCGCTGGTAGCCGTAGGGGATGCGCCAGGTCAGGACCTCCCCGGCGCGGGAGCGGAACAGCTTGCCGCGCCGGTACCGTTCGGCGATCTTCGCGCGTTCGTACTCGGCGATCACGCCTTGGACCTGGGTGAGCAGCCGGGCCTGTGGGTCGTCATCGAGCGGTGGCGCGTCGGTGAACCGCACCGTCACGCCGTGGCGGGCCAGCTCGTCGAGCACGATGACCTGGTAGGCGTAGACCCGGGCCAGCCGGTCGGGTGACAGGCACCACACGACGTCGAGCAGCCCGGCTCGGCGGCGTCGCGTAGCGCGTCCAGGCCGGGCCGGTCCAGCCGGGCCCCGGAGTGCCCGTCGTCGCAGAACTCGGCGACCAGCTCGTCGGCCACCTCGCGGACATGGTGGCGCAACGCCTGGAGCTGGGAGCCGATGGTGCCGCGCTGCTGCTGTGATTCGGTGGAGACTCGGGCGTAGATGGCTGCCCTCATCGGTGCGCCTCCTTCGGCATGCGGGTGGGCAGGATGGTGGCCGCGTCCAATAGCACCGCGAACCCGGCGGCCAGCGCGTCCAGCCGCGGATCGTGATACGGGGTCCAGGGTGGGCGGGCCGCGCCAATCAGCTCGGCGTGAAAGACCGGTTCGGCGGCCGGCCAGGCGATCAACCCGGCCAGCCCGCGGCGGGCAAACCGGGCCGCGGCCAGGCAATCGGGTAGCGCGCCGGTGGCCACCACCTGCCGGCGCAGGGCTTCGTAGTCGGCCTGCGCCGCCTCACCCACCGGCCAGAACCGGCCGGGCGAGGCGGACACGGCCGCGGTCACTGCCGGCGGACCCGTTCCACCGTGCGGCGGTGCACACGGACCCCGAACCGGCCGGCCACCTCCTCGGCCAACGCCGCCCCGGACGCCGACGCCGGGGCGGCATGCAGGAACTCGGTGATCGCCGCGGTGAGCTTGACCGGACCCCGACGGCCCCGCTTGTCGTCGAGCAGCCCGGTCATCCCGTCCCGGTCGAAGCCGGCCGCCACCAGGTAGAACCCGGCCCGCGAGTAGCCATGCCCGGCCGCGGCGTCGGTCACGCTGACGCCGTCCACCAGATGCGCGCGCAGCATCTCGTACTTGACCTGCACCTTGTCGGCGGCCAGGAAGAACCCGCCCGCGGCAAACAGCGGCGCCACCACCGCCTCGGCATGTGGGTGCATCAACCCGGCCTCGGCCAGCGCCCGGATCCTGCTCGCCTCGCTCATCGGGCTCACCTCCCACCAGCGACGCTAGACACCCCACCCACATCTGTCGAGTATTTCGCGCCGCGCGTGTCGCCATCACAACGATTGGAGGCATCAGAACACCGTCGATCGCCTCAAGTAGTCCCGCCCGAGCCCGACCCAGCGGCATTATTAACTCGACAGTGCGGCAGTAAATGCTAGACACTTCCACCGCCAAAGGAGTCATGCCGCCGCGGGCGGCGACGATGGTCAGGATGCAGATAGAGCCCATCCACCGGCCCGTGCGCAGCCAGCGTGACGGTCAACTGAAGCTTTGCGTTCCACCCATGGGGATCAAGGGATTCGCGTACCGGCGGGTGAAGAATGACGAGCGTGACGCGGCGGATCTGACTGATCTGCTGCGGATGGGCAGGCTGCCCGAGGCCTACATCGCCCCGCCGGCGACCCGACAGCTTCGGGAGTTGGTGCGTCACCGGGCCAAGATGGTGGCGCTGCGCGCCGGGCTCAAGGCGCAGGTCCACGCGGTACTGGCCAAGCAAGGCATCCTCATCCCGGTATCCGACCTGTTCGGGGTGGGCGGTGCCCGGCTGCTGGCCGCTGCGCCGCTGGATGAGGCCTACCGCCGGCGGGTGGATTCGCTGCTCGGCCTGATCGGTGCCTACGACGGGCAGGTGGCCGTCTTCGCCGGGCTGGTCGCACAGGCGCTGGCTGGGCACCCCGGGTACCGGGCAATCCAGGCGATCAGCGGAGTCGGACCGGTGCTCGCCGCGATCTTCGTCGCGGAGATCGACGACGTGACCCGCTTCGCCGACCCGGGCAAGCTGTGCTGTTGGGCCGGGCTGACCCCACGCCACCGCGAGTCGGATGCCACCGTGCACCGCGGACCGATCACCAAACAGGGCTCCCGGCTGGTGCGGTGGGCCGCGATCGAAGCCATCCAACTGACCCGCGGCGGCACGAAACTGTCCGCGGACAAGGCCCGGATCATCGAGCGGCGGGGCCGCAACATCGGTAAGGTCGCCGCCGCCCGCAAGCTGCTCACCCTGGTCTACTACGGCCTACGCGACGGGCACATCCGGTCGCTGGCCGCGGCCAGGCCGGCGTGAGCGGGTTGGCACGCAGCCAGCGCGCGTGGTCGTGCTGTGTCATGACCCCCACCCGGCGCGGTCGCCATCTTGATTGACCCCGCCTGGCCGCGGCCGCATCGCTCCATGCCGACCACCCGCGCGGCGAAGGGATGACCGGCAGCCCAACCCTCGGGCCTGCCACCCCCACCCCTTGCGGGGGTGGCCTACGGCCAACCTTGACCCCGGCAGCAAGCCGACGCGTGCCACAAGCCGGCCGGACCGGGCCCGAAAGACGTCACAACACCAAAACCAGACTCTTGACCGGCACCGCCCATTCAGGGATGACACAGAGGGGAGCCAGAAGCGGGACACGCCGCATGGCCGGCGGTCCGACGTACGCCTGCGACCGCCTGAGTCAGGTCGTATCGATCTCCACGCAGAGGGCTACCTGCAACGGGCGATCATGGCGCGCTTGCACCGTCCGCCCGAACCATTCGGTCCGTGGTGAACGGCCGCCGTCACTCTGAGCCCTGCTGACCGCGAACGCCCGCTCTCGCTTCACCGGCTGCTGAACCGCCGTCCGGGCGGCTCAGGCCGAATGCTCGCCGATGAAGCGCTGTTCATACTCTCCGGACCCTTGGGGCATCGTCCCCATCGATGGGACCGGTCAGGACATCTCCGTCCGCGTCCGTAGTGACCATGGACCGGGTGCCAGCCGCCGACTGCCTGGCGCAGCTCCGCGTCGGAGGTGGCGCCGGGTTTCGCCACCGCGATTTACGCGGTCTTGCCGTACGCGTCGTGGTAGTTCCACCACCCGTACGGCGGGGTCTGCGGATAGCCCTCCGGCGAGTCCTCCCACTCCTCCTGGCGGCCGAGCGCCGTGATATCCAGGTAACTCCAGGTGCTTCCCATCGCCTCGTCGCCCCGGCTGTCGACGAAGTAGGTGCGGTAGATCCGCTCACCTTCGCGGATGAAGGCGTTGGTACCGTGCCACTCGTCCACGCCGAAGTCTTTGTCAAAGTCGTCGGTGATGGTGTACCACGGGATCAGCTCCCAGCCCATGCGCTCCTTCAGGCCCTGGATCTCGGTCTGGGGGGCGCGCGAAACGAACGCGAGCGTCGTGTCCCGCGCGTTCAGGTGGGCCGGGTGCGCGACCTGGTCGGCGACGAATGAGCAGCCCACGCAGGCACGCTCCGGGTACGCTCCGCCTCCCTCTGGGTACGTGGTGACGTCCGGCGCGTAGAAGGCGCGGTAGACGATCAGCTGGCGGCGACCCTCGAACAGGTCGAGAAGGCTCACCGGGCCCTCCGGGCCGTCGAAGCGGTACTCCTTCTCCACCGCCATCCACGGCATCCGGCGGCGCTTGGCAGCCAGCGCATCGCGGGCGCGGGTCAGCTTCTTCTCCTCGACCAGCAGCTCCTCGCGGGCGGCATCCCATTCCTGCGGTGACACGATCGGCGGAGTCTTCATCATGGCCTGGCCTCCCTTAGGTACTCGTTGACGACGTCGAACAGGCGCCCCACAGGCGCGCTTGCGATCCAGTCCGCCTATGGGGAGCCCAGTAGGCTAGTTCGTCATGTGGTCATGGTCGCACGCCGCATGTTCGTTCCCACCGAACCTTGTTGGCTAACCCTTCTCGCCCGAGGGCCCCCGGTGTCAACGGCCACGGAAACCCGTGGCAGTTGACACTCCGGCGATGTCGGCGCCGCTCGGCAAGCCGCCAGCGGTCGCAGCAGCTTCGGGAAAGCCTGGACGATCGAGGGCAACGCCTGCGCCGGGCCGATGCACGCCGCTGACGGCATGATCGGACGCCGCCTTGCGAGAGGCGCCTTGCCGGCGAGCACGCAGAGTGTTGAAGCGGTCAACCCGTCCCGCGCCACGTCAGCGGCAGATCCGTACGTTCGGATCTTCCGGCACGACGCCACGCGGCCGAGACTTGGTCGATGAGGCAGGACGGCGTCGTGGAGATCGCGTTTGAGGTACCCGGGTGGGGCCAGCCGCGGGTAGTACACGTGCGATAGGAACCTGTGGACGGAGGACTGGCTACGGCAGTGGTACGACTTCGGGAGGCGTTCGCCGGGCATCCGCGCTCGGCCGTGCTCGACGGCTGCCCGCATTGCCGAGGATCGGTACGGGTCGACGACGCGGACCTGTTCTCGCTGACGATCAGCCTAGGCAACACGGTCGGCGACCGCGACGACGTGAAGAGTCTGCTGCCCATGCTGCTGGAGCGCCTGATCACGTCCACGGAACTCTGTCCCGAGATCGTCCTGGGCAAGCTGGCGCAGGAGCGGTGACGTAGCTGACCGGCGGCCGAGCAGGCCGCTGTCGACGGATACCTCGACGCGGTGTGGCGATCGTTTGCTGGCGGAGTACCCCTCGCGGGTCGGGTCGTTTGACGACGTGTCCACCTTCCTCGACGCCGCTCGCGCCATCGGGGAAAGCGTCGACCAGTTCCTCGACCTCTGGGACGTCACGTCGGGCTCAGCGGCGGACCGCCACCTGGCCGACATGGTGAACCGGATCGACTTCACGGCGCGGCGGCCAAGCACCCTGCGCGCCTGGTTGTGTCGCGAGACGGTTCGCGACCGACTGCTTCGCGCGTTCGACCGGGACCACGACACGCCCTGGGCTGATGACCTCGCGCGGGCCTACGACCTGATCCACAGGTGACGCCTGATAGGCAACGTGGCGCGCCGTCGCCAAGGTTCAGCCGCTGCCTGGTCGAGATCAGGCTCGGCGCGACAGCCGCTATGCGGCCGGAACGCGCGGCTGGCGGCTACGGACGTCGTCGGGCTGCGTGTCTCCAGGATGCGATGGTCGCGGGCGTGACGTTTCGAGTGCGTACGCCCCTGGGGGTACGCCGTCGTGGTAGTTACTTCCGAGGCGGTACCGGTAGGGTCTCCCGCCGTGCGACGACGCCGGCGGCGCGCGGTGTTGCACTGGAAGCATGAGGAAGCTGCATTATCGCAAGCCGCCTTGGTGGCTCAGGCACATCGGTAACCGGTTCGCCCCGCGCAACGCGAAGCTGGTCGCCCAGCTGTCGGTGCCGGGCCGAGCCAGCGGACAGTGGCGGACCACCCCGGTCGTCGTCCTCGATCACGATGGCGAGCGGTTCCTCGTCGCGCCGGGCGGGCAAACCGAATGGGCACGTAACCTGCGGGCCGCCGGCCGTGGCCGGCTGATCCGGCGGGAGCGCGTGGAACAGTTCATCGCCGAGGAGGTCCCGCCCCAGGATCGGCCGCCCGTGCTCGCCGCGTACCTGGGCCGGTACGGCCGGATGCCGACGGTCAAGGCAGGCTTCCGCGCCTTCCCAGACCCGGCGGACCACCCGACGTTCCGCCTCACCCCGGCCGCGCCCGGAGACGCCTGACACCTGGCAGACTGCCCCGAGGCCGCGACCCTTCCCAGTTGGACAAAGCAACCTCGCCGGACTGACATCACCATGTCCGCGCACCAGCCGGTCGTGACGCCGAGTAGCGGTCACATCGCGGCAGAACAGTGCACGTGATCTTGGCGTGTTCGGGTGGTGCCTGCGTGGTAGTTGAGCCGGACTGCGACCTGGGACCCCACACGCAGTGGAGCGAGGAATCACGCCGACAGCAACGACAACGCACTCCCGGCCGTGCAGAGGCCGCTCAACGCGGCGAACACGGCGAACACGGCGAGCCGGATGCTACGGATCCGGGGTGCGGTAGCGGGGTCTGCGGCCCACGGCCACGGCGGCATCCCCGGCGCCGGCCGGTGGATGCTCGCTCGACATCGGCCGATCGTGCGGCAAGCTGTGACGATCCAGGCGCGGGAGTTGAACCAGACGCCCTCGTCGCTCATGCGCGCGGCGAGCGCTTCGCGCAGCCGCGCGAGGGCGCGAGCCGCGGCGGCGGGATCGAGCCGCTTCAGGAATTCGTTCGTATACGCGAAGCCGCCAACCCAGTCGAGGGCGGCGGCTGTGTCTGGGCCGTAGTAGATGGGTTTGTCGACGTCGGTGAGGCCGATATCGACGAACCCTGCGGCCCGCAGGGTCCCCTCCACGGTCGTCGGATCGGCGAGCGAGAACGGATCCGGTCCCTCGCCGGCGACCGCCGTCGGCCCGTCGGGTCCTGCGAGCGCCTGGTGGATGCCGACGTCCCACTCGTTGCGGTCGTGGGCCTGCCAGACCACCATGACCAGGCGTCCGGCCGGGCGCAGCGCCCGCCCGATGTTGTCGAACGCGGCGACGGGGTCATCGAAGAACATCGTGCCGAACCGGCTGATTGCGAGGTCGAAGTAGCCCCGCGCGAAGCGGTGTGCCTGCGCGTCGGCCCGCTCGAAGGTGACGTTGCGCAGCCCCTCGGCCCGGGCGAGCTTGCGGGCACGCGCGATGGCGAGCGCCGACAGGTCGACCCCGAGCGCACTCCCCGCCTGGGCCATACGCGCGGCCTCACGGGTGGTCTGCCCGGTGCCGCATCCGACGTCGAGGACCCGGTCGTGGGGTTGGACCGCCCAGGCTCGGCGCAGCACCGCGCTGTATCTGGTCAGCTCGGCGTCGTAGTCGACCGGGCCGGCGGTCACGGACCGGCCTCGATGACCTCGCGTACCACATCTTCCGGGGGCTGTGGCTCGAAGCTGGTCAGTACCCAGGTGGCGCCAGCGGCTTCCCACGGCCGAACGTCGGCTCCGGGGGTCACTTCCACGACCAGATCGAAGCGATCTTCGGTCCCGCGCGCCTGGTTGATCTCCGCCTCCGGGTTGTGCGCCCGGTGCCACCCGCACGCGCCGGGCCAGCTGTCCCCGGCTTGGAAACGTGCCGGCCCGCTGGCGCAGCAGCGGGTGGTCATCGACGGGTGCCCGGACTGCGACGCCTGGGGCGTAACCCGCACCTACGGCTGGGTCTGCATGGGCTGCAAGTCGTGGCGGGAGACCCATCACAACCGCGCTGCCTGCGCGACCTGCCAGCGGGTCGCCGCGCTCGCCGACGACGGCTCGTGCCGGCTGTGCCACAAGCAGCGCAGCCACTACGCCCACCGCCTAGGCGCACGGCCGAGCAAGATCAGCCTGGCCGAGGCCAACGCCGACGGCCAGCAGCTGTTCTTCGCCGGGATGTGGAACCCCAAGCATGGCCACGGCAAGACGCCCTACGTGAAGACCACGATGCCGGCGGACCTGGCCCTGCTGCGCCCGGTGTCCCACCGCCAACTGGTGCTGCTGGACCTGCCCCGCGACCTGAAAGCCGGCCTGCGTAACGGATTCCCGCCGCCACGTGACGCTGCGTTGGAGGCGGCGTTCCATCAGTTCGTGCGTGACTACGCCGCGGCCCGCGGCTGGAAGCGGACCAAGACCGAACATGTCCACCGGGCGGTCCGCATCCTGCTCGGTATCCAGGACACACCCGGCGCGGCGATCCGCCGCAGCGACGTCGCCCTGCTGTCACGGATCAAGTACTCCGCCGCCGTGGTGGCCGACGTGCTGGCCGCCGCCGGCATGCTCGAGGAAGACCGGACGCCCCCGATCGTTCGCTGGTTCGACACCGCCGTCGCCGACCTGCCCGCACCCATGCGCCGCGAGCTGGACGTGTGGTTCGACGTGATGCGCAACGGGTCGAGCATCCCGCCCCGCCGGCTGCCCCGGGCGGAGAACACCATCGGCACGCAGCTGCGCTGGGCGCTTCCCGCCCTGCGCACCTGGGCCAACGAGCACCAGTCGCTGCGGGAGATCGGCCGCGACAACGTCCTCGCCGTCCTGCCGGACGACCCATTGAACCGCTACACCACGATGCAGGGCCTCCGATCGATATTCCGGATCCTCAAAGGACGCAAGCTCGTCTTCGTCAACCCCACCGCCCGCGTCCACGCGCCCTCACCGGACTTCCCAGGACCCGCCCCGGTCGAGCTGGACAAGCTCCGCGATGACCTCAACTCCGACGCCCCAGCGACCGCCGCGCTCGCCGGCCTGCTCGCCTTCCACGCCGTCCGCGTCCAGCAGCTGCGCGACCTTCTGCTCACCGATGTCCGCGACGGTCGGTTGCACCTCGACGACCAGATCATCCCGCTCGCGCCGCCGGTGCGCCGCCGCCTCGCCGAGTACCTCGACTACCGGCAGCGCACCTGGCCCACCGCGATCAACCCTCACCTGTTCGTCCAAGCCCGCAGCTGGGACACCACCCGCCCAGTCACCGGCTGGTGGATCCGCCACCAGCTCGGCCTGTGCGGGCAGCGAATCCGCTTCGACCGCATCCTCGACGAAGCCCACGCCACCGGCGGCGACATCCGCCGGCTGATCGACCTGTTCGGGCTGTCGTTCGAAACCGCCAGCCGCTACGCCAGCACCGTCAACCGCCTCGGCGGCAGCGAATCACGGTAGCGCCGCCCGGCGCGCCGTAGATGCAAGGACAGCCGCTACGGTGCCTGCACTGTATCCGCATCTGTCGATGAGTGGGCTTTGATGTTTGCAGCCGCCCAAGACAAGCCTTGCCCTGGCCGGGTGGGCCTCCTGTGATCAGACGAGCGGGTCGAACATGATCTCCCGGATCTCCTGCGCGCAGCGGCAGGCGACAGCGAACTTGGCAGCCCACTCCAGGGCCTCCTCGCGTGAGGGCACGGCGATCGCCTTGATCGGCATCTCCTCGGCCAGGTACAGGTGGCGGATCTCCGCCCAGTCCTCCACGTTGATCACCCTCCATGTCTGTCACAAGATCCTTGGAGGGGGTCAGTTTTCACCCGTCGCCACGGGGTCAGTTTTCACGCGTCGTCGACAGAACGCATGCAGCGAGACGCTACTCCCAACTCCGCGCCTCCGGATCGCGGTCCAGCCCAGCCGCACCACTGTTGTTGCGCGACGCTGAAATCACCACGGGCGCGGCGTTCAGGATGCCGACGAAGATCCCGGCGAACCGGACGGCCGGATCGGTGAAGTGTCGCCCATCATCGGCAAGGCGCCGGGCACGCCCGGTCGTTTGCACTCCACAACGGGGCCTCGCGCGCGCTCCGCGCGGGTGTTCGTCAGACCGGCGCCACTTGCGGATCGCCAAGTCCCGGTGCCGACATCAGCCACGGTCCCGAGTCACTCTCCGTAGAAGCCGATCACGGCCGCTGGCGTCCGGGCAGGTACACGGATCTGCCGATGAGCGGAAGTCGCTGAACTGGCACTATCGGTACCTCTCCCCCGTCGTCGAGGCATTTTGGCGTAGATCTTCAACAGGATCTCCACCGAGTGCCCGGCCCACTCGGCAACCTGGGTCGGTGGCACTCCCCCGTTGAGCCACATCGATACCGCCGCGTGCCGGGTCGTACGGCGTCGCGGCCACTGGTCACGCGGCGACCTCGGGCGTGAACGCCTGACCTGGCTTCGTCCTGACCTGGGGTCGTGTCCGGCCGGAAAACGCGAGGCTGTCAGAGGATCCGCGCGACGCCGGGCACCCGGCTGATCAGCAGCCAGGCGAAGCCGAAGGAGCCGGCCAGGCCGGCGGTCGCCAGCAGGACCGCCTTGACCTCGGCGGGCAGCGGCAGCGGTCGCATCGCCATGGCCAGGCCGATCAGCACGACGCTCTGCAGAATGAAGGCGCCGTACGCGCTGCGGCTGGCCGCCGGGCCAGCCCACCGCAGCCGCCGGTTCAGACGCCGCTGCGCCACGGCGAGCAGCCACACCGGTCCGAACACCGTCAGGGCAGTCTCCAGGGCGGCGAAGACGAACGCGTACCAGTTCCAGCCGCCGCCCGACTCAGGCAGTCGTCGAGCTGAACCAACGCGCCCGCGCCGTGCGCATCCTCGACGGCGAGACCATGCCAAGTCGAAAGGTGAACCCGGCAAGGTGGCGTCCGGTGCGGTGACCGCTCCGGCTTTATCGTCAACGCGTTCATCGTCAACGCGCTGCTCTTCCCGTACCTCAACGACGCGGGGAAGTTGCTCCAGGCCCACTACGCGACCGCCGACGAGATCGACACGGCCATGAAGGAGGGCTGTGCCCTTCCGATGGGGCCCTTCGAGCTCCTCGACGTGGTCGGCAACGACGTGTCGCTGGCGATCCAGCCGAGCTCTACCTGGAGTTCCGCGAGCCCGGCTTCGCGCCCGCCCCGCTGCCCTAGCACCTCGTCAGCGCCGGCTACGTCGGCCGCAAGACCGGCCGCGGCTTCCGCGACTACAGCTGAGCTGCGTCAGTCCAGGCAGAACTCGTTGCCCTCGGGGTCCGTCATCACGATGAAGCCGGCGCTCATCGGCGGTGCGGGCTCGTAGCGACGTACCCGCGTCGCTCCCAGCGCGACGAGCCGGTCGCACTCGACCTCCAGCGCCGCCATCCGCTCCTCTCCCTGCAGTCCGGGAGCCGCACGGACGTCGAGGTGGACGCGGTTCTTGGTGACCTTGTCCTCCGGCACCTGCTGGAAGAACAGCCGTGGGCCGTGCCCGTCCGGGTCCTCGATGGCCGATCTTGTGTTGCGCTGCTCCTCCGGTACGCCGACCCGCGCGAGGAAGTCGTCCCACGCGGCCAGCGGGTCGGCGTCCTCGGGCAGGTCGACTCCGGGCGGGCCGGGGTGGACGTAGCCGAGTACGTCGCGCCAGAAGGACGACAGCGCCCGGGGGTCGTGGGCGTCGAAGGTGACCTGGATGTGGCGGCTCATCGGGTTGCTCCGTTCGTAGCGGGTTTCGTGTGCAGGTAGAGGTCGCGCAGCAGGCAGACCTCGGACAGGTGGTGGATCAGCTCGGGGTGGATGTGCAGCACCAGATCGGCCATGGGCGCCTCGGGGAAGGGCTCCTTCGCGCCGACCGGGACCCGGAGCCCGGCCTCGCCGAGGCCGCGCACCCCGGCCAGCCAGACGTCGAGCTGGGCCGCGAGCTGGTCGAGCGCGGTGGCCGCGACAACCGTGGTCGAGCCGGACAGTCGGGGCGGTCGATCGGACGCGGGATCGCGTGTTCGACGAGTTGGTGGGCAGATGGCCGAGCGTTCATCGGCGGTACGGCCAGCGGCAGTTCAGCTCGTGTCATCAGGCTGAACTGTTCGGGCGGATCGTGCGTGTCTCATCGTAGAGGGCCTCGGCTTCCACGGGGCCACACGTGTAAGGCAGGTCAGGACATGTCATCGCAGCCTCGGGCAACCGGTTCACTCCGTTGGGTCGGTGTCAGCCACCGCACGCTGATGGCCTGGCGACTACTTAGTGCGACCATGCTGCTGGTGATGGGCGGGATCCATCTCTACCTCGTGTTCGACGGCGTAGGCGGCTTGCTTGGCGCGCTGTTCGTGCTCAACGCGGTTGGCGCGCTCGTGCTGGCAATCGCGATCATCGTGCTGCGTGGGCGGCTCCTGTCGCTGGCAACGGGGCTGAGCCTGCTGTTCATGGTGGGCACGCTGCTTGCGCTGGTGCTCGCGCTGACCGTGGGGCTGTTTGGCATTCACGAGGTATTGAGCTTCAAGCTGGTGCCCACCACGCTGGTGGTGGAGTCCATCGGCACGATCATC
>WNFX01005745.1_pt1 | contig 14614 bp, 18 predicted proteins | sample 5400111 | NCBI WGS metagenome assembly WNFX01 (sample SAMN13153363, study PRJNA577476) | soil metagenome | isolation source: 40 cm soil or saprolite under grassland replicate 1 | place: USA:California | collected 2016-06-15 | reverse complement strand
CCAGCCCTTAAACCTTTTAGCGTATTGATTGGAAACTGGAATACGACTGGAACACACCCTCTCATCCCAGATACGATTCTGCACGGTCGTACCTTGTTCGAATGGCTGGAGAACGGAGCATTTCTGATGATGCGTTCGGAGATCAATGAGCCTGGCGTTCCAAGTGGTATCGCCATTTTCGGCAGTGACGATTCAGTAGAAGAATATTTCATGCTCTACTTCGACGAGCGCGGTGTTTCAAGGAAGTACGAAGTTACTCTGCATGACAATATTTGGAAAGTGTGGCGAAATGCGCCAGGCTTTTCCCAACGTTTCACGGGTAGCATTGCAGAGGGTGGCAATACCATAATTGGCAAATGGGAATTGTCAAGAGATGGTTCATCTTGGGAGAAGGATCTCGAACTAACCTATAAGCGGGTCGAGTAAACAGCAATGAAGGAATTTCCTACTCTACAATGATAGTTTGTTTGGAGCTTCGAGTCTTGCATTCCGTGAGTACGCCTCTTGCAGAATGAAAGCCGCAATAAAAATATAAGTTGAAACGAGTAAAATTAGTGGTGGAAAAAGGAGTAAAAATGACTCTCCAACAAATTACAATTGAAATTCCAGATAAGGTGCTTCTTGCGGAGAAGACAGATGCCGAGTCTTTTGGGCGGGAAATTCGCATGTTAGCGGCTGTCAAGTTATTTGAAATGGGAGGCTTTCATCTGGACGCGCCGCCGAACTTGCAGGTATGCCCAGAGTTGAATTCCTGCTAAATCTAAATCGCTACAAAGTCTTTCCACTTGCCGCTGAACTTGACGATTTAGAAAACCAAGATGCCTAAAGCCATCAGCTATACATCGCCGTTGCTTTACCTGTACCGAATTGGGGCACTTGACTGGCTTCCAAAGTTGTTCGATGAAGTTTGGGCTCCCGACGCTGTCAAAAATGAATTACAGGCTGGGCGTAGCAGAGGCTATGATGTGCTAAGTCCTACAGATTTCAATTGGCTCCATATTGTCAATCCAAAATCTATGCCTTCAGAATGGCTCTCATTCATTAGATTTGGGCAATGGTGAAATTGCGGCAATGGCTTTGGCACTTGAAAACTAAAGCCATATCATTTTGCTTGATGATGGGCTGGCACGCCGAACCGCACAAGCAGCAGGCTTGCAGGTTTGGGGAACTTTAAAGGTTTTATTGGAGGCGAAATCTCAAGGATTTATCGATAAGATTGAACCATATGTAATGAAATTGAGCGAAGCAGGTATGTGGATTTCTTCTGAAGTAAAACAGCGCATTCTAACTTTAGCAGGTGAGTCTTAAAGTCAAAAGCGTGCCAACACAGCCCCGCAGGGACGGCATAACCCAGGGCGAGGCATTCAGAAATAGACTTAACGTAAGACAGAAAGGAAAGGAGTGAGACGATGGCAAAAATTCTGGCCGTGGCCACGCATGCGTCGGATGATCCGACCAAGAGTAGCTTGGCGTTCATTACCGCCGTAGGGGCCTTAGGTGCGGGCAAAGAAGTGGGGATTGCGCTTCTTGGAGAGGCGGTGTATTTGGCCAATCCAGCAGTGGTAAAGGGTGTGCAGGGGGTTGGCTTTCCGCCGCTGTCGGAGTTGATCGAGAAGGTGGTCCAGGGGAAAGTACCGGTGTATGTCTGAGGGCCGTGCGCCGTTGCCCGTGGGGTGACCGCAGAAGACCTAAAGAGCCTGAACGCCACATTCATTGACGGAGTCCAGTTTGCTGAACTAGTGTCTGAGGCCAGTGTGGTGAGTTTTTGAGAGCGAGCAGGGAGGAGGGTCAGGCAATTGCATCCTCCCTGCTTCACAAATCCAGCACCGCCTAACACGGCGCGGGGGGGCATACGCAAGCATTGGGCATTCTATTCAGAAGAATTCAGTACATACGTTAATTGGTTAGAATTAATGAGATTTCCTGGTAAGACAATCATTTTACAGAAGGAGCACAAAAACCTATGCGACAAAAGAATTGGCGAATTGTCATTGTTGGTTTTATTCTTATTGTCATCGCTTTAGGATTTTATTTCTTCATGCTATCCGCCGCATCGAATTCTACCGATCCTGCTGCGTTGATGCAGACGGTTGGAACAGTTACTGGAGCCATTGTGGGCATCAGCCTTGTCATGATCATCATCGGGCTGATCGGAAAAAAGGTTTAGTCGAAACGAAAACAAAAAAGATGAGCAATTCAATACAGCGCTCATGCGCTACACTGGCGAATGTGTAGGAGTCTATTCAAACTTAGCACTCGAACAGTGTTTGACAGCGGTTGAAAACGATCCGTTTTTCATCCGTAATCATAAAGCATCTTTCGTAATGGTTTTTGTTTATCCAGTATTTTGCCAAGAGAGCCTAATAACATGAATACATCTCGCGAATCTACTGAGTTTTCGCCAGAACGCCTCAGTCGCATTACTTCCTTGTTGCAGGGCTACGTGGATCGGGGTGAATTGGCCGGCATGATTGCCACTGTGGCTCGCCATGCCCAAACAGTCTATTACGAAAAGTTCGGCTGGATGGACTGTGAAGCGCATAAGCCGATGTGCGACGACGCCATTTTCCTTATTGCTTCAATGACCAAGCCCATCACTAGTGTCGCCATCATGATGCTGTACGAGGAAGGGCGTTTTCACTTAAACACACCTATTGCGAAGTTCATACCCGCTTTCAAAGATGTCAAGGTTTTCTTTCGGCAGACTGAGCATGGTTTGGACCTGGTACCTCTGCAGCAAGACATCACCTTTCGCCATCTGTTTACTCATACATCTGGATTGAGCTACGGTGACAGTGCAGAAGACCCTGTGGATCGGATGTATCAGTCGGCCAGCCGACGAATGGAAGAGACCAAAATCCCCATGACGAACAAGCGATTGGTGGATGAGCTGGTCAAGATGCCATTGGCCTTCCAGCAGGGCACGAAATGGCGTTATAGCCTGAGCATTGATGTATTAGGCTATCTCATCGAGGTGATATCGGGCCTACCGCTGGAGGTGTTCCTTGAGGAGCGTCTATTTAAGCCTCTCGGCATGGTGGATACTCGCTTTTACATTCCACCTGAGCAGGCCGGCCGATTAGCTACCATGTACGGCAACCCGAAAGCGGGATCAGGCCTGCAACGGATTGAGCAGATCAAGCCGCCCTTTGAGCAGCCCACTTGGGCTTCGGGTGGCGGCGGGCTGACATCCACGGTTCATGATTACGCCCGCTTCGCCCAAATGCTCACCAATGGCGGTGAGTTGGACGGCGTCCGCCTCCTCAGCCCGAAGACCGTGGCACTCTATAGCCTGAACCATGCACCCGAAGAAGTGTTACCTTACGGCATTCAGGATAACGACCTGTACCACTGGGGATACGGCTACAGCCTCGGGACGCGCGTGCTAATGAACGTTTCCAAGTCGGGGATAGCCGGTTCAGTTGGGGAATTCGGATGGGATGGGGCTTTCAGCACCTATTTCTGGGTAGATCGTAAAGAGGCCCTGTACGGCCTGTTGATGCTCCAGCACAATCCAAATACTTATTATCCAATCCATCAGCTCCATCAGCAATTTAAGCAATTGACTTATCAGGCATTGGTGGAGTGATCGTAAATGGGCGCGTCCCAACAAGGGCGTGCAGCCGACCAGAGCCAAACTCTGACCCGCTCCTCGTGGCGGCTTACGCACACCGTTCGGCTCTTCGTTGATGGAGCCTACTACAGATGGCATCGCCCAACTTTGCTAGGCAAGTCCGTTAAACCTTAGGCGCTGGCTGCTCACCGCGAAAGATCGCGGCGTTTCGTACAGCAAACTCGTCGAAGCGAGTCGCTTGCCACCCGAAAATCGTTGGAATGACGGACGAAACTTGCGCCTCCTTGCCTTTCCGTCGCTCGGCGAAAAGCTCGAACAGTCCATCAGCCATATAGGGCGGCATTCCGGCGGCAAGATTGGCACTCTTTGCTTCTTCTGGGGCGACGTTTATATACTTGATTAGATTCCCGGTGGCGACGGAGAGTTTCTCAGCTACTTCTGTCATACTGAGTGCTTCGGGGCCAGTGAGGGGGTAGATTTTCCCCGCGTGACCAGTACTAGTCAAGACAGTAGCGGCTACCTCAGCGATGTCACCGATGTCAATGGATGCGATCCGCGCATCTTCCATCGGTAGGATCAATGCTCCCTTCGCAACAATTAACGGCACCCGCCGAAAGTATGCGGTAAAAAATTCGCCAGCACGAAGATGTGTAAATGCGATTCCCGATGCCTCAAGCCGCTTTTCAATCTCACCGTGCATCCGCGCGTATCGAAAAGGAGAGTCGAGCTCCGGCATGATGCCAGAAAGTTTGACAATATGCTTGACGCCTGCCTTTCGAGCAGCTTCTATAAAGTTCGATTGGACTTCAAGCATCGAGGCATCGGATGACGAAATGAGCATGGCACGTTCCACGCCTTGCAACGCCCCGCTGAGCGTCTCAGGGTGTGCCATGTCACCTTCCATCATCTCAACGTTCGGCAGAGCGGAAAGCGCCGCGGCTTTCCCGCGGTATTTCGTGTCAAACCACGTACGCTGACGCCTCTTGCCGATAGTCGCCGCACCAATTCGGTGCCTGTCATTCCAGTAGCGCCTGTTACGAGAATCATCTTCGCCTCCAGAGAAAACAACTTTTCAATTGATGTTATCATAATCTACTTCATATAATATTGAGAATTAGACCATGAATAACAGTCCTGATCAGAATCAGATCAAAGCCAAGTGGTTCTATTCAATCTAGTAGCTAGAACGATTTCGAATAAAAATTAGTTGCTTTGATTGGCCAAGTAAGGAGTAACCTTATGGATTTTGGATTACATCTGCCGCTCATGGATTTTGGCGGCAACCCCTTCACGCTTGACCATCTAATCACCTATGCGGAGACCAGCCAAGAGTTGGGTTACAGTGCTCTAGCCGCAAATGACCACCTGGTCTACTCCAAACCCTGGCTAGATGGCCCCACAGCACTGGCTGCAGTTCTCTCACACTCGGGAAGCATGGACTTGGCGACCACAGTGTCCTTGCCTATCGTGCGCGGTCCAGTTCCGCTAGCCAAATCTTTGGGAGCCATCGATCGACTTTCTGGCGGCCGCCTAATTGCCTGCATTGGACCTGGCTCCTCCGCGCGAGATTACGCTGCGGTTGGTATCCCATTTGATGAACGTTGGAAGCGTTTGGATGAGGTCATTCAAACGCTACGGGCTCTATGGAATCGGGAGGGCGCAGTCTTTAAAGGGAGTTTCTACAACACGGAAGGGATCACGCTTGAGCCGTTCCCGGCCCAAAAATCCGGCCCACCCATCTGGGTGGGAAGCTGGGGTTCCAAGGCTGGTCTACAACGAGTTGCGCGCCTGGCTGATGGTTGGTTAGCGTCAGGATATAATACAACCCCAGAGTTATTCGCCAAAGGTTGGCGGCAACTTCAGCAATTCCTTGTCACAGCAGGCAAAGCGCCATCCTCTTTCCCAAACGCTATTGCCAGTATGTGGCTTTACATCACTGAAAACGAGAGAGATTCCGAACGGATGTTAAATGAAGTGCTGGCGCCAGCGCTCAACCGTCCGGTTGCAGAATTGAGGGAGCGGCTTCCAATTGGTTCGGCCCAAGATTGTGCTGAGAAACTTGCGGCTTATCAAAACGTTGGCGTCCAGCGAGTTTACTTATGGCCTCTGGCAAATGAATTGGAGCAGATCAAAATCTTTATGAGACAAGTGGTGCCGTTGATTAATGCAAAGATCAAAACATAAATAATTCGAGAGTTATTGGTGGTCGTATTCGATCAAAGCCGTTAGATGCTTGATAACACGTCTATCCATGAATGTATTCACATGACAAGTCGCTAAGTCAGAGAAATCAGAATGGATAATATTATGACCACCAACCATAAAGATGAAATGACCCAAGAGCTTGTGGTAGTAAAGTCTGTAGATATATTCACATCTACAAATCACGTCTGGCGTGCACTGACGGAACCAGACAAAATCACTCAATGGATGAGCGGCGCGCACGTCGAGTCGAAGTGGGAGATTGGCAGTGACATCACGTTCACAGGTAAAATGCCCAACTTTAACAAGAGCTATCGAGACCGCGGCACAGTACTTGCCATGGAGCGCGAGAAATTCCTGAAGTACAGCCACTGGAGTGAAATGTCACGCCTTCCCGATATACCTCAAAATCGTACAATCATCACATTCACTCTTGATTGGATCGATGAGAAAACCCATTTGACTGTACGTCACGAAAACTTTCACAGCGAAGCCGAGTACAAGCACGCCAACTTCTTCTGGAGCTTTGCACTCACCACTATGAAGAATCTGCTGGAGCAATAGACACATGGACTCGCCGCGCTAAAATGGAACTTTTCCTGCACCTGAGCATTTTCCGCTTTTTGACAGTTTCCACATCCGCCCACACGCCACTACCCCGCAGAAAGAATGCGGGCTTACGCAAGCCGTTGGGCGCCAGGCTGATCTTTCAGCCTGGCAATTGAACTAGGAGATTAGCGAGGTGACCCTATTGAATAAAAGCCAAACAAACCGTCTGCTAGGATATCCTGTTGATGCCCGGTTACTGATTATCAACGCCGATGATTTCGGGATGTGCCATGCGATTAACAAGTCTATCATTCGAACGTTGCAGGAAGGCATAGTGCGTTCCACAACCTTGATGGTGCCCTGCCCCTGGGCTTTGCACGCCATGCATTTCCTCGATGATCATCCCGAAATTCCCTTCGGCATTCATCTCACCGTTATCTCTGATTGGGACGATTACCGCTGGGGACCAGTAACTTCCAGGGAAAAGGTGCCATCGCTGATTGATAAAGCAGGATATTTCTACAACTTTGAACACATGCCTGAATTTCTAGCCCAGGTCAGGTTAGATCAACTGGAAATGGAATTCCGGGCACAAATCGAAGTCGTGCTAGCAGCGGTGCTCAAGCCCACTCACCTGGATTGGCACGCTTTGCGTCTGCGTCTCGGCGGCAGAGTGGATATTTTTGATATGATGCTGAAGCTGGCAAGAGAATACGGACTGGCGCTCCGGGTTGCCGGACGATCCTGGATCGAAAAAGTACAAAGCCAGGGTTTCCCCACCAACGATTACGATTTTTTGGACAGTTACCTCCTTGATCCGGTCAATAAATCAGCGCGTTATGCTCAGATGTTACGCGAGTTACCGATGGGTCTGAGCGAGTGGGCAGTTCATCCTGGTCTCGACAATTCTGAGTTACTCGCCATAGAATCCGATAGCAAGCATGTCCGTCAGGCAGATTTTGATTTTTTGATGTCTCAAGAGGCGAAAGATATCGTGAAAGAAGAGGGTATCATTCTGTTAGATTATCGAGCGTTGCAGGTAGCCTGGAAAAGAAATTGATTTGATTCTAAGGCACATGCCGCCCAACACAGTATGCAGTCTCTTCACTCCGCGTCGGACGGCTGGGATTGTTGCCAAATTGAGTCCATGCTCTGAAGAGGTATAACTCACACGGTTGGGCAGTAAAGGAGCTCTTGTGCAAAACAAACATGAATCTTCTATTTTTACTTTTTTTGTGCTTGTGTTCATACTCTCAATTCCATTTTGGGTGTTGGGAATAATATATCCAATCCAATTACTTCCGGGGCTTCCCATTAGTGCACTGGGAGCATTCACTCCAGCACTAGGGGCAATTATTCTCACTTATAAGTATGAGCATCTCTCAGGCGTTCTTCAACTTCTACAGCGGTCTTTTGATTTCAAGCGCATAAAGAACAAGAATTGGTTTCTTGTGATCCTACTTGTAAATCCAGGCATAGCTGTTTTAGCCTATGGGATCATATGGGCTACTGGTGAACCGCTTACAATTCCCGCGCCAGTGACTCTTGCCATTTTCCCAATGTTTGCATTCTTCTTTATTGGCGCGCTTGGAGAGGAAATCGGCTGGTCCGGTTATGCAACAGAACCACTTCAGCACCGCTGTGGAACTGTCACTGCCAGCATATTGCTTGGATTGGTTTGGGCGGTTTTTCATTTTATACCGCTCATGCAGGCTCATCGTTCGGCAGAGTGGATTGCCTGGTGGTCTCTAGGCACGATCTCATTAAGAATGATAATGACTTGGCTCTACATACATTCTGGGAGGAGCGTATTTGGTGCTGCCATATTTCATGCGATGATCAACTTGTCTTGGCAACTCTTCCCAAATAATGGCTCGTTCTACGATCCTCGAGTTTTCGGCCTAATTACACTATGCTTTGCTATTGTTATCCTTACTGCAGAGCAACTTCTAACGAAAAGCAGTATGCAGGCCGCCTAAAGCATAATACTATTGGGTCCTCTTGCACCTCGAAGGGCACACTTCTAAATCTTGCACATCGAGCAGTGAAACATGAACTCAATTTCAGTGACCAAGACTCATTTCATTCTCTACATTAGAGATCAAGCTCGGAGCACGACCTTTTACTCACAAGTCTTAGGTTGTAATCCATCTTTGAACGTTCCCGGAATGACCGAGTTTACCTTGTCAGAGAACAGCATCTTGGGTTTGATGCCAGTCTCTAGCATCAGACGATTACTTGGAGATAAGCTCCCTGATCCAGAACGAAGTATAGGTGTTCCACGTTCTGAAATATACTTGCTTGTCCATCATCCCCTCGACTATCATCAGCGAGCTATTGAAGCCGGGGCTGTCGAATTAAGTGGTCTTGAGAATCGTGACTGGGGACATCGTGTCGCCTATAGCCTTGACCCTGATGGCCACGTCCTGGCGTTCGCAGAGCAAATTGAACCCGGATCAAAATCATAATGAACAAGGCATGGATTCCAACAGTGGATCACTGTGGACTGCATAACAGATTCACGCCAAGTAGACTAAGATGAATAATGAACATTCACAGAATTAATCACTTGATAAAGGATACAACGACTCATATGGTAAAAATTCCAACTGACAGACAAATCTTTGAAGGCGAAATTGCAACCTACTGGATTGACGATGAAGGTATTTTAGTTTCACTTTCTAAGGGTACCATGCGGACAGTTGCAAACATTACGAGCAATGTTGCCTTAGTAAGGCAGATAACGAATAACAAAAGAGTTCCACTACTTATTTATTTGAGTAACTCCCCTGTTCCAGACAAAGAAACACGAAGGTTTTCGACAGAGCAATTGCCAAATGTGTACACAGCAATGGCTATGATTTCAGAACCAGGGCTTGCAAAATTTATTATGAATTTACTGTTCAAGTTACAACAACCACCAATCCCGATGAAAGATTTTACGGACGTCCAAGAGGCGAAAGAGTGGTTGAAACAATATTTGTAAATCGAATTTAGGACTTGGTTGGCTAAATGCATCCCAACTCCATGGTACTAGGACCATTAACGCAAACCATTGCGCTGCTATTGGCCAATGAGAATCAATACACTACCTGCGATCTCACTTCTTATGACCAATATAGTTAGAGCTATCGGACGTGCGCGATATTCCATCCTCACGGTCGCGGCTAGTTATGGACTGTCCATCCTCATTGGAATAGTGATGGTGCATGCTGGGAACACAGTTGCACTCACCTACGGCGATCAGTTAGTCCAACAAGCCACACAACAAGACCCGGCTGCGCGGGCGGATAATCAAGGTAACAGGCTTCGCGCGGCCGTATTTGATTTTGCTGGTAATCTAATCCTAGGCGCTATGCCAAAAACCATTAGTGGCTTCGCAATCGTCTTACCCTACCCGTGGGTTGTTTATCAAGGCTGGATAGGAGGCATCGTGTCGATGCGTGGTGATCATACCAGCCGACTGAATGATCCACGTTCAGCGATCTATTATCTACTGACGTTGCTGCTGCAAGTGACACCTTATTCATTGGCTGTTGGATCAGGAGTCAATGTAGGTGTTGCCTTATTTCGACCGGCAGCATATTATCAAGGCCAGAAATGGCTCAGCCTCTTTCCGAAAGAAGCATTACGAGATCTGGGGCGGATCTACGCTTTAGTCATCCCTTTATTCCTAGTAGCATCGCTATGGGAGTTTCTAAGCCCGTGGAATATATGAACAGAAGTAATGTCTTTAGAGAGAGGAAATAACATGAAAACTGATCAAACAGCACCCAAAACTATAGATGAGTATGTTGCAGGCTTTCCAAATGATATTCAAGAAGTTCTACAAAAGATCAGGATGACAATTAGAAAAGCGGCTCCCGAGGCAGAAGAGACAATCAAGTACCGAATGCCAACCTTCACGCTGAAAGGAAACTTGATTCATTTTGCTGCTTTCAAAAATCATATCGGGTTTTATCCGGTGCCAACCGGAATTGAGAAATTCAAGAAAGAGCTATCTGTTTATAAAACTGCAAAGGGTTCAGTGCAGTTTCCGTTAGATAAGCCAATTCCTTTCGACTTGATCAGCAAAATTGTGAAATTTAGGGTAAAGGAAAATTTGGCAAGAGCAGCAAAAACGAAGAAGAAATAGTGAATACTGGCTACTTTCCATAGAGAAAGTATTAGTTCACAAAATGACCGATTCTTTTTCTTTGCTTACGCTAAACTGTTTTGGAGGATATTTGCCATATACCAGCCGCAGGCTTCTGGCACTGGCCCGAGAATTGGAGCATCGCTCTAATCAAGTCGCTTGCCTTCAAGAAATCCAGCTTAACAAATATCAGAAATTGCTGGTAAAGGCATGCGCTAGTTATTCATATTCTTTCTATGAGCCTTATTTTCACTGCCCAAAGGGCGGCCTATTAACCCTCTCTCGCATACCAATCACAAGCAAATTCTTTGAGCCATATAGAGAACGAGGTCTCTGGTATACACCCATGCTGATGGATAAATTACTTTGCAAAGGCATGTTGATCCACAAACTCAAGTGGTCTGGGATTCCCATAGTAATTATTAACACCCATATTCTCGCTAATTACGTGGGTGACTGGGAACGGTATGGGATGTATGCACGGGTGGAAGAAAAGCAATTACAGCAACTGGCGAAAACGGTGCAACGGCAACCTATTGATTCGGTTATCATTGTGGTCGGGGATTTCAATATTCCACGCGGAAGTAAGCTCTATTATTACTTTCTCGCGAATTCGGGCCTGACTGATCCGCTTGAGGGAGATAGGCGACCTACACTTCGCACACCACCAGGAGTACCCACTCGATATTCTTTGCCTATCGATTATGTGTTCGTTAGCACGCCTAACACGCACTCATTCATAATAGATTGTGACCTTTGTTTTACGAGCAAACACTGGATAAGTAGCTGGCGTCAAGACTATTTATCGGACCATAATGGGATTGAGATTCATATGACAACAAACTAAAATGAAATCAGTAATGAATAGGAACAGCATATGCAAATCGGACAAGCAACTTTAGTAGATGCCTTAGGCATCGCTGGCTTTATGCTAGCGCTGCTCCTATTCATTTGGTTCCTTGCTAGTTGGATCCCTGCTTCACATGAAATTCGTCGCTTCAGCTTCATAGTTACTGGTTTGGTCATTTTATCTACTTTATAAGCAGAGGCAGGTATCATCTGGCTAGGTTGGACTCCTCCCTGGCAAGAAAGCGGAGTAACGCTTATCCAAAGTTTCTCAAATCACACAGCATGTAGAGACGATTCACACTGATGTGGTGCAGTATACTCTCGTGGCACTATTCCAAGAGAACTTCAAATTTGAACAACTGGTGCAAATGATTGCACCTCACAGCCGGTTGCTGCGAACCTGGCCGTTGAAGGGTGGAATCTCAGCTGAGATGACTGCCCTTGAGATCGAACACGCTGATGGTCAAGTATCTAGAGTGATCATACGTCAGCCTAATGAACAAACTCTCAAGCGCAATCCGCATGCGGCAGAAAATGAATTTAAGACTTTACAACTGACAAAGTCTTTGGGATTAGCCGCACCAACTCCATATTATCTGGATCAGTCCGGCAGAATTTTCTCCGCACCATACCTTGTCATCGAATATATTGATGGCAAGCCAGAATTTGCTTCCCCACCCAAAGCCGATTTCATCTTTCAGTTTGCCAAACATCTGGCTCAGATTCACAGTGCTGATTGTTCGAATCGGGATGTATCCTTCCTTCCCAAAGGAGAAAATGAATGTTTCGAAACATCTCACAAACAGCCCCTCAATGTTTATCCTTCGTTGTTAGATGTGGGTCGTATTCGCGACATATTGGAAGCAACCTCACCATTACCACCACGGAATGCGTCCGTATTGCTGCATGGAGATTATTGGCCAGGCAATATCTTATGGCGAAATAATACACTTGTGGCTATCATTGATTGGGAGGATGCAAAGCTAGGCGATCCGCTTATTGATTTTGCTATTAGCCGATTGGACATTCTATCGATATTTGGAATCGACGTTATGCAGCTTTTCACTCATCATTACCAGTCACTGATGGACATCGATTACTCGAACCTTTCTTATTGGGATCTCTGCGCTGCATTGCGCCTGGATCGCCTGATTGGCAATGATCTCGCCGAATGGATAGCTTTCTTTACGCCATTTGGCAGGATATTACAGAACAATCGTTGAGAGAACATTTTCAGTTTTTCATCACACAGGCGATTGAAAAGCTTGTGATTCGATGAGCGACGAAAATAGCCTGATTAATCTTTAGCCACCTGACAATTTGTTTCAAAAGTGATCCGTTGGTCGAGTAGGCGGCGCTCATCCGTCGTACACCTGCATGATTTGCTAAGCAAATCATGCAGGTACAAGTGTACGCCCCTCGAAGAGCACTCGGGGCTACTCGACCATCGACAGTTGATTGAAATTCGAAAGTGTTATGTATCTAGATTAATCTTTAGTCCCTTGAAATAGCGCAATTGATCCGAAGAAATAGCGGCGAATTTCCTGATAGTCCTTGAAACCAGCTTCTGTGAACATAACAGGCAGGAAACCATCAAGGTTCTCAGCCACCCTTTCGAAGCGACGTGTGATTGGACGAATTGCTCTTCCAAAGGAACTGCGCGGTTCAGCAAAATCTGCGCCGAACAATCGCCCACCTGGGCGAAGAACACGATACATTTCCTGAGCTGTCGTTTGCTTATCATCTCGACTCAGATGATGCAACATCATACTCGTGAGAACAACATCAAATGATTCATTTGGGTATGGAAGATCGAAGGCCATGCCTTGATCAAACCGAATCTCGATCCCGAGGTTTTGTGCTTTGGAGCGTGCAATCTCCAAAATTTGTGAATCGCCATCGAGGCCAACCACCTCAGCAGTGGCATGTACCTGCTTAATCATGATCGACATCGTCCCGGTGCCACTCCCCACATCTAGGACCTTTTTATTGCTCAAGTCACCCATCTGCGTCAGCAGAGCTCTTCTCATGCGGGCGATCAACATCGGCCCATCGATAATCGCATCGTAGAGAGGCGTCAGCCAGCGAAAGCTTAAGGCAGGAATATATTTTTGGTTTGTCATTTGTTGCGCCTAAAGAAATTATATCTTTATCCGGCGTAATCTCAAGCTATTGCTGACAACGAAGACACTGCTAAATGCCATCGCCCCGGCAGCGAGCATGGGGTTCAAATATCCGAGCGCAGCCGCAGGGATGAGTATTACATTGTAGAAAAACGCCCAGAATAAATTCTGTTTGATTGTGCGAAGCGTCTTGCGAGAAAGAGAGATCGCATGCGCCACGCCGCGCAAGTCGCCACTCATCAACGTCACAGGCGCGGCAGCCATAGCTACATCAGTGCCAGTTCCAATGGCGATACCGACATCGGCTTGGGCGAGCGCAGGAGCATCATTGATGCCATCTCCGACCATTGCAACCACTTTCTCACTGGACTGCAACTTCTTTACTTCAGCAGATTTTCCTTCAGGTAAAACTTCAGCTAGAACTTCATCCACGCCAACTTGTTTCGCTATGGCTTCTGCAGTTTTTTGGTTATCGCCTGTGATCATTGCGACCTTTAAGCCCATGCGATGTAGTTCGTCAATTGCTTCCTTTGACCCTTCTTTTAAGGTGTCTGCAACAGCGATTGCCCCTTCTACTTTTCCATCCATTGCAACGAGCATAACCGTTTTTGCTTCACTTTGGAGACGCGTCACTTCGGGCTCGAGTCCGTTTAAGGACCAGTTGTGCGCCCGCATCATTCGCGCGTTCCCGATTGCAACGTTCCTTCCCCCGACCTCAGCCTGCACACCGTGACCAGGCTCTGCTTTGAACCCAGCCACTTCCGCTAAATGCAAGCCGCGAGTCGTCGCTTCCGCCCAAATCGCTTCTCCAAGCGGGTGCTCACTTCCCTTTTCAATGGACGCAGCAAGACGAAGCAACTCTTCCTCTTTCCACTTTCCATTCACCAAGACATCCGTCACCGCAGGCTGACCTTTGGTAATCGTCCCAGTTTTATCAAGCACAACCACAGAGACCTTTCCCGCGCGCTCCAATGCTTCGCTATTGCGGAACAAGATTCCTGCCTCTGCACCTTTACCAGTGCCAACCATGACAGCAGTCGGCGTGGCAATCCCCATCGCGCATGGACAGGCAATGACTAATACAGCCACCATGTTGATGAGTGCGACAGTAAATATCGAATCAGTGGATTGATAGTTGGCAAATTGAGGAACAATGAAGTACCAAACAGCAAAGGTCAGCAA
>WNFX01003961.1_pt1 | contig 14614 bp, 12 predicted proteins | sample 5400111 | NCBI WGS metagenome assembly WNFX01 (sample SAMN13153363, study PRJNA577476) | soil metagenome | isolation source: 40 cm soil or saprolite under grassland replicate 1 | place: USA:California | collected 2016-06-15 | reverse complement strand
CACAAGTCTGACCTCGACGGGCGGGCAGCCACCGCCTGGCGCGTCGGACGTGATCCACCGTCACGGACACACCCCAGATAACCCGTCTGCGACAGGCAGGAAAACAGACAAACGGTACCGTCAGCCTCCGTCGCGGACGACCGATCACGGCCCCGGATTACCGGGGACTACTGGAAAGGGCCGTTTTACCGGCTGGAGGCCGAGGGGTTCGACTGCGTGCTGGCCGACGCCCGGCAGGTCAAGCACCTGCCCGGCCGCCCCAAACGGGACCCGTCCGACTCGCGGTGGCTGGCGGCCTGCTTCGAGCGCGGCGCGGTCACCTCCTGCTTCGTGGCCACCCCCGAGTTCCGCCTGATCCGGCTGCACACCCGCTACCGGCGGGACCTGACCGACGAGCGCACCCGGGAGAAGCAGCGCGCCGAAAAGCTGCTGGAATCAGCGGCGATCAAGCTGTCCAGCGTGGTCACCGACCTGCACGGGGTGACCGGCCGGGACATCATGAACCACCTGATCGCCGGGGAAACCAGCCCGAAGGCGCTGGCCCAGCTGGCCCGGGCCCGGGCCCGCCGCAAGATCGCGCAGCTGGAGGAGGCGCTGGACGGCGCGGAGTTCTTCACCCCCGAGCATGCCGCGCTGCTGGCCGCCATGCTGGCGCGGATCGACCGGGTCAACGCCGAGATCGCCCGGCTGACCGAGGTGATCGAGACCCTGCTGGCCCCCTACGAAGAACAGCTGCAGCAGGCCGGGTCGATGCCCGGCTGGGGCCGCCGCTCCGCCCAGGACGCCCTCGCCGAGACCGGCGCGGACATGAGCAGGTTCCCTGACGGCGCGCACCTGGCCTCCTGGGCCGGCCGCACCCCGCTGGACAACTCCTCCGGCAAGCGCCAGGGGAAGGCCAGGTCCAAGAAGGGCAACCGGTACCTGGCCGGGCTGCTCGGCGAGACCGCCGTGGCCGCCGGGAAGACCCAGACCCGCGAGGGCGCCCGCTACCGGCGGCTGTCCCGCCGCCGCGGCAAGGCCAAAGCCCTGGTCGCGGTCGGCAACACCCAGCTGAAGGTCTACCACGCCCTGCTGTTCGCCCCCGGCACGCGGTATGCCGGCCTCGGCCCGGACTACTACGAACGCCAGGCCAGCACCCGCCGCCAGATCGCCCGCCACGTCGGCAAGCTCGGCGCCCTCGGCTTCGAAGTCACCCTCTGCCGCCTCCCCGAACCAGACCCCGACCCCGGCCAGGCAGCCAGCACCCACGCCGCCTGACCACCAGCCCGCATCACCGGCGAGCCAAGAGCCGGCTCCGCCGACGCTGCCGCGCCCGGCCGACGTCCCATTTTCGGGTCAGGCGTTCCGCACGGCCGGCCTCGCGAATACCCACCATCCAAATAGGAATTCATACTCGGCGCTCGGCGCGGATAGGCTATCGAACGAGGATTACTGGGCGTGGCCGTCGCTATTGTGAGGCTGGTGCGTGCTCATCGGGCACCGTTGTGCTGTCTGGTTATGTCCCCGGGAGATTCCGGATCGCAAGGGCTGGCCGCAGGGTGCCGACGATGACTGTCACCATGGAATCCATGGCCGTGCCGCTGCTTACCGACGTCGAACGGGTCGTCCGCCAGACCTGGAGCCCGGACTTTGCCCGCCGGACGGGCCGGTCACGATGGAGCCCGTGCATGTCACGAGCACGATGCCCCGGACAGCGCCGGGCGACAGCGCGGAGCCTCCTATGGTGACTGCTGATGACGTACGCGCGATCGCGCTGTCGCTGCCGCGTGCCTACGAGGCCCTGGTGCGGGACCAGGTCAAGTTCCGGGTCGGCCGGATCGTGTTCGCGTCCCTGTCGCCGGATGAGACTGTGCTCGGGTTCGGCTTCCCCAGGGAAGAGCGCGCCGCGCTGATCGCGTCAGAACCGGAGAAGTTCTTCTGGCCGGTCCAATCCGACATGCGCTACCAGTGGGTCCGCGCTTGGCTCGCCGCCATCGACCGCGACGAACTGCGCGAACTTGTCGTGAACGCATGGCACATGACCGTGCCGAAGAAGGTCTGGCAGGAATACCTCGACGGCCAGGAGTAAAGCTGCCAGCTACCTGCTACTCTCGCCAGCCATCGCGCGCGAACCTGCAGCACGACATCGCGCCGCCAGCATGCCCGCCCACGGCCGCGCAAGGACCAGCAAGCACACATACGGATACATACGATATGTGTCGCAGCGCGCCGATCAGCCTGACCGTCAGCGTCGCACCGAAGGAACGTTATGGTCCAACGGGGCGATCATGTCCCCTACGCTGCGGTTCTGTCCTGGCTCGTCCACACATGCCGAAATGAGTGCCGTTGCGTGCACGCATGCTTACGCGCCGACCCGCATTTTCATTTGCGATCTTGAGGCAGTCGCAGACCGTATGGAAACTAACGGTCTGGCGTTGTCACTTATCCCAACGGCGCGCCTGCCGAGTATGCGCCGACTGACCTGAGTGGGTTGAGGGTTCTCGTCCGGTACAAATCGTCCTGTTCGGCGTGGATTCATCGGCGGGATGGCCAGGCGTCGGCCCCGGCCCATGATGGCAGTGACCACGCGGATACGACGCATGAAGGCCTGCTCCCGGGCGTTAACGGGCAGCAGGCCGGTGAGGCCTGGCCGGTGCGGGTCCGGGTGCCATGGACGGCGGCAATCCCGGTTGAGGTCGATCCAACGCACCTGGCCAGGGATCTTGCGGGCCGACGACCGTCATCATTCACGGCTCAGCTTCCTGAGAGCTTTTCGGATGCGGCAAGCGGGGCGGTCGGTTCGGACGACGTTCCAGGTCACTGAGTAAATCAGAGGTCACCGGAGATAGGTCGTCGACACGCATCAGCGAGTGGATCAGGCAGCTCCGGGTGGCACCGGTTCGGTCGGCGCCTGGCGGTGGGCGCGTATCACAGTTTCGCGGTCGATGGCTGCGACTGCGGCGTTGGCGAATGCGGTGAACGCGAGGCAGATCGCCAGCACGTGCTGCCTCAATGCGTAGTTCGCCGCGGCGGCCGCGGCGAACACCAGCGCCTTTACGGCGAGCACGCCGGTCATCGGTAGCCGAATCCGCGCCCGTGGAGCGGCGAACAGGCACCAGACGGCGGCCCCGGAACGCCAATGCCCAGCAGCACCCGGGCCGCGACGCCGGACCCGAAGGTGGCGCCCCACCAGTCGAGCACGACGAGCTTCACGAGTTCAAGCAGAAATGCCAGTCCTTCGTTGGCGGTGTGCTGGGTCCGGGAAGTGCCTTCACGGGCGCAATTATCCGCGATCAGAGCAGGAGCATCACAGCGGGCGAGCTGAGGCAGGCGGTCACGAAGGACCGGCCGCCCTGGCCTGGCGAAGCGCCTCCGGCACTCTGCCGGTCCACGGCTCGCCGTCTCTGGCTGGCAGAACGTCGGCTTTGATTCCCTCCAGGTTGTTGAGCGAACGCAGCACCTGCTGGGAGTCGCTGTTGTGTGGACTTCCCGCAACGCCGCCGGCCAGTCTCAAGAGCGCTCGCGCCCACCTGCGCCAGCTTGCCGGGCGCAGGTGAAGGGCCGCGCCGAGTGCCGCTGTTCCCCGGCCTGAGCGGTAGCATTCGTAGTGTAATTCTCCAGACGTCCCGCGAGATGGCCATGGCGCATGTTTTCATCAGTTACGCCCGATCGGACGAGGCTGTCGCGGCAGAGCTGGAACGCGCGCTCGTTGCGGCTGGTTTCAGCACTTTTCTGGATGTGCACCCTTCGAGCGGCATCGCTGCAGGTACCGACTGGCTCGATGAATTACACAGGGAGCTTTCCCGCGCACGCTGTCTGTTGTATCTGTCAAGCGCCGCCTCTGCCGCCTCTCCATGGTGTCAGGCGGAGTTGCTGAACGCATATTGGTCAGGAAAACTAGTTATTCCTATACGGCTTGATGATACAGATCCGCCGCTCATGCAGCGTATTCAAGCTGTTAAGATGACGGAGTCGCCTAGCGCAGGCATGGCTCAGGTGCTCGACTTGCTAAGCCGATGTTTCCCGTATTCTGCGTCTGCACGGCTAGTCTCCAGAACTACGAACCCGTACCCTGGACTGCGGAGTTTCGGCGAGTCTGAGGCCGAGCTCTTCTTCGGAAGGTGGGATCTAGCGGACGGGATCGTCCGGCGGCTTACCGCGCCCCGAGCCTCCACGGAAGAGTTTATGCTGGCGATCAGCGGGCCGTCCGGGTGCGGGAAGTCTTCGCTTGTCCGAGCGGCCGTCCTGCCGCTGCTGCGCGCACGTCACGACGGCGTAGTCTGCGTGGGCCCACTCGAACCCGGCACCACGTCATGCGAGGCAATCCGGGCAATTGCGCGGAGTTCCGCACCGCAGGATCTGCGATCCGAGAGCGAGACGCGCGCTGGCGCAGGCAGTCCGGTGCAGCTAATCCTGGTACTTGACCAGGCGGAGCGCCTCTTCACCGAGATCGGTGGTGAAGACCCGACAGCGCTTGTCGCTGAATTCGAGCATCTTGCCGAGCAAGATCCATGGTTCCGGTCTTTGGTTATCTTCCGATCGGACGTTATGGCCAGCTCGGCAGTTGATGAGACGTTCGGCCGGTATTTGGTGCGGCCTATTCGCGTACCAGTCATGCGACGCAATGAGATGAGGGAGGCCATCCTCGAGCCCGCCATCGTGGCCGGGATCAGGTTCGACGACGGTTTGGTTGACCGAATTCTCGACGACACAGGAGGAGGGCAGGCGCTGCCGCTGCTTGCGTACAATCTGTGGAACCTGGCCGAGATGGCTGCAAGCGATCGCCGGATCAGCCGGCAGTTGTATGAGCAAAGCGGCGGAGTCCGGGCTACGCTACGCGAACAGGCTGATGGGGTTCTAGGCCATCTAACTCAGGCCGGGATTGCACGCGATCAAGTTCTTGGAGCATTGTTGCGACTGGCATCCGTTGCTCCTGGCCACCTGCCGAGCGCCCGTCACGCCAGCGCGGCGGCGCTCAGCGAGGTCGAACGAGAAGTACTGGATGCCTTTGTGGCTCGCAAGCTATTAATCAAAGATCTCGTTTCTGGTGATGTTCTATATCAGGCTGCCCATGAAGAACTGCTCCGTTGGCCGACCCTGGCGGACTATATCGAGCAGCAACGGTCAGGCCTCATAGCTTTGGATGAACTCGAGCGGAAAGCCGATATATGGGCTGGTGGAAATCGCGAGCTACTGGACGGCGGCGACTTGGCCCACGCCCGCTACTTTGACCGTCGTGGCCTGTCGAGCCAAAAACTCAAGATGCTTGTGGAAGCTAGCCGGGTTAGTGATCGCCCGCCATTTCTGACTCGGGTTACTCGTCCAGTCGCGCTCTTCTACAGTTTCCAGCTCCTATTCGGCCTGTTCGAGATCCTAGCAGCCTTGGTCTTGATGCCGTTCGAGACGATAGACCACCAGACCGGCCAGACGAGTACGACGGCACTCGGGGAGACGCTAGCCTTAATTCTACTTTGTGCGGGACCGTTGATATACGTTGGCGTCGTGAGGAGGAAACTGCGGATCTCCCGTTTCGGGTACTTCAGGCTAGACGGGCGACAATGCAGCGTGTATCGTTATGCGGCTCGCTGGCTGCTCGCCCCTATCGGCATAGTAATGACCCCGCTCTCCCGATGCTTCAAAGAAGGCCGGCTCACCTGGGTCGATCAGCGGACAGGTACGGAATTAGTACGGATTTACCGGGATGGTTCACGGCGGAATGATGCTCGCGCTCCATAGCCTCAAACAGCTAATATAATCTACCTTTTCGGTGAAACCGCGGCAGCCGGCCGAACTCAGATGCCCGCCGAGCCCATAGGTGACTCTCTTCCCCGCGCGCCGGGGGGCGAGGCCGGATACACGAGCAGAGCAGCATAAACTACGGCCCTTAGTCCACTGGGAGATGTCCGCAAACATCCGTGGCACCGATGCAACAGATTCACTGTTCCGGACGTCAGCGCTGATCGATCCGAGCCGCCCTCAGCGTACATGCGGCTCAGTGTGTCACGCAGCTGGTGGTCCAGAACGATGTCGTGCCCCGAGGGCGGGACACCAGCAAGCGCACGGCTTCAGCGAACACTCGCTCATGGCTACGGGCGCATCTCGGTGATTGAACTGTACCTGGCGCGGGCCACGTAGCCCCATGACCTGGGCCGATAGGCGCCTATTGGACCGCTCCGGTGATCTTGGAGGCTCTGACCGCTGGGAGGATGCAGAGTCATGCCAGCACAGCGGAAGTACCCCGAGGAGCTGCGCGAGCGCGCGGTGAAGATGGGCCTCGAGATCCGTGACCGGGAGGGAAAAGGGACGGGGCGAGATCGCCCGGGTGGGCCGTCAGCTGGGTATCCACCCGGAGGCGTTGCGGACGGCGACACCGCCCTGTCGTTCAGCGAGGTCAAGGCGCTCGCCACAGGCAATCCGCTTCTCATGGACAAAGCCGAAGCCGATGTTGCCCTCACCCGCCTCCAGCGCGCCGAGCGCGCCTGGCATCGCAACCACGCTGCCCTGGAAGATGCCATCGCCCAGCACGAGGACAGAATCGGGGTCCTGACCCGGAAGTCCGCGGACATCGACGTAGCGATCTCCCGGCGGCAGGAAACCCGTGGCGCAGCCTTCGTCATGACCATCGACGGCCAGGACCATCGGAAACGCGCTGATGCCGGTGAGTACCTCAAGGACCGGCTGACGTGCGAGATAATTGAACTGCACGGCCTGCGCACGCGCGCCACCCCCCTCGGCTCTTTTGGCGGGTTCCGCTTCGCCGCCGGTGTCGAGCGGTCCATGGGCAAGACGACAGTCACGCTCAGCCTCGATGGCGTCCCGGACAGCGCTGTCCAGCTGTCAGCCGCTGACCTGCACGCCGCCGACCCGTCTGGACTGGTCACCCGGATCGAGAACCGCCTCCACCGCCTCGAAGGCCGCAAGCAGGAAACACTGGACGGCATCGCGCACGCCCGCCGCGAGATCACGCACGCGCGCCAGAGCGTGGGCCAGCCGTTCCCCCAGGCCGCGCAACTCGCCGACGCCCGCGACCGGGCGGCCCGCATCGACGAGCAACTCGACCAGATGGTGCGCGACCACCGGCACGAGGACGCCGAACCGGATCAGCAATCCAGGCTCGGCACCGCGGACAGCGCGCCCGTGGCAAGGCACGCCATCTCGGCAGGCCCCGACTGGCGCGACGAAGTGATCCGCTCGGGCATGGACGCATGGATGCCCAGACCCATCCGGCCGTTCGAGGCAGATATACAGCGATCACCCGAGCGGGAGAGCCCCGGAATCGGGGACTAGGGCTTCGCAAGTCAAGGGCCCTCCGGTTAGCTGGCCTCGCGGATCGGCCGGGCCCGTTCTAGTTCGTTCTTCATTGTGGTCTCGGCGTAGCCGACTGCGGCCATTAGCTGGTGGTGCATCCGTGCTGGGATCATCCCTGCTCCGAGGCCGGAGGCACGGACAACGCCGTTTAGGTCTTGACGCTCCGTTGCGGTCAGGGACGGGTGTATGTCATGCAGGGCGAGCATGTCCCGGACGATGTAAGCGTCGCCTCCCGCGCTGGCGATCAGCGCCGCCCGCAAGTGGCGGGAAAGCCCGGGTGTGGCTGTTACGGGTGAGGTCGAGCGCCGTCATGCCGATCCGGGCGCGCGTGAGCGCGGTAGACCGCTCCTGCTGTTCCGCCAGTGCCCTGGATGCGGTGAGCATTGTTACCGCGGTCTTGCTGTCGCCGTCACCGTTGGCCGAGTGCAGGCACAGGACGCGCAGGATGGCCTGGACCACGTGCTCCTATGGTTCGGCTATGGCGGCGTGTTCGGCCATCGCGGCGGCCTCGGCGGGGTGGCCGTCGTGGAGCAGGGCGACGATGGCGGCCTGGCGGCCGTCAAGTAGCCGTTTGCCAGTTCCCCGGTACTTGGCAGCGTGATCGGCGGCTTCGTTCCAGCGTCCGGCCTGCGCCAGGGCGCGGGTGCCGTCAGCTAGCAGCGCTGCCCATATCAGGGCGCAGACGGTCTTGTGGTCGTCCGGGGCGCAGGTGATTGTGCTGAAGTCGATGGTCTGGCCATCTATGACTGCATGTGCCCGCTCCCGTGCTGCCTGGTAGAGGGCTTCAAGCATCGTGCAGGCAGCCAGTTCCTGGCGTTCGCGGATGAGCTGGCGCGGGAGGTTCAGGATCGGTTGCAGGGCAAGCGGTGTGGCCCAGGCAGGCAGTGGCCGTGCCTCGTCGTACAGTTCGTGCTGTCGATGGCACAACTCCCGCGCGGTGCCGTGAACACCGCAGTCGGAGGCGATCAGGGCTGCCTTGTTGAAAGCTTCAGCAGCGCGGCTCACTCGCTCGTGAGCGTTTGCCCAGTTCGGGGTGGCGAAAATGCGCTGATAGGCATAACCGCATTATTTGCCTTACTTGCTGTAATGACATATAGCCGCCTGGACGTGTCCATTCACGGGGTTGGTTGAGCTGGGGGGCTTCCAGGCTGGCCGAGCTTGGCATGGTTCGTGGCGGCGTGTCAGATTTGATCTTGCTTCCTTGATCGTTGATCATCGTGGTCGTGCCCGCCGACGCCCCGTCCTCACCGTCGCCCTCGTATGAGGAGCTTGCGGGGCTGGTCGGCGTCCTGGCGGGCCGGGTGGACGGGCTGGAGGCGGAGAACACCGGGTTACGGGCGGAGAACGCCGAGCTGAGGCGCCGCCTGGGGATGAACTCGGGGAACTCCTCGACCCCTTCGTCGAAGGAGCCGATCGCGGCGAAGGCCAGACGTAAGGCGAAGCGCTCGGCGGACCGGTCCTCACGGGAACGGTCAAAGGACCGCAAGCCAGGAGGCCAGCGGGGGCATAAAGGGTCCGGGCTCACGCCGGCGGCGGCGCCGGACCGGACCGAGGCTGCTGATGGGCCGGCGGAGTGCCGCGGGTGCGGCGCTGACCTGGACGATCCGGTCACCGGGGCCAGCGACGCGATCGCGACGTGGGCGCAGGTCTGGGACATCCTGCCGGTCGTGATGGAGAAGGTGCACTGGCAGCTGCCGCGCCGCAGGTGCGGCTGCTGCCAGAAGACCACCACCGCGGCGGCGCCGTATGCCCGGGCCGGGTCCGTCGTTTACGGGCCGAACATCAACGCCGCCGCTGTCCTGCTCTCCTCCGAGGGCAACGTCCCGGTCGAGCGGACCGCAGCCTTGATGGAAGCGCTGCTGGGCACGCCGGTGTCGAGCGGGTTCGTCGCCCGCGCCCTGGCCAGGCTGGCGCAGCGGCTGCAGGCCGCAGGGTTCGATGCGGCGATGAAGGACGCGCTGCAGGCCGAGGACGTGCTCTGCGGCGACGAGACCGCCAATGTCATCACCAAAGACACTGACGAGCACGGTAAGACCGTGCCGGGCGCGCCGCATGCGGTGACCATCCGTACCCCTGATGCGCGGCTGATCTGGTACGCCGCGCTCGGATCGCGTTCTGGCCCCGCGATCGCGGGGCTGGGCGTGCTGGACGGCTGGCACGGCTACCTGGTCCGCGACGACTACGCCGCCTGGCACCAGTTCGACGCCCAGCTCGCCGGGGTGCAGCAGTGCGCAGCTCACCTGATCCGCCACTGCAAGGGCGTGCTGGAACTGCACCCGCAGTTCCAGGCCTGGGCCGGGCAGGTCCGCGACATCCTGCGCGAGGCGGCCGCCGCGGTCGGGGCCGCAAGAAATGACAGGAAGACCCAGCTCGCCCCCGGCCTGCTCGCTGACCTGCGCGCCCGCTACGACGACCAGGTCGCCTGGGGCATCACCACCAACCGGCTCCGCGACTGGCACAAAGGCCGCCACACCGGCTACAACCTGGCCAAACGGCTGCAAGACAAGGCCGAGCAGGTCTGGCTATTCACCCGGGCATTCCAGGTGCCCTGGACGAATAATTCCTCCGAGCAGGCGCTAAAAGGCCCGAAGCGGCATCAGGCCGTCTCCGGATACTGGCACACCACCACAACGCTCGCCGACTACTGCCGGGTGCGCTCCTACCTGGTCAGCGCACGCGGACACGGCATCCGCGCCACCGACGCCATCCACGCCGCCCTCGCCGGCAAACCCTGGCTCCCCGTACCCCTAACCGCCTGACATCACGGACCCACACCCGTGAATGGACACGCCTGGACGCTGAGGGGGCTGACCTGGTATACACGGCCGGGTCACCGTTGATCTGCCCCGGTCGTGTCGGCCTATTGACGGTGGCCGTTCCATTGCCGCCCTGCGACGTTGCCGGGGACGACTCAGCTGGTTGCTGGCGGTCGGCGCATGAGCACGGCCGTCATCGTAGGCGCAATCCGTGAAGGTCCATTCGCCAGAGCCGGTTCTCAGTCGTGGCGACGAACAGCATTCCGTCGATGACGGCGAGCCCGACCGAGAAGTTGCAGTGATGAATTTCTTGCCAGCTGGCGCTCTCCTCGATCCAGTCGGTGCTGGTACGCAGCAGGCGGTTGGCCGTTGTCGAGGCGAATAGGATGTCGCCGTAGGCGGTCATCGCGTTGATGGTCGGTACCTGCTCGGTGAGCCACCGTACCGGCTGCCAGCTTGGTGCCTGCTTCGCGGCGGGGGTGCGGCACAGGGTGCCGACGGAGTCGATGGCGTAGAGCATGCCGCCGGCGGCGGCGATGGCGTTGGCGCCTGCTGCCGGGCCGCTGCCGATCGCAGTCCAGTTGATGTTGTCCTCGACCGGCCGCCGCCACCACAGGGTGTTGTCGGCCGTCACGCAGTACAGGGTGGAGTTGCTGCCGGCCATCGCCGTCACGTTGTTGGCATGGCCGATCTGCCGCCAGACGACCTCGGCCTCAACGGGGAATCGCCGCCACAGCAGGTTCTGTGAGGTGGCGATGTAGAGGCGGCCGTCCAGTGCGGTCAGCCCGGTGCCGAAGTTCGCGTGGCCGATATCCTCCCAGTCCGCCGGGATTGGCTGCCGCAGGCGGCCGATGACATTTCTGGTGACCTGCGCGAGTACTGGGTCACTGGTAAGCGAGGCCGCCCATTCGATCGCCCCGCCGTGAAAGACCGTGCCGTTGCGGCGGTAGATTCCCATGGTCGCGAATCCTGGCTTGCTGTCCTTGCCGCTGTCCCAGCGGCGCAGGTCAGCCGATGCCAAGACCACGAACGACAGCGGCGTGCCCTCCTCGCCGGTCACGCGCGGGTAGCCTTCGTCCTCCTCGGCGAATGCGGCGGCATCGGTCTCGTACGTCATGAACGCACTCGTCGTCTTCGCGAGAGCGTCGCTGAACACCCAGTGGCCTGGGAACCGGATGATGTAGCCGCTGGGAGGCCCGCCGAAGGCGCCAGCGGTCCAGCCGGCACCGAGGAAAGAGTTCTGGGGCCGGCTGACTGGCGGGTCGGCCCACGCGACTGTGGTCGTCAGCGGGTCGGGCTCAGGGTCGTTCTCCGCGTACTTGTAGAAGACCACCTGGCGGTTCGCGGCCTGCAGCCGGACCTGCCGGAAGCAGGTATTGCCCGAGAGCACAGTCACGTTGCCGCCAGATGCGATGAAGTCCTCGATCTGGTCCCGCTTGGCCTTTGTCCAGTACTCGTCGTGGCCAGCGAGAATGAGGCAGTCGTAGCCGCTGAGCAGCCCGGGGGCAGTGTCGAAGTCCACGTCCGAGCAGTACTCGACGGCGATGCCCTCTGCTTCCAGCCAGGTAATCAGCGCTACCTCAGACTCGGGCAGCGCGCCGTCGCGGTCAAACGACACGATGCTGGCCCTGCTGGACTCGTCAAAGGACGGCTCGCTGTTGAAGAAGTACAGGCTCTTCCCGCCCGAGTTATTGTAGGCCTGCGGAGTGATGAAGCAGATCTGCAGCAGCACCCGTGACGCCGAGCCCGGCACCGCCGGGAGGACGACAAATTCCGCTGCCAGCTGGCCGTTGCCAGACAACTGGTAAAGCCCGGACGGCCAGTCCGCCGGCACTGTGAAAATGCTAGTCACCGGCCACCCAAAACCCTCCCAGGCAGATCGAGGCTGGGCCTGCGTAGCGACATCCGCCGTGAACGAGGCCGTCACCGGCACCGAGCCTAGCCGGGTGACCGTGCACCTGACCGCGCCCGGAGAATCGCTGCTCAAGCAGAACCCGAGGTCCGCTCCCGGGGCGACGGAGGTCGCCGTCGCATAACCGGAGATGGTCATCTGACTCCTCCTTAACGGCTAACACCTTCGCGACCTTAACGGTGATAAGCCACGATAGGCCGGATCCCGGTAACCGCATCTCCGGCAGCCAGCCGGGTCACTCGCCCGGTGCTTTCGGTAGCGAACACCGCGAAACCTAGCTGAACGGTGCGTTCGGTCGCCTGGTGCGATCGCCCGGGCGGCATCGAGGCGGCCGCACGCGCCGGTGACAGTCATAGTTCCAGATTGCCCGGCTCCGCAGTGAGCTATGCGGCTATAAGTCGCCAAGCTGATGTTCCGTGCGAGAGTCGTGCGCACCGGTAAACCGGGGTCCTCCAACCGGACGTCGGCCATCTCGCGCCGATACGCGCGCTCTCAGGTGAGGACCGGCGCAGTCAGGTGCCGTCAAGTCGCCCTGCTCCAGCACACCTCGCTCCCACCTCTGTGATCATCCGCACTCCGCGGGCGAACTTGCCCAGAGCGCCATTTCTGTATTCGCCCAAGATCGCGCCGCCAGGTCGAGCCGTCGGTGCGCTGACGCGCCGTGTTCGTTGTCGCTGGGCGTGACGGCGCCCGAGTGCATCGGTGACCCTTCTCAACCTGCGTCGTAGCGGTCTTAGGCGCCGGTTACGTGACGAGCGTCGCCGGGGGAGCTCCGGCCAGGCGGGTTCTCAGCCGTCCGGCGCCAACATCGCCGGCCAGCGCACGCTCAGCTCGCCGATGCGCTCCGGGCGCGTCGTAGCTCGCTGCGGAGATGCCTGACGTATTCATCGACGTCATCGCAGCCATAGCCTCGCAGCCGTTGCACGAAGACCGGCTGGTCGTCGGCCGCCCGGCCAGATCCGGGGGTCAACGTCAGGCATCGGCTGGTGTAGGCGGACCACGTGCCACGGCTGCTCCACGTCGGTCTCACCGGAACTCAGATACCTCGCAGTGTCCTGTTAGGCGCCGGGTGGGCATCCAGGGCTGTCACGGCTGGCGCCGGGGCGCTGGTCAGGGTAGGCGGCGCTGGTCAGGGTGTTGAACGACATTCAGGATTCCGATGTGGGGTGACTTCGGCGGCATTGGGGATACCGATGCGGGTGCCGGGTGGCCGGGGTGGTGGTTGTTTCGTTGGCGGCGGCACCGTGCCGATGGCGGGTGTCCGGGAAACGGGGGGAAGTTCAGCGTGGAACAGGCTCATCCACTCGGCCTGGCGGTGCCAGGCTTCGGGTAGGTGCAGCGTGAGGTGGCTGCGGCCGTGCCGGGCGGTGCGGGCGGCGACGTCGATCAGGTCGCGGCGGATGGTGGCGCCCCGGGCCCAGGCGTGGGCCGCCGAGGCCAGGGCGCCGGCCGCGCGGGTCAGGTTGTGCACGATCGCGGCCAGGGCCAGCCAGGCGGCGTTGGCCGGGAACCGGCCCTCGATTATCTCTAGCTCGGCGGTCATGAACCTTTCTGATCTGCGGGTTTGCGTCATGGACAGTGTTGTTCACGGGGCTTCCGGCCGTTTCCTTGAATGCCTGCGGGGTTCTTTCTGCATCGTGTTTTCCGGGCGTGTCGCGGCTGGCGCGAGGATCGCCGCTGCGCGCTGTTCGCCGAGTGCGTGCTCAAGCACGTCGCGCAGCTGCCGGTTCTCGGATCCCAGGTCGCGGATGCGGGCGGTGGCTGCTTCGAGGCGGCGCAGCAGCGACGCGAATGTCGCGCGCTGCCGGTCGGGGACCTGCGGGGATGCCGGGGCATGCCGCTGCCGGGCGCGAGCGCGCTCGATCTGCCCGGCAGGTCGTCCTGGGCGTAGAGCCAGGAGCGGGAGAAGCCGGCGCTGGCGGCGACGGTGCTGAAGGTGACCGGCTGCCCGCTGGCGTCCATGCGCCGCAGGGCGGCTGCGGCCCTGCGGCGGGCGTCATCGGCGCGGCGGCGGGCGGCGGCGATGATGTGCGCGGAGTTGTCAGCTCGCACCGGCAGCCTCCTGCTGGTCGTCTCCGGTGATGACCTCATCGGACGGGGGATGCAATGCAGCGGGTCGCCGGCCTGCATGGCGAACGGACGACATGGGCGGCAGCCGACTGGCGCGAACCGCGCCCCGGGCCCCTACCGCCGGCCTCAATCGTCCGGCACCAAAGACGCAAGACACCGAGCCGGGCCAAGCGCAAGCGGTAGCACCTCGGCACCCGCTTGACCTCGCCGCGGGCGCTGATGTTTATCAGGTGGTCTCGTGACCAGTCCCCGGTTGGCCAGCCGACATCGACGCTCGACTTTCTCCGTCCGCAGGTGGCTGGTCGAGTTCGCCGGGGTCGGCTGTCTCCCCGGTCTCCGGGGTCCCGTCCGGAGCGCTTTCCTCGCTGTAGTCGGCGGCGATCTGAACCACCTCGGCCTGCGGGCCGAACTGCGGAATCCAGGCGCACGAGGTTCCACTCGTTGATCCAGGCCCGCACGTTATGGGCGCATCCGCGTTGCGCCGAGCCGCTCCAGGCCGGCACGTCTGGCGGCGACCAGCCGAACACCTGGCCGTGTATGCCGCTTGAGAGCGGCATACACACGGTCTAGATCGGCGACAGCGACGGCT
>WNFX01005610.1_pt1 | contig 14616 bp, 8 predicted proteins | sample 5400111 | NCBI WGS metagenome assembly WNFX01 (sample SAMN13153363, study PRJNA577476) | soil metagenome | isolation source: 40 cm soil or saprolite under grassland replicate 1 | place: USA:California | collected 2016-06-15 | reverse complement strand
TCCTGGCAGAAGACCAGGCGATGGTGCGTGGTGCGCTTGCGGCGTTACTCGGTCGAGAAGCCGATATCGAGGTCGTCGCGGAAGTGGCGCGAGGCGATACCGTCGTCGAAGCAGCTCTTGCCTCTCGACCGGAAGTAGCGCTGCTGGATATTGAAATGCCCGGTGGAAGCGGACTCGAGGCCTCCCACGCGCTGCGCGCAGCGTTGCCATCGTGTCGTGTCGTGATGCTAACGACATTTGGACGCAGCGGCTATTTGCGTCGGGCGATGGAGAGTGGAGCCGTCGGCTTTCTACTCAAAGATGCCCCAGCCTCGGAACTCGCTTGCGCACTACGGCGTGTGATGCAAGGGGAGCGAGTCGTTGATCCCGAACTAGCCTTGCTGGCACTCTCCGAGGGAAACAACCCCCTGACCCATCGAGAGCGGGAGGTACTCGCCGCAGCGGTCCCTGGCAGAGAGAATGCGGAGATCGCCGCACGCCTTTCTCTGTCCGAAGGGACGGTACGCAACCATCTTTCCGCAGCGATGCAAAAATTGGGGGCACGCAATCGGATGGGGGCGGCGCGTCTGGCTGAACAAAAAGGATGGTTGTGATCACGCTTTTCTCATGCTCTCCTCCAAGCCTATATCGACGCAGAATTACGTCGGCGTTAATACCTTGCTCTTTGTACGTGGGATACATCTGGACGTTTGAGAGCTTCTGCTCATCGAGCTCGTTGGTGGCGACAATGAAGCTCGCTTGTTTCTTGATCTGCGCCTCCACTTCCTGTTGATCAACGGAGAGGGTAGGTATCACATGCCAGAGAGTAGAAGCAATGCACTCTCTCTACTGACACGTTGGAGTTCCTTGAGTGGCTCATCCAAGCGGTTAATCCAGAACACATCACGCTCAAACAGAGCAGTTTAGTCTGAATGTATGAAGAAATCTGTTATTTTCACCAATTTATGGACAAGCCATGTAAAGAGCTGCTAAAATGAGGAGTCAGGCAACTGATGCAAAGATTGGAGTTGTTATTCTATGGGATTACCGTTAAAGAAGAGGCACCTTGAAGAGGTTCCGTTAAGAGAGCGCAGCTTTTTCGAGTCGTGTAGTCTAGAGGAGTTGCGAGAGCGGATTCGCATTGAGCTTCTCACGCATCTGGCTCTTATTGGTCTTGACCCTCTTGCCTCTGCGCCTGAGCAAACATATACCAAAGATTTGGTTCGTTCTCGTCATGCGGCTCAACGAACGGAATTTAGAGAAAGCGAACAGCAATTTCTTCAGCGCCGTGGAGACTCACTTCTCTGCCATTTTGCCGAGGGTCGCGACATTGTCCCTGAAGCAGTTGATCCCTATCTCTCACTTGTTCATTCTGGCACAGAAGATGCCGCTTTATTTCGACTGGCTACTCTGTTATGGTCAGTGCCAGTATCTCGTGGATTTGGCCGCCGTATGCGCTTTCTTGTTCGAGATCGATCGAACGAAAAGCTTATTGGTCTATTTGCGTTAACCGACCCGGTATTTAATTTGCGGGCACGCGATACCTGGATTGGATGGAATGTCGATGATCGAAGGCAACGGCTTGTCCATGTCATGGATGCCCACATTGTTGGTGCCGTTCCCCCCTATGCGTCTCTCCTGGGTGGAAAAATCACGGCAGCACTCATGACCTCTCAAGAGGTGTGTGACGTTTTTGCCGAAAAATACTACCATAGTAGTGGCATCATCAGTCAGCAGCACAAACATGCGCAACTTTCCCTTCTTACTGTGACGTCAGCACTTGGTCGTTCATCGTTGTACAATCGCTTGAAACTTCCTAGCATTGTTGAGTTTCAGCGCATTGGACAAACAACAGGCTGGGGACACTTTCATATTCCACAACCACTTTTCCTGCTTATGCGTGAACTGCTTCAACGAGAAGGACACTCCTATGCATCCGGACACAGTTTTGGAGAAGGTCCGAATTGGCGTTTACGTGTTGCAAGGGAAGCTGTGCGGAGTGTCGGACTTGATCCCCACCTTCTCCGGCACGGTATCAGCCGGGAAGTCTATGGGATTCCGCTGGTTTCAAACTGGCGAGAGGGGCTCTGTGGGAAAGAAGAGATGGAACCAATACAGCGTCCTTCTGCGGCAATGATTGGGGCATCTGCGGTGAACCGGTGGCTCCTTCCGCGTGCGCAGACTCGACCAGAATATCAACAGTGGACCCGAGAAATTATTTGGGAACAATTAATCGGCAAAACTCATCCGTAATAGTTCAGGCACAAAGCAAACAGGGCGGGATAAGAGATGGATTGCATATGCGTTTAACACCGGGTGAAGCATTTGAACATATTAAAGAATCAATGATTGGATATTTGGAGACAGCGTATAAGATCGCTCATCCCGCTGTCTATGCTGAGCGTGGGGATATCCTACGTCAACGAGGTATCGTCGCTCAGGCTCCCTTTATTGAATCAACTCCTGCTTTCCCTCCGGCGCATAAGTTGGCAGAGCTTGAAAAGCTGTATCCCAATCAGGTATCTTCAGGACTCGCAGCCCTCATGCAGCATGGAGTACCGGTTGATCGCTTTCCTCTGTATACCCATCAGGAAGAAGGCTTACTTGCTTCAACTGGTGATCGTCCTCATCTGCTCGTCGCAACTGGAACAGGCTCAGGGAAAACAGAGAGTTTCATGCTTCCCATCTTAAACGATCTTTTGCAAGAGGCTTCATCGTGGGAGACAGTACAAGTTCAGGAGCGTCCTGGACAATTTGATCATCGGAATAAGATCTGGCTCCATAGCCGACGACACGAACAGCGACCGGCAGCAATGCGAGGAATCATTCTGTATCCGATGAATGCGCTGGTCAATGATCAGTTGTCTCGCCTGCGTCGTATTCTTGCGCGTGGTGCCTCCCCGCAATGGCAAAGGGAGCAGTGGAATGGCAATGTGATTCACTTTGGGATGTATACCGGTCTTTCACTGCCAACGGGGCATTGGATGAAATCAGGGAAACGCGATGATTTTGCGCAATATCTCAAAAAAGTGAACAGCGACTGGGAACAATTGCGGGAAGATCTGCGGGAGACTGGGAATTGGCCTCGGCCTGGAAGTCCTGAGATGCTCTGTCGGTGGGATATGCAAGCGGCCCCTCCGGATATTCTTGTTACCAACTATTCTATGCTTGAATATATGCTGGTACGGCCCATTGAGGCAGGTATGTTTGAACGTACACGTCGGTGGTTAGCCAGTGATCCCAGTGCACGTTTGACCTTAGTATTGGATGAGGCACACACCTATACAGGCGCAAAAGGGACGGAAGTCGCGTACCTTGTCAGGCGTCTCAAAGAGAGGCTAGGGCTTCTCTCAGGTTCTCCTCAATTCCGTGCGATTGCCACTACCGCATCCGTGCCGCCTGGGGCAGACGACCAACTTATTCAATTTGTTGCGGATCTTTTTGGCGAGCCTCAAAGCAATTTTACCTTGATTCATGTTGGTGCTGCTGCGCATGCCATTCCAAATCGTCACCTATCTGCCCGCTCTTTTGCAGCCTTTCGGCATTTTCATCAGACGTTTTCATTAGACAATCCATCTCCTGCTATTGAGCAATTAGCAACTGATCTTGGTCAACCACCAATTGGTCAGCATCAACCCTCACAGGTCGCACTCTATTCTTTGCTAGAACAGCAACATGATATACATTGGGTGCGACAACGTACTGCACGAAAAGCAACGCTTCTGGATGTGCTGGCCGAAGAGTGTTGGTCTGGACTCGGTACGCCTGAAGAACGTGAACAAGCCATTGCTGGAATTTTATCGGCAGGAAGTTTCGCACGCGCATCGGCCCTGCCAGATACACCACCGCTCATCTCTGTTCGCATGCATGGCTTTTTCCGAGGCGTCTATGGGATTTGGGCTTGTATAGATCCTGCCTGCCCAGAGGTCCCTCCTTTACCTCCGGGGATACTGTCACGTCCTGTTGGAAAGCTCTATATGGATCCTCGCCCCTGGTGCGCTTGTGGTGCTCGTGTGCTAGAATTATTTTCCTGTCGTGAATGTGGCTTGTTATATGTGGGCGGCATACCAGATGAGATAAGAGGAAGCCTTTGGCCATGGAGTGATGATGGAAGTGGTTCCCGTACAGACTTTGCTCAGTTTGAAATTTTCGGAGTTGAAGCACCTGATGTTCACGCGTCAGTTGAATATCGCTCCACGCGGACAACACTGCCTGTCCCAGCGCAAGATGTCTATGCTCGTCTGGCATACGCTGCGATACCAGACCAAGACGAGAATGCCCAAACTCGTAATTTCCCAGATCAATGTCCACGCTGTCGTAATTATCGCACGATGCCAGAAGGTGGGGGTGGGCGCGAAATTATCGAACCGCTACGAACAAAAGGTCCCCGCACCTTTTCGATTGTAGCTGAAGATGGATTTCGCGTTCAACCGAGAGCAACCCAAGGTACTTCTCCCAATTACGGACGAAAAGCACTCCTCTTTAGTGATTCACGGCAAAACGCAGCCCAATTAGCAGCTGATATTCGCGATGATCACCATAATGACGTGTTTCGTCAACTCGTCTATCGTGCCTTGGTGGTCTGTCCTGAATGTCGCGGAGAAGGTCAGGTTGAACAGACTGAAACGTATATCATTGGCATGGAAGCATCCATAAACCATGTTGTGTGTTCTGTGTGTCAAGGAAGTGGGGTACAAGCCAATCCTATGCCCCTTTCTTTTGAGGAGATACGTGCGCTTGTCCTTGCCTCTCAATTTCAACGAAGCATTAATCCTACGAATGGAAAGAGGCATGATTATTTTAGTAAAATGGCAAAAAGTGATCCTATCGTTTATAAATTAGCAGAGGATGCATTTCATGTGGGTTTGCGCCGTGAACTCTCGCAAAAAAGAGAGTTCGCGTTAGAACCGTTAGGACTGGCCTCCTGGCGCGTTACATTCCCCGAACAAACGGGGAGTTTTCCACATCTCTCAGAACCAGAAACGCTGCTGTTTCTTCAGGCGGTGGTTCGTATTCTTGCGACTGAAAGTATTCTCCTCCCTCCTCAGCCACTTGAACCGTGGGCCTGGCCAGAAGAGGTACAACATTTCGAGCGCAATGTCATGCTATGGGGATATAGCGCCATTCCAGATCAGGGGCGTCAGATTATACCATACAACCTCGGTCCAAAGCGGAAACTGGGAAGATATGTTATCGCAGTATCTCAAGCACTTGTGGTATTGGGGAGATTATCAGATCAGGGAGCAGCTGATGAGTGGGTACAAAATCTACGCAAGCCGCTCTGGGATGCCTTGGTCCGTTTTCATATCCTTTCCCCAGCAGGAAAACGATACAAAGACCATGTACCTTTTGGGATTCGGATTGATATGTTCCATCTCTCTCCTGTTCATTCCTCTGTCCAGTGCTGTAGCGCCTGCGCTTACATTGTCAGCGAGGCACTCTTCAACGTCTGCCTGCGTTGCGGACAGATGACCAAACCGATTCCGGCCTCTTCGATTCAAAGCTTTTATCGTCGATCTGCCTTGCATGCGCTCCCCGGCTCACTATTTGACGATCCCTATCCCCTGAGAGCAGTAGAACATACTGCCCAGATCCCTGGTAAGGAGGCACGGAACGAGGAACGCTGGTTTCAGGATCTGTTTCAGGATCATCAAAACCCTGACGATTTCCGCGTTGATATTCTTTCGGTGACAACGACGATGGAAATGGGAATTGATATCGGCAGTTTGCTCAGTGTGGGCATGCGCAATATTCCCCCGACTGTTGCCAATTACCAACAACGTGCAGGTCGCGCTGGGCGACGTGGGAGTGCCCTGGCGACGGTCCTTTCTTTTGCCCAATTTCGGAGCCATGACCAATATTATTTCGCTCATCCGCCTGAAATTGTCAGTCATCCTCCCGGTGTTCCTGCACTCTATCTGACAAATGACGTCTTCACCCGGCGTCATATCCGCTCATTGCTCTTGCAGCGATTCTTCCTGGTATTGTCCGAGAAACGACCGCTATCTCAGTTAGGATCGTCATCGACGACACTTTTTGAAGCCTGGGGAACGGTTGCAGATTTTATTAACAGACAAGGTGCAAGCCAAATGAGGGGCTTTCTGTCAAAAAATCAATCAGCGCTTCTTGAACGATGTAAGCGCATAGCAGGCCCGGTATTTGCTCCCAGATTGGAAACATGGCTTCGTGAACTTGTTGATGAGGTTCAGGAAGTTGTCCATAAAAGTGATGTAAAGGAGAGTGTGCTGAGCATTTTAGTTAATGCTGGACTGCTTCCAAAATATGCCTTTCCTGTTGACGTCGTGAAGCTCTTCATTCCAGGTGATCGAGCATATGGTGATGACGATCCAGGATTTCGAGAAGGGGATGCAATGCAGCGAGATCTCAACATTGCTCTGGGGGAGTATGCTCCAGGTGCTGAAGTGATGAAAGGTGAATTCCCGAATACGTATATTTATCGCAGCGTGGGGGTTTATGACCCATTTAATCAGAAGCCAAATTATAGTTCCAAGGACACCCTCATAGAATGCTCGGAGTGTCAATCAATAGCGCTTGTCCGTTCCAATGAGGATCCCCCCGATCAATGTGAAGAGTGTAGCAGCTTTCTCATCACTCCTCTTCCCTATCTGCGCCCCCCGGGTTTCACTGTTGATTGTGCTGAACCCAATGCTGGACGTGTACGATATCAGCGAGGTGGGCGCGAGCGGAGTGGATTCGTTCAATCAGCACGCCTTCAAGTGGGACAGACGTCGTTCAAAACGGGGAGGCCCCAACTCTCTTTTGCACCAAATCTCTACGTCCATGTTCGCCAGGGAGCTTTGTTTACCTGTAATAAAGGTCCTAACCCAGATTTTCCTGGATTTATCATCTGCCCTGATTGTGGACGCGCACTTGATCCAGATAATCTAGGAATTCACACGTACCCAGCGGATGTTCCTCCCCTTCATGGAAGAAATGCAGGCCCACGAGCTGGTGAGCAGTGTCCGAACACCACCAAATTTCAGAATCAGGTCGTTCTTGGTCATCAATTTTTCTCCGAGGTGATTCTGCTTGGGGTTGATCTACCAGAGACACTCGATGCACCATTTCAACAACCTTCTGGCAAAGCGATCTGGCATTCCTTCGGAAAGTTGATCGCAAACGCAGCCTCAATCATATTACAAATAGATCAGACTGAACTCAAGGTGGGGGTACGGGCAGTAAAGCGCGGTCATCGCCTGCATGGCGAAGTGTTTCTCTATGATGATGTTCCAGGCGGCGCTGGCTATGCACGAGCTATTGAGCAGAACCTGGAGCAGATTTTACGCAAGGCGTTGGAATTCGGGGAATTCTGCCCAAACCCGGATTGCCAAGGTGCCTGTTATCATTGCCTGTTTGATTATCGCAACCAGGCATTCCATCACCTCCTTGATCGGGAATTAGGCACGGCATTACTCCGCTTCATCCTCTCCAATCAATTTCCATCGATGAATACCAACCAGGTCAAGCGAGGTATCGTCGCTCTGAAAGAATATGTAGAAACCGGATGGCAAGTGATGCCAGAAATAACCCTTGATGGACAATATTTCCCGCTTGTTCTTCGTGATCCTGAAGAGGAGCAGATAGGAGTGTGGGTGATCCATCCACTTCAAGGACGCCCTACAAGTGATGAATGCCACGCTTTCTACAGCGTTCATGGACTACGTTGTGCCGTTCATACAACATTTGATTTGGAGCGCCGTCCGTTTTGGGTCATGAATAATCTCACGGGATGATAGTATGAAAAACACACCAGATGAAGCCTTTCACTATACGGTGAATGAAAGAAATGAGTGGCCACCTCGGGGCCGACCAGAACCCCCTTTTGGCCCAACCGCAATAGAAGTGATGCGCTCCTGTTCACTACGTGTGTGTTTTGAATTTTCAAAAGGATATGAGCGTCGTACTGCATATGCCGCACGTATTGGCATTGCATTCCATAGGACCCTCCAATCGCTGACGGAACATCCTATTGAATCTTCTCTTCGTAGTGACATACTCAAAGAATCCACAGATCGATTTCGTGTAGAACTGGCCAAACAAGACCACCAGAAAAGCTTGCGTCCCCGCGAGCAAACGCTCCCGCGAGCGGATGAACGAATTCAACGAGCTTTAGAGGCGATTACGGCAGAGTCCTTGCGATTAACAGATGCCCTTTCAGAGGGAAAATTGGTTCAAAAAACCCAAAATGAGGAAATTCCTTTTTTGAACGAAAATTTCCCTACCAACAGCATCGGAACGGCATCAGTATTGGTGGAAATCCCGGTACAGTCTCTAGATGGTCTCTTGACTGGAAGAATAGACTATGCCGAAAGACTTCTTGGCGGAGGTATCCGTTTGCTGGATTATAAATCAGCATTACGGTCTGATGTTCCCGAGCGATATGAGCGACAATTACAACTCTATGTATTGCTCTGGTACGAGACTTTTGGTGAGTGGCCCGTGGAAGCCCTGGTTGTCTATCCCTTTACTAGAACAGTGCATACGGTCAGCATCGATGCTGACACGTGTCAGCGAATTGGAGAGGAGGCTCGCCAGATAGCCCAGAAAATGCAAGATGGATTGAGCGCTGAGCAACTCGCCTCCCCTGGCGATGTATGTTCTATCTGTGAATTTCGCCCCTGGTGCAAACCTTTCTGGAGATGGCAGGCACGTGAGCCTGTTCACTCTCAGGCATTAGAACGCGCCACGCACGGTTTTGAAGGAACGTTGTTGAGCATTGAACAGAAGGAGGCTCACTGGAAAATAAAAATGAAATGGCGAAATGTTGAGATCCGTATGGTCGTTCCCCAAGAACAGTTTCCCCATCTTTCTAGGGCATCCGCTGGTATGCGCCTTCGTGTATTAAATATGCGATTGCATGGCCAGCGATATGCTCCCCAAGCCATAGCAACTGAGTATTCAGAAATATTTTTAGTAGATGGATAAGTATGAGGGGAAAAGAGAGCAAGGGAAACAGGTAATGTTTTGCATCTAGGAATAATTGACGAACGTTTTTTTCATCTGTTACGCTTCGTTGTAGAATGGTAGTTTCACTTTTCACGTTTTGATTGATTGATCAAGCTGTTTTTTATCAGAAACATACCCATTTTCCCTAGCCATTTTGCTCTGGAGTGATTACGAGTACACTTGTGTTTACGCTAATCCCGCAAACAAGGTCGTCAGATCATGCTCGTAGAGCCAATCCAGCGTCCTTCCCAAACAATCGTCATTGAGCATATCGGCTCTTATGCCTTCTCCCAACAAATGCTCGACAGGCTTGTTCGCAAAAAATTGGGGCACTAGATAGAGTTGGCGGTTGGCGAAGCCGAGTCCATTCAAAATCATCGCCACCACCGCCGACTTTCGCCTGCTTGCTCGTCGAGCCATGCTGCTATCCCTGCTTCCCGTCACACTCCTGCTACTATTCCTAAGTGATCCAGCCGTTCTGTCTGGTACTCTCCATCCGGCAACGTTCTTTTTCCCTTTCAGCTTTTCCCCTACCTTTCTTTAATTCCTTTTTTCCGTCAACCCTTCTGCGGAATGTGGGATCCCCTCTCTACAATGAAACAATGCTCAAACCGCTTATGGAGAAGGAATGTTCTCGTGCCATTCAGTCAAGGATGATGATCACGTCCATTTCATCCGTGCGAAATAGTCATCTGCATATTGTTCAATACACTGTTTGCGTTCTTCTCCTGACAAACCAAAGCGGTGCTCCAACACGTGTATCACCTCTTCCTGGAGGGCAGCATTGATCTGTATCTGGGTGAGGAGGTCTCCATAGCGGGTACGAGCTTGCAGCGAACCACAGGCTAATGTGACCATCCACAGGTGAAGGCGAGGGGTGGGAAGGGCGAGGCCTGTGAATGTTCCAAACGCACCGAGATGCCCAAGTGCATAGGCTAATTCATCTTGGTATGGATGCCACACCTGCTTACGATCAATCGCGTCGGCCTGTTCAAGCTTCCAGCTTTCCTCTAGGGCAGCGCGTAGTAGAGGAGCAAGATCCTCTCTCTCCCATGCGCCAAGCAATGAGACTGCCTTGATGCGCCAGAACTGATACAATCCACCATCTCGTTCTAATGGATGCATTCTGGGAGGTACGAATTCGTCTAAGAGATCAACGAGCACCGGGATCGCTTGCTCGTCCTTTAGTTCTCCTAAACATAATGCGCTTGCCCACCGTTCCATTGGCTGGGTACTTTGGAGAAATGGACGTAAGATATCCTGAGCTTGTGGCGTTCCACTATATCCAATGGCGAAGAGCGCCAACACCTTCTCTTCTTGTGTTCCCACAGAGAGAACTTGAGCGAAGGTCTGTATATCGCTCCCTCCCCAACGGCGCACAAACGTTTCGAGAGACTGTTCGTATTGTCCTCCATAGTAGAAAGTACGAAACGCCCGCTCGACATACTCTGGCCAGGTGTCCATCACGTCCTCCTTTACTTTATTTCTTATCACATTCTACGGAGCAGAGCCAGAAACGGCAAGTTCGACACCACCAGGTGAGGTGACTGGCGTCTGATCTGGGTGATCAATATCAAAATCTGTCTGTTGCCAGATATACACGTAGACCGTCACGCCGGGGGGAGCAGCCTGTTGAAGTTGTTTTGTCCACGCCTGGATATCTCTTCGGCAATCGGGACAGACCTTCACTTGGGTGAAGATGAGCACATTGATAGTTGACCCGGCAGGAAGGCTCTGAAGGTTTCTTCGGATTGTTGCAAGCGCCCATCCTTTCAGTTTCGTCTCGCTGTGCGTATCATTTTTGGCACCGCTCGGAGAGTCCATCCCATCAAACGGATTCGGAGGACGGAATGGACTTGCTACCCCTGCCTCCATAAAGGCGTCGCCATAGTTAATCCTGCGGCGCTCATGAATCCGATTTCGGTAGTTTTGCACCGACTGTGCGAGATCAAAGGCAGTTTGTCGTTGTCGTGCTTCTGACCACCTTCCTGTATTGGTACCTCCCCCACTTCCCCCGCCAGGCGAGGCGAGCCATGGAATAATGTAGAAGTAGATACAGGCTAAGGATGCGATAATGATCAGTAGAACCCAGAAAAATCGCAGACCATGTTTTTGATGAGGTCTTTGTTGTTGGTATCCTTGTTGTTGCCACACCCGTCTGTTCTCCCAATAGCGATAATGACGTGTTTGATAGGACTGTCGTTTCTTTTGTGAAGATACCTCATAAATGCACAACCTTCAGGTTCTGTAGGACCTCCTTGAAAGGGACAACACTGATCTCCGTCAATATATCATACGTAGCTGGACATATCCTCCAGGCCCTTGCAGCAACTTACGCTGTCGCATAACAATCCTGCGAAAGTGAAAGCACAGAAGGTGTGGATTGACTTTCGTTGGGTAATGGCAACGCTGTGATGAGAAAAGTATCTGCACGCCCTGTCTTCAATGTGTGAGAAACTCACGATGATGAGAGAGCACTTCGACTTACTCATAATTTGTGGTTCTCCCTCATCTTGATACTGTTGGCGAACCTCTGTTGGCGAACCTCTCCCCCTCAAGCAGCCAAAGCAGCAAAGTGAGAAATTCGTGTCTTGGCAACGGTAGGTTCTTCCAACCAGGCTAAGACACGCACCATGTTGATTGCTGTCGCGCATGCCAGATGTTGGAGATGAGTCTTGGCCAGACCCTCATATCGCCTTCGGCGCATGCCAAATGCTCGCACCCCCTGTGACATGGTAGCTTCAATCCCCGCTCGTTTGTGATAGAGCTTCCGAAACTCTGGCGTTTGTTGACGTGCTCTGGCCTTCTGTAAGGCCAGATGATGTTCCTCTTTCCTTACCGTAATGGTTCGTCGGTCTGTTTGAGTACATTGAGAACGGCAAGAGCATGCTTGGCAGTCGATCACTCGAAAACTTGATCTTGATGGCCTTTTGTGCTTGCCAATCAAGCTGGAAGCTACTCGCATCAAAGCCTTGCTTTGCCTGCCCTTGCCACTTGTTATCCGCTCTAGTTGGAGCGATTAAATCAATTCCATAATCCAACTGGCTTGCGACGAATTGTTTTGACTCGGCATAGTTCGTGTCGGTCAAATGCTCTTTGGGGAGCAGTTGCTTGTCTTGTAACGCCTGATCCCACGAGTTATGCAACGAGACAAGCTCAAGTAAAGCGAAAAGAAACAGCCCTCCAGCGATGCTGTATGGTCAAAAAGCCGAGGAAAGCGCCAGCGATTGCTGCCCATTGATTCAGAAGGGCGAGCAGATCAGGCAGTGCCGAGGAAAGAAACAACGTCTGCGACGAGTGGTTAAAGCGGTTAAGCAGTGGCGAGCAGATCAAAGCCAAAAGCGCGAGCAAAGGTGGCTGGCAACCCGTGGAGCGTGACGACGAGCCTGGGAGCGTTGGATGGACGAGCATTTCGAGCGAACCGCTCCTGCCAGGACAGACGCCAATGTGCGCGTTTCGCTCTGGTCAAGGTTGGCGCGATCTGCGTCAGGGCAGGCGAAGCATCGGGAGAGAGAGCGTTTGCTACCTGGACGGTTTGGCTTCGGACTACTTTGAGCCAGGCGTGCCGGATGCTACAGCGTGGCCAGTCTTTCCACAGCACTGGCGCAAGAGGCGACGGGTGGGACACCGCTTCAGGCGGAGGGGAGACAGAAAGGGAAGAGGGATCGAGCGGCCAAAGCACGATGCTCACTCGCCGCGGCTTGCGGCTCTCAGCGCTTTCTTGACACTGCGCACGCAAGGGGCAGGCGCGACAATGACCGATGCGTGCGGCATACAGAACCCGCAGGGAGCCATCACGCTCGGGACGCCGCTCCTGGGGATAGAGCGGGTGGTTAGCTGGACAGTGCAGGGTCCCATCCGGTTGCGGAGTAAACGCGGAGCCAGGAAAGCCGTGGGTAAAGGAAACCCGTGCCCATTGAGGAGGACCATAGGTAACCGCAGGCATGAGTGCTTCCGCTGGTTCAGGTTCGTTGGTCGAGGGAGCTTCGGCCTCACATGCGGGAGCAAACTCGGTCGTGCGCAGTTCTGTTGAAGTGAGCTGTTGCCCCAGCTCCAACCGGAGGTTCCAGACCCATTGGGCGAGGATCTGGGCAAACTCCTGGCCACAGGAGGTATGAGAGTACCATCGATCCGAATCTTGCTCGTCGTCTTCATCAGCAAGCACCGTCTCAAACGAGCCGCGATGCAGATACAGATCCAGGACATCTGAGGCCATAAATGCTGGAGAGGGAAGGGTGCTGACAAACAACTCGTAGACCGTGCCATCCCGCTCGACGCCAACTGTGGAAGAAGAGGATGGAGCGTCATGAGTGGTCACCACCAGGCGAACCTCGGGTCCAGTTGACGTCAAAGGGACGGCTGGACAATCGTAGAGCATACGCGTCATCCCACTTTCTGGATGCTTACTCACTTGATCTGGAACGCGCGTTAGCACTCGCTGGACCACTTCCAGATCGAGCAGGTGGTAAGCACGACTTCTGACGATCACGCCAAGACCAGCCGTGAGAACATCGATGAGCGGCGCAGCGTCGCCATAGAGGCCGTCCAGACGAAGCAGCACTGATGCGGTGGAAAGCCCAAGTTTTGTCGCGTAGTTCTTGATCACCGCTATCGCCTGTCGCAACTCACCACGATAATCTCCGTTGCCAGGCCCACCAAACGTGCCGAGAAATTGATGCGTATGCGCCTGAAGCACAACAGTTCTGGTACGGACGATTTCTCCCCGCTTGCGTCCTTGATACCCTGGGGCACACACCTGATCGAAGCGACGATGAGGAGTGGGTAGCGACTCCGTCTGCGGCAATGCACGTTGGCGAGCAGTAGCCCTGGTTCCATCCACATCCACCACCCACCATTGTTGTCCTGTTCGATCCACCATTCCGCCTGGAGAGCCAAACGGCTTGCGGGCAACCAGATCTTCTTGAAAGAGCTTGCGGAGTGCTTCCACGGTGGGCTGATCGAGAGCAGCAAGAAAGCGGGAAAGGGTCGAGCGATGGGGCAACTGGTTTCGCCCAAAGAGGGCCATGAACGGCTCGGCGAATGAAGCGAGCCGTTCGTAGAAGGATAGCAGTGTCGGTTCGCCAGAGAGAGCATAGCCAATCAGCACGACGACAAAATCGATCATCTCATAGGTGCCCATGCGTGCACGGGCGAAACGCACCTGCTCCTGGATCTCTTTCAGCATTGCTGTATGAGTGAGGACCTGAGCAATGGCGGCTACTTCTCCTATCCAGGATGGCATGGCGGGCTTAGATTCTGGTGTAATCTGGATCGTGACGGAAGAACGTGTCATATGCTCTGTATGGTCTCCTTGTGTGAGCAATAATTTCTTCACCTATCTTCTCTCAAAGAGGAAGGCCCAGGATATGTGTAAAAATCTCTCACAAGGAGTTTCACGCTCGGCCTGGACCAGAAACCTTACGTAAGCCAGTTGGGAGCGTGCATGAAAACAGGAGCATTCCCTGTGACGCTCTGCAACTCAGGCTGTTGAGACGCCATTTCTCGCCCATTTTTGGAACAAAAGTGCTCTCTGAGAGATTTTTACACATATCCTGGGCCTTCCTCTCCAACACAGAACGGAAATCTCTGGGAGAACCCATCGTTTCGTTACGGTGTACCGTTCAACGCGATCCAGGCACCGAGAGAGTCCATGTAATCCCTCCAATGAAC
>WNFX01003958.1_pt1 | contig 14619 bp, 8 predicted proteins | sample 5400111 | NCBI WGS metagenome assembly WNFX01 (sample SAMN13153363, study PRJNA577476) | soil metagenome | isolation source: 40 cm soil or saprolite under grassland replicate 1 | place: USA:California | collected 2016-06-15 | reverse complement strand
TGCACTTGATCGAATGGGCGCTGCCGGGATCGACATAATCGGTGCTGCTGGCGCAACTGCCGCCCCCGTACGCGTACACGTCCAACGGCCCCGTCGTCCCATCCGTGAAATTCGTCCGGTAGTACGTCACCTGGCCCGGCTGGCTCGTCGTCACGCTGACCGGCGCGCCGCCGCTATGCCCTTCGCTCGTCGCCGTGACCGTCGCGGAGCCCGCGGCGACACCGCTCACGAGCCCGCTATTGCTCACCGTGGCCATGCCCGTGTTGTCGCTCGCCCACGTGACGGTGCGGCCAGAGAGGACATTCCCGTTTGCGTCCTTGAGAGTCGCCGTCACTTGCAGCGTCCCGCCGACCCGAACGCTCGCCGGCGAGGGGCTCAGCATCACTGACGCCACCGGTGCCGTGGAGACCGCGGTCGTGCCCGTGGCGATGTTGGACAGCCCGCCAAATACGGCGTTCACACTCAACGTGCCGCGGAACGCCACGAGCTCGAAGCTGTAGGTCGTCGATCCAGCGAGACCCAGCACCGTGCAGGTCCGGCTCGCGCCAATAGCGATCCCCGCCACGGGCGTGGCACACGTTCCCCTGCTCACGCTGCTGGTATTCGGGCCCCAGGAGAGCGTGCTTCCCACGGCGTACCGGATATCGTAGCTCGCCGGCGCACCGGTGCCGCCGTCCACCTCGGTGAACCGCAACGTCACCGAGCTGTCGGTGGTCGAGGCGACGGCCAGATCGCCGACTGTCCCGGGGGCGGCAACTGGTGCCGTCACGGTGATCGTTGTCGAGCCGTTTTGCCCCTCGCTCGAGGCCGTGATGGTCGCGGAGCCGGTAGCCACGCCCGTCACCAGGCCGGCGCCGCTCACCGTCGCCACGCCCGCGTTGCTGCTCGCCCAAGTCACGGTGCGCCCACTCAACGCGTTCCCACTCGCGTCCTTGGGCGTCGCGGTGAGCTGGACGGTCTGCCCAGCCTGTACGCTCGCCGTCGCCGGACTCACGGTCACCGATGCGACGGGGACGCTCGTGACGGACACGGTGGCAGCGCCACTCTGCCCTTCGCTCGTCGCCGTGATCGTTACCGTACCGGCGGCGACGCCGCTCACCACGCCGCCACTGACGGTGGCGACACCCACGTTGCTGCTCGCCCATGTCACCGTCCGGCCGCTCAACGCGGTCCCGTTGGCGTCCTTGGGAGTGGCAGTGAGCTGGACGGTCTGCCCGGCCAGCACGCTCGCCGTCGCCGGGCTCACGGCGACTGATGCAACGGGGACCGTCGTCGCGGAAACTGTGGCCGAGCCGCTCTGCCCCTCGCTCGTCGCGGTGATCGTGGCCGAGCCGGCGGCGGCGGCGGTCACGAGTCCGCTGCCGCTCACGCTTGCCACTGACGTGTTGTTGCTCGCCCACGTGACGGCACGCCCGGCAAGCGCGTTGCCATTAGCGTCCTTGAGGGCGGCGACCAGCGAAACCGTGCCGCCGACCGTGACCGTGGTCGAGGCGGGCGCGACGCTGACGGAAGCCACCGGGAGGGGAGACGGATCGGCCACGGTAACGGCCGCTGAGTCCCGCTTGCTGCCGCTCGAGGCGCGAATGAAGACGCTGCCGGCGGCGCGACCACGGACCACGCCGGCTCCGCTAACGGTCGCGAGGCTGGTGTTCGCACTCGCCCACGTGACGGAGTTAGGCGGACGTTGGTTCGACATGATGACGCTGGCGGTCAGCTGCAGGCTGTCGCCCACGAGCACCGAAGCGATCTTTGGCAGAATGGCGACGGAAACGACGCCGAACTCCGGATTGCTGCTACCCGTATCGACGGGTATCTCGCAAGCCACACCGAGTAACACGGCGCCGAGCGCCAGGAAGCTCCGAACGTGCATAACCCTCTCCCAAATGAGGTTCGGCAGCCCGACTGGCCTGACACGCGCGTGGCGTGCGGTAGCCTCGTGGCTTTGCGTCCCCGGCTTTCGCCGGGTTTGCCTTTTCGCGCTCCCTCTGGAAGAGGGCGGCGCCCTGCCGAACTACGGTGTATCGACTGCTACCTGAACGAAATGGCCGCCAACAGCTCGATGACTTCTCGAGTCGCTGGCGGCCCGGCGGACGTAGCGACCTTGGTCGCCGTAGTCCCGTAGCTCTGCGTCACCGTCTTTCGACGGCTTTGCTCTGAGCAGCGTGAATCACGTTATCGGAGGGGGCCTGCAGCTGTGTGGCCCCCTCTCGGCGTGGCATGGTAGCAACGGGGGCAAAACGCCGCAAGTGGTGCAAGTTACCGGAGCAGCAGCGGCTGCACTTGGACCGTCGGAGCTGTCGCGGGTGCTGCGTTTTTGTGCAGGACCATCGTTTCGTCTTTGAACAAATATTGGGAATCGCTGCCCAAGCAACCTATGGGCTGGACGTGGCGCCGCCGATCGGATAGTTCGTTGCCTGGGCGAACAGGTTGTAGACGACAAACGGCGCCAGTCCGCGCTGCAAGTAGGTGGCGCCGTCCCAGAACAACAGGCCCTGCGCCGACCCGTTCGTGGTCCCCATGTAGCTCCAGCACGGGCTGTCCATCACCTTGGCACCGTTCACCCAGATCGCGATCGCCCCGCAGTTCTGCGCAGTATAGCGGTGATAGCGATACACCACATCGTAGACGCTTCCCTCGAGTAACGATGGGAACGTTCCCGGCCAGACGTACCGACTGCCGTTGATGTTCCACATCTCCGGCTCCGAGAACAGGCCGACGTTCCCATCCGAACAGGGTCCAACCTCGGACATCACCCAGCCATTCCACGCGCTCCCCGCCTGTCCGTAGACCGACTTGTGCACTTTGAATTGCGCACCTGGATTCGCCGACGTGCACGTCGTTCCACCGATCGCCGCGGCGGCGCCAGGCGCCAGCACGAATCGCACTTCTTCGAACAGGTCTTCATCCAAGCTGGGGTCTTTGGGCGTGCCGGTAAGGCTCCCGCGACCGAACCAGGCTTGCAGCGCTGCCGCGCCCCCCGCGCTCGGGGGAATGGTGCACTGGATGGAGTACGCGCTCCCGGGATCCCGATAATCCGTGCTCTTCGCGCAGCTACCGCCGCCGTAGGCGTACACGTCGAGCGGCCCGGTCGTCCCGTCATTGAAGTTGGTGCGGTAGTAGGTCACCGGGGGAGGGGCCGGCACCACACTGAGCTGTGTCGTATCGCTCTTTCCCTCACTGGCGGCGGTGATCGTCGTCATGCCCTCGGTCACTCCCGTCACCAGCCCGCTGCCGCCCACCGTGGCCACGGCCGGCGCGCTCGAGGTCCAGGTCACGGTCCGACCCGTGAGCAGGTTGCCTTTCGCATCTTTGAGAATTGCCACGAGCTGCAGCGTGCCGCCGACGAGCACCCAGCCATTGTGTGGGGCGATGCTGACCGATGCGACGGGCGCCGTGGACGCAGCGGTCACGCCGGTGGCGATGTTCGACAGCTCTCCGAACACGGCAATCCCGTTCAGCGTACCGCGGAAGGCGACGAGCTCGAAGCTGTAGGTCGTGCCCGCGGCGAGGCCCTGGACTGTGCAAGTCCGCTTGGCGCCGGTCGCGTGGCCCACGAGCGGCGTCGCGCAAGTTCCCTGGCTCACGCTCGTTGCGTTCGTGCCCCAGATGAGCGTGGTTCCCGGGGCGCCGCGAACATCGTAGCTGGCGGGCCGACCCATGCCGTCGCTGACCTCTGTGAACGCGAGCGTCCCAGAGCTGTCGGTCGTGGCCACGACGGAGAGATCTTCCACCGTGCCCGGAGGATGAGCTGAGACGATGATCTGAGCGCTACCGCTTTGGTCGCCGGTCGTCGCCGTGATGATCGCCGATCCGGGAGCCACACCGGTCACGAGGCCGGTGGCGTCCACCGTGGCCACGCTCGTATCACTACTCGTCCACGTCACGGCCGGCGCCCGCGCCGGAGCACTGCCATCGTCTTGGGGCATTGCCGTGAGTCGCACCGCGTCTCCAACGCCCACGCTCGCCGCCGGCGGCGTCACCAGGAGTGTGCCCATTCCGGTTGGAGACGCGAGACAGGCGATCGCGAGCGCGAGTGTGGCGACCAGTAGCGCCGCCCGCGGCGCCGCACACCGAAACCTCTTCGGACGGATCATAGCTGGCCTCGTACCGATCATCTCATCGTCTTAATGAACCATCAGTCGCCCTATGGGGGCCGCCGCAATCCCGCTCAAGACAGGGCGACAAAGAAGCTCACAGGGCCGTCGCCGCGCTGTGATAGAAGTTGTCGCGTGGTTGCCACGCAGGCAACGGGCTCGCGCTCATCCTTCCAACCCCCCCAATGGAACGACGAGTCCTAGTGAAATGCAGATCGTTGTGGAACCCCCGTACCTCGCGCCGAGGACGCAAACTGACCGTCGCGCCAATCCGATAGGAGACACACCACACAATGTCGGAGTTTCGCAACGACGGCGGGCGACGAGTGACCCCAGCGTGCTTCACACCCTGGGGTGACGCGAACGCAACGGCGAGCTACATCGCAGGATCGTCGCGTTGCGGCAACACACCGCCACGCCGGTGCGCAGATTGCAGCAAACATGGGGCGATGAAGGCGCTACGAATCGTGACGCTGATCGCGCTCGGCGTTAGTTGCCACCTCGACAAGCTCTTGAACGGTGGTGGGAGCGCGGCGTCGCCGGTTTCCAACGGCACTCCCGTTGCTCTCATGTTCTCCCGGCAGCCGAGCAGTCCGCGCGCCGGCCCGATCGGCCCTGTACAGGTGAGCGTCGTTGACTCGGCCGGCCAGCCGGTGGCGGGAGTCGAGAGTACGACCGTCGCGATCGCGCTCGGCTCGAACCCCGCAGGTGGGACGCTGCGGGGTACGACCACGGCGCACCCCTCGCGGGGCGTCGCGACGTTTTCGGACCTGTCGCTGGATCGGGCTGTTTCCGGCTACACGCTCACGGCCGTGGCTGCCGGGCTGCCGACGGTCACGAGCGACACGTTCACGGTGGTCCCCGGTCCCGCCGCACAGCTGACCTTCACCGCGGAGCCAAGCGACGTCAGCCAGGGGGGCGTCGTTTCTCCGCCGGTGGTGGTGACCGCTTTCGACTCGCTCGGCAACAAGGCGACCACCTTCACCGGCGTCGTCAGTCTCGCGCTGCGACAGAACGGGAACACCGTCAACGGCGCGCTGTCGGGGAACTCGACTGCCGCCGTCGCGGGCGTCGCGACGTTCCGAAACCTGCAGATCAACAACGCTGGCGCAGGGGGCTACACCCTCGCCGCCGCGTTCGGCACCGCGGCACCCGTGGCCGAGAGCGCGCCGTTCAACGTCAAGCCGCCCGGACCCCCTCCTCCCCAGCCCGGTGATCTCGCGATCACGACGGCGACGAGCGGCGTCGACCTGCCGAGCGGGTATACGCTCACCGTCGACGGCAACGCGGCCGGGTCCATCGGAACGAGCGTGAGCCTTACGATCACGGGAGTCGCCGCAGGCGACCATGTGGTTGGGCTGGGCGGTGTACCGGCCACCTGCACGGTGACGAGCGCGAATCCGCTCACGGTGAACGTGCCTGCGGCCGGCACCGGGCGCGGCGATTTTGTCGTCACGTGCGGGGCGCCACCTTCGCCCCCACCGCCCGCCCCGGGGCCTTACCTGCTGTTCACCGATGAACCCGTCATCACGCAAGCGGGGCAGCCGATGCAACAGGCGGTACGGGTAACGGTGTTCGACGCGTCCGGCAACCAGGACCGGACGTACACCGGCGAAGTTACGCTCTCGATTGGTTTCAACCCGAGCGGCGGGAGCCTCACGGGGGGAGGCACGATCACGATGGACCTGGGGCTCGGCGGCGTCGTCGAATGGGATCGGATCAGCATCGACAAGCCTGGCTTCGGCTACACGCTGCACGCCACGTCCCCGGGATTGCGCGAGGCTTTCAGCGATCCCCTCGACATCACGGCGGGGCCCCCACCATCACCCAACGGCGCCAGCGGTCTCGGCTTCTTCACACAACCGGGGACCCCCCGGGCGGGCGACCTGATTGCACCGGTGCGAATCGGTGCGGTCGGGTCAGGCGGCGTCGCCACGGCCTACAGCGGTCCGATCTGGATCAGCCTCGGCTCGAACCCGACCGGTGCCACGCTTTCGGGAACGCGCCACCTGTTCGCCGTGAATGGGTTTGTGACGTTTTCGGACTTGCGGATCGACAAACCGGGGACCGGCTACACGCTTCGCGCCACGGCTTGGCCCTTGAATTACAAGGCCAGCGTTCTCTTCAACGTCACGGCACCCTGACTCTAGGCGAGCTCTCGCTCTAGCGAGCGTCCTGATTCAGGCCCCGAGAATCAGCAGCGAATACGCGCGGTCCGGCATCGCGTAGCGTGCGCTTCACGCTCTGCGGAACCATGCGCCACAGCGGTCGCAAGACCATGGGCCTCGGCTCCGAGATCCCGCTCACCCAGTTCATTGTGTCGAGATGGCTTTCGCTTGTGGGAAGTGACGGTTGTAGAAGGCAGTCCAGCAAGACTACCAGGGTCTCTTCTTACCGACCACTGCTCGCGGCGGTCCGGCTCGCCAGTCCACCCAGCGCCTGAGCCAGCTCTTCCACGCAGCGCTCGATGCGCGCGTACACCCGGACGCACACCTCGGGCCCCTGCTCCACCGGATCCTCGATGCCCCGAGACGCGACGGGCAGCGGATCGAAGTCCCCGAGCTGCAGCACGCCCCGCGGGCTGCGGCCGAACCGCTCGCAGATCATGCGGCGCTGCATCGCATCCATCACGACGATCAGATCGGCGGCGCGCACCACATCGGCCATGACCAGCTGCGAGCTGTGGCTCGTGAGATCGACGCCACGCCGCGCCGCGGCCGCGACTGCGTCAAGCGGCGTCGGCCGGCCCGGCCCGGCGAAGCCCGCCGAGTCGACACGCACCCGTCCCAGGCCGCGCAGCTCGAGCGCGCGACGCAGCACCGCGGCTGCAAACGGGCTCCGGAAAATGTTGCCGTTGCAGATCACCAGCACCGAGGCAGGGGCCCGCCCCGCCGTTGCCAGCGTCGCCAGGGCCGCACGCCGCCGGCCGTTATGCAGCAGCCGATCGGGCACGTGGCTGATGCGGCTCAGCAGCCCGGACACGAATCCCCGTTGCATCGGGACAGGAGGACCCCCCCGGCGCGCAGACGCCGTCGTTCTAGAAGAGGAAAGATGCATCAATGGAAAGATCCCGGCTTGGTCCGCACGTTTACCCCCCGTCGGTTGGGTGGACTACGCAGTGTTGCTCGTTGTACACCCGCCTAAGGCAACCGGTGTGCCGGAACAGCGTCGCTCCCCACAGGTAACGGTCGTGCTCACTCCCATCAGGCTGCGCCTGTCGCAGGCACGCGACAGCGTGGCCGCACGCCCGCAGGCATGGCGGCCGCGCGGCGTGGCGTCGCTACCGGTCGCAATCCAGGTCGGTGATCTCCCACTGTCGCACCGCGCCCAACACGGCGTCACCAGTCGCCGTCAGCGCGGCCGCGAGGAGCGGCGACGAATCCCGCCGCGCCACGAAACCGGCGCGCCGCAACTCGGCGGCGAACGCCGATTGCGCTATCGTGACGATGTACAATCGCGCGCAGCCGGCCGCGCGCAAGGCGCGGATCAGCCCGGGGATCACGTAACCAAGTGGCAGCTCGGGCGCGCGACGAATCGCGTGCAGTGTCGCGATTCTCGCTGCATCGGGGCCCCGCACCAGCAGTCCTGCCGCCTGCGCACTGCCAGCGCCGTTGTGCGAGAACGTGAACCACGTGTCGCGGGGACCGGGGTACCCCTCCAGCCGCGCCGCGTACAACCCGTTCCCGTAATGCGGCCGCAGCCGCGGCGAGTCGCCCCACGGCGCCGCGAACGCCGCCGCCGAGTCTTCGCCGGCACGCCACGGCGTCGCGTCGGGGCGCGGGCCGACACCGCGCGCCAGCCGGGCGCGGGCGTGCAGCAGCCGGATCACTCCGTCCACCAGCCAGCGGTGGTCGCCGACCGGGAGCACGAGGCGCTCGACTGTCCCGATCCGCCGGAACCCGGACGCCTCGAGCACGGCGCCCGCCTGGTCGTTGGGATCGGTGTAGAGAAAATCGATGTCGCCCCGGGCCTTGATGTCGTCCCGCGCGCGCCGCATCAGCGTGCGGGCGGGGAAGAACGATCGATAGGACTCCGCGGCCATGGCGTTCATGAGCAACGCGCCCGTCACATCGCGCGTCCCAAAGCGAAACCGTCGCGGGAAGCAGGCGACGTGCATCACGACCTGCCCCGCAGCGTCGCGCGCCAGCCAGCTCACGCCTCCGGCGCGCACCGCTGGCTCGTAGGCTCGGTCGAAGAACTCGGGGAATTCGGCGCGGCCATGCGTCACGAACAGCCGCTTGATCTCCTCAGCGTGATCGAGCGGGTTGACCTGCGTGATCGTGAACTCCATGGACCTCCACAGCCGCGAGACACCTGTGGCCCGAACGCCACAGCCTAGGCGGCGCCCCGCACAAGGACAGGGTGGCGGGATAGCTGTCCGGACGCGCTGGCCGGATTCCTGCAAGGGGCAAGAACCAGGCCGATTCCCAAGGAAACTACGTGCGCTATCTGATCACTGGGGGTGCGGGCTTTATCGGTTCGCACCTAGTGGAGCACCTCGTCGCTGCGGGAGACGACGTCACGGTGCTGGACGACCTCTCGTCCGGTCGCCGGGCGAACCTCGCGGCGGTGCGACGTCAGATACGCTTCATCCGCGGCAGCGTCACCGACCTGAACACCTGCCGCCGCGCCGTCGAGCGCGTCGATTGCGTGCTGCATCACGCCGCAGTCACGTCGGTCCAGCGATCGGTGGACGAGCCGGTCGTGACACACCAGGTGAACGCGACCGGCACGTTGAACGTGTTGCTCGCGGCCCGGGATAGGGGCGTGCGCCGGGTGGTGTACGCCGGCTCCACCTCGGCGTACGGAAACCCCGACACACTGCCGAACTCGGAGGAGCACGTGACCCGGCCGCTGTCGCCGTACGCGGCTTCCAAGCTCGCGGGCGAGGAGTACTGCGTCGCGTTCCACGCGACCTACGGGTTGGAGACGGTGGCGCTGCGCTACTTCAACATCTTCGGGCCGCGCCAGGACCCGAACTCGCAGTACGCCGCGGTCGTGCCGCGCTTCATCACCACCGCCCTGGCGGGTGAGCGCCCCACGATCTTCGGCGACGGCAAGCAGACGCGCGATTTCGTCTACATCGCGAACGTCGTGCACGCCAACCTGCTCGCGGCGCGCGCGCCGGCCGCCGACGTGGCAGGGCAGGTGTTCAACATCGGATGCGGCAAGGGCGTGAGCGTGAACCAGCTGTGGGACCACATCCGCACCCTGGCGGGCGTTCCCCTCGCGCCGCTGCACGCGCAGGGACGGGCGGGGGAGGTCCGTGATTCGGTCGCGGAGCTCGCCAAGGCCCGGCGCCTGATGGGCTACGAGCCTGTCGTCGACTTCGAGGACGGGCTCCGCCAAACCATCGGATTCTACCGCGCGCGCCGCGACGCGCCGCGGCGTAAGCGCGCGCGCGCCGTCGTCGTCGCGGCGTAGCGGGCACCGGCCCGCCTCACGTCCCCGCCACACGTTCGAGGATCTCGCGCAGCTCGTCGAGGCTGAACGGCTTGCGCAGCACGGGCCGATCGGCCAGCTGCAGCGCGTCGCGCGTCTGCAGCGAGATCGAGTCGCCGGTGGTGAACACGATACGCCGCTCCCGACCCCGCCCTTCCTCCCGCAGCCGCTCGAACAGATCGAAGCCGGTGTGCTCATCGTCCAGATGCACGTCGACGAGTAGCGCGTCGTAGCGGACGTTAGGGGCGGCCAGGCGCTCCGTCGCGTCGGCGTACCGGCCCACGGTGGTCACCTCGTGCCCCAGCCGCTTGGCGAGCAGCGCCATGGCGCGGCGGACACTGTCCTCGTCTTCGATCACCAGCACCTTGAGACGCCGGCTGTCCGCCGTCGAGTCGGCCGCAGACCCCGCGCGCGCGTCGCCCGCGTCCACGGGCAGCTCGAACGAGAGCCGGGCCCCGCCGCCTTCCACGTTCTGCATCCACATCCGCCCGCCCATCCCGCGCACCAGCCCGAAGCTGATCGCCAGACCGAGGCCCGTGCCCTGTTCGGCCTTGGTCGTGAAGAAGGGCTCGAACACCCGATCGAGGATTTCGGGTGGCACGCCGGGCCCGGTGTCTTCTACGGTCACGACGACGTGGTTGCCCGTGGCCTGGGCGGTGATGACGATCTGACCCGGGCGACCGCCGGTCTCGATCGCCTGGCGCGCATTCACGACCGCGTTCAGGAGCACCTGCTGCAGCTCCTGCGGGTCGCCCGCCACGGCGGGGACATCCTTGGGGACGGACACGCTAGCCCGGATCCGTGCCTTCTTGAACCCGCTGCGCTGCAACGCCAGCACGCGGTCCGCGATCTCCCCCAGGTCCACGGCGGTCTGCACCCGCGGCCGCTGGCGCGCGAAGTCGAGCAGCGTCTGCACGATGCGGCCGGCGCGCATCGCTTCGCTGCGGATCACCTCCGCGCTCTCCTGCACGTCGCTCTGACTGGGATCGAGCACGAGGGCCTCCCCGAACGCCGCGATCGCGGCCAGGGGATTGTTCAGCTCGTGCGCCACTCCCGACACCAGGGCGCCGAGCTGGGAGAGCCGGTCCGCCTGCAGCAGGCGCTGCTGCAGCAGCGACTCGCGCGACACGTCGAGCGCCAGGAACAGGAGCTTGGGCGACTGGCGCATCGGATCGACGTTCACGATCACCGCGCGCACGTCCCGGGGCGGCTCGCCCGCGTACTCCACGGTGAGGCGCACCTCCTGGCGCTGTGTGACCGCGTCCCGGAGCGCGGCCGCGAGCGGAGCCCGATGGGCGGCGGGCGCCCAATCGGCCATGGGGCGCCCCCGCAACGCCACCGCATCGGGCGCGCCCAGCAGCTTGACCCCTTCGGGGTTCGCGTCGAGGATCTGGCCGTCCACGGTGAGCACCAGGGCGGGTGTGGGCAGCGAGCTGAACAGCTGCAGGTACAGACGGCGCTCGGTCTCGACTGCGCTCATCAGGTGGGCCGCGCGCGACTCGGGTCCGAGCTGCTCGCGCACTTGCCGGAACACCATGATGACATGGTTGTGCGGCCCGCGACTCACGTGGGTCTCGAACACCATCCCGGGGAAGTCGGCCGCGGCCGCGGGCGCGAGGTACGTCTGCGCCTTGCCGTCGTGCAGCACCTCCTGCAGCACCCGCTCGATGTGCGTGGCCTTGGCGCCGGGGAACGCCACCCAGAAGCTTTGCCCCAGCACGCGCTCGGCGGGCAGACCGGTGATGCGCGCGGCCGTCGCGGACCACGCGGCGATTGTCCAGTCGGGCGCGATCGCCACCACGCCCTGCTCAAGACTGTCCAACAGCAGTTTCGCGTCCATGCGTGGTCCCTCGCTTCAAGAACACGACGCCCCGTTGGCCGTATCGCGGGCGCAACGGGGCCGATGGCGCTGCTCAGGAGCACCTACGGTGGGGACGCAACGGTCTCTCTGTCAAGCGGCGAGGGGTGTAGCGACGACGCAACAGCGGTCGGGTCAGACGCGTCGCAGCTTCCAGCGCCCGCGCCGGAAGATCGCCGCGCTCACGACCGCGACCGTCGAGAACGCGATCATCACGGCCAGCGCCACGCCGCGCGGTCCCAGCGCCAGCTGGCGCGCGAGCCCGTACGCCAGCGGCACCTCCCACAGCCAAAAGCATCCCAGGTTGATCCACGTGGGTGTCCACGTGTCGCCCGCCCCGTTGAACGACTGCGTGATGACCATGCCGTAGGCATAGAACAGGAACCCATAGCTGATGGTCCGCAGCGTCACCACGGCCACCGGCGCGACCGCCGGATCGCGCGTGAACAGGGTGACGATGGGCCCGGCAAGCAGCACGAACACGGCGCCCACCGTCCCGAGGAACAGCATGTTATAGAACCCCGCGAGCCACACGGCCCGCTCGGCCCGGTCCGGTTTGCCGGCGCCGAGGCCCTGGCCCACGAGTGTGGCGGCGGCGTTGGCGAGTCCCCAGGACGGCAGCAGCGCGAACACGACGATGCGGATCGCGATGACGTACCCCGCCACGGCCTCGGACCCGAAGCTGGACACGATGCGAATCAGGATGATCCAGCTGGCGGTACCGATCAGGACCTGGATGGTGCCGGTGCCCGAGAGCCGCAGCATAGTGCGCATCACGGCCGGCTTGAGGGTGAGCTGGGCGCGGCGGATCGCCACGCGGGCGTCCCCCCGCCACAGCCGGTACAGCTGGTACAGCACGCCTGTGCCCCGCCCGAAGGTGGTGGCGATCGCGGCACCGGTGACGCCGAGCCGCGGGAACGGCCCGACGCCGAAGATCAAGCACGGCCCGAGCACGATGTTGATGCTGTTCGCAAGCCAGAGCACGCGCATGGCGATCGCCGCATCGCCGGCACCGCGGAAGACTGCGTTGATGAGAAACAGCAGCAGGATGACCACGTTGCCGCCGAGCATCACGCGGGCGTAGGACGAGCCCACCGCCTGGACGGCGGACGTGGCGCCCATCGCCGCCAGCAGGCGGGGCGCGAGCGACACACCCACCACCCCAATCGCGGCCGCCACGAGGAAGCCGAGGGCGATCCCCTGCACCGCGGCCTCGGCCGCGCCGTCGGCGTTTCCTTCGCCGATGCGCCGGGCCACCATCGCCGTGACGCCGATCGACAGTCCCATCGCGGCCGTGTAGATGAGCGTGAGCAGCGACTCGGTGAGGCCCACCGTCGCCAGCGCGTCGGCCCCGAGGTGCGCCACCCAGAACACGTCCGCCACGGCGAACAGCGACTCCATGAGCATCTCCATCACCATGGGAATGGCGAGGAGGATGACGGCCCGACCCAGGGGCCCGGAGGTGTAGTCGTGGCGCGAGCCGCGCAGCGCCTCGCGGACGGTGGCCCACCAGCCGGGCGTGTCAGCCGCCTGGGGCGGGGCTCGCGAGGAGAGATCCGTCAGCTGGGCGGCCCGGCGGGGACGGTCTCGACGAGTGGCATCACTTCCTGCGCGAAGCGCTCCATCTCCTCGTACTGCGGGCTGAACTGCAACAGCAACAGATCCACCCCTGCCCGCTCGAACTCGCGGATGCGCTCGGCGATCTGCGGCGCCGTGCCCACCAGGCCCGCCCGCAGCCCCCGGTTCGACACGGAGTAGTCCTCGAGGCTCACCTGCTGCTCGAGCTGCGTGTTCGCGAGCCAGTCCTGATAATTGGCGTAGCCGCCGGCGCTCTGGCGCACGTCCGTGATGCGCGCCACCTCGCGTCGCACGGCCGTCTCCGAGTGCGCGCACACGACGTACGCCGCAAGCCCGAACGTGAGCGGCGCCAGGCTCCCCGCCAGGCGCTCGCGCCGCGCCCGCATGTCCGCCACCTTGGCGGCGACGCGCTCCGGCGGATCGCCGTGCATCAAGTAGGCGTCACACGCGCGCGCGATGAGATCCTTCGCGGCCTCGGACTCGCCGCCCGCGTAGAGCGTCGGCCGGGGCCGCGCCAGCGGTTTGGGCTCGAGCGTCGCGTTCTCCACCCGGTAGTACTGACCCGCGTAGCTGAAATGCGGCTGCGACCACATCCCCGTCACGACCTCGAGCCACTCGGCCGTGCGTGCGTAGCGCGCGTCGTGCTGATCGAATGCGACGCCGTACTGCCGGGCCTCGCCCGACCACCAGGACGACACCACGTTGAGCGAGAGCCGGCCACCGCTGATGTGGTCGATGTTGGCGGCCTGCTTGGCGAGCGGCGCGGGCAGATGGAAGGTGGGACGGACGGCCACCATGAGCTCGAGCTGCTCGGTCACGGCCGCCAGCGCCGCCGCCGTGCTCCAGGCATCGAGCGAGGGCGCGTCCGGCCCCTTGATGTCGTTCAAGTTCAGCTCGGCGATCAGGGTGAGGTCGAAGCCGAGGGCCTCGCTGCGCTGGGCCAGCCGGCGCACGTACGCCCAGCTCGCCTCCATCCCCTCGTCGGGAACGTTCCGCAGCCAGCCGCCGAACACCGGGAGCCAGTAGCCGAAGCGCATGGTCAGACGGCCTCCCGTTCCAGGTAATCGACCAGGCGGACGAAGGGATCGAACCCCACCACCCGGGGCGCGTCGGCCACGAAGTTCGACAGGGCGTTGATGTCGTAGAAGTACAACCGCCCGTCGCGCGCGTCGATCATGTATTCCACGCCTCCCACGTCGATGTGCGCCGCCTGCATGATGCACTCCACCTGGGCCACGATCTCCGGGGGCGGCGTATAGCCCTCGACCCGGAGATTGTTCCTGGGCGCGTCTACGGGGCACGCCCCGCGCACCAGCTCGGCGCCGCCCACGGTCTGGCACACATCCGCCGGGCAGAGGTTGAAGCTCTCGCCCGAAGTGTAGATGCGGATCGCGTACAGATAACGCCCGCCCAACACTTCGACTCGCACGATGCGCTGGTCGGCCGCCGGAATGTATTCCTGCACCAGCGCCGTGTGATCGATACCCAAGTCGAGCGCTGCCGCCTGCGCCGCCTGCTCGAGCTGCTCGGGCGTCTCGAAGCGGCGCACCCCCGCGCCGGAGCCACCGATGTTGGGCTTCAATACAACCGGAAAGCGCAGGCCGCGCGCCGCCTCGGCCGCCTGGGCGGCGTGGTTGATGACCCGCG
>WNFX01003953.1_pt1 | contig 14631 bp, 15 predicted proteins | sample 5400111 | NCBI WGS metagenome assembly WNFX01 (sample SAMN13153363, study PRJNA577476) | soil metagenome | isolation source: 40 cm soil or saprolite under grassland replicate 1 | place: USA:California | collected 2016-06-15 | reverse complement strand
TGCCAATCGTCATGTAGGCGCCGTGCAGCAGGACCAGCGGCCGGCCTTCACCGTAGATCTCGTAGTACATGCTCAGGCCGTTGACCGGGGCATAACCGGTCTGCACCGGGGAGCCGCCAGCGTGTGGATCAGCCGTCGCCATCTCCGCCTCCTTCCGCTCGTAACGCGGGGTCAGTCCCGGCATCCCCGCTGGAGGCGCTGCGATAGCGGAGGAAGACCGTGCCGCCGCGGAAACGGCGCTCGTCCAGCAACTCGAGCTTCAGGCTGACGCCCTCCGGGAGGGCGTGCTTGCCGCCTCCCACCAGGACGGGCGTGAGGAAGAGGTGGAGCTCGTCCACGAGCCCGGCCCTGAACGCCTGGGCGGCGAGGGCGGCACCGCCCACGGTGAGGTCGCGGCCGGCCGCCTCTTTTTCTTGCCGGACCGCGTCCGGGTCGAATTCCCGCTCGATCCGCGTTCTGGTCGTGGATACCGCCTCCAGCGTCCTCGAGTACACGATCTTCTGCGCCGCCTGCCAGATCGCCGCGAAGTCCCGCGTGACCGGTGAGTGCTCGGCGAGGCTCGGGTCGGTCTCCCAGCCGGCCATCGTCTGGTACATCCGCCGCCCGAACAGGTAGGTGCCGACCGGTCGCTCGAGGTCGTTGACGAACGCATGCACCTCCTCGTCCGGCGCGGCCCAATCGAACTTGCCGTCCTCGTCCTCGACGTAGCCGTCCAGCGACGCGATCGCCGAGTAGATCAGCTTGGCCATGGCGTGTCTTCCCTAGCCCCTCGCGTAGGTGAGGTCGAAGTCGTGCTCCCACGTGGTGCCGTCGTGGCAGGTCTCCCAGCGGCCTGCGATCGTCGTGCCGTCCGCACCGAACGTGCCGGTGAACCGCTGGGAGAAGTCGAGCGGCGAGAAGTCGGGCTCATCCCGCCACAGCTTCCACACCCCTTCCTCGACGCTCATCTTGTAAACGCGCGCGACGCCGCGCGAGTCGAAGTAATGCTGGAGGTACCTGCCCTCGCACGTGGGGTCGGCGCCGATGATCGCGATCCCGTCGGGCGCTTCCGGGACCGGGACCTGCCACCGCTCGATCAGGAACCGATCCCCCGGGAGCCACGCGAAGCTCGCCGTTGCGCCGACATCGGCGGGCGGCGCGTTCCCAAACGTGGCCAGAATCCTCCACTCGCCGACGAACGGCGCCAGGGCATTTCGCAGGGCATCGTCAGACATTGCTGCCACTTCCTCTGCCGCTCGGAGAACGGCGGCCACGTCTCACATTAGGCGTCGATGCCGCGCAGCTCGCCCTCGTCCTCGCGCTCCATCGCCTCTCTGGTGTTGTCACGGAAACTGAGATATGGGTTGAGCTGGGCGCTCACACCTCCACCTCCTCGCTCGACAGCGGTTCTTGAGGTTCAGTACAGGACAGGTGAGTGCAAGCCCGGCGAAGACCCCGTGAAGCCCAGGTGGAGGCGGGCGGCCGGCCGGGTGAGGTGGTGATCTACGATCCCCGCGCGGGCGAGGTCCGCGGCCACCGGCATGTGCGGCAGTTCGTCAGCCGCAACCTGTCCTGGCTGGCCGGGCTGCACGCCCACGCCGAGACCGTGGCCTGCACCGTCGTCGGCGGCCGGGCCGTGGTCGAACTGCTGGCGCACATGCCCCACGACGGGCGGGAACTGGCCTGGCCGGTGGCGGTCATCGTCGAATCCCCCGACGACCGCTCGGTGGTGTTCCGCACCTACTGCAGCCAATGGCCGCTCGACGAGCGGCGCCACGTCAGGCCGCCCATACTCAAGCCCGGGCAGGCCCACCCCGGTGATGTCGTCGGCCGCTACCAGGCCGCGCTGGATGCTGGTGACGTCGACGCGGTAGTGAGCACCTTCGCCCCGGATGGGTACTTCCGCGGCCTGGCCGGCCGAGTCCACTGCAGCCTCCCGTCCCGGCGCCCGCGATGCGTCGCCTCGGGCGGGGCCAGCACAGTGCGGTCACCCGGCACCCGGCCGCCGGCGCAGCCACTGCGCGTAAGACCTGGAGTTGTCCATGCTCAGCTCCACCCCGTCCGGCAGGGCCTGGGCGAACACCAGCGCCGCGGCCGCATCGAGTTCACTGCGCAGCGCCTCGGGGGGGCCGGTTGCCTCGAAGCCCAGGGTCCACCAGGCCTCGCCAAGCACATCGAACTCGGTGAGTTCCACCGCACACCGAGGCTCCTCGCCCGGCCCCGGAACTCCTACCCCGGTGGCCTGCGTGAACCAGCTGATCCGGCGCCTCTTGCTCACCGGACTCCAGCCGGTTGGGTCGCTGCCGCCAAGGCCGCGTGGGCCATGCGAAAAGGACCACTTCTGCCAGGACTCCAGGCGGCCGCGGGCGCACCCGGCCAGCTCCAGCCGCCCCGGGCTCCCGCAGTACATCTTCACCTCCAGCGCCCGCCCCCGGCGCACCTTCACGGAGAGCCCGGGCAGGTCCGGATCCAGCAGGTAGGCGTCCTCCACCACCCTCGTCTCGGCCGGGAAACGCCCGAACCAGCCCGCCGCCGCGGCCGTCAGCTGCCCGGGTAAGATCCAGCGCACCTCCAGGCTGCGAACTCCCTTGCTGTCCAGGCTCTCCGGCTGTGCGGCCGTCATCGTCCTCCGCTCCTGACGCTCCTGACCGGCCGGGCGGTTCCGTGACCAGCGGCCTGATACGGCTGAGCTGACCTATGGTCACGTGTCCGGTCGTCAGGGCTGGCCCCCCAACAGAAGCGTTTGGTCCACCGGGGGCCAGCAGCGGACCATGCAGCTTCCCAGTCTGCGGCCGGCGCCGGGCGGGCATCCACCGCCCCGCCCACGCCAGTCACAAGAGCGCGATTCCCAGCGCGGCAGTGGCACGGCCGCGGCGGTGGCTTCGCGAGCCAGCAGCCCACGGTCGTTCTGCGGAGGACCGGTCGGCGTCAGCCGTCGCCTCCGGTGAGGTAATCGACCACCATGTCGCCGACCATCGTGCGGTAACGGCCGCGCAGTGCCGGGTCGGTGAGGTCGCGGCCGAACAGGGCGCCGAAGGTGTAGCGGTGGGCAAGACGGAAGACGCAGAACGAGCTGATCATCATATGGACGTCGATGGCGTCCGGGTGACGGTGGAAGACCCCGTCGGCATGGCCCTGCGCCAGGATCTTGGTGATGAGCTCGATCACCGGGGAGTTCACGCTGACGATGGCCGCGGAACGCCTGATGTGCTCGGCCTGGTGGATGTTCTCGATCCGGACCAGCTTGACGAAGTCCGGGTGGGCGTCGTGGTGGTCGAAGGTGATCTCCGCCAGGCGGCGGATGGCCGCGACCGGATCGAGGTGATCGAGCCGGACGTCCTGCTCGGCCTCCCGGATCTCGGAATAGGCAAGCTCCAGGACGGCCTCGAACAGCTGTTCCTTGCTCCCGAAGTAGTAGTAGATCATCCGCTTCGTCGTCCTGGTGCGGGCGGCGATGTGGTCGACTCGTGCGCCGCTGTAACCGCGCTCGGCGAACTCGTGGCGGGCGACGCCGAGGATGTCTCTGCGGGTCCGCTGGGCGTCTCGGCGTCGCTCAGGGGTGGTCACGGGCATCGGGCTCCTCCGGCTGCCGGCCTGGCGCCATGGCACCACGGTAGGCGCTCGCCTCCCGGCCTGCTCGGTGCGCTCACGGGGTTCGGCGGGAGTCAGCCGATTATGCCAGGGGCCTTGACATCCCGCCTTCACAGGTACTAACTAACTAGATCGTACATTACGGCCAGGCACGGGAGAGGTCGTCCTGCAGGTGATCCCCGGTGAAGCGCGGTACCTCGTGGGCCTGATTGGTGCGGAGATCGGTACATCGCTGAGTCCGCAGCTGCACGAGCGGGAGGCAGACGAACTGGGCCTCCGGTACTTCTACCAGCTGATCGATATCGAACGGCTCGGCCTGGCGGCCGAGGAGACCGGCCCGCTGCTGTCCGAAGCTCGCCGGATGGGTTTCCGCGGCCTGAACATCACCCATCCGTGCAAGCAGATCGTGGTGCCGCATCTCGACGCCCTGTCCCCCGCAGCCGACGCGCTGGCGGCGGTGAACACCGTCGAGTTCGCCGACGGCAAGATGATCGGGCACAACACCGACTCCTCGGGCTTCGAGACCGCGTTCACCCGCGGGCTCCCCGGCGTATCGCTGCGGCATGTGGTGATCCTTGGCGCCGGCGGCGCGGGGGCCGCGGTAGCCCACGCCCTGCTGCGGCTGGGGGCGGAGCGGCTCACGATCGCCGAGGTGGTCCCCTCCCGCGCCGAGCGGCTCACCGCCGCCCTGCGCACACAGTTCGCGCCCGACTGGGTCCGGCCCGTTGACCCTGGCCATCTGGTCACGGCGATGGGCGACGCCGACGGGCTGGTCAACGCAACCCCCGTCGGGATGGAGCCACAGGCGGGGATGCCCCTGCCCGAGGACCTGCTGCGGGCCGAGATGTGGGTCGCGGACGTCGTCTACCGTCCGCTGGAGACCGAACTGCTCCGGCATGCCCGTACGCGCGGCTGCCGCACCCTGTCGGGCAGCGGCATGGTGGTCTTTCAGGCCGCTGCCGCCTTCCGCCTGTTTACCGGGCACGCACCCGATACCGGGCGGATGCTGGCTCATCTGGCGTCCTTGACCGCGGCCGGTGAACCCACCCGCGGGCGCGGCGACGGCCACCCGAGACCAGATCACGGGCAGGACCATCATGTCCCCGCCTCGTGAGACGGGCTCATCGGGCGCGGGCGGAGGTCCTGCGCGCGCTCAGCGGTCCATCGCCACCATCTCGCTGAGCGGGACGCTCGAGGAGAAGCTGGGGGCAGCGGCATCGGCCGGCTTCGACGGAGTCGAGATCTTCGAGGGCGACCTCATCGCCTGCCGGCTCTCACCCGCGGAGGTACGGCTCCGTGCCGCGGACCTGGGCCTGCGCATCTTGCTGTACCAGCCATTCCGCGACTTCGAGGCGGTACCCGAAGACCTGCTCCAGCGCAACCTGCGCCGCGCCGAGCACAAGTTCGAGCTGATGGCCTCGCTCGGCGCGTCCATGATGCTGGTCTGCTCCAACGTCTCGCAGGCGGCCATCGACGATGACGCGTGTGCGGCCGATCAGCTGCACCGGCTGGCCGAGCTAGCCCGCGGGCACGGCATGCGCCTCGCCTATGAGGCGCTGGCCTGGGGCCGGCACATCCGCAGCTACCTCCGCGCGTGGCAGCTGGTGGCCGCGACCGATCATCCGCAGCTGGGCATCTGCCTGGACAGCTTCCACATCCTGTCCCTGCGCCATGACTCCAGTGCGATCCGCGGCATCCCGGCAGAAAAGATCTTCTTCCTGCAGCTCGCCGATGCCCCGCTGCTGAGCATGGACACGCTGGCGTGGAGCCGCCACTACCGGTGTTTCCCCGGGCAGGGCGGCTTCGACCTCCCCCGCTTCGCAGCCGACGTGCTCGCGTCCGGGTACCGCGGCCCCTGGTCGCTCGAGGTCTTCAACGATGTCTTCCGCCAGGCCGACGCGGAACGCACGGCGATCGACGGCATGCGCTCGCTGCTCACCCTGGAGGAGTCGCTGACGGCACGGGCCAGCTCCGGTGTGACCTCTGCTGGCCCGATCCCGGTCACGATCGCCGACCTGCCCACACCGGCTGACCTGCCGGGCTACGCCTTCGTCGAACTTGTTGTGGACGCGCTGATCGAGCCAGCGGCCGAGCAGCTTCTGCGCGGCCTGGGCTTCGCCCGTACCGGCCTGCACCGCACGAAGCCCGTCCAGCTGTGGCAGCAGGCGGGCGCGCGCGTGCTGGTGAACCGCACCGGAGCGGACGACGCCGGCCGGCCCCGCGGTGACGCCGTGGTGTCGGCGATCGCCGTGGAGAGCAGCGACCCGGGCCGGTCGGCCCGTCGGGCCCGGGCGCTGCTGGCGCCCCCGATTCCCCGGCGGCTTGGCCCGGAAGAGGCGGAGCTGACCGCGGTAGCCGCCCCGGACGGCACCTCCGTGTTCTTCTGTCACACCGATGCCGAAGACGCCGCCAACTGGCTCGGCGACTTCCGGCCCTCAGCACCCGCCCGCCCCGGCGGTCGCCCGCTGCTCACCGCCGTGGACCACGTGGCGCTGTCCCAGCCGTTCGACTACTTCGATGAAGCCGCGCTCTTCTACCGGTCGCTGCTCGGCATGCACCCGGAGGGGAGCCAGGAGGTCGCCTCGCCCTACGGGCTTGTCCGCAGCCGTGCGGTCCGCAGCCCGGGCGGCATCCGGCTGATCCTCAACGTCCCGCTGCTCGGCGGGGGCAGGCTGACCGAGACCGCCGCTTACCAGCATGTCGCGTTCACATGCCCCGACATCTTCGCCGCCGCCCGGGCAGTGCGGTCGATGGGGATTCCGGCGCTGCCTGTGCCAGGCAACTACTACGACGACCTGGCGGCGCGTTTCGAGCTCGACGCCGCCCTGATCGCGCAGCTGCGGGAACTCGGGGTGCTGTATGACCGCGACTCCCACGGCGGCGAGTTCCTCCACTTTTACACCGGCATGCTCGGACGGCGGCTGTTCTTCGAGGTCGTCCAGCGCAGCGGCGGATACGACGGCTACGGCGCCCCGAACACCCCCGTCCGCATGGCGGCGCAGCTGCACCAGGCCACGATGGGGGGCCTCCACCGTGGCTGAGCCCTACCGCAGGCGGGCCCGTTCCACCCAGCGGGCCGAGCCGATCACATCCGGGCCCCGCTCTCACCAGGAGCGACGGTCCGGTCCCCATCACCTCACCGAGCACCTCATGGCCGTTGTGGGCCGCTCTGCGGTCCTGACACTTCCCGGCCCGCGGGCGGGCCGGGACCGTAAACACACACCTCCCCTCTTTCAGGAGCAGTTCATGATCAGAGCAAGGAAGCCCGGCCGCTACGCAGCCAGCGCTGCCGTGCTTGCGCTCGCGGCCGCGTCCGCTTCGGCGTGCGGAGCCCCCGGGGCAAGTTCGTCCTCAGGCGGCAGCGGTTCAGGGCCGATCAAGATCGCGGTCGTGGATGCGCAAAGCGGGCAGTCCAGCTCGCTCGGGCAGTGGGAGTATGACGGGGTCAAGCTCGCCGTCAAGCAGGCGAACGCGGCCGGGGGCATCGACGGCCGGAAGATCGTTTTGACCCTCTTCGATGATCAGGGCGACCCGACGGTGACAACGGACATCGCGCACAAGGTCGCGAGCGGCGGCTACGCGGCGGTGTTCGGGGCGGCCGAGAGCGCGGATTCCATCGCGATGGCACCGATACTGGAGCGGGCGAAGATCCCCGCCATCACCTCGGGCCAGTCGCCGGCGCTGGCGGGGCTGCACGATCCCTACGAGTTCCTCAACACCCCCACCAGCGTCACCTACGACAGCACGCTGGCGAACTACGCGGTGAAGACCAGGGGCCTCAGATCAATCGCGATGATCACCAACAATGACGCCTACGGCATGGGCGAGCACGACGCGTTCAAGGCCGATCTGGCCTCTTTCGGCATCAAGCCGCTCGCCGACGAGGTGGTCACCCCGGATGCGACGGACTTCAGCGCCGACCTCACCACGATCCGTCAGAAGCACCCGCAGGTGCTGTTCATCGGCGCCGAGGAGGTCGAGTCCGGCCTGATCGCCAAGCAGGCCCGCGCGCTCGGCATCAAAGCGATCTTCGCTGGCGGCGCTCCCATGGGGACGCCTCTCTTCGCCGGCACCGCCGGGGCGGCCAACGTCGAGGGCTCGATCGTCAGCAGCGCCTACCTGTCCAACAGCCTCAACGCCAGGACCCGCGCCTTCGCCACCGCCTATTTCGCCGCCTACGGCCAGGCCCCCGAACTGCACGGGGCCAAGGCCTACGACGGCGCGCAGATCGTCATCCGGGCCCTGCGCAACAGCCACGCGGCCACCGGCCTCAAGCTGGCCGACGCGATCCGGGCCGTGCACTACTCCGGGCTGCTCGGGAACTTCGTGTTCAACGCCGACGGCGTGGGCCTGTTCACCACGCACATCGGCGTCATCAGGAACGGGCAGGTGGTGCCCGCGCCGTAGCGCAGCGCGCCTGAGCAGCCATCTCACCGGCGACGGCGTACCGGCACCGCGCCGCAAGGACCATGCCGCCAGGGTTGCCGTGCCGCCGGAACGCGACGGCAGCCCTGGCGCAAGGAGGGAAGGACATGCAGGTATTCGTGCAGACCCTGGTGGGCGGCCTGGGGTTCGGCGCGATCTACGCGCTCGTGGCCATGGGGTTCTCGATCGTCTACCGCACCATGGGGCTGGTCAACTTCGCGCACGGCGACATCGTCATGATCGGGGCGTTCATCGCCGCCACCGCCTTCATGTCCAGCAGGCTGCCGTTCGCCCTGGCCGTACTGATCGCGATCGCCCTGACGGCGGCCATCGGCCTGGTCATCGAGCGGGTGCTCCGCCCGCTGGAGCACCGGGACCTGGACCTGATGCTCATCGGCACGATCGGCTTCGGCATCCTGCTGGAAGCCATCGCCACCCTGATCTGGGGTGCGACGGGCCGCGCGGTCCGGACCCCGGTGGGCGCGTCACCCCTCAAGATCGCGGGCATTTATGTCCAGCCCTACGACCTCCTGATCATCGCTCTGGCCGCGGCGGCCGCTGCCGGTGTCTGGTTCCTGCTGACGCGGACCAAGACGGGCACGGCGATGCAGGCGGTCGCCGCCGACTACCAGGCGGCGACCGCGGTGGGAATCAACGCCGGGCGGAGCAACGCGATGGCGTTCGCCATCGGCGCCGGCCTGGCCGCGCTGGCCGGCTCGCTGGCCGGCCCGGTCCTGTACGTCAACGAGAGCCTGGGCGCCACGATCGGGATCAGCGGCTTCGCCGCGGCGATCCTGGGCGGGTTCGGCAACATCCCCGGCGCCATCGTGGGCGGCCTCGCCTTCGGCCTCCTGTCCGGCTTCTCGGCGGGATATTTCCACGGCAGCTCGAACCTGGTCACGTTCGTGGCGTTTGCCATCGTCGTGATGATCCGGCCGACCGGGATCTTCGGTGAGTCCACGGTGAACCGGGCGTGAAACGCCGCCTGGTCCTGATCGCGGCCACGCTCGCCGCGGCCTACGCGCTGCCCTACCGGCTCAGCGCGTACCCGATGCAGGTGGTGGACATCGCGCTGATTTTCGCGCTGCTGGCCATCGGCCTCCACCTCACCCTCGGGATCGCCGGCCAGATCAACCTCGCGCAGGTCGCCTGCTTCGGCGTGAGCGCCTACACCACGGCCCTTCTCACCACGCACGCTGGTCTCGGATTCTGGCCCGCCGCGGTGCTGGGCGTGCTGGCCGCGCTGGCCGCCGGGCTCATCGCGGGAATCCCGGCGCTGCGCGTCCAATCCCATTACCTGGGAATCGTCAGCCTCGGGCTGGCCATCGCCTTCCTCGGCCTGGTCTCGAACAGCACACTGACCGGGGGCTCCGACGGCGTGTCCGGGATCCCTGCCCCGTCGGCCTTCGGCCTGGACCTCTCCAGCAACTACCTCTATTACTACCTCGAGGCGCTGGTCCTGTTTCTCGGCATCTGCTTCGCGGCCTTCATCACCCGCACCAGGCTGGGCCGGCGGCTGCGGGCCATGCGGGACGACCAGCTGGCCGCCGCGTCCATCGGCGCCGAAGTGCCGTACCTGCGCATCATCGCCTTCGCGCTCGGCGGCCTGTACGGCGGCCTGGCCGGTGCCCTGTATGCGGGGCTGATCGGCTTCGTCGCCCCCGCGTCCGTCAGCATCAGCGTGATGTTCTTCGTGCTGGCCATGGTCATGATCGGCGGGCGGCACAGCCTCGCCGGCTCCGTCATCGGCGCACTCGTGCTGACGGCCGCGCGGGAGCTCCTGCTAAACGCCGCGGCCTACGCGCAGCTGGGGTACGGCCTCCTCGTGGTCGCCACGGTGATAGCCGCGCCGGACGGCCTGGCCGGGCTGCCGGGCAAAGCCGTCCCCGCGCTCCGGCGCCGGGGCGGGGCCGGCGGCGGTGGCGTGGCCCATTACGTGCCCCAGCCGGTGCCCGACCAGCCCGATCGCGCGGACACGGTCACGGCGCTGCAGGCCGAGGGCATCACCCGGCGTTTCCGGGGCGTAACCGCTCTGGACGACGTCAGCCTCACGGTCCGGGCCGGCGACATCTACGGCGTCGTCGGGCCGAACGGGTCCGGCAAGACGACGCTGTTCAACGTGATCAGCGGGCTGCACCCGCCGGAGCGGGGGCGGGTCGCGGTCTTCGGCCGTGACGTGACCGGGGCACGGCCGCAGAAGATCTCGCGCATCGGCGTGGCCCGGACGTTCCAGAACCTCCGCCTCTTTCACCGGCTCGACACCCGCGACAACATCCTCGCCGCCTGCGATCGCACCCGCACCCGCTGGTCCTGGCGCTACCTGCTGTGGCCGGCCGGGGTCATCCGCGGCGAGCGCGAGCTGCGCTCGGCCGCCGCGGGCATCCTCGGCCGTTATGGGCTGGTTGGGGTCTCGCGCCTCATCCCCTCCTCGCTCCCCTACGGCACCCAGCGCCGGATCGAGATCGCCCGGGCGATGGCCGCGCAGCCGCGGCTGCTGCTGCTCGACGAGCCTGCGGCGGGCCTCAACCCGTCCGAGATCGGCGAGCTCGCCGGCATCATCCGCGACATCCGCCGCGGCGGCGTCACCGTGGTCCTGATCGAGCACAACATGGGCCTGGTCATGTCGCTGTGCGACCGGGTCATCGTCTTTGACGCCGGCCGGGTGATCGCCGAGGGCGCACCGGAGGCGGTCGCCAATGACGCCGCCGTGGTCAGCGCCTACCTCGGCGACGCGAACCTGTTCGACGCACCTTCGGAAGTCGGTGACAACGATGCCCGGCAGTGAGCCAGTACCGGCAGCGCCGCGGGCGGCCCTGCTCGAAGTCGCGGACCTGTCGGTCCGGTACGGCGGGGTCAGCGCCGTGCACGGCATCAGCATCGAGGTCGGGCCGGGCGAGGCGGTGGGCATCATCGGCGCCAACGGGGCCGGCAAGACGTCCACCTTGAAGGCGATCCTCGGGCTGGCCCCCCGGACCGCACGGCGGATCCGCTTCGACGGCCATGACCTGCTGCGGACCCCGGCCCGCAGCGTCGTGCGCTGCGGGATCGGTTATGTCCCGGAAGGCCGCCACGTCTTCTCCCCCCTGTCCGTCGAGAAGAATCTCCTGCTCGGCGCCTACACCCGCCGCTGGGATCAGCAGACGAGGGCAGGCCTGGGCGAGGTCTACGAGATCTTCCCGGTGCTGGGCGAGATGAGGGCACGGCAGGCCGGCACGCTGTCGGGGGGGCAGCAGCAGATGCTGGCGATCGGCCGGGCTCTCATGTCACATCCGCGGATGCTGGTTCTCGACGAGCCTTCTATGGGGTTGTCGCCGATCCTGGTCACGTTGATACTCACCGTGCTCCTGCGCCTCAGGGACCAGGGCCTTAGCATTCTGCTTGTCGAGCAGAACGCCACGCTGACCTTCGAGGCCACCCAGCGCTGCCTGGTGATGGAAAACGGGCGGGCGGTCCTGACCGGGGCCGCGGCGGAACTCCGTCATAACAGTGATGTCCGGCGGATCTACCTTGGCATCTGACCCGAATGAGGCGGCATGGCATCAGTGCTCATCCTGAACGGCCCGAATCTCAACCTGCTGGGATCGCGCAGCCCGGAGATCTACGGAACGACGACGTTCGCCGAGCTGGAGGAGCTGTGCCGGCGGGAGGCCGGCCAGCTCGGCCTGGAGGCGGCCTGCCGGCAATCGAACCACGAAGGCCAGCTGATCGACTGGATACAGGAGGCCGGCCCCGAGGTCGAGTCCGGCAGGTCCATCGGCGCCGTGTTCAACCCGGGCGCACTTACCCACACTTCGATCGCCCTGCATGACGCCATCGAAGCGGCCCGCCTGCCGGTGATCGAGGTGCACATCTCGAACATTCACAACCGGGAGGATTTCCGGCACCAGTCGTGGATCTCACCCGTCGCCCGCGGGACCATCATCGGCCTCGGCATCCATGGCTACCCGCTCGCGATCAGGGCCCTCCACCTGCTGTCCGAGGCCAGCTAGGCGCCCGGGTGAGCAAGCCCGCCGTCGTCCTACTCGTCGGTCAGCCCGAGGAGCGCCCGCTGTCTGGGCGTGTCTTCGATGATCTGCCACAGCGTTAGCAGCCCGTCGCGCACGGTCGCACGCCAGATCACCTTGAGCTGGCGTTCTTCCTGATCAGAAAGGCCAAGGTGGGAACCGGTGGTACTGCCGAGGACGAGCACGTCGTCACCGCGGTGCACGATGTGGCCGGGGTAGATGACATAGCCGGGAAACGCGGTCAGGTATCCGTTCCAGGCGCCACGGTTTGCTTCCCGGCCGGTCAGCGGAGGCTCCTGGAGAACCTGGAGCCGGTGGCCGGGTGACATGAGAGCGACCAGGCGGTCAACATCACCCCGGTTGATCGCGTCGATGAACCCGATGACGGCCGCGACTGGCGGAAGCGGACTTCGCACCCGCTGATCCTAGTGCTTGCCCGAACCGGGCCACCCGCATCATCACGGTCACCGTGGCTTGAGGTCGTATCAGCCGGCGTGGAGCCGGAGTTCGGAGGCAAAGCGGTCCGCCATCTCGATGGTCTTCGGCAGCTCCCGGTGGCGGACGATCACCATGCCGTCGCCGATGATGCTCGCCCGCCAGTCGCGTCTCGGCGCCCCGACCGGAAGCAGGTCGAGCGCCACCACGTGCTCTCCGTACTCGGCCAGCAGGTGGTCCAGGCCCTCATGGCGGGTGATCCGGCCGGCGCCCTCGGCGCGCTTGAAGATACCCGCCGCGTTGTAGCGCCGCTCGATCGGCTCCGCGATCCGCCCGGTCGTGACGGCTTGCGCCCAGGCCGAGAACAGGTCGGCGTCGGTGGCGTAGTTCATTATGTCGACCATCCGCCCGCCGGGTGGCCGGGCGCCGATCTCGCCGAACACCGCCTCGCCGTCGGCCTTGCGGTACCACTCCATGTGCGTGAACCCGTCGCGGAACCCGAGCGCCTGCACCGCGGCGGCGCCGAGCGCCCGGCCGGCCTGAAGATCCGGCACGTCCAGCGCGCGCAGCGCCACGGTGACCGGGCTGATCCATTCGTGCAGCTTCATGATCAGCGGGCGCGGGCGGTACCAGCAGATGTTCTCGAACAGCGCGCGCCCGTCCGCGCAGATGGTGTCGTAGGTGAACTCCTCCCCGTCGATGAACTCCTCGACGATGACCTGCGGCACGTGCCGGAGCATGGGCAGGATGGCGTCGAGCTCGGTTGCCGAGTCGGCCCGGTAGGTGTCGGCCGCACCGGCGCCCGCGATCGGCTTCACGATGAGCGGGAAGCCGAGGCGCTCCGCGGCGGCCCACACGCCAGCGACCGTCTCCGCGCTCTCGTGCCCCGGCGTGCGCAGGCCCGCGGCGCCGAGAAGCTGCTTCATCAGCTCCTTGTCGCGGAACGGCACCGTCTGCTCGGCCGTCAGCCCGGGCAGGCCGAGCTCCCCGCGCAGCCGCGCGGCGAGCATCATGTACGGCTCCCACAGGCACTCCACCCGGTCGACGCGTACGTGCCGGGCCAGCTCGCGGACGGTAGCCGCCACCGCGTCCCCCGCCGCCAGGGAGCCAACCTGCTGGTAGTGCGCCAGCGCTTGCCTTGTTACCGGCGGAACGGATGACGGTGGCTGGTCGCCCACCCCGATGACGGCCGCCCCGGCGGCCGCGAGCCCGCGGGCGAAGAACGCCATCTCGGCCGGGTACCCGGGGGAGATCATGATGACGTTCATGACGGATAGGCCGTGTCTGGTGAATCCATGCCGTCGCGAGCGGTCACCGGCGGGATGGATCGCAAGCCCCACGCCGCGAACGCCCGTCCGGCGGACGCGCAGCAGGCTGGAGATCTACCAGACATGGCCTAGCCGAGCTCGACCCGGACGCCGGTGATGAGCCGCCACAGCGCGTCGGTGACCACCGCGGTGTCCGGGTGCCGGACGATGACGTAGCCGTCGCCCTCGTAGCTGCCCGAGGACACCTGGCCCGGCTCCGGCAGGCGCGACTCGACCACCAGCGAGCTCAGCCCGGGCGGCAGCCCGTCCAGGCCGCGCACCGCCTGGACCTGCCCTATCCCCTGCCCGCGCAGGTACACCGTCCCGGCGGACCAGCGGCGCGGCGGGGGCGCGAAGCTGTCGTGCACCATGAGCTGCGCCCATGCGCCGTAGAAGTCGAAGTCGTGGGCATAGCACAGCATCGAGGTGATCTGGGCTCCGGCCGGCCGCGCCGCGACCTCGGACACGGCGACCGAGCCGCCGGGCCGCCGGAACCACTCCATGTGCGTGAACCCCGACCGCAGCCCGAGCGCCCGCAGCGCCGCCGGGGCGGCGGCCCGGATGCCGTCGTACTCGTCCCCGCCTATGTCGCGCGGCAGGAGCACCCGCCACTGGATCCACGGGTTGCGCAGCACCTCCAGCGGCGTGGGCATGTAGAGCGAGACCGAGTCCCAGACGACCTGCCCGTCGATCATCACGCTGTCGTAGGAGCCCTCCTCGCCGGTGAGGAACTCCTCGACCAGCGCGGGCCGGTCCGGCGCCGGCGGCGCGGCGCTGAGCCACACCCGCAGGTCCTCGGCGTCGTCGAGGCGGAACGTGCTCTTGGCCCCGGCGCCGGCGGGCGGCTTGACCACCAGCGGGAACCCGGCCTCGGCGGCGAAGCCGGCCGC
>WNFX01007774.1_pt1 | contig 14637 bp, 14 predicted proteins | sample 5400111 | NCBI WGS metagenome assembly WNFX01 (sample SAMN13153363, study PRJNA577476) | soil metagenome | isolation source: 40 cm soil or saprolite under grassland replicate 1 | place: USA:California | collected 2016-06-15 | reverse complement strand
AAGCCAGCGTGCCATGAGGTAAAGGAAGGACAGGGCCATCGGCTGATTGTCCCCGACCCAGATTCTCGCTGCTCAGCGCTCGCAGCCGAGGTTTCTGAACCCCACGCGCCGCCCGCGCCTCGCTGGTAGCTGTACGGCGACCACCCCGCTGTGGCCTTCACCGACCTGGCCGCCGAGGTCCAAACCGAGGTCCGCCTGCTCAGGGCCACCCAGACCGAACTCGACCACCACGCCACCCAGCGGGAGTACTGCTACCGCTGGGCCTGGCCCGCTGGGGCTTGCCCGCTTGCTGCCCGGCCTGGTCGAGGTCGGCAGCCCCGCCCTGGTCGCCACCATGGGCCCCGCCAGGCGGTTCCCAACCGCCAGCAGGTTCCGATCGTTCACCGGCCTTGCCCCCAAGGCGTCCGAGACCGGCAACACCGACCGCAAAGGCCAGCCCATCAGCAAGGCCGGCAACCGGCTACTGCGGACCACCCTGGTCCGCGCCGCCGACACCGCCCGCCGCCAGGACCCCCAGCTCGCCCGCATCTACTACGTGCAGATGGTCCGACGCGGCAACGACCACCTCGGCGCGGTCTGCGTGGTCGCCGCGCACCTGGCCGAGCGGGCCTGGGCGGTCATGGATCGTGGCATGCCCACGTGATCTGCGACACTGACGGCACCCCCGTCACCCCCCAGCAGGCCAAGCAGATCATCGCCCAGCATTGGACCGTGCCTGAGGAGGTCCGCCGCCGGCGGCGCAGCAGCAAGGCAAAGGGGAAGGCCCCTCAGCAAGTCCTCGCAGGACATGTCACAGGCGCTCAAGGCGCAACGAGGCGACCCTCCCCGCCGGCCAGTCTTGGCCGGCAGGCCACCAACGTCAAGCCAGCCCCCCAGCCCTCTTGACAACCCCAACCTCCATAGGGAATCAGCGCAACAGCCCACAACAGCAAGAAACCCAGAGGAAACGCTGGACTGCGGATACTGTGTCCGACACCTGTTCGACAACTTGGCGATGAAGATCCCCCGCGCGCTGATGACCGACGAGGATGCCGTCCGGCTCCTGGTGAGCCACGGTTCTTCCAGCCGCATGTGACCTCTCAGTCCAGCGCCCGCCGCGGCGGCGCCAGAGAGCCTTTCGCGCTCGGTGATCGCGCGAGACCGGTCGATCCGCTCGTCGATCTCCTGGTCAGAGTCGGCGTAGTAGCGCAGGCATGCCTCGACTCGGTCAATCCGTGGCTCCAGGTAGGCGACCGCCTGTTCCACCGAGTTGTAGTTCTGGCGGTCATCTCGATGACGTGCCATGTCGACCCGGGCGCCGCGCAGCGTCGAGCGGCGGGCAGTGGCGCCATCCCGGTAGCAGGTGAGCTGCCGCTCGTCCATCAGCTGACCCTCCCCGACGCAGCGCTCGGCCGAGGGCTGTCCGGGGCTGACCCCACTCGCGTGCTGGGCGCTTGAGGTGCTCAAGCGCACGCGGTAGCGCCCGAAGAGCAAGCGGCTGCCTGGCAGCGACCAATCGTGCCATCGAGCTCTCCCTGGTTGCCGGTGATATATGACGGGTGAGCTTCTGGCGGCTGCGGTGGTTATCGCCATTGCCAGCTGCGCAGCAGCCGAGCGAACGCGTCCACCGTTGACGTGACGCCGGCCGCTCTGGCCTCGACGGTCACGAAGTATCGGTCGGCGCCGTGGTCGACCACCAGCTGGCGGCCTCGCAGGAGCGCGCCTGCGGTGGGGAACTGGAAGTCGTAGGTGATGGCGGGTTCGCCGGCGAGCGTCGCGGGCCGCGTGGTGCCGAGTACCCGCCCCTTTGGTGCTCTGGCGAGTTCGGCGGCGACCAGCCGTGGAAGCTGAGTGAGTCGTGTCTGCCGGGCGCCGGGCGGGGTGGTGATGACGGTGATGGTCGCGGCGAACCCGCCGGTCACCGGTCCGGTCAGGACTAGGTCGGGGCGGATGGGGCCAAGACGTCCGCTGAGGTCCGCGGAGCAGTCCTGCCAGCCCGCCGGCCGCTGCAGCCGGTAGCCGTGCCCGGTCATCTCGGCTGCGGTCCCCTCGGCGCCGAGTCGAGGTGGTGGAGAGGTCGGCGCTGGGGCCAGCTGGCCGTAGACGACAGCGTGCTGGCGGGCGGCAAGGTTGCCGGCCAGGGTGCCAGCCAGCAACACCAGCAGGCTGCCGACTAGAGCCCAGCACGCTCGCGGGCGCCGCGGGTGGTGGCCGTGGCCGGCGACGCCAGAGAGCCCGTGCCCCGGCAGGTGCTGGGGTGGCGGCATGCTGGGCGGCGTGGTGGTGGCCGTGGGCGCGGCCGGGCGGCGTGGTGGGCGCCACCGTGGTGGCGGCGCGTGACGGGACGGCCAGGCTGCTCTGGCGGATTCGGGCATGGCTGCGTCTGCTCCTTCGGCGTCGGGGGTCTCATTTGCTTGGGCGGGTGGCTCCGATGTAGTCAGCGCGGAAGGCGTTGGCGATGCGGACGAGCGCGCCGGTGTGGGGTGCTTCGATCATGGGCGGCCGAGTTATGGGGCAGCGTGACGCCGGCGGCAGCCCAGGCCATCATGGTCAGTCCGGAGCAGTCGAAGGTGCCGTTCTCGCCGTCGCCGCCCCACTGGTAGGGCGTGCCGAGCTGGGCGTAGGCGAACGCAACTGGGCGCTCGGCGGCCAGCGGGGCGGCCTCGCCGGTCGCGTAGGACTGGGCGGTCGCGTAGGACTGGGCGATCTGGAGGACCTTCTGCACATACCACTGGGCGTGGTTGTAGGCGAGGATCGCCTGGGCCAGGTCGCCGCCGTGGTCGCGCAGCGCCGTGCACAGGTAAGCGGCGGCGGTGGGGATCGCGTCGGCGGGGTCGTAGGGGTCGGCGCGGCCGTCGGCGTTGCCGTCCACCGCGACCCGCCAGAAGGCGTCACCGGCCGGGCCGACGCCAACGTCCATCTGCATCGGCCCGGCCGCGCCGGCACTGTTGGTTCCGGAGGTGACGCCGGGCGCGACCAGACGGCCATGATTGGTCTCGACCTTGCCGATGGCGGCCAGCACCGACCAGGGCAGTCCTGAACAGGTCTCGGCGGCCGCCTGGTACAGGGAGAGGTAGCTCGGGGGGATGTCCTGGGTGGCCTGGGAGGTGGGGACGCCGTCGGCGAGGCTGGCGGCGCCGGCGAGGGTGGCCAGCAGGAGCAGCACGACGAGGAACATGGCTGCGCCGCTGCCGCAGGCAAGCGCCACCGTGCGCGCCTTCATCGCGGGAGTTCCCCGACCGTGCTGGTGGCCCGCGTGGCGTCTGGCGGCTGCGGGCAGGCCAACCAGGCCAGCAGCGCGGTCCTGCTGAACAGGTAGCCCTTGCCTGGCTTCCGGCAGGGTAGCTTGCCCTGCTTAGCCCAGCGTGCCAGCAGCTTGGGGTGGACTCCGAGCAGCTCCGCAGCCGCGGCGGTGTCGAGCACCTCGCGGCCGCCTGGAACATCCCGGGTGAGTCCGCTGCCCATTGACCGCTCCCTTCAACAGGTGCATGCTGGCGACCGGAGGTGAATGGAGGCAAACGAAAGCTACTGAGGGGAACCAGGCTAGCCTGTAGGCGAGTGAATGGGAAGAGGAGGTTCGGGGAGGATCGCCGGTGCGGCGACGAAGCGTTCGCCCGGCGGCCTGGCATCACCAGCGCATCGCACGACCAGGAGGACCCACATGCCGCAACTGCCACTGGCCAACCTGCTGCTGTCCGCCCACTACCTGGGGATGCGGCTGCTCGGCACGCGCTCACCGACCTGGATCCTCGCCGCGCCGGCGGCGCAGCAGAACGGGGGAGGGTTCATCCACGTCACCCCGGCGCCGACGCTGCCAGGCTCCAACCTGCCCGCGATCCTCATCAACGGGCTCGCCCAGCTTGCCATCGCCGCCTCGGGGATCGGCGTCATCATCGGCGCCGCGTCCTGGGGGCTCGGCAGCCTCGGCGGCAACTACGGCCGCGTCGAGGTCGGCAAACGCCTGACGCTCTACTCGGTCATCGGCGGCCTGATCGTCGGCGCCGCCGCCGCCATCATCAACTGGGCCGTCGGCCTTGGCCAGCACGCCAGCCCTGGCTCGTTCGGAGGCTGACGATGGTCTTGCACCCGGCGACCTCGCCCAAGGCGCCCCAGGCCTGCGGCCACCACCCGGCGCGCCCCTGGCTGTGGCTGGCTGGGCTGACGGCGGTCCTGCTGGTCGGCGTCCTGGTCGGACGGCTCAGCGCACCATCAGCCGCACTGCCGACGCTGGCGGTCATCCACGACGACCGGGGTGTCACCGGATACTCCCGCGTGGCCGCCGGCATGCCCGTCGGCTACGCCCACACCGAGCGCGGTGCCGTCAGCGCCGCCACCAACTACCTGGCCGCCCTAGCCACCGCCGCCACCGCCGACGCACCCCGACGGCACCAGATGATCGCCAGCCTGGCCGCAGCCCAGTCGGCGGCCTCCCTGCAGCAGCAGTACGACTGGGCCAGCGGGCAGGTCCGCCACGACCTCCACCTCGATCAGCCGACCGACGTGCAGGTCGTCGTCCGCCTGGTCCCGGTGGGCTGGCAGGTGTCGCGCTATACGGATGCCACCGCCGAGGTGGTCGTCTTCGGCACCGGGCTGTACGGCTCCAGCGTCGGCGTCCCCGTGCGTGAGACCCCCGTGCGTGAGACCTGGGGGGTCAACACGGTCACCCTCACCTGGCAGGGCGACGATTGGAAGCTTGTCCGCAGCGTGACCCAGACCGCGATCGTGCCGCTGGCGGATCCGCGAAGCCGAGCCGTTGACGACAACGGCTCCGGCCTGGCGCCGCAGGTCAGCGCCTTCAAGGAGTACCGCTATGGCTCGTAGCCGCCACCGCAGGCTGCTCTGCCTGGCCGCCGCGGCGCTGCTTGCGGTTCTGCTCGCCAGCGCGGGAGCGGCGCACGCCGCGCCCAGCCCACCGGGCCCCTCGGCATCGCCGCCGGCGACCACCAACCCGACGTCCCCAGCCCCCGCGCCAGGGACCACCAACCCGGCGTCTCCGGGGCCCACGCCTACCGACCCTTCCACGCTCGGGCGCGGCCCGGGCCCATGCGAGGGCATGCCGTTCCCACTCAGCGGCATCTGCCAGGCCACCGCCAGCTCCCTGACGCGCATCAACCCGCTCACCTGGGTGTTCAAAGGTCTCACGGCCGTGGCGGCCGAGACGGCCGCGTGGCTGCTCAAGCAGGTCGGCGCGAACATTACCGCCACCACCACCCCCGAGCTTGGGTTGCCATGGTTCACCAACCGCTACGGGGCGACCCTAACGATCGGGCTGCTGCTGGTGGCGATGTTCACGTTCCTGGCGGTCATGCAGTGCCTGCTGCGCGGCGCCGGCGCCGAGATGGTCCGCATCGTCGTGTTCTACCTGCCAGGCGCGGTCGTGCTGATGTTTCTGGCACCGACCTTCACGATGCTGCTGCTGCGCCTGTGGGATGACTTCACCACGCTGGTCGCCCAGGGCAACGGCGGCGACGTCAAGGCGGCGGTCGGGCGCGTGGCCGACCTGCTCGGCACGCTTGCCTCCGCGAGCCCACCGCCCACCTCCATCCCCGTGGGCGTTGGCATGTTCATGAGCTGCCTTGTCGCGCTGGGAGCGGTCGTGGTCTGGCTGGAGCTGCTGCTGCGCGACGCCGCCGTGTACGCGGTGGAGTTGTTCGTGCCCCTTGGCCTGGCCGCGCTGGTGTGGCCGGCGGTCCGCAGCTGGTGCCGACGCATCATCGAGGTCCTCGTCGCGGTCGTCGTCGGTAAGTTCTTCATCGTGGCGATCGTCAATCTGGCGATCACCGGGCCGGTCGGTCAGACCACCGGCGACATGATGGCTGTCCTGGGTGCGTGCGTGGCGCTGCTGTTCCTGGCGGCGTTCGCTCCGGTCGCCGTGCTGAAGCTGATCCCCGTCGCGGGGGCCGAACTGTCCGGGGCGCTCCACTTGCGCGGCAGCCTTTCCCAGGCGGCGGCGACCGTTGGGGCCACCGAGGTGACCGGCGCCGCCCGGCAGGCGCTGATGAGCAACGTGCGTGTCGGCGCGGCGGGCGCGGCCAGTCGTGGCGGGGCAGCCAGCGGGGCCATGCTTGGGGCGGCAGCGGCCCGTGACCTTGCCTGGCCGGGGCAGCCTGCCGGCCCGCCGCCAGGCCCGCCGCCGTCGCCACCGCCAGGAGGGTGAGGCGATGAGCAGCCGCGTGCCAGTACCGGCCCGCTACCAGCTCGGACCGCTGGAGCGCCGCGGGATCCTTGGGCTGCTCCGGCCCGGGCAGGCCGCCCTGACGCTGGCCAGCATGCTCGGCGGCTCCGCCGCCGTCACCGCCACCCGGTCAGGCGCCGGACTGGTGTTGGCCAGCGCCATCCTAAGTGGCGGCCTGGCGCTCGCGTTCCTGCCGATCCACCAGGGACGCACCGCCGACGAGATCGTTCCAGCGGTCCTTGGCTACCTGCGCCGTCACGGCCGCCGGCGGGACCTCTACCGGTCCGCCGCCGCCGAAACCGGCTTCACCCTCGACGGTCCGGCGCCCAGCTTCGCGCTCCCCGCAGAGATCGGTCGGGTCGACTTCCTCGAGGTCCCCTACGGGCACGGCACCCTGGGCGTTCTCGCCGACCGCGAGGCACGAACCTACCTGGCGGTCATCGCCTGCGCCGCCCAGAGCTTCGTCCTGCTCGACGAGGCCGACAAGGCCGCCCGCCTGGCCGGGTTCGCCGAGGTGGCCAAGGCGCTTGCCCGGCAGCGCTCGGCCGTGCGACGCCTGCAGGTGATGGAGATGGTGGTGCCAGGCGACCGCCAGGCGCTGCAGCGCCACTTCGACGTCCACCAGGACCCTGCCGCGCCCGCCGAGGCGCAGGCAAGCTACCAGGACCTGATCGGCGGCACCCGGACGGTGGCCGGCGAACACCGGGTCTATGTGGTCGCCGCGCTCGACCCGGGCAGGGCAAGCCGCGCCATCCGCAGCTACGGCGGCCGCAACGTCGACGTGGGCGCCACTGCCGTGCTCGCCCGTGAGGTCCGCGCCCTCATCCGCCGCCTGGAGCGGGCCAGCATTGAGGTCCGGGAGGCCCTGTCACCCCGCGCGTTGGCTGCGCTTGTCGCCTGCGCCTACGACCCCGACCGTCGACCGCAGGTCGCCAAGCGCATCCACGTCGGCGCGGACTTCGAGGGCGTCGACCCGCGCAGCGCCTGGCCCGGCCGGGCCGGGCCGGAACATCCCGACCACTACCGGCACGCCGGCGTGGTGTCCACGACCTACTGGGTGGCCGAGTGGCCCCGCGTGCCGGTCCACGGCGAGTTCCTGGCGCCGCTGCTGGTCTCCTCCAACGTGCTGCGCACGTTCTCGCTGGTGTACGAGGGCGTCCCGGCGACCAAGGCGATGCGGCAGGCGACCTTCGCCAAGACCAGCGACCTGGCCGACGACGCCCTGCGCCAAAAGCTCGGGTTCCTGAACACCGCGCGGCGCCGCAACCAGCTGCAGGCCGTGGAGCGCCGCGAGCAGGAGCTGGCGGACGGCCATGTGGACGTGCGGTACACCGCTTGGATCACCGTCACCGCCCGCGACCCCGAGGAGCTGGAGGTCAGGCGCGAGGAGGTGGAGGAGCTGGCCAGCCAGTGCCGCCTGGAGTTGCAGGTGGCCACCTGCGAGCAGGCACGGGCGTTCACCTTCGGCGCGCTGCCACTGGCCCGCGGCCTGAAGCGGGCAGGGGCCCTGACATGAGCACGGTGCTGTCCAAGCGGCCGGCACACCGGGCCACGACCGCGCACTTCCAGGCGATCTACCCGCTGCTGGCCGACGGTGGCCTCGGCACGCGGGGGCCATACATCGGTACCGACGTCTACGGCGCCGACGTGTGCTACTGCCCGTGGGAGCTGTACGGCCGGGAGATCACCGGGCCGAACATGCTGGTCGTCGGGCAGATCGGCTACGCGAAGTCGGCGCTGACCAAGAGCTACGTCTTTCGGCAGTTGGTGTTCGGCCGGGCCGCCTGGGTGGTCGACCCCAAAGGGGAGTACGAGGGGCTGTGCGACGCGGTCGGCGTGGAACCGATCCGCTTCGTGGCTGGCGGGACGCTGCGCCTGAACCCGCTGGACCCGATGATCGACCAGGATGCGCAGCTGACGCTGCTGCGGTCGATCGGCGAGGTCATGCTTGGCCGCAGCCTGCGTCCCGACGAGGACGCGTGCCTGGAGCGGGGCCACAGCGAGGTGACCGCCGCCGCGCAGCGGCGGCACGTCCAGCCGATCCTGCCGGAGGTGGTCGGCTGGCTGCTGGACCCCTCCGAGGCGGCGGCCGCCGAGCTGCACACCACCCGGCCGCGGCTGGCCGAGGAAGGCCGCCAGCTGGCGCTTGCGCTGCGGCGCACGGGCGCCGGCGACCTGCGCGGCATGGTCGACGGGCCGACCTCGCCCGGGCTGGACCTGTCCGGGCGGCTGGTGGTGTTCAATCTGCGCCAGGTCAACGACGCGGCCCGGCCGATCCTGATGGCCTGCACGGCCGCGTGGTTGCAGGGCGCCTGGGCCCGTGACGACGGCGTCAAGCGCATCGTGGTGCTCGACGAGGCGTGGGTGGTGCTGCGGCACCTGGCGATCGCCCGCTGGCTGCGGGAGAGCTGGAAGCTGGCGCGCCAGTACGGCGTGCAGAACATCGCGGTGATGCACCGGCTGTCGGACCTGACCGCCGCCGGCGACAGCGGCTCCGAGCAGGTGCAGCTGGCCAAGGGGCTGCTGGAGGACTCCGAGACCCGGGTGATCTACCGGCAGTCGCCTGGCGAGGTCGAGCAGGCCCGCGAGCTGCTCGGCCTGACCCAGACCGAGGTCGACGAGATCCCGCTGCTGGAGCGGGGCGAGGCGCTGTGGCTGGTCGGCAACCGGCGGCTGCTGGTCAAGCACGAGCTCAGCGACTCCGAGCGAAAGCTGGTCGACACCGACGCCAACATGCACGTGGAACAGGACGGATGATGCGGCCCCGCGCGAGTGTGCGGTCGGCGCCCGACGCGCGCGGACGTCCCAACCCGCCCGGTGTGAACAGCGACTGGATGACGGTGGGGATCGGTCTGCTGCTGCTGCTGTTTGCCGCCAACCTGTTGTGCTGGCTCATCGGGCAGCTGGCCAGCCTGCTGTTCGGCGGCGGCTGGCCGCACGCGACCCCCACCCAGGTCGACCTGGTCCGCCTGCTCCGCGACCCTGGCGACCCGGGTGCCGCCTGGCCGGTCGGCGCCATCCACCGGCCCAGCCCGGCCGGGTTCTGGGTCACGGCGGTGCTGCTGGGCGGCGTCGCCTTCACCGCGGGCTGGCGCGGGCTGGCCTGGTATGAGCAGCGGCGCCGCCATCAACCCGGGGATCGCAGCTCGTGGGCCAAGGCCGGCGACCTGGACGACCTGTACGTGCCCGACCCGACCAGCTCCCCGCCGTGGTGGCTGCCCCAGCGTCTGCGGCCCGAGCGCAGCAACCGGCTCATCCTCGGCCGGTTCGGTCGCCGCCTGATCGCGGCTGAGGGCGTGCAGGGCGCCTGCATTCTTGGCCCCACCCGGTCACAGAAAACGGTCGGGTTCATCGTCACCACGCTGCTTGAGCGCCTGGTCGGGCCGGTGGTGACCACCAGCGTCAAACCCGACGTGCTGCGCGCAACCCTGGACTTCCGGCGTGAGCTTGGACGGGTCTGGGTCTTCGATCCCAAGGAATCCACCGGCCTGCCAACCGCGCACTGGTCGCCGCTGACGGCCTGCCTGCGCTACGAGGGCGCCAAGGAGATGGCGCTGGCACTGGTCAGCGCGGCGCAACTGGAGGCCGGCGGACGTGAAGGCGCCAAGTTCTGGGATCTCAAAGCCTCCCAGCTGCTTGCCCCCGTGCTGTTCGCGGCCGCCCACACCAGCGGCCGGATGCTGACGGCGATCAACTGGCTGCGGCTCAACAAGAAGGACCCGGTGGTGCGGGCCCTGGAGAGCGTCGGCGGATCCGATGCGAGGGAGGCTCTCAACGAGTTCCACGCGGGCTACAACACGGAGGCGCGGCTGAAGTCCAACATCGCCGCCACGGCCCTTGGGGTTCTGGACGTGTACACCACCCCCTCGGTCGCCAAATCCGCGCAGGTCACTAGCCTGCGCCGCCCCGAGCGGGTGGAGGCCGGCCGGCAGGCGCGTGAGCGGCGCCTGGCGGCACTGCGCCGCGAAGAGACACGGATGCGGCAGACCGCCGAAAGCACCAACCCGGGCCAGATGACCCCCGCGGAGATCCAGGCGTTCTACGAGCGAGCGCAGCGAGTCCGCGCCGAGCGGGAGGACCTGGAGCAGGAGATCGCCGAGGAGGACGCGGCCACCTTCGAGGCGTACGACCCGGCGCTGGACTTCGACCCCGACCAGTTCTTGGACGGGCACAACACCCTGTACCTGTGCGCCCCCGAAGACCAGCAGGAGCAGCTCGCACCGCTGTTCCAGGCGCTGATCATGGAGGTCTACCGCACCGCGCGGACCCGCGCGCATGCCAGCAGGACCGGCCGCCTGGCGCTGCCGCTGCTGCTGCTGCTGGACGAGACCGGCAACGTCGCGCCACTGCGACAACTGGATGTCATCGCCTCCACCGGGGTGGGCCGCAACATCCAGCTGGTCACCGTCTGGCACAACCTCGGCCAGATGTTTCACCGCTACGGCCGCGATGTGGCCATGACCATCCTCAACAACCTGTGGGCCAAGGTCGTGCTCGCCGGCGTCTCGTGCACCGACACCGCGGAGTACTTCTCGACCCTTGTCGGGCGGGAGGAGATCGTCCGCTGGGGCATCACGCGACAGCCCGACGGGCGCCGGTCCGCCAGCGAGTCGATCACGGAGCGTCAGCTTGCGCCTCCGGAGGGAGTGCGCCAGATCAAGCCGGGAGCGGGCATCCTTGTCTACCGGGACCTTCCAGCGGTCGCGTTGCGGCTGCGCCCCTGGTATGAGGACTGGGCGCTGGTCGACAAGGTCAACCCCGACTTCGCGCGGCAGGAGTGTGAGTACTACGCGCAGAACACGCACGGCGTGGAGCGGCGCCGGGCCCGCCGGCGGCTCCGCCAGCTCCGACGACGGCAAGCCCGCCACCCACGGCGGGCACCTGGCACGCACGCAGAGGATGCCAGCGAGCCCCGCGCTGGCACCGCTGACCGGCACGACCCCACCGCCGACAACCGGCAGGATCGACGATGAACCCCGGGTGGCCTCGCCAGCCGCAGCCGAGTCGACTCGAGTCGTTGACGTTGTTCTCGGCCGCCATCCGGCAGCTGCGTGAACATCGCCACGCTGGCCACGGCGAGGCGGGCTTTACGACCTGGGAGCTGTACCAGGCGTTGCTCATCCAGGCGGCCAGCGGCTACACGCATGCCAGGACCTTGTTCAGCGAACATGACCTGGTCGTCGCGCTGGAGCGCCACCAGCCCGAGGTCAACGGCGGGCACCTCCGGCGGGAAGGCTACGGCCGGCACGGCCGCTGGTCCTGGCACGAGGACCTGGACCACGACCCCGCCGCCGGGCGCTCCCCGGCGCCACACCAACCCCACGACCAGCACCATCGGCCACCCACGCCGTCCAGCCGCCACGGCCACCCGCCACTGCACACCCACGTGGTCGCCGACAACCTGCAGCCCGACCACGGCCAGCCGCTGACAGCGGCGGCCTCGCCCGGCGCGCCCGGGTCGCCGTGGTGGCTGGTCTTCTCCGACAGCGAGCAAGCACGCCAAGCTGCCAGCGAGCAGATCGCCGCCAGCGACCGGGCCGGACTGCCGGTTGACCCGCAGCTGCGCGGGTTTGCCCTGGGGGAGCAGCCACCCAACCAGCCGTGGCCACCAGCGCCGCGGCTCGACGGGTTCATCCAGGTCCCTCCTGGCGACGAGGACCTCGACATCGGGCACGACCTGTGAGCCCGCACACCTGAGAGGTTGTCATGCACAGCCATCGCCCACTCCGACCAGACGTGCAGCCTGGCCGGCCCGTCCCCGACGAACGCGAGCTGTCTCACGACCTTGCGGCCGAGGCGCTTGAACTCGACCCGAACGACTGGACTCTGGAGCACTGCACCGCCCACCTCGCCGAGGAGCACCCACAGGTGACGTCATGGCCGGATGACAACCCGTTCATGGCCCATGACGACGACCAGCGTGCCTGGAACTATGACCACAGCCACCAGGCGCTCAGCGACACCGCAGCGCTGCAGGCAGATCCGGACTGGACCGCGGCTGACGCGGCGGAGCTGCGCCGGATCCTGACCTCGCTGTTGGGCCCGCCCAACCCGTCGCTGTCGGCTCCCGCCGAGGAACGCCATGCCGGCGAGCACGGCATTGGACGCTGCGGTTCTGCAAGCGGCGCGTCACGATGATCCCGGCGGGTTCGACCGCGGTTGAGCGGTTTCGTCGCAACGCCGCGATCAAGCTTGTCGCTCCCACCATGTACGTTCTTTGAGTATGCGGTGGCCACGGTGGAACCGGGTGAGACAGGCGCCAACCGAGCAGGCGCTCGGCTACCAGCTGTCCACCTTCGGCGACGCGGCAAGCCCGCTTGAGGAGGTCACCCTCGACCGGCTCGCCGAAGGCAGTCACCAGGTTCCCCCGGACGATCCCGGGCAGCTGACCGCCACGGCGCTGCAGCTGGGAAGGCGGCTCTACGAGGACCTGCAGGTCATCCGAGCCAGCCGCCGCTGGAACGTCGGCGTCCCCGATCCGCTGGAGTTCGCGCCCGGCGACGTGCTCGCCCTGCGTTACTTCGCCACCGATCCGCTGATCCGCCAGTGCCTGCGGATTCTGCAGAGCCTGGACCAGCCGCTCGCGGCTGGGGTGCTCGGCCGCCACCGCACCGACTTGCGCCACCGCGTCCGCCGCAATCTCTTCCTCGCACAGACCCAACTCGACGCGGCTACCTACTTCCTGCCCGTCACCAGCGCTATCGGGATCCTGGCCAGCACCCCACCCGCCGACGAACTGGTCGACGCGATCCGGTTGCCGTTCCGGGCGGTGAGTGTCTACTTCGGCGCCGACCTGGAGATCGACCAGCGGTTCATCCGCTGGTCGGAGGGCCACCTCACCGAGCGGCCAGGCACCGCCCAGACCATGGCCGCCCTCTACAACCGGCCAGGGGAGGCCGCCGCCACCCAGGACATCGTGCTGGCGTTGCGGGAGTTCGGCGGCTACCTCTCCGGTGTCACCCTGCTCGCCGACGACGATGGCCGCCTCGCCGATCACACCTCTTGGATCGTGGCGACCAACCCACCCGAAGATGCCAGCGAGCTCGCCCGACACGACCGGCTGCGCGGCACCGCGGACGGTTATCTGCCCGCCGCGACCCTGCGGCCGCTTGCCCTGAACCTTGCCGCGGCCGTCTGCTGGGCCGCCTGGACGCCGCCCAAGCCGCCGATCGAGCTGGCCGGCGAGCCCGGCAGCCGACCATGGCGCAAGGCCGTCAACACGGGCACGTTCCGCCGTGTCGAGCGGGCCGGCGCCTATGCTGCCGTCCGGCTGCTGGACCTCGAGCGCACCACCCGCGGCGGCCGGCCAGAGCATGCCCAGCCCGATGAGGCATCCCGCGCCCGGCCTCGCGCCCACGATCGTCGCGGCTACTGGAACTGGTACCGGTGCGGCCCACGCGACGACTGGCATTACGAGGGCCGCTGGATCCCACCTCGCCGGATCAACGCCGACGTGGCGGAGACGGTCCCGGGCCGGCCGGTGTATCGGCTGCCCGTTCCCGAGCAGGCCGCTGTCGCGCTGGGCCTTGAGCAGCCACCATGACGCCAACCAGCGCGGCGCATCCGCCCGCCCGGCATCGGGCTCGGGCGGCGCCCGATCGGAGCCAGCTGGCCAGGGACCTGCCGCTCTTGGGTGGTCCTTGCGGCTGGGCGGAGCTCTCGCCGTGCGGCACCTACCGCTACCTGCTTGGCCGGCGGGTCGGCGCGGCGCAGCGGGGCCTGCTGTTGGTGTGCCTGAATCCCTCGACCGCCGACGCCAGCCTCGACGACCCGACGATCCGCCGGGCGGTCGGGTTCACTCGGCGGGAGGGCTGCGGGGTCCTGGAGGTCGTGAACCTGTTCGCCTTCCGCGCGACCGACCCGGCGGCGCTCCGCACCGCGCGCGATCCTGTCGGTCCCGCCAACGACAGGCTCATCGCCGCGGCGGTCGGCCGGGCCGCCGTGGTGGTCGTGGCGTGGGGGGTGGTTCACCGCCAACTTGCGTGGCGAGCGGGGGAGGTCGCCGCCGCAATCCGCCAGCAGCTTCCCGTGCTTGGGCACCGTGGGCCGTTCTGCCTGGGCACGACGGCCAACGGGTCGCCCCGCCACCCGCTGTACGTGCGAAGCGACCGGCCGCTGGAGCGCTGGTTGCCATGAGCCGAAGCCTGTGAGGCCGAACCAGCCCGCTGGCCTGGCCGCCTGTCCGAAGCCGCGCTGGCAGTGCACGGCTGGTCGCCGATGACCCGTGATCCTTTGGGATCCATCGTCTCTATTGGTGCAAGGGCCGCTGACTGACTGACCTTAGAGCACCCGGGCCAGCCTCCGTAGCACCAGCCGCTCAAGGGTGTCCAACACTTCTAGCAGCTGCTCCTGCGTCTGCTGGTAGTCGCGGTGCGAATGCTCGTCTGGGCCTCCGTCGCGGCGCGGCGGCGGTGGGAAGGGTAGTTCCGCCAGGCGCAGGAGCTTCCCGACGAGGCGCCGTTCGCGGCGGCCGAGCAGCACCA
>WNFX01003952.1_pt1 | contig 14637 bp, 16 predicted proteins | sample 5400111 | NCBI WGS metagenome assembly WNFX01 (sample SAMN13153363, study PRJNA577476) | soil metagenome | isolation source: 40 cm soil or saprolite under grassland replicate 1 | place: USA:California | collected 2016-06-15 | reverse complement strand
TCTCGGAGGCGGCGATGGAGACGTTCCGTCAGCGGTATGGTTCTGAGGATTACCGGCGGGCAACCGGAAGCATGAGGTCGGTCCTGGTACGGGTGGTGAATGAGTCCTACGAGCACGATCTCACGTGCATCACCTGCCCGGTGGAGCTTGTGTGGGGGTCGAACGACACCGTGGTACCGCTGCAGGTAGCGCGAGACGCTTGCGCGCTGATTGGTGATGCCCGGCTGCAGGTAATCGAAGGCTCAGGACACATGACGCCCCTGTCAGCCCCCGCTGAGCTGCGCAAGTCGGTCTGCCGGCTCCTTCATGCTGCGACGCGATGACCTCTGACGTTGTGGGTGCCCTGACGGTGGCCGTCGGATTGCCTGGCGGGCTGCGCTGGCTGCGCATCGCCCAGCGGGAGCATTACATCGCTGGCTCGGTAACGCGGTTCGCGGTCCGCTGGTGGACCTCGCGACCGCAGAATCTGGCATCCGGCCTTGTCCTGGCCGCAAGCGTGGCGGCCGCGTGGGCTGGCTTGTGGGAGGGCGCTGTTGCTTCGGCTGCCGTCAGCCTTGCGGCACCCTTCGGCCTGTCCTACCGAGGACGCACGGCGCCACTCGCGTGGACCCGGCGACTGCGAACGCTGGCCGCGGTCGCAGTTCTCCTGACTGCGGCGGTCGCTGTCGCGGGCGCTGCCGGCGGCATCCTGCTGGGAATCGGTGCGACACTGGCAGCGTTCCTGCCGGTCATCACTGACGGGGCGCTGATGGTCGCGGCGCCGCTGGAACGTCGGCTCGGAAGGCGTTTCGTGCGGTCGGCGAAGCAGCGTCTCGCGGCTGTCTCGCCGCGGGTGGTTGCTATCACCGGTTCGTACGGCAAGACGTCCACGAAGGTCTACGTCGGCCATCTCCTCCGCGACAAGTACGTGACACTGACGAGTCCGGCGAGCTTCAACAACGTCGCAGGGCTATCGCGATCCATCAATGAGCGCCTGGTGCCAGGCACTGAGGTGTTCGTTGCTGAAATGGGTACCTACGGCCGCGGGGAAATCCGGGCCCTGTGTGCCTGGCTGAGGCCTGAAGTCGCGGTGATCACTGCGGTTGGCCCGGTCCACCTGGAGCGGATGGGCACGCTCGATAACATCGCCCGGGCTAAGTCAGAGATTCTTGAGACAGCGCACGTCGGAGTGCTCAACATCGATGACCCCAGGCTCGCAGTTATAGCTCAGGACTTCAGCCAACGCGGCGGTAAGCTTATACGCTGCTCGACGACCGACACTGGCGCGGATGTCTATGTCGCCGCCGATGGCGAGATCATTTCAGTGCACGGTCGTTCGCTTGGCACGGTGACAGTACTTGGCGGGTTCGCCGCGAACCTCGCCTGCGCGATCGGGGTCGCTGTTGCCATGGAGATCCCGGAATCCGATATTGCCGCTAGTCTCGCGACACTTCCCAGGCCGGACCATCGCCAGACGATCGACAAGGCAGCGAACGGCGTTATGGTGATCGACGACACCTATAATTCCAATCCGGCGGGCTGCGCAGCCGCCCTGGAGACCCTTGCGGATGTCGGCGGGGGCCGCCGAAGAGTCGTCGTCACCCCGGGCATGGTGGAACTCGGCCGCGAGCAGGCCAACGCCAACGAGACGTTCGCCCGGCAGGCGGCAAAGACGGCGACCGATATCATCGTGGTTGGCCAGACAAACCGGCGGGCTCTGCTGCGCGGCGCCACTGGCGGGCCCGCCCAGGTCACGACATGCGCCAGCCGAGCGGACGCGGTGGCGTGGGTCCGCAGCCGCCTTCAGGCCGGCGATGCGGTGCTCTACGAAAACGATCTACCGGATCACTACCCGTGACCCACACAAGTGATCCCGTTGCAGGAGCGTGTTAATGCCTAGTCCATGCGTCATATTCGGCGGACCTTCGCTGGAGCACGATGTCAGCATCCTGACCGGGCTGCAGGCAGCCCGGGTGCTTTCGCGGGGCGGAACGGAACCGACCGTCCTTTACTGGTCCGAGTCGAACGACTGGTTCCGCGTCCCGGCTGGGCTTGAGGCCTCGGCCTTCCTGGACGGCGTGCCCTCGCAGGCCCGGCCGGTTTCCCTCGAACTCGGCGGCAGCGAGCCCGGCTTCTACGAGCCGCGGTCGCTCGGCCGCCGGGCAAGGGTAGACATCCAGGCCGCCATCATCTGCTGTCATGGCGGGCCCGGTGAAGACGGCCGGCTGCAGGCCACGCTCGATCTTGCGCGCATTGCCTATACGGGCCCGAACGCGGCGTGTGCCGGACTCACCATGGACAAACTCGTCTTCGGTGGCGTGATGGCGGCTGGCGGCCTGCCGGTGCTACCCCGCCTCGCCTGCGGCCCGTCCGCACCGGAGCCGCCGTTCCCCGGGCCGTATATCGTCAAGCCTCGCTATGGCGGCTCGTCGATAGGCATCGAGATAGTCGGCGACATCGGGACCGCGCGGGATCTCGCGAAGTCCTCGCCTTATCTGGGTCGCGGTGCGGTGCTTGAACCGTACCGGCCGGGGGCGAAGGATCTCTACATTGCTATCCGCACCTATCCTGAGCTGCAGCTCTCGCTGATCGAGCGTCCGAGGTCGGGCGGTGGCGACACCAAGATTTATGGCTATCAGGAGAAATATCTTCAGCAGCGGGGCGCAGAGAGCAGAGCGAGCGAGATCCCGGCTCAGCTTCCCGACGAAGCTGCCAAGCGGCTACGGATCGCTGCGGAAGAGATAGCCGAGCTGACGCGGCTCACCGGGAACGCGCGGCTGGACTTCTTGTGGAACGGCTCGGATCTTTGGGTCAACGAGCTCAATTCCATCCCCGGCGCGCTGGCCTTCCGGCTGTGGGCCGAATCAGGCGTGAGCCACGAGCAGCTACTCTCAGACATGCTCGCCGAGGCAGTCGCGATACGTTCAACTTCGTCCGACCTCGACCCGGCCGACCGCCAGGCGGCCAGCAGGAAGATGCAGACGCTGCAGAGCGCGGGCCGGATCGCGCAGAAACTGACCTGAACTCAGGCGATCTCGCCATAGACCGCCACCGGAGCGTTACTGACGGCGGCCCAGTACTGATCACCGTAGGACCAGTGCCACCATTCGGTATCGATGGCCACCATATCCTCGGCACGCAGCACGCTCGCGAGCAGCCGGCGCAGATCTCGCGCCGAACCGCCGGAGCCGTTCTCGAGCGCAGCTGGCGCCGCGTCCGCCGAGAACGCGTCGAAGTCCGTCCCCAGGCCGAGCACCGCTCCCCGCCAGCCCAGTGTGAGATCGACGGCACCGCCGGTCGCATGCGGCGGCACGGAGTTGTCGCTGTAGGGGTCCGATACGTAGCCCTGGCTCGTGAGTGACTCTTCAGTCTGCGCCTGATAATAGGTAAGCAGCTCCGCCTGGAATGCGCGCGACCGATGGCCGTCGAGAACAACGAGCTCGAAATCCGCGGGCAGCCGGCTCGACGCGCGCACCAGACGTTCAAGAACTCCTGAGCGAACACGTGGAACGGTCGGAGAGTGCTCGAAACCCAGCCAGGAATACACCGGATGCAGCCGGATCGCCCCGGCCACGGGCACGAGCGGCTCCTCGTTATCCATGATTGGCCCATAGTTATGTACGGGCCTGGATGCGCGAACTGCGGGCAGCTCAGGCAGCGGTGGGACGGCGACGTGATGACAGTCAATTAGCCATTTCACCTAGATTTTTACTCCCACCAGAAATAGATCCCGGAACCGGGCCAAAGAAGGCTGTCCGGGGGAGTTTGGTAGCTTACGGACTGCCGGTCATCGGTATCAAAGCGCTGAGGCGCCCAGGCAGCAATGTTACCGCCTCCCTCGCTGAGGAACTCATCAAAGTATCGCAGAGCTGGCTTTGTGCTCTGGCCATGATAGAGTTTGAACGACAATGTCGTGCGCCCGGCGCAGTAGTAACCTGCGAGCACCACAGGGAAGTTGTGCTCGCGAATTTCAGTCGGGAAATGTATCTCGATCTGGCAGATCACAGGCGCGCCATCGGTCTCATCGTGCGTCAGCGGAATTAGCCAGCGCACTACCTTGAAGTTGTCGTCGCCTGGCACGGTGACAATGTTGTCAGCATCGAAGGTCACGATCCGTGGACCGATTCGGACTCTCACGTGGCAAAGCCGGCGGACTTCGTCCGCCCAGGTCTTACCGCTCAGGCCAGGCAAGACGACGAGCTCGCGCGACAGGCAGGCGTCCTCGTTGAACTCCGACAGCAGGGAGGCGTCATTACCAGCGATGCTGACCCAGAGAAGACTATTCTCCGTGACAGGAAGAACGCGCGCGTAAGCATTACTTGTCTCCACCCTCGCCATCAGTTGCCTGTGACGCCCTATCCGCAGCTCCTGAGCCAAATGAACGCTGACATCGTACGTCATATCCCAATGTATGCGCCGAGTATCTTTAGTCGCGTCAAGCAACGGTATGACACCGCGGCGCCAGACCAGAGTCGCCCATCGCTGCGCCCATTCGTCGTCTGGGCAATCCGCCCGGATAAGCTCAGTGTAGAAGGCCCGGCGCTTATGCTCGGGTATGGTATCCCGGATCTCTCTTGCCTTCAGCCGCCACAATCCCGAGTTCAGCTCCGGCATAAAGATGGCGCCCGCAGCGAGACTCGCCAAGACGATGGCTCCCTGCCGCGGACCGGGCCAGTGCGCCGTCCATGGAACGGAGGCAAAAGCCACGGAGAGTACGAAGATAAGCCAAGCCTTGCGCGCTTGCTCTCGCTGCAGAAAGTAATAGGTGACCTTGAATAGCCGGACAGATTCTGCGCGCAGACCATCGGGTGGCGCGGTTGGTGAGTGTCGCCGTCGGTGCCCCGGCGATCGTCCTCGCTCCGGGCGCTCTGGATCGCCCGGAGCTGGCCGCTGATTCCGAAGGGAGCCGGGCCCAGGCGTCAGGCCACCCTGGTCGGTGCCTCCGCTCAAGTCAGGTTGTGTATGTTCTTCCATAGCATCCATTGCTACGTCCGGCATGTCGGTGATATCAGGTAGAAGGAAGCATAGGGGACAATGGCGCGGCGACAGGGAAGGTCATTAACAGGCGCCCGCACGGCGGTTCGGAGGGCGAGCCGCAAGATTGCGTCCCCCAGTCGTGCACGCAGCGAAACTGACTTCGAGTGGACCGTGCTAGCAGGGAAGCGCCGGCTTGAAACCCGCTTCCGTTGCTAGCCGCACTGAAAGGTCACGAGCAGGTGAATGAAGCTGTCTTCCGAGGTCGCCTGTGCACCCCTGCCCGCGATCAGCCGCACGCGCTCCACGATGCTGAGGCTCGGAGCCTTCGGGCCAACGTCAAGCACCTCGACAACCGTCACGTTGTGACTCGCAAGCTCCGGCAGCGCGTTCTCCAGGAAGTCCTCCGGGCTGTTCGCCATCCCGGCAAGGTCGTCGAGCATTGGTCCGACCGCCTGCAGGTCAGCACTGTCCCCGACCAGGTGGATCCTGAACTTGCCGCGACGCGTGTTAACGCCGATGACGACGTCTTTGGCGCTCAGGGTAGCTCCCTCATCCTTGGTGCCTACGCAGCCATCTCATAGTCCATGACGAGAGCGGCTAGCGCTGACGTCCCAAGGGCGTTGCTGGACCTCTTCCGGGACAGCTGGCTGCCGCAGTCACGAGACCGGCGAGAACCCGGGGCGGGCACAGGCTCATCTCTGGCGGTGCAAGGAACACTGTACAGCGCGGGGCCCGAGATCGGTGCTTCCTGGCGCCGGCCTGCACGGGCGTCGTGGCATCTCGTTGGCCGGTGCCCGGCCGGGATCGGCCCAGCGGCAGGCTTGGTCGCGGGGCCGGCCGCGCCACTTGCGGGCCGCGGGCTCAGCCGTCGGGTAGCTATGCGCATCGAGGCGAGCTGATCCGATATCGACGACCTTGACGCCCGCGCACGCATCGCCGAGGTGATGACGCCCCATCGTCGGACTTCGCCCGCTGGCACAGCGACTGCTAGAACTGCACGACGAACACCGGCAAGCCGGCTGGTCACAAGCCATCGCTACACCGCGAGGACTGAACGACCACCCTGCCATAAGCAACCCCGGCCCGGTGGGCGAGGCGATCCCGGCCGACGATCGGCGACGAGCTTCATTTATCGTCGGCGTTGAGATTCGCCTGCCCTACGGTGCCTGGATACGGCGTGTCCGGGCGGCTCCCAGATGGGACAACTCACCACTAGCTGGCGTAGAGAAACAGATGATCGTTAGGGGTTTAGTGAGCTTCTGACCGTACTTAGCAGGAGCTGGCAGGCTTCGGCGAGGTCCCTCGCGTGTGCCAGTTGCAGCTGGTACTGGAAGCCGTCCACGCTGACCCCACCCGCTGTATGTGTTATCTCTCCGCCTTCGATGGGAACGATGAAGCGTTTTCCCGCGTCCTGCCATCTATATTCCTTGAAAGCCAGGTTCCACACAGCAATCGTGAATCGGTGAGACTCAAACCCAGCTGACTCGATGGCTGCGTCGTAGGACAACGCGACGGTCCTCAAACCAAAGGCTGCCTCGGCCAGCTGAGCCGCTTCGGCTTGGTGGATCACCAAGTCCAGCGCCGGGAGTGTCGCTCTCACGGTTGCGAGCGTCACCTGCGGGTCGGCGCGGTGGGTGCGCTCTGCCACATCGCGTGTGAGTTGCTCAAGATGTGGGTTGAGCGGAGGTGACGGACTAGATACAACGGGCAGGCGGGATAGTATGCCGTATTCGTTCAGCAGCGAGCTCAAGGTGGCGTTGAACTGCGCGGGGGCATCCAAGGGCCAGCTGATTCCGAGGATATTGCGGAGGGCTGTCAGCTGCGGGATCAGGATTCGTGTGAGAACCTCCTGCCGCTTGTCGACCCAAGCCTGTTCTCGCTGGGCGGTGGCAAGCCGGTCAAAGATCATCAGCGCAAGCAAGACGGTCGCGGGTGCTACCAGGATTCCCGCTACCACGTTACCGGTCAGCGGCTCGCCAGCTAGCCAGCCGACGCGGTCGAGCAGGGCGCTGATGATAACCCCGAGCACGGCCATCATTGTGACCAGCCAACGAATGTTCGCTTTGCTGGCTGGGGGGTGCAGCCATCTGCCAATGCTGGCGATGGCCGTGAATGTCTTCAGCGGCTTCACTGAGTCATTCCCGGGACAACTTCTCAGCTGCCGAAATTGAGCTCCACAACAAGGCGCACCTGCTGCGAGTAGTTGCGGATCAGATCGAACGTGCTCGCCAGCGTGGGGCCGAGTCTGCCGAGGAGCGATTGCAGCTCCAGTGCCGCGCTCAGTTCTCGCCGTGCCTCGGCGTTGACGTCGAGTTCTAGCTCGTGCGCTTCCAGTGGGTTGACCGTGGATTTGCGCTGCTGGATGAGCCCATCGATCATGGGATCACCGGCCAGCCCAGTCTTCTCCGCCAGCTTGGCCGCGGCCGCGACGTCGCTTTCACCCGCTTGCCATGTCCAAGACGCCCGGATGGAGGTGGCGAGCTGGTCAAGCTTTTCGTTGGAGGTCCTGCCGCGCGCATTAACCGCTTTGGCCCCAAGTTCGAGACTCGCGGCGATCTTTGCGGTGCTGGTGTACTCGCGCAGCTCATGTGCGGTGAGGTGACGTGCCCCGAGCTGCTGGCAGGTGGCGGCGAAGTGATTGAACCTGGCCACCGTGAGATCTTCATGAGCGCTGGTCGCCTCGACGAATTTTCCGTCGCGCCATTGGTTGCGTATCAGCAGCATGCCCGGTTGCAGGCTGTCCTCCAACGCCACCAGCTCCGGTACTTCGGTCCAGGGCGTACGCAGCGGCACAGGGGCCACGGTGGTGAACGGGTTCACAAGCAATTCAGGGCTGCTGGACCGGGCGTGGTTGTAGTCATCCCGGCCGATGATCAGCAGCCGTCGGCGCAGTTCCGGAAGGCGGGTCACCGCACGCCCGCCCGGGTAATGGCAGCAGGGCTCGAGCGTCTGAGCGCGGAAAGGAAACGGTGCCAGCCGCCGGAGTCACGCCAGCCATGTTCCAGCACGTAGCGGAGCTCGTCAGCGGACGTCGGCAGCCCGTGATCACACAGAACCGAAGCGGCGCGGCCAGCGCAGCCCTTGGCCCAGCCAGGCCAGCCGCCCGCCGAGGAGACGACCACCGTTGCCCTCAGTGGTCGGCCACTGTCGTGGCCGATGCGGGTCTCGACCAGCAGTGAACGCCCCGCGCGCACAACCCGCCCGTTCCCGTTCGTCCGGTCATAGTGAGCGTGGTCAACGATGCGGTCGAACGCCGGATGAACGCAGTCTCCCAGGCTCTTGTCCGAACGATGGGGCAGGTCTCCTACCCACACGATAGGCGGGTCGGCTGTCCCGAGCTCGACGTAAACGATCCGCAAGCGGGCCCGGCGGCCGATCATGACAAGAGTTCCACGATCTTGGCGGTCGTGGCCATCGCTGCGTCCAGGGTTTCAAGGCTTCCCGTTACGACCCGCACCTTCTGATCACCGCCGAGCTTGAAGACGATTGGTGCTAGCTGGCCGGCGATGTGACCCTGATAACCGTCCTCACCCAAGCGGGGGAAACGCGGATCAAGGTCGCGGTGAGTTACAACAAGCAAGCACAACTTCAAGGCGTCGCTCTTGGACAGGCGTATTTGCCCGGCATCGTCCTCGATGCGTGTCCACGCGGCCGTGACCCCCTGCCCCGATCGGCGTCGTTCTTCTGCCAGCAGCGCCTTGGCGTTGATCAGATATAGCACGATCTCGCCCTCGGCGACCTGCTCCCGCCACGTCGACCACGCCTCCTTTTGGCCACTGATGTCCACCAGCTTCGATAGCAGCAGCCGCCGTCCCGCGACCTCTACGTCGATCGGGCCATACACGTATCTAGCCTGGGTGGGCTCCGGCGGTTCGTCGGTCCAAGTACCGCGCCAGGCATTGACAAGGGTGGTCTTGCCGACCTGCTTGCCGCCCAGGATGACCACGCGGGGCTGCCCGGCACTACTGCCAGGCTGCGCGCCTACGTTACGAAGGCGGTCGCGCCGCTCATCCCATGCCCTTGCCGCTGCCTTTGCCGCGTACGCCGCGGCCACATAGCCAAGACGTATGCCCCAGCGATATGCAGGTGCAGGTATCGGCGGTACCATCTCGGCTCCTTAGTTGGACTGGCGGAATCCTCAGACAGCAGGCAAGGTCAACCTTCTCTAGATGTCAAAGAAATCAGGCTAATCTTCGCAATACGTCAGTCTGGCGGATCACGCGTTCGGTACTGGGGTCAGCGGCCGAGATCCATATTGTTCGGGTTAGGGTGTTATTGCTAAAGTTCACCTAAGGGCCTGCCGAAGAATAGGAGGTTCGCCCACATGCTAGCAATCAATCTCTGTGAGCGCACCTTAACCCCTGCCGCATGCCTAGGATCTACTAATGAGGCAAGCAATACCGCCTTGGACGAACCTAACATAATGCGGCGTTCTGCGCCCTAAAGGTGGTGGCCTTCGCGTAACGCCCATACGCTCGTATTCGGCGTTATGCGCGGCGCACAACGCCGGCGCAAGTCTTCAGTTCGCGCTACATGGCAGCCGCTGTCCTGGCTTAATGACAGTCAACTGCAGGTCGGGTGAGGAATTAGCAGTCTCGGGGGTTCAGGTGAGCGCGGCGTCAGCTCTGTGTTTTCCGGAGCATGGGCATTCCGACGTGGGCTCGGCGGGTGAACCGCTGGGTGTGGGCGCGTTTTCGGCGCAGGAAGGACAGGGTTAGGTCGAGTCCTTCGATCTCGCCGTGCCAGCCTTCTGCTTTGGCTTTCTCCCGGCGGTTGATGAGGTCGGTTTCGATTTCGTCGAGCCGGGCGAGCATTCTAGGGTCTACTTGCAGTACTGGGCATCTGATGCAAGAATTCTCATGCTGGCAGGGGGTACCGTAGGGGCGGCCGCAGGTGCCGAGTTCCACTTTGCGCTTATCGAAGTGATCTTCGAATTCGGTACATTCGGCGTCGGTAGGTGGCTGGTATTCATCGAATGGGCGCAGGGCGCGCCGCCGGTCGAGGAAGGCCCGATAGTGGCGGATGAGATCTTCGTCGAAAACGGCGACGTATCCGCGGGTGGTCTGAACGGACAGGTGGCCGAGCAACGCTGCGCCGATGTGGATGGGCAGGCCGTTGTTGACCAGTTCGGTGGTGAAGATCCTCCGGAAGTCGTGGGCGGAGAAGCTCAGCCCCGCGAACTCCGGACGGGTTTGGGAGAGGGTTTCGCAGATGTGCTTTAGCATGCGCCTGCTGGTCTGGAAGGACAGCACCGCTGTCGTCGTCCCGGTCTTGCGCTGGAACAGGAACGGCAGGGGTTCGCTCCAGACCCGCTCGTGCGGGTCGTAGCGTCTTACCAGCGGCAACGTGGCCCGGTGCCGCTGGTGGCGGCGGATGATCGCGGCGATGACGGCGAATAGCTCGGCTGACATGGGTATGACGCGCTCGCGGTCGGTCTTGGACGGCGCGATGACCAGCATTACGGCGACTTCGCCGTTCGGGCGATGGTATTGCCGGATGCTGAGGTGGGTCAGCTCACATGGTTCCTCGATCCTGATGCCTTCTCCGGGGGTCCCGCCCGTCAAACGCACGTCTGATCCCGCGTTTGCGCAGCTCAGAGGCTGATGGAGAAGACTTTAGCGATCCCGACAGGTGTGGTGCTCGCCGCCACCCTCCAGCGCAACCAGGCGCTCACCGAGGAAAACGGCCGGCTTCGCCGCCAGCTCGCCCGCGCACTCGGCGACCAGCGCACATCCCGGACGCGATCCAGTAACAATCAACCCCGCTCAACCAGGCACCATCACGTCGCCGGCGTCTCGTCGAGGACACTGTCCCCGACGAGACACGGCAGGTCACAGCCCCAGCCGACCCGCAAGCTCAAGATAACCCTCGACCAGCGGATCGCCACCCGGTTCACCATCAAGCCGATGGACCTGGCCGAGTCCGCCGCCTACCTGCGCCACCACCTGAAACTGGCCGGCCGGGAAGACCCGCTGCTCGCCGACGACGCCATCGCCCGGCTGCACCGGGTCGCCAGCGGTCTGCCCAGAGCGCTGAACAACGCCGCGACCGCCGCGCTCATCGCCGCCGCCGCGGCCGGCAAGGACCTGGTCGACGACGCCTGCGCCAGGAAAGCCGTCGCCGAGCTCACCCGCGACTGAAGGAGGACACTGTCGTGAACACCGCCGCCATCCCCGCCCGGCAGCTGATCTGCCTGCTCCAGGACACCGCCGCCGGGCAGACCGCCGACCTGGCTGCCGTCGAGCTGCTCGCCCGCCACGACCACTTCCTGCACCTGCCCGCCTTCCGCCGCCTCATCGCCGCGGGCAGCTCGGTCTTCACCGGCGAGCCTGTCGTCACGATCCGGTGGAAAGCCGCCATCACCGCCCTGGAAGCCGGCCGCCTCCCGTGCACCGGCTCCGAGCAGGCCGTCCTGCGCATCGCCGCCAGCATCGGCGATCACGACATCCCCGTGCACCTGCGCGAGGTCCTCGGCGGCCTCGACCACCGCAACATCGCCCTCGTCACCGCCGCCATCACCCAGGCCAACGGCTGACCCGGCCGCCAGGCCAGAACCTCAGGGGCCGCTCGCCACGCCCGCAGCAGCCGCCATCAGCCGATGCTCACCTAGCCAAGCCGAATCGTGAGCACGAAAACTAGCCGAATCATGTGCAGACAGCGTGGCCGCTAACAGGAGCTTGGCTGGCTGCCCGGGTGCACGCGACCGGGCGGGGGCGGCGAAGGCGGGCGCCAGGAGCGACATGCCGACAGATCGCCGCCGTCCGATTCCTCGCAGCCTGGTCCTGCCTGCCGGAGGCTTACCAGTTCCGGTTGAAGATCTTTCTGAATTACGTTCCGCGTCGGGGCGGTGGCATGTTGTCTGGTGTGGGCGGATTTCCTGGGGTCAATCTGCGGAGGATTCCCAGGGCAAAGGGCTCGGAGAAACCGCTGGCGAAGGCTACGGCCGCCTGGGTTGCCCAGGCGGTGCTGGCACCCGTGACCGTGACCACGCCAGCGGTAAGGATCAGCCAGCTGATGAGCCCGAAGGCTGCTCCGACGAAGGGCTGGATGTAAATGAGCCGGAAGGCAGCATGGAACGAGTCGAGGTCGAGCCGGTCCTTGAGTTGCAACGCGGCTGCCAGGACACTGCCCAGGGCACCGCTGGAGAGCACGAGGAGCAGCTGCGCCCACTTGTCAGCTTTCGTCAGGTTCGCGTCAGCTTTCGTCAGGTTCGCGTGGACGCCCCAGTGGACCGCAATGAAGATCAGCAACAGTAGACCCAGGATAAGCGCGGCGAAGAACACCAGGTAGGGCTTCCGCAGTTCGGTCATCAGACGGTCATGGCGGCGCTGCCCGCTGCGTTCCCTGGCCAGGAGGCTGAGACTTTCAGCCATCCGCCGCCTCCCATCGCCACCACTGCCGCCATCCGGGCCTCCGGTGCTGTTGGGGGGCGGTTGTGGCCCGCTCAGCTCTCGCAGTATGCACAGCTCGGCCTCGGGCAAGAGCGTGTCCAGGCTGATCGGCTCGTCCTTGCGGTTCAGTTCGTAGACCAGCGCGGCCCTCAGGTAGGGCTCATCGGCGACATACGGGAGGAGTTCTTCGAGTTGGTCTACATGATCATGCGCGGCGGACAGGGCGGACAGATCGTTGCCCTCACACCAGTTCTCCTCCTTAAGCAGTTTTATGACCCTGCAGCGTGCCGCGGGATCAGCGTCCGGTCTGACCCTGCAGCATGCCGCGGGATCAGCGTCCGGTCCGGCATTGATGAGCCGCATGGCTCGAGCGCGCAGCACGGTGCCGTGAGACCTGAGCTTGCGGCGCTCCTTCTCTCGCGAGGTTCCCCACACTCTCCGCCACCAGGTCATCGCAGTGTCGCCTCCCTTGGGCGACGGTCCGCTCGGCGCACACCCGCATGCCGGATCGGCACCCACCCTTTGCGACTCTTCCATGACCGAAACCCCCTGACCGTTTACTCGACGTTTCATCGAAGTGTGCCTGAACCGGTCCTTTCGGTAGCGAAAATGTGTCTTGCGCCTGCGCGGCGTTGGCTGCGGGAGCCTGCTTAGTGACAGGTGCGGTTGCGCATGATGGGGCTTGCCAGTGTGCCGAAGTACCGGGTGGTCGGCCCGTTGTGCTCGGCATCGGCCCCAGGACCCCGGCAAAGTCGTTGATCACGTGGTCATGAGGATCTGAAGTGGCCGGTGGGGCCGTCGGCTGCGGTGGCGCAGGGCGGCTGCGATGCTGGGTGGCTCCGGCCCGGCGCAGGATGCTGATGGCCACATCAGGAACCTCGCCATCGGGACCCTGAAACTCGCCGGACACGCCTCCATCGCAGCCGCCGCACGATGGCGACCATGGCCCCGGACCTCGCAATCCGTCATTTGCGCAGGTCAGAGGCTCGTGAGAATCGCGGAAGCGCACTTGCGCCGCTCGCAAGAGGTCAAGATTCAGATTCTGGATCGCCGCAGGTCAGCGGGGCATGACGCGGGCTGGTTACCAAACTGGTTACCACCGGCCGTGGCGCCAAAGCCGATCAGGGCTCCGCATGCCGGCGATCGCCGGCCTGGAGTCGTGGCTTCAAGTCCAGATTGCTCAACGCCACGTCCGATCTGCCGGACGGTCATCGCGACCGTGCCGAACGCCGTCAGGCGCTTGAGCGCGTGTGCTACGCAGAGTAAGGACGCGTTGCGCTGAGCACTTGTTTGGCGACAGATCGCCGAATATTTGCACCTTGCTGGTAGGCAGATTGTCGTGACCCAGCCACCGGTTGGCCAATGGTGTTACCCCGTGGTTGTGATCGGCTGGTAGACGTGGATGACCGTCCCGTCAGGAAAACTCTTGGCCTCGGCGAGATCCACTCGTAGCGGCTTGGCCAGGTCCTTGAACAGCGGCAGCCCGTTCCCCAGGGCGACCGGGAGGATGACCAGGCGGTACTCGTCGATCAGGCCGAGCCTGGAGAGCGCCTGAACGAACGCGGCGCCGCCATGGGCCATGATCTCGCCGCCGGGTTCGCTCTTGAGGGCGGCTATCTCCTCGGCGAGGTCGCCGCGGGCGATCCGGGAGCCGGCCCAGTCGGCGGCCGGCAATGTCTTGGAGAAGACGACCTTGGGAAGGTTGTTCATGAACGCCGCGTAGTCGCCAGCCGCGTTCGGCCAGTGCCCGGCCATCTGCTCGTAGGTGACGCGTCCCATGATGTGGGTTCCGACCTGGCGCAGGGATGCGACCTTCCATGCGCGTACGTCCGGATGCTCGGCCGGAAGCCCCCAGTCACCTTCGCCGCCCGGCCCGGCGACGTATCCGTCCAGCGTGACACCCATCTGCAGGGCCACTCGCCTCATCAGAACTCCCCTTCTTGAGCGTTTCCCTCGTTCTCTCATCTGCAGACGCGGCCCGACGTGGGCATACGCCTCCATGACATTTGCCGGGCCCGTGTTACCCCGATCTGCCGCCCCCGCGCAGTCCCGATCGGCGCTCGCGGCTAGCCCATGAGACTCGGCGCTCGCGGCTAGCCCATAAGACAGGGCACACCGTCGCCATAGGGGCCGCCTCCCCGTACCGGGGCCGCTTGGCGGCGGCCACCCCAGCGGCCCGGCAGTCCCGGCCCGATGATCCAATTGCCCCACCCGCGGATCAAGCCTGGCCGGCTGCCAGCCCCGCGTCCAATACACGCGGCCATAACCTGATGGCATGGATGTCGACACC
>WNFX01017154.1_pt1 | contig 14642 bp, 14 predicted proteins | sample 5400111 | NCBI WGS metagenome assembly WNFX01 (sample SAMN13153363, study PRJNA577476) | soil metagenome | isolation source: 40 cm soil or saprolite under grassland replicate 1 | place: USA:California | collected 2016-06-15 | reverse complement strand
CTTGGGCCACTCGCAATTGCTCGGTGACTTCATCGAGCCGCTCTAAGGCTTGCCTGAGTTGGGCTTCTAAGAACGCTATCTTCTCTTCTGCTGTCATGTCCGCCAGTATATCAGAAAAGGGCTAATCTGAACAGTTTCGGTCTGGGAGAGCCTTCTTCGCTTGAGCAGGAGTTGGCCGACCCAGCCGATCTCGAAGCAGATGTGGAGCGTTCAGAATTGGCTGACCTGCTGGTACGGGCGCTTCAACTACTCCCTGCGCCGACGCGCCACGTGCTCGTCGCTCGTTATGTTCAGGAGTTACCCTACGCCATTATCGCCGAGCAGATGGGCCTGCGCGAGGGCACGGTGAAAGTGCAGGCCCATCGCGGGAAGCTGGCGCTGCGCCAGGTACTGACGACCCGGTTTCGCGAGGAAGCCGCCTACGACTTCGTTACGCCAGAAGCTGTTGGGTGGAAGACCACCGGGATCTGGTGTCCGCTCTGTGGGCAGCGGCATCTGGAGGGCAAGCTCGACGTTGCGCAGGGAGATTTTGTCCTCCAGTGCCCGGCATGCGTGGCCGAGACGGGCGTCTATACGTCCTATACCTCCATGCCTTCCTGGTTTCGTGGAGTGACCGGCTTCAAGCCCGCTCTCAATCGGGTGATGCGCTGGGTGAACGCCTACTATCATCCGGTGCCGCGCCACCACTCATCCCCGGACATCTTCTGTGGCTGGAGCAGACCCCTGTTCTCCTTTCCGACTGAGGTTCTCTCGGAGTCACAGAATCGCCCGCGTGGCATACTGGTGTGCTGCGCGCCCTGCGACCAGGGAGGGGCCATGCGCCTCTCGAACCTGGTCCTTTATCTGCCCCAGGCGTGGCAGTTCTGGCACGATCATCCACGCCTGCAGCTGTTGGAGGAGCACCTGGTTGAGCATCAGGGACGTGCCGCGCTGGTGACGAGCTTTCGGAGCATGACCGAGCCAGTCCAGCTTGATGTCGTCCTCGCCCAAGAGACGTATGAAGTCCTCTCTATCCAGCCGAGCACCGATGCCTACCATATCCGCGAGCCGCTTGCCGAGGGAGGACCCAACTCGTGATGGAGCTACAGCGCAAGCGCCATGCGTGTTTCTTCTCACGCTCCAAGCGAACAGGTATGCTCTCGTCTTTCGTCATCACACAGATGTGGCTTGGTGCGATGAACAGCAGGCGGGACCCTGCGACTGGGGAGGCACTCCATCATGATGAAGCAACAGAAGCTTGACCGTCGGCACGGCTCGCAGGTGGTATGACAAGACACAACACAATCCCTCGTTCGCTCGCACGCTGCATGTCAGGGATGGAAAGGAACAGTATGGCTATTTCTCTCGAATCGTTGCTTGCTGCGCGCTTGTTTCTCAGCCCCAAGCTGTTGGACAATCGCCTCTTTTTCCTGAGCAATCTGGGCCAGGGCGGACACCTGAGCCTGTATGCGATGGACGCCGGCGGAAGCGTCCCAGAGCCGCTGCTGCCAGCGCGCATTGCCGTGCCGAACCCGGAGCTAGCGGAAGGGGAAGTCTTTACGCTCTTCCCCACACTGGGAAAGATTCTGCTGATGCTGGATCGGGATGGAGACGAGAACTATCAACCCATGCTCATTCCACTCGATGGCGGCATTCCTGAGCCCGCCTTCGGGTCAGCTTTCGATGACCATCGAGTCCGCTGCCTTGAGAGCGACCCGGAGCGCAATCTAGCCTACCTCAGCGCGGAGTCGCGCACCGAGCGGATGTATGTCTCCTTCCAGGCGAACCTGGAGACTGGGGAGCTGGTGAAGCTGGGCCAGCACCTCTGGGGCAGCTTTGTCGATGGGGTCAATGCCGATCATACCAACGTGATTCTGGTGGATCGCTATGCGGAGGGCGACCACACGCTCTACCAGTGGCGAGCGGGCTCTCCATCCCGCACGCTGCTCTATGGCGTCCCGCTGGAAGAGCGGCGCGTCCAGCAGGAGGTGCCGCTCAACAGCATCAAGAACATCTTCTTTACGCCGGGCGACAGGGGACTGTTGTTCATTATCTCGCTCTTTGTCGATACCTATGGGCTGGGCTACCTGGACCTGGCCAAGCCGGAAGCCCCGCAGAAGGTTTCGATCAGCGGCGTCCAGCACAGCGGTATGGGCGAACTGGTCAAACTCAAGCACCTGCGCGAGACGCACTATATGGTGGAATACAATATCGATGGCTGCTCTTGGCTCTATGAGGGCACGTTTGACGAGGCGGGCCTGACCATGAGGCTGGAGCGAGCGCTGTGCGGCCAGGGCAGGCTTGCCAACGGCGTGCTCGAAGCGGTTGCCTATGACAAAGCCACTGACCGCTTCGCGCTTTCCTTCTCCACTGCCACCTCGCCCTCGCAGCTCTGTACCATCGAAGGCGAGCAGCGAGCGTCCGTGCGGCAGCACACCCGCGAGCGTGTGCTTGGTTTGCCGGAGGAATGGCTCTCACCCGGTGAGGACGCCTCGTTTACCTCGTTTGATGGGCTGCGTATTTCTGCGCGGCTGTACCTGTCGGCCCCGGCGCTTGGTTTCGAGGGGCCGCGCCCGCTGGTCTACTACATTCACGGCGGCCCACAGGGCCAGGAGCGACCCGACTTCACCTGGTTCTCAATGCCGCTCATCCAGTTCCTAACCCTGAACGGCTTCGCGGTCTTTGTGCCCAATGTGCGCGGCAGCACCGGCTATGGGCTGAGCTATACCAAATGGGTAGACAAGGACTTCGGCGGCAAGGACCGGCTGGATCACGTCCATGCCATGACGCAGGTCCTGCCCCAGGACAGACGCCTCGAGGTCTCGCGGGCCGGCGTGATTGGGCGCTCCTATGGCGGCTATATGACGCTGACGCTGGCCTCGCGCCATCCGGAACTTTGGAAGGCCTCGGTGGATATGTTTGGCCCCTACGACCTGATTACCTTCAGCCAGCGCATCCCCGAAAGCTGGAAGCACTATTTTGAACTGGTGATCGGCCACCCGGAGCGCGACCGGGACTTCCTCCTGGAGCGCTCGCCGCGCACCTACTTGCAGCAGATCAGGTGTCCGCTGCTGGTGATCCAGGGCAAGCACGACCCGCGCGTCATCGAGCGCGAGTCGCGGGATGTGGTTGAGCAACTCCTGACAGCAGGAAAGCAGGTCGACTATTTGGTCTTCGAGGATGAGGGCCACGATGTCCTCAAGTACGCCAACCGCGTCACCTGCTACAGCGCCATCGCCGAGTTCTTCAAAACATATCTCTAGATGGAGCGCGATACTGCGCCGCATGCCGGTAATGGTAAGGCGCGCGGCGCAGTCTTTTCGAAAGATCCCGCAGGCGTCTCCCTCTTAAATATGGCCAAGAGAAGAACTGGTGTAGAGAAGAGCAACGAAAGGGGAAAAGGAGCCTTCTCCCCTCTTGCCAGCCTTTTGGGGCGACATTTCCTGCTTCCTGTCCCTCCCGGGCCTTAACCCCTATTGAGTATCTGATGTCATGCGAATCGCTCCGCAGGTGGAATGACAAATCGTGTAGTTAATCTCATCAGTTACTTTTCAACTGATGAGAGCATAGTAGCTCTCCCCCTCGTTGGCATCAGAAGTTCGTCAGCACAGCATGCCGCTGTTTCGCAACAGTGGCACCTCGGTTGATAGTCGATGATGTGGCCTCTCCTGTCCAGCTCAAAGTGGCAGCACTCCAAGAGCTGCTGCTTGAGTTTCTCCCGCGCGCGCTGCACGCGCGATTTCGCGCCCGAGAAGGACAGACCCAGGCGTGCGGCCAGTTCCTTTTGTGTGAGTCCCTGATATTCGGTGAGCACCAGCGCCTGCCGGTCCTATTCTGGCAGGTTTCTCACCATCGCACGCACGCTCGGCAAGAGTTCGCTCACGATATCATCATCGGGCAGCTCTTCCGGCAGGTCAAGCGCCTCCGCCGCTTCGAGCGTGGTCTCATGCCGAGGCTTCCGGTAGGCATCGATGATGGCGTTGCGCGTGATCTGGTAGATCCACCCCTCCAGCTTCCTCACATCTTTGAGCGAATCCATGTGCTGGTGAATTCTGAGAAACACGTCCTGCATTATATCCTCGGCGGCCTCATCGGAGACGCGCCGCAGGATGAACTGCTGCAGGGGCGCGTGAAACTCCTCCCAGATGCGCTCGGTCGTCATGGTTGGCATACGCAGCACCCTTTCTCAGTCGCGCACGTTGCTCTTCCAACCTGTTGCAGGGCACAACCCCAGGAGAGCAGCGCGCCCCCAACCCACCAGATGAAGTGCTGGAAGGCCCGCTCGCCGTTGTCAGGCGTTCGTCTGGCCGCCCGCAGGAGCCGCGCTTGCTCAGCCTGCCGCAGCATCTCCCGGTGGCGCTCTTGTCGAACAAAGAACATGCTATCGGGCGGAATCATCCTGTGTCCTCCTCTCGTGTTGATGCGTTCTCTAAAGAGAGACGGTGGTTTCGCCAAAAGGACGCATCGTCTTCCATTCATCTTGCTCACCCGCTGCTCTCGACCATGTCTTGATCCGTTACCGCACGCACCTGCGTGGAGACGGCGTGCCACTCGCCGGGTCGTGGCGCGAGGGCGATGCCGCAGGCCGCCAGCAGGAAGGAAGGCACCGGCGCACAACCAGAAGGCCAGCTCGTAGTGGTGAAGCGTATCGTACAGCCAGCCCGCCGCAAGCGACCCCAGCCCTGCGCACAGCGCCACCGGAATCCCCTGCACCGCGGTAATCGCGCCATAGGCCCGCCGTCCGAAGTGGTCGGCCATCACCGAGGCGCGCAAAGGAGAGAAGGCGCCATAGGCGGACCCGTAGACCAGCACGTAGAGGATGAGCCAGCCGAGCGAGGTCGATGCCAGCACCAACACCGCGATGCCTGCCGCCTGCGCCACCACGCTCAGCGTCAGCAGCTTCTGCGCGCTAATGCGGCTGCTGAGCATGTTAAAGACGTAGCGGCCGGGCAGGCTGGCCAGCCCAAGCATGCCGGAGAGCGTGGCCGCCAGGGCCGCATCGGTACCACGACTGATCATGAAGGCGACCTGGTGGACGAACACCACGGTGCTCCCCAGCATCACCAGCGCGAGGGAGGCCGTCAGCAGCCAGAAGACCGGGCTTGCGAGCGCCTCTGTGAGCGTCGCGCCAGGCAGCGGCATCTGCTCCTGCGCAGGAGTGGCAGGCTCCCCGTCGGGGGAGAGGCCCAGATCCTCGGGATGCCGCCGCAGCAGGAAGGCATGCAGTGGCAGCGAAATCAAGAGCTGTGCAAACCCCAGTAAGACAAGCGTGGCGCGCCATCCCACATGGGCTACCAACGCCCCCGCGAGGGGGATGCAGATCGGGGAGGACAGCCCTCCCACGAGCGTCAGCACCGCAAGCGCCTTCCCGCGCTTGCGCACGAACCAGTTCGCCACGACGGTGAAGGTGACCGGGTAGAGCGTGAGAGCCATTGCCAGACCCAACCCCCCCGACCAGAGCAGGTAGAACTGCCACAAGGCACTGACACGCGTCAGCCCGAAGAGGGCAAGAGCTGCCAGGGCAGAGCCAGCACTCAAGAGCAGGCGCGCGCCCCGCCGGTCGACGAGCGCGCCGATGGGCACGCCCAGCAGCCCTGCGACGATGAGCCCCAGGGCGTAGACAAGGGATATGCTCGCCCGCCCCCAGCCGAAGGTGGCATCCAGCGGGACGACCAGCACCCCGAAGAGGTACTGGGTCGTGCCATAGGAGATGATGGTCGTGATGCCGAGCACCACCATCAGCATCCAGCCATAGTAAGGAGCCTGGCCAGGCTGCCCACCCGCGTCTGTTTCCTCTCCTATGCGTGGTGGGAGGATGCTCTTGAGCAGGGAAAGAGGACGACGAGTCCACTGAGGCAGAAATCCTCCCGCTGATTAAGAACCTCCCCCAAGAGGCCAGGAGGGCAATAGACCAGCAAGACGCAAGTCAGAGAGAGAACGGCTCACCATCGGGTTTTTCTCCTTCGAGATACAACATGGGCACGTTCATCCGCAGTTCCCCGGCAGCACGTGCCACCTGGTTGAGCCTGTGTTCCAGGAGCGCAAAGACGTGCTCCTCGTCCTCTTGATCGACCACCCGCCATCCAGGTAGCGTAAGTGAAAGCGATCCTCCCTGACCTTGACCACGCGAAATCCTGCTGCAAGCAGCAGGGCGCTGAGGGATTCTTTGGTTCCGCGATGCGCTTCATGTGCCTGCAAGCGCTCCAGGGAAGCTGGCTGGCATCCGCCTCCAGAATCTGCACATTGGGAGACTGATATGCGTGTGCCTTCAACCTGGCTCGCTCTAGCCCTTGTTTCCAGATATCGACCCCCGTGACCCGGCAGGAAGCTCCATGCATCTGGACCAGCTCGAATAACGGAAAGCCGGTCCCACAGGCCACGTCCAGGATGTTCTGGTTGGGGCGTAAGTCCAGGTGGCTCAAAAGGAAGAGGCCGAAGCGAGCGGCCCAGAGGGAGACCTGGTCAACCACCGCAGCAATGTCTGGATCATTCAGGTCATAGGTCACGTGAAGAAAATCTGGCATCAGCACTCCTTTCCCTGGCGACGCACGACGCGCTCCAATTCGTTGCGCTCGACTTCGGTTCAGCTCAATGGATGCGGTTTCGGGCCCGCAATACTCTCGTCTCCTGCCTTTCCTGATGCTCGACCCAGTCTATTACATACTTATTTTCGCCTCCATGTACTAGCCACAACAGTTCTCGACCTGCGTTCGGACTGTGCCAACGGTCAGCAGTTGCCGGGCAGGAGGCGTTCAGCAACTTACCGTTGCGGCTGCCAGATCATCCTGTCCAGCTACTCCCTGGGTTGCGGGCACAGCGCACGAGCCGCCCGCGTCCGTCGAGCAGACGCCGGTCTCCGGCAGCACCAGTTCGACCTGGCGGGTGGCCTCCCAATCACCGGTGAGCGCGGCGACAATCGAGCGCACCTGCTCGTAGCCGGTGAGGGTGAGGAAGGTCGGCGCGCGGCCATAGCTCTTCATGCCGACGATGTAGAAGTTTGTCTCCGGGTGGGAGAGTTCCTCCACGCCGTGCGGTGGGACGGTCCCGCAACTATGCACATTCGGATCGATGAGGGGAGCTAGCCGAACCGGGCTCTCCAGACCCGCATCGAGCGCCAGGCGCAGCTCCCGCAGCAGGGAGAGGTCCGGTCGGAAGCCCGTAGTGGCGATGATTTCGTCGACCGGGCCCAGGTGCTCTTCTCCCGCGATGACGATTCCCGCATTGGTCTGGGAGAGCGCCGAGATGCGGACACCGGTGACCAGGCGCACCTGCCCGCCTTCAACCAGTTCCTGAATGCGCTGACCGAGCGCGCCGCGCGCTGGCAGGGCGTCCCGCTCGCCGCCTCCAAACAACTGGCCGAGATCGGTGCGGCGGATGGCCCACAGCGGGCGGGTCGCAGGATACTCCCTCGCCAACTCCGCTAGCTCCAGCAGCGCATTGAAAGCCGAGTGTCCGCTGCCCACCACCAGCACCCGGCGACAGGCGTAGCGCTCACGCAGCGTCCTCAGGATATCTGGGATGCCGTAGAAGATGTGCTCGCGCAGCGCTTGCTCGCCGAGGGCGGAGATGCCATGTGCCCCGAGTGGATTGGAGGTCTCGTATGTGCCAGAGGCGTCGATCACGGCGCGGGCCAGCACGTCTTGCTCCTCGCCGCTCGCCGCCCACAGACGCAGGACAAACGGTGCCTCTTCTCTCCCAGGCGTCTTCATCTTGTCGACGCCCTGGCGGCTGACCGCTACCACACGCGTCTGGAGGTGCAGGTGCCGCTTCATCTGTGGCGTGTGTGCCAGCGGGGCGAGGTAGCGTTCCACCAGTTCACGTCCGGTCGGATACGCTTCGGGATCGGGGGCCAGCCAGCCACCTGCTGCTAAGAGCGCGCTGGCTTCGCGGTCGAGCAGCTCGCGCCAGGGCGAGAACAGCCGCACATGTCCCCACTGGAGCACGGCTGCTCCCACCGAGGGACCGGCTTCAAACACCAGAGGCGTCTCGCCTCTTCTCAAGAGGTGCGCGGCTGCGGCAAGCCCGATGGGACCGGCGCCGATGATGGCAACTGGCAAGGGGGTGGTTTCCATAGTCAACTCGCTTTCTTCTTAATAGCATCAGTGCTTCGATGCTGTTCATGTGTCGCGGAACGACTCGTTCCTGCGCCGACCGATCCATCCGCCAGCGCAGGAATTTGTTCACTACACCACAGAGACGAGTGCTTCCCCAAAAGGACGCAGCGTTACGCTAGCTGCGAAAAAAGAAAACACAGGTCGGGGATGGGGCAGCTGCCTCACCCCGAGGCGACACTCGCTGGCAAGAGCCGCTCGACAATGACCACATCCTGCCACACGCCATCCAGCTGCGCGTGCTTTTCGTACACCCCCACCTCGCGGAAGCCGAGCCGCCGGAGCAGTGCGCGGCTGGCCGCCGCATTCTCCACAAACACCCGCGACACCAGTTTCCAGAAGCCAGCCTTCTGCGCTTCCTGGAGCAGCCTCTCCAGCGCCAGGCGACCCGCACCGCGCCCACGATGGGGGCGTTCGACATAGACCGAGAACTCGGCAATGCCAGCGTAGCAGGGACGGGGGCGGTAGACGCTGGTGGAGGCAAAGGCGATGACCTGCCGCTCGTCTGTTTCGAGGACAACGATGGGGTGGACGCCATCGAACCACTGCTCGATCTCTCCTGGCGTACGCAGCCGTGTCTCAAAGGTGGCGATGCGGTCCTCAATGCCCTGGTTGTAGATGGTCGCGATGGCTGTCGCGTCTTCTGGGCTGGCTAGTCGCAGGTGCATCACTCAGCTCCTTCCACGACGCACCTCGGCTGGCCAGCAGGCGTCTCCTCTGGCAGGGAGGGGTGCGCCACTTCTGCCTGCAGCGCCGCGAGCAACAAGGCGAGGGATCGCTGAATGCCGTCGTGCTCTGACACCGGGATACGCTCCATTACGCGCTCAGACAGGCCGTTAAGCGTCCCATTGAGGTCTCGCACGCGCTGCTCTCCGACTGCCGAGAGCGAAAGGCGCACCATACGGTGGTCGCTCTCATTCGGTACTTTTTCGATCAGGCCGTCCTGCACCAGGTGCTCGACGGCTCGACTCGTCCAGCTCTTATCGAAGCCAATGCGCCGGCTGAGTTCTGCCAGCGGGACCGGCCCACTACGCCCCAGTTCGGTGAGCACGGTACACTGTGTCACCGTAGTTCCCGCGCAGCAGGCCACATTTGCTCGCTGTAAATGGGTATGCAAGCGGGCCACCTCACGCAGCAGCGCCCCCGTTGAGAAGGAAGTCATGGTTTGCTCACTCCTTTTGTTGCCAATAGCAACGATCTTGTCTGAAGAGTAGCAGACTTCTCAATCGTTGTCAATAGCAACGTTTTATATTACTGCTTCCTTCCCAGCAACGGACACATCTTTGAGGTGCGGAACATATCTCTTTCCCTGGTCATTGCGAGTAAATAAGGTGACAAGTGAGCAGGTTTTGAGAGAGGAAGAGTGAGCACTAGTGATATATCCGCCCGTGTTGACCTGCGCCGATTTCTATAGTACTATGTGAGCAGTTATTCACGTACTGAGGAGAAGCTCGCATGAGATCGGAAGAGGTGCTCACGGCTATAGATACAGCAGCGCTCGAAGCCGCGCGTGCTGAGGCGCTTCCCGAAGCACACTTGCAGATGATTGTCGAGACCTTCCAGGCGCTCTCCGACCCGACACGGGCGCGCATCCTCTATGCGCTAATCGAGCGCCCCATGTGTGTGCGTGATCTCGCCATTCTCGTCGGCGTCTCCCCGTCAGGGGTTTCGCACCAACTACGCCTGTTGCGGGATCGCCGCCTGGTCAAGCCACGACGCGAGGGCAATACGATCTACTACCAGATCGATGATCACCATGTGGCTGCTCTGTTCAAAGAAGCAGACTATCACGTCGATCATGTTCGTCAAGGGTTGCCCGATCATCCCTATCGCAGCTAGCTTCCCGCGACTTTCACTGGGGTGCTCCCCGATACGCGCCTCTTCGCGCTCTTGTTTTTCTGTCGCTATGTGACTAGCTGAACATATATACAAGTGGAAGGAGACCCTATGGCTTCGTCATCTTCGGCGCTTTTGCGAGGGCTTCGCGCGTGTGTGACCTGTGTACGGGGAGGACAACGGTTCGCCCGGCGCTACCGCGATTTTCTGCTTGACCCAGGCACTCTGTTCACGGCTCTCAGTCTTGTGTTGCTGATTGCCGCCACCATTGTGACCCCCGATGGGTTGATCAACTCTGAACATGCACGGTCCTGGCTCTATTTGGCGGCGGCTCTGGCCGGTCCCTCTACATCTGGTGGTCAGCCATCCAGGGTATCCGTGAGCGCGACTTTACGGCTGATATTCCTGTTTCGTTTGCCACCGCCGCCGCCCTCATCATCGGTCAGTATTCTGCTGCTGCGGTCGTGGCGGTGCTCTTACTGCTGGGTGGGATGCTCGAAGTGTTTATCTCCGCGCGAGCGGGCAATGCCCTGGACTCATTGGCAAAACTGCTCCCTGACCGGGTGACTGTCCGTCGGAATGGCGAGGACCGGGTAGTGGCCTTGTCGGAGGTCGAGAGCCATGACCTGGTGTTGGTCCGCTCTGGAGATCGCATCCCCGTAGACGGCTCGGTGGAACATGGAACAGCTTCGGTTAATCAGGCCGCGATTACGGGAGAAAGCCTTCCCGTTGACAAGCAGGTCGGGGATCAGGTGTATGCAGGAACCCTCAATGAAATGGGGGCGCTGGAAGTGCGTGCCACCAAGGTGGGAACTGAGACCACGCTGGGCCAGATCCGCCGCATGGTTGAGGAAGCACAAGAGCAGAAAGCCCCCATTGAGCGCATTCTCAACCGCTACGCCAAGTTCTACACCCCTGCCGCTCTCATCCTGGGAGCGTTGGTCTGGTGGTGGAGTGGTGATCTTCTGCGCGCCATTACGATCCTGATTGTCTTTTGCCCGTGTGTGATGGTACTGGCAACGCCAACGGCACTCGTCGCCTCCATTGGCAATGCCGCCCTTCGTGGCAGTCTGGTCAAGAAAGGGGCCACCGTCGAAGCGATGGCAAAAGTGACCGCCGTGGCTTTCGACAAGACAGGGACGGTCACCTTTGGTCAGCCCAAGCCGACCACCATCCAGCCACTTGCAGACATGACTGAAATCGAATTGCTTCGCCTGGCCGCCATTGCGGAGAAGCTGAGTGAACATCCGCTGGGGCGGGCTGTGGTGCAGGCAGCCCTCACGCGAGAACTGACCGTCACTGATCCAGAGGAATTTACGGTCCTGCCGGGCCTGGGTGTACGAGCGCGTCTTGAGGATGGTGAGGTGGTCATTGGTCGCCCTCGGTTGCTCTCCGAACAGGGCATTGCTGTGGATGCGGAGGTTTTGGCTCGCACAAAGAAGCTGGCAGAAGTTTCGCGCACCGTGATCCTGGTAGCGCACAATACAAGACTCATCGGGATGCTGGTTCTAGAAGATACCCTGCGGCCCCAGGCAAGTTCCGTGATCACACGGCTCAAGAAATTGGGTATCCGCACTATCCTGGTGACAGGAGACAACGTCGTGACGGCCCAGCGGATCGCTGGAGAACTGGGCATCAGTGAAGTCCACGCTGAAGTCCTGCCAGCGCAGAAAGTGGAGATCGTCAAGCAGCTCCAGGCCCAAGGGCACAATGTCGCCTTTGTGGGTGACGGCGTGAATGATGGACCAGCGCTGGCGACGGCGAATGTGGGTGTGGCGATGGGGTTGGGTGGTACGGATGTCGCCATTGAAACCGCAGAAATCGCCCTCTTGTCCGATGATCTGACGAAACTGCCCCACTTACTGAGCCTTTCCCTGCGAGCGATGCGAGCGATCAAGCAGAACTTGATCTTCTCGCTTTCGGTCCTGGCGATTGCAGTTGGGCTTGCCATTATCGGTATCCTCGCCCCGGTGACGGGAGCGCTTGATTGGGACCAAGGATCACTCCGCATGAGACCGAACCTTACCTCTTGCATGCACGAACCAGACCTGCACCTGGAAAAGCGGAGAAGCGTGGGGGCTGCCTCTCCTCGGTTTCCAGATCTTCGAAACCGGCGTCCGTGATCAGGGCAGCTAGCTCTTGCATGCCGCTCCCCCCGGTGTGAAAGCGCGCGGCCCGCGCCTTTCGTTCCTGCTTGCGTGTGAAATCGGCAATGACTAGACGCCCCTTGGGTTTGAGCACCCGGGCGATTTCAGCGAGTCCCTGGCGTTTGAGGGGAGCCGGCAAATGATGCATCATCAGGGTCGAGAGCACTACATCGAATGTCTGGTCGGGGAAGGGGAGCTGCTCGATCACCCCGACCTGGAACTCGATGGGTACGTGACGCCGAGCCGCTTTCGCGCGGGCACGAGCGATCTGCTCTTCCCCAGGGTCCACCCCCGCGACGCGGCCCGCGCTGCCAACGCGCCTCTGGGCTTCAAGTGCCAGCGTTCCCGTGCCGCAGCCCACATCCAGCACCGCATCTCCGTACTGTATGCGGGCCAGCTTGGCGGTTCTCTGCCTCAACTCCCGCAGCTTTCCACGGAACGAAAAGGTGTCGTGGTACCATTCCATCAGGTCGTAACGCCAGCCTCCCGAGAGGACCAGCCCTTTTGTCTCTTTGGTCGGCATCTTACCCGCGGAGTTGTGGCGGTGACGTGCGAACGAATGCATGGATCGTGCTCCTTTCAAAGCACACTCCTGTTGTACGAGGGTGTGGTGATTCACGCTGTGCGTGTTGCATGCAATGCTTCATCCACATCATCGCACGTGTATCTTGATACCTCATAGATGTTACATCTGTCAGTTGACAAGACAGCTCAATTGAGACATACTGTCTCAAACGGACTTCCAACTCTCGTTCTCAGTGTAGCCGGTCGAGTGCGAAGAAGCAAGGCTCAATCAGGAAAATTGTCTCAAATGAGACAAGGAGCGCGAAATGACACAGCAAATCGGCAATGTACGCGTGAGGCGCACACAGAAACTGCTGCGGGAGGCGTTAATTGCGTTGATCGAGGAGCGGGGTTTCGAGGCGCTCACCATCGGCGAATTGACCTCGCGCGCGCTGGTGAGCCGGGCCGCCTTCTATCGCAACTACCAGGATAAGTACGACCTGGTGGAGCAGATCTTTGAGGAAGCCATGAGCGCCTTGCTGGGCGAGGTCGGAGAGCTGGGGCGAGAACATCCTGCCGAGGTCTGGGTGAAGTTCTTCGAGCATATCGCCCAGTACGACCGGCTCTACCGGGCGCTGCTCGGCAGCAAGGGCAGCCCCTGGTTTGTGCGGAAGATGCGTGCGCGTCTTTCTGACCTGATCAAAGAGCGCGGGCAAGGACACCTTCCTCACGGACCGATTGCCTCTGCTCGCCCCGTCCACACTTTCTCCGATGAGTTGGTGCCAGACCTCATGTCCGCGATGTTTGTGGAAGCCATCACCTGGTGGCTTGAGCAGGGAAGATCCTACACCCCCAGAGAGGTCGCCACGCGAACCGCTAGGCTGGCCTCCGCGGTCTTCAAGGAAGCGAGTACCTGGTAGTCGCGGCTTGCGCCCGAACAGATATCGAGCCAGAGCGCTCGACTCTTGTGAGCATCAGGCCGTTCCAATTCTCTCTCGACGACGTGACAGGCGCTCTACCGGTACTTTGTCGATAGATGCCGTGCTACTATACCAGACGTAAGGAAACCAATCACGACGAATGCCTGAAACTGGCTCCGTCGCAGGAAATACTTCACGGCCCCTCCTCTTTGCCTGCGATCGTGAGTCTAGCGCTCCAGCTGCTCCATTGCTTGATACGAAGTCTGCGGCTGCTCATCTTGTGGGTAGGAATAAAGCTGACCACCTTCCTGATAGGTTGCTCGCGGCTGCTCGTGTGCCTGATAGCCTTGTTCATAGGCATCCTGAGGCTGCGGTGTGTTTTGCATCAGAGGCGTCCTTTGTTTCTTCAGCCAGCCCGCTACGAGCCAGATGCATAGGCCTATGAGCAGAAGACAGAGCAGCGTTGCTAGTACGAGCCAGAAAAAAACAGAGATGTCGCCATACCAAACATCATAGTGGGCATCATATGCTCTTCCCTCCTTGCCTCTCAATGAAGAACAACTTCGCTTTTTCCGAATAATGCTCCTTAGATCTTTGCGCGGGAATCAGGCAAACACTTTGCGGCGATCGTCGATACCATCACAAGGCACTCACACTATCTGCGTGCCCGCCCAAAAGAGCACATCAACCCCTTGACAAGTCTGGCATTCTCAACTACAGTAGATTATACCCCCTGGCGGGGGGTAGGGGTAAATCGCTAAAAACGCAGGCAAAACCATGACGCTACAATCACAACAACCGCTTCATAGAGAAGAACCGGAAGGTGCGTTGCCGCCACACCCGCAAGTACTACAGCCGCACTTATGTGCTAGCATGAGGGAAACAAGGAGAAGGAGGAAGAGATGGAAGTGGTTCCCTCCATCGAAGATCTGCGCCAGTGGGCAGATCGTTTAGAAGAAGTGCAGGAGCGTTTGGCACCGTACTTTGAGCGTGCCGAGCCACGTCAACGGGCAATGGCCTATATTCGTGGCGAACTCGCGCATCACCGAGCACAAGAACGGGTGGCAGTTAGCAGAATTGGCGGGAGAAGCCACGCCGGACGGGATGCAACGTCTGCTCAACACGGCGCATTGGGATGTGGACCA